>Ga0256839_1001276_pt1 | contig 30918 bp, 20 predicted proteins | sample 354166metaG_FD_185968 | JGI IMG/M metagenome (GOLD analysis project Ga0256839, IMG submission 185968) | Hydrothermal vent microbial communities from Mid Atlantic Ridge, Atlantic Ocean - 354-166 | ecosystem: Environmental > Aquatic > Marine > Hydrothermal vents | place: Atlantic Ocean: Mid... | reverse complement strand
ACAATGGGCAGCGTTTTCCTGCAGTCGCCAAGAGCAAAACCCCACCGCATCTTTCCGGTAGATGGAAACTGTAGTAGAAAATCAACTAACCCGGAATATTTATATGAATTTTCCGGGTTAAAGCTCATACCAAACACTAACCGGCTTTACTCTTGAATATGTCAATGTTTTCGAGATAGCTGGCTTACCATCAATAACTTACACTGGGTGTGGTGGGCATTACCCATTTACTCCCCCAACAGCCAGCGGCTTTTCAGGGGCAATAACGTTATTGTATTGGCAGGAATATGGGTGCGTTTATATCAAAACCGTATTTGCTATATCTTTCCTGCCGGGTTAAACTATTACCAATCCCCGGAACTAATCACCCCAAAAGCCATCACGCAACGTGTTTTGCGTTGCAGCATCAATGGCTATGGTGGTGTTTATGATTGTGGCTGTGCAGGCTTGGCCAGATAACATCATGAAACAGCAGGTAATAAGCAGCTATTACCACCCCGATTCCTGTTACCGGAATTATTATCATGGGGAAGGCCATAGCGCCTACAAGCATACCAATCAATACCGAAAGTGCTATTGAAATCCGCATAGCATTTCTCGTTTAATATGACGATAATTTACAACATTATTCCGACAAACACAGTGATGCAGGTCACATAAGGTTTGTTGCAAAGACAAGTTTGTTTTACGGTTTGGCCGGTTGGTGCGCCCGGGCTCTACCTAACCATTGTTTAACCCGAAAAATTCATATGAATTTTTCGGGTTAATTTACGTCATTATTCGCGAAAATCGTGATCAGCCCCGGTTAAATCGTTGCCGCTGCCTGGCAATGGAAATTTGGGTTCGGTAGCCTGTTCTTTTGTTGTATGGACTTACGCGTTGAATGCGGCCAGGGCTACCAGCCGATACCGTAGTCCTCGCCATGGTTGCTGCTGCCGCCCCAGAAGCTGCCATGCTGCCAGTCGAAATACACGGCATTAATGGGGCCGGAGGTCCTTTCACGGATAACCAGCTTGTAGCCCATTGCCCGCAGTTTATTGCGCACATAAACGGGCGTGTCTTCATTGATCAGCAACCTGCCCGGCTGGCTTTCATGGTGGGCAAAGGAGCCTTTCATCTGGAAGCTGTTGATATTGGCCGCCTCGGCTGCTTCCTGAACGTTCATACCAAATTCCACCACATTCAAGAAGAATTGCAACAGGTTCTGGTCTTGCGAATCGCCCCCTTGCACGGCAAACGAGAGGTAGGGTTTACCCTCTTTCAGGGCAAGGGTAGGGGTAAGGGTAGCCCGTGGGCGTTTGCCCGGCTCCACTACATTATACGGGTTTTCGGCCGGGTCAAGCACAAAACTTTGCATGCGCTGGCTGAGGCCGATGCCGGTAGTGCCGGCAATTACGGCTGGCACCCAACCGCCACTGGGGGTAACCGATACTACCCAGCCTTCTTCATCTACCGCCTGAATGGAGGTGGTGCCATTATATATTTCAGCGTTGGGGAAAGCCTCGTACTGGAAATTCCCCTCAAGCCGGCCCAGTCTTTCACCCGCTGGCTTCTTGCTCGACCACTTGTCAAGATAATTCAGGTAAGGGTTTTTTCCGCCCTGAAACGGATAAGGGTCACCTGGTTTTACATCCGGATTATTTTTCTCCCAGTTAATTTCCGACAGCCGTTTTTTGGCATAATCTTTCGAGAGCAGGCCTTTGATAGGTTCTTCGGGGGCAAAATAGGGGTCGCCATAGTAGAAATCCCGGTCGGCAAAACTCATATTCATCACCTGGTAAAGCGTGTGGATGTACTTGCTGGAGTTATAGCCCATTGATTTCACGTCCAGTTGCTCTACCATATTCAGGGCTTGTAACATTACCGGGCTCTGTACCCAGGAAGTCAGTTTATATACTTCGATGTCCTTATAGGTGGTCATCAGCGGTTCTTCAATATAAACCTGCCAGTCAGCCAGGTCTTTCAGGGTAATCAAACCACCTTGCTCCTGTACCCCGCGCACAAATTCTTTGGCGATGTCACCGGTGTAAAACCGCTTATAGGCGGCATAGATGGCCTCTTTACGTGATTTGCCCTTTTTCAGGGCTTGTTCTTCGGCTGCCACCAGTTTTTTCAGGGTGTTGAGCAAATCTTCCTGCACAAAAATTTCCCCGGCATAGGGGGCTTCCCGTTCCTCATTGCCGAGGTTGGTGAGGAATATTTTTTTGGCATAAGGCCAGTTTTTAATCCGTTCTTTGTTGGCTTCTATACGCAGGGCGGTTTGTTCTTCCATGGGGTACCCGGCTGCCATCTCCATGGCCGGGGCCAGCACCTGCTTCAGGCTCATGGTACCGTATTCGGCCAGCATGGTCATCAGGCCGCCCGGGGTGCCGGGGGTTACCGCTGCCAGGGGGCCGTACTGCGGTGGGTAGGCCATGCCTTTCTCCCGGAAGAATTCCGGGGTGGCACCTGTGGGGGCTACGCCCAGGGCATTGATGCCAATTACCTTTTTGGTGTGAGGGTTGTAGATCAGCGCCTGGGTTTCCCCGCCCCAGGAAAGCACATCCCACATGGTTGCCGTGGCTGCCAGCATGGCACAGGCCGCATCAACGGCATTGCCGCCCTGGTTGAAAATGGTGGCCCCGGCTGTGGCCCCCAGCGGTTTGCCGGTAATGGCCAGCCAGTGTTTGGCATGAAGCACCGGCTTTTGCGTGGGTTGGGCAAAAGTGGACAAGGTTACCAAAAGGAACAGCAGAGGAAGGGAAAGAGACGTTTTCATAGCAAACTTTTTTGGGTGAAGGTACCTGTTTGTGGGAGAAATCCCAACGCCTATTTTGTAAATGGTGCGCTGCCCCTTTTGCTGGTAGCAACAGGTTGTTTGCGCGCATAACACAACATTTAATCAGCACATGGTTACATTTAATATTGAAATAGTATATACGATTGCTGTTTTTCCTTTATTTTGCGTGGTATACCCAAAGGGGTTATAAATAATATGAATTCTATTAGTTGGCATGAAAAAATTCACTACCCTTTTTATATCCTTATTATTCTCAATTTTTGTTCAGGCACAAAATACGTTTATCTCGAACAACGCTACGGCCGGGGCCGATTTTAACACAGCCGCTAACTGGACGGACAACAGTGGCGGTAGTGCGGTGCCCAACTTTACCAACGGGCTGGACAACTTTATTATTGCCGATGGGCACAACTATTCCTCCAGTGGTGCCCTGACCATCAAAAGCCTCACCCTGGGCCAGGGCGGGGCCGGAGGCGACCTGACCCTCAATGCTGCTCTGGTGCTTACCGGGGATATGCTGATTGATACCGGCTCCAACCTGAATGCCGGGGCCAACCAGGTGAACGTGGCTGGCAACTGGAGCGAAAACGGCACCGGCAGTCTCACCAGCAGCGGTACGGTGGTTTTTGATGCGGCTTTGGTACAAACTGTTTCGGCTGCCGCCACCTTCAATAACCTCACCATGAACGGAGGGGGCGTGGTAACTACCGGAGGCAATATAACCGTAGCCGGCAACTGGCTGATTACCAACAACACCACCTTTTCTTCGGGCAACAACCATACACTGGCCGGGGACTTGACAGTGGACAATGGCTCGGTTTACAACGCTACAGACGGAATTTTGACCCTGAATGGCACCACTGACCCCACCTCGTTAAATATTGGTAGCAATGCCACCTTCGACCGTCTTTATGCCAATCCGGGCGCCCCGGTCAATTATAATGTAACCGGCAATATTACGGCCAACGACCTGACCATTATTTACGCCAATGCTACCTTCAACGGCACCGGAAACCACACCTTTCAGGGGTTGTTGCAGCAGGGAACGGTTAATTTTTCGGGAACCATTACTTTTACCGGTGGGCGGGTTTACGACAATGATGACAACTCGTTTACCCTCGGCACAGCCGATATTATCATTGCCGGCAATGTGTTTTTCTCTACATATGCCTCGCCCGATGCCCTTGGTGTGGGCGGCAATGTCACCGTCCAGTCGGGCTACCTCGTGCTGGAGGATGCTACTCTCACCGGTACGGCCGGGGCCACCCTACTGGTAAACGGGGGCACCGGCATTTACTTGCGCGGGGCCGATAATTTTCCGGGTGGCTTTGGCACGGTTACCTTTGCAGATGGCACTGCCCGGGCTCATTATGATTTGCGGGCGAATCAAACTATCCGGGGCAATATTACTTATGGCCGGCTGATTGTCGGGGCCGTGTCGGGCACCGATACGGGCTCCCGGGTAAAAACGGTGGATGGCCCGGTAATTATCACGGGTTATCTGGACCTGAACAATGCCGTAACGCTGGACCTGGCCACGTTTGACCACCGTTGCGATGGCTACCTATATAATAATACCGGTTCTATCGTCACCCAGGCTGCCGGTTCGTTTACCTTCGATGTTTCTGATGCCAACATTGCCTTGCAACCGGCCGGCACCGGGGGCAGCTACACCTTTGCCACCCTGAATGTAACCAATACGGCCCCTGCGGCCGTGCGCGGTTTTTACCTCGATGCAGCCGATGTGAACGTGACCAACTTTTCGGTGACCAATACGGGCGGCTCGGCCACCAATTACCTGATTATGGATTTTAATGCTTTCAAGCTGGTGGGTACGGGTAGTTTTACGGTAGGCAGTAATGTGCAGTTACGTACTACGGGGGCTTCGGAATTTAATACCATGATGGCCAACTTTACCGAGTCGCTGGACTCGCAAAGTACCATCCGCTTTGAAGGCACCACCCAGAGTATTCCCGGGGTAACCTATGGCCATGTGGAGTTCAGGGGCAATGGCAATAAAAACGCTACGGCTGATATGGTGGTAACCGGCCACGTAACCCGCATAGCCGAAACCCCGGTATTCCTTGATGGTGGTTTTTCGCATACGGTGGCCGGCAACTGGAATATGGGGGTAGCCTACACCAATATGACCGGTACGGTAACCTTTAACGGGGCCGACCAAACGGTTTCAGCTTCCAATTTCGATAACGTAACCTTTGCCGGTACCGGCACCAAAACCCTGGTTGGGGATTTGTTTGTGGGAGGCGACCTCACCATTAATGACGGGGTTACCGTAGATGCCGGTATCCGGGCCATTGATATGCAGGCCGGCAACTGGCTTAACACCGGTACCGGGGTGTTTAGTCAAACTACAGGGATTACTTCGTTTAGCAGCACCACGACCAATCAGGTGATAAATGCCAATGCCACCAACGTATTCGGTGATTTGGACATCGCTAATGGTGCCTCCAATACGGTTATCGCCCTGTCGGACATTTACGTAAGCCGCGATTTCGACCTGGTGCAAAACCTGGGGGATTTTAATCTGCAGGGTTTTACCTTGTATATCGGGCGTAATTTCTACTACCGAACGGGCACCTCCTTTACATTCAGTTTGCCCGGGGCTACCGTCCACTTCAACGGTTCGGTCGATCAGGATATCCGCAATTTTGCCTCCGGTACTTACCCCAATATGACTTTTTCCGGTCCGGGCGAGAAAAGATTCTATGATAACGGCTTAAACATTGATGGAGACGTAACCATTAACAATACCGTGGTAGATGGCATCAACCTGCCCCATACGGTAGCCGGTAACTGGACGAACAATGGCAGTTATCAGCATACCAACAGCATTACTTTTGACGGGGCCGACCAGACCATTGGTGCCTCTACTTTTCATGATACCTTTTATAGCGGTACAGGTACTAAAACGCTGTCGGGTAATATTACCCTGAATGGCCGGTTACAGATCAACGATGGGGTAACCTTGGATGTTGGGGTGGGCAATAATAAAATCACCGTAGAAGAGAGTTGGACCAATACCGGTACCGGTATTTTTATCCCGCGCAATGGCCTGGTGGAGTTTTCGGGTGGGTTTTCGCAGATATTTACCGGAACCACCACCGGACCGGCTGCCGGTAAGCAGTTCTGGGATGTGTTGATCAATACCAATACCAGCCGGGCCGAGTTGGACGGTGACCTTGTTGTCGGGAATAATTTCACCATTAACGCGGGGGCCGAACTGGAAATGGATGGCTTCGATATGTATGTGGCCGGCAGTTTTACCAACAACGGCACGTTTGATTTTAACAGTAATAATAGTCTGCTCACCTTCAATGGCTCTTCAGGTACCCACACCCTTGAGCCGGGCGGCTCCCTGTTTCGTTATACCGTGTTTGATGCAGCCGGGGCTGTTTATCAGCTAACGGGTGACCTGGAGTTTCTGGATACAAATAATAATGGCGTATTGCTTACGGTTAACAACGGTACGTTTGACTTAAATGGCAATGCCGTTTCGTTTTCCACTACCGATACCCAGGATATCGCGGTAACCGGTGGTGTTCTTGAAATTGATGCCGGGGCTACCTTTCGCCTTGGCCGGGATTCAGACATAGCCGTGAGTGGCGGCATTTTTCGTATTGTTGGTACCGCGGCCAACCCGGCTGTTATGGTTTCCCGTGATCCCGATACAGGAGACTACTATACCTATAACCAGACCGGGGGTACTATTGAAGCCCAATATTACTCCATCAGCAACTCTACCGGCAATGGGTTGAATATTACCGGGGGCAGCATTGATGCTACCAACAATTTTGCCAATGGCACTTTCAGCAATGCGGTAGGGAATGCCTACCTGACATTGGACATTCCCTTTGCGGGCACTATTGCCAATGTTATTTTCAATGCCGGCCCTACCTATAATGTTTCGGCCCCGGTAGATCATGGGGGCGCGCTGGCGGTAACTTTTCAGGATGCCCTGGGCGCCCTGGCCGGTGAGGCCAATGACCAGGATACCTTTAATCAAATAAACTGGACTGTCAGCGGTACGGGTATTGCCTGGGATGGCGGGGCCGGTACCACCAGTTGGCACGATGCTGCCAACTGGACAACCGATGCCGTGCCCACAGCCACCGATGTGGTCTATCTTGACCATTCGGTAGTGGCCGGGACCTACACAGTAGATATCAGTGCCGGGGATGCCCTTGGCCTGAAACTGATTATTGATGCCGGGGGCGCCAACGATATTACCCTTAATGTGGGCAATACGCGCACCCTGGACATCGAAGAGTTTTTAGCGATTATCGATGGCTCATTGGTGCAGCAAAATACCAGTACCATCCGCCTGGCCGGTAGTTTTTCCAATTCGGGCACCTATACGGCCAACAACAATACTTTTATCCTTGATGGCACCTCGGGGGTTTACCCGTTTAACACCAATGCCGATCCTTTTTATAACCTGACCATTGATGCTGCCGGGGCCCAGTATAACCTGGAAAATAACATTACGGTTAATGGCAATATTAACTTGTTGGGCGGTACTTTCAGTATCATTGGCAATAAGCGTATAACCCTTAATGGTAACTGGAACACCAATGGCGGAACGTTTTCCCCCGGATCGGGTGAAGTGCGGCTGGCCGGTGCTGCCGGTACCCAAACTATTTACGGGGCGGTTTTCTATAACCTTAACATCCGGAATGCCGGCAATAAACAATTAACCTCTAATATCCAGATTAATAATGATATCACGTTTGATGCTTCCTTTACAGGCACTTTTGATGCGCAGCAATATATTGTTAAGGTGGGGGATGATTGGTTTAATAATGTTGGTGCGACAGCCTTTACACAAACAGGTACCGGGGCGGTAATTCTGGATGGCGGCAGTGGCCAGGTAATTGCCGGCACGGGCACAACTACGTTTAACACCCTGTTTTTCTCCGGCACCGGTGTCAAGATTATTCAAACTTCAATTACAGTTAATAGTGATATGAATATCCTGGCCGGCCTGGCCCGGGTGGAGATTGATCCGGGGGTTACGGTTACCGGTACCGCTACGGGCACGCTCGCACAAACCGGAGGGCAATTGCGTATAGAAGGAAACAACTTTCCGTCAACTTTTGGCACCTACAACCTGACAGCCGGGGAAGTGTTTTATTATGCCAATATCGATCAGGATATTTTCTCCACCACCTATTTTGATTTACGGGTGGGCCGGGTGAATGCCGGCAATACCCCCGTAAAAACCTTGCTCGGGGATATTACCGTGAATGATGATATTATACTCAACGATGCCGAGATAACCCTGAACGCCAACAATTTCACCATCAACCTGGAAGACGCCCTGGCCATTCCCACAGGAGGGCAGCAGGTAAACTGGGGTACCGCAGGCGGTACCGGTACCCTTAACCACTTTGGTGATTACTGGGGCATTGACCCCGATATTACCGGGTTCAACAACCTTATCCTTGGGGGCACAGGAGGGAAATACATGAACAATAACCTGACGATAACCGGTGATGTAACCATTCAGGATGGCCTGCTGCTTGACATGAATGGCAATACCATGACCGGCACAGCCGGTAAAACATTTACCATGCTGGGCGCAAGCCGGGTAATCACCGACAATATTGCCGACCCCTTGCCGGCTTTTCCGGATAGCTTTGGCACCTATAGTTTGGCAACCACAAGCCAGGTGGTCTTAAATGGTAGTGGCAACCAAATCATTTATACCGTACCGGTGTACGGGCGCTTAGATGTAAATGCCAACGGCAACGCCACCCTTGATGGCAACCTGAATGTTGACGGTGATTTTTATATGAATAACAATGCCACGCTGGTGGATGGCGGTTTCAATATGAACTTTGCCGGCAGCATTGTGGATATCCGCGATTACTCGCCTACAGCCGGCACTACCGTAACCCTGGATGGCGGGGATCAAACCTTACGGGATGTGGATTCCACTAACCCGGACTACCTCGATTTTGCCAATCTGGTTTTTGCCGGTACCGGTACCAAATCATTAACCGATGGCCAGGATTATTATCGTGTAAGCGGTAACCTCACGGTAAATGCCGGGGTAACCGTAACCCTGAGCCGCAATATGGATTTTTCAGGGGCTAATTTTACCAACAATGGCACGTTTAACCATACGGCCAATACGCTTAACTTCAACGGTACAGCCAACCAAACTATCGACCCCGGGGCCGACCACAGTTTCCAGACAACAAGGTTTGAAAATCCGGGGGGTACCAAAACAGTTGTTAATAACGGCCTGAATATTGATGGGGGACAACTTGAACTACTCAATTTTGCCAGTATCGACTTTGGCAGCCTCACCCATTACCTGGCGATTACCAGCCTCAACCTTGACGGCACCGCAAACGTGGTAACAGCCAACGCCTCTGTTGTCTGGGACCGGCTGGGTACGCAAATAATCGATATCAACGCTACCTTTAAAGATATAACCTGTGCCGGTAATGGTACCAAATACTTTATCAATACCCTGACGATTGATAACATGACCATTAACAATGGGGTAACCTTGTCGATGTCGAACGATGGCGGCACCACTGTTGGTACGTTTAACGTGCGCGGCAACTGGCAGAACAATGGTTTGTTTACGGATTTTACCTCTACAATTGCCTTTGAAAGTACCGATGGTGTGGCCAAGACCATCGATAATAATGGGTATGATTTCTATAACGTAACGTTTAACCAGACGGACGTTAATGCCAGGACATACACCTTGCTTTCCGACCAGACCATTCAGGAAGACCTCACCATTGGCAACGGTGCTACCCTGGACTTAAATGGCTTTAACCTTACCCTTGGTAATAACGACCCCGGTAACCCCGATGCTGAGTTTCATGCCGTGGCTGCCGGGGCTACCTTAACCGTGGGCCCGGGCTCAACCCTGTTTTTTGATGCTACCGATAACGGTGCTGATGATACCAACGATCCTGACCCTACCCTTGCCGTAAGCGGCACCCTTAACCTGGTGGGCACCAATGGCAGCCTGGCGCGGATAGACCGCATTTCAGGGGCCTATCGTATTGACATTGATATCCTGTCGGGCGGTACGGTAAACGCCCGTTATTACGAAATATCCACCCTGGTTGCCCAGGGCTTTGACGTACGGGCCGGGGCTAATGTGGCCGTGAGCGACCCCAATAATAATTTTTCCGATGGTACCTGGACGGGCATCAGCACTGCTGCCACCGGCAATTATGTTTACCTTAATTTTGAGGCAGATGCTACCGGGCTAAGCGATATCAACAATGTTACGTTTAACCATTCAGGTGCTCCTGTGCAAGGAGTGCATTTTAATGTGCGCAGGTCAGGGACAGCTACGGGTACAGTTACCTTTGCCGGTACGGTTAATGGCTTGCTGGCCGGAGAACCTTATGAAGACGATGGTGGCGGTGTAAACAATCCGGGACTTATTGTCTGGCCGGTTTTAACGCAAACCAACTGGACGGGTGCGGTGAGTACCGACTGGTCGGTGGCCGGCAACTGGGATAACGGGGTGCCGGACAATACCCGGGAGGCCATCATTGGCCTGCAAGTGAATAATCCGGTTATCAATGCCACCTCCGGGGATGGCAATGCCAAATCGGTTACCATTACCAATGGTATTTTAACCTTAGATAATGGCAACAACCTGGTAATCACCCAGGACCTTATCATCGGCCAGGGCAGTGCCAACGGTATCCTGGCCGTTGCTGATGCCACTTCGGGTATTTTTGTAGGAGGTGGGCTGACCATCGGCAGCAACGGTATCTATATACCGGGCAATGGTACCATTACCTTTAATGCCCCTGGCGGTACGGTTTCTATCATCCCTAATAATGCTTCGTTTGCCAACCTTACCTTTACCGGGGCAGCTACTTATCTGATGACAGGCGCCAGCATCGATATTAATGGCGCAATGAATATTACCAACGGCATTTTTTCTTTCTCTACCAATAATTATACAGCCACTGTGGCAGGCGATATCCTGAATACCGCCCCCGGCTCTTTCAGCACTGTTTCCAGCGGCACGGTAGTGCTTGATGGGGGCACCCAGACCATCAAGGATGTTACCTTTGATAACCTGACGGTTGCGGGTACCGGTACCAAAACCCTGCAAGGTGCTGTAGCCGTAGATGGCGACCTGCTGGTGAATTCTACCCTGAGTGCCGGTACGGCAACCCTTACCATGAACGGTAATGTAACCATTGCCGCAGCCGGAACGTTTAACGATGGCAATGGTACCCATATATTTAATGGCCTTAACTGGACCGGTACAGGGGCTTATACCGGTTCGGGTACTATAATTTTTAACCGTACCGGTAACCAATATATTTACGCCAGCAAATTCAATACGCTGGACCTTGCCGGTACCAATAACAAGTATTTATATGGGGATACCGATATTGCCGGGGACCTTATCTTTCGCAGCTCAGTAGCTTCTATCCGGCTTGAGTATTCATTGTTTACCAATACCAGCGGTACAGGTACCTTAACCACGGAAGCCGGGGTGAACGTCTATGTGCTGGGTACCAATAATTATCCGGCCGGGTTTGGCACCTATGCCCCCGATGCTAACAGCCTTACCCGTTATGAAGGGACTAACAACCAGACGATAAGAGGTGTTCAGTATGGTAACCTATACCTGCTTAATGCCAATACCAAGACCCTGGGGGGCACTATTGATGTAGATGGCTATTTGCGCTTTAATACCGCCACGTTAGATGTAAGCGCCAGCAATTATGAGATAAGATTGGCCGGGGAATGGGATAACAACAACGGAGGTTCCTTTATCGCCCGCAATGGCCGGGTTATCCTCGATGGCGGTGCCAGTGGCTTCCAGGAGATTCGGGCCGATATAACCGGCACCAAAGATTTCTATGATCTGGTGATTGACAAATCGGCAGGAACAGCCCGTTATCTGGCCTGGGGGGTTGATATAACTATCCTGAATGACCTTACCGTACAAAACGGGGCTTTCCGAAACGAATACACCAACCGCAGTATTTACGTGCAGGGTAACCTGAATTGTATTGCCGGTACGGTAGAAACCGATGGTAAATTTGTGTTAAACAAGGCTTCGGGAACCGGCCTGCTCACAGCCAATGGCTCGGTGTTCTATGACCTGGAGGTAAATACCGGAGGCACCTACCTGCTGCAGGATGATTTGGAAGTAAGCAATTTGTTTACCGTGAGCAACGGTACGTTTAATGCCAATGGCAAACTCGTTAAATTGGGTGATTACCTTGATGTGATTAATATTGCCGGTACCTACATTGCCGGGGCTGGTGGCAGGCTTGAAATTGGCAACCAGGCTTCACTTACGGTAACGCCCACCGGTACCCTGGAGCTTGTCGGCACCTCCGGGTCACCGGTGACGATAACCCGTAAAACCACCGGCACTTACAACTTTACCGTTCAGGGAGCAATCAGCGCCCGTAACTACCTGTTTGAGTTTATGGGCACCAATGGCATTAAGGTTGAGAGCGGGGCTACAATCAATGCTACCAATAACTTTAGTGACGGCACTTTTACCAATGGCCCTTCTGGTGGCGTAATGTTGAATATAGAAACTACGCAAAACCTGACAGGCAACCCCGGCCGTATTGAGAATGTAGTTTTTGCTACCAACCCGGGTGGTGGTGCCTACAACGTAGCAAAAGTTACCGCCAGCAGTGGTACGGTGGAGTTTTATGCAGCTACCGGCTCCTTTGCCGGGGCAGATTTTGAGAATGACCCCAATAACCTGATTATCTGGACGGGCCCGGAAACCCTTACCTGGACAGCCGGTGCGGGTACAGACGATTGGTTTACTGCCGGTAACTGGCAATCGAGCCTGGGAGGCAACAAAGTGCCCACGGCCACCGACATTGTGATTATTGATGCTACCCCGGTGATCCAGCCGCTGATTACCACAGATGCAACGGCCGTGGCGAAAACCGTAACCATCGACCTTGGGGCCATTCTTACCCTGCAAACCGCTGCCGATGGCGCCCCTGACCTGGATATCAGCGGAGATTTAACCATTAATGGCTTCCTGATAACTACCGGGGTAAATGATAAAATAAGGGTTAGCGGGGCCTGGACAAGGGGGACTTCAGGCTCTTTTAGTAGCGGTTATGATAGTAAGGTTGTCTTTGCCAGTTCGGGAGGGGTAGATGTGATTAATAACGGCACCTCGCCCTTCCACCATGTAACCATTGAATCAGGTAGCTTTCAACTGGGCAGCAATACGGTGGTAAATGGCAGTTTTACGGTGGCTGCCGGGGCTTCTTTTGATTTGTCTGCAGCCAATTATCCGCTTGAGGTAGGTTATCATTTCACCAATGCCGGTAGCTTTAATGCCCGCCAGGGTACCCTGAAGCTGGCCAGTTCCGCGGCCCCTTCCAATTTTGATGCCGGGGGGGCGGTATTTTATAATATCGTGGTTGATGCCAATACTTCTTCTGCCAGTACCCTGATGCTCAGCGATGTAACCCTTACCAATGACTTTACCTTAAGCAGCGGGATATTCAGTTTAAACAATTATACCTTGAATATGGGGGATGGGGCAGGTATCGACCAAATGGTGATTTCTGGCGGTACTTTCCTCGCCTCTGGCACCAGCACACTCAACATAGGGAATGGCACTAATCTTACCATGACCGGGGGCAGGTTTGTGCTTAACGGCACCGATGCTGCTAATGTGGCCGTAATGCGCAGCCAGTCGGGTACGTATAGTGCAACCTTTAGTGGCGGTAATGCCGACTTTGAGTATTACGAAATCCATAACCTGAATGCCAATGGTTTATACCTGCAATCGGGTGTAACATTACATACCACCAAAAACTTCTCCTATGGGCTGTTTGCCGATGGTACCTCCGGGGGGCGTTACCTGTTGCTGGAAAATGACCTTGCTGCCGATGCAACCGTGAACAATGTGGTGTTTAGTGCCGGCCCGGCAGTAAATGTTAAACGACTAACAGGGGCCAACAATTATATTTTCAATGATGCTTCGGGCGTCCTGGCCGGCTCGGCTTTTGAAGACGACAACCCGCCCAATGGCGATACCGATGGCCGCATTCGCTGGACCTATACCTCGTTGATTATCTGGGCCGGGGCTACCAGTTCCGATTGGAATACCGGCTCTAACTGGTCGGGCGGTGTTGTGCCAACCTCCGCCAACGATGTGCGCATTCCTTCCGGTACGCCATTTTCCCCTGTTTTAAACAGTGGTGCCGATGGTACCACCAAAGACCTGACTATCGAAGCGGGAGCTACTTTGACCTTCGATGGCAGTAACCTCCTGGATTTGAATATCAGTGGTTCTATGCTTAACTCAGGTACCTTTAATCATACCAGTGGTGATGTACGGGTGAGTGCTAATTGGAGCAATGCAGGTACCTACACAGCTACCTCCCATGCAACTACTGTGGTCCATATGGATGCGGTATCCGGTACAGTACAAATTCAGACCGGGGGCAGCGCCTTCTGTTCGCTCGATATCAACAGCGATGCTGTCGGTGATGGTACTGCCGTATTCCAGACAGTTGATCCTATCGTAACCAACTGCAACTTTTCCCTGAAAGATGGCACCTTGCAGATCATGGATCCGGCCCATACCATTACCGTAAATAACACCTCGGGTACCACTGTATTTGATGTTCAAACCGGAGGAACCTTTGTGCATGGCAACGGTACTGTATATATTCAGTCCAATGGCCTTGGTGTTTTCGTCCGGTCGTTGGGTTCTCCACTCTATAACCTGACTACATCCGGCACGGTGGCGGTTACCCTGGATGACGTGATGACCATTGAGAATAACCTTACCCTGGGTGCTCCCACCAGCACTACTTCCCTGACCCTGACCCTGAGGGGAGACCTGGCCAACACGGCAGCCTTTACGGCCGGAACCAGTACCGTAACGCTGAACGGTAGTGCTACCCAAACGGTTTCGTCAACAGGCGGCATTAGTTTTAATAACTTAACGGTCAACAACAGTTCGGGGCTACTCCCTCAGGTAATATACAATAACCCTGTAACGGTTACCGGTACTTTAACCCTGACCGATGGCATAATAGCCACTTCCAGCAGTAGTGCTCTGCACCTCAATAATGGCACCCTTAGTGGTGGCTCAGCCAATAGTTATGTTGATGGCCCCATGCAGATTACCGGTTCCGGGAATTTGCTTTTCCCGGTTGGAGATGGCTTGTTTTATGCCAGAATTGGTGCTGAGTCATTGTCTGGTACTAATGGCTTTACAGCTCAGTATTTTGATGCCCCGGCCCCTAATGCCGGCAATATCAGCCAGGCAGGGGGGCAGTTAAACCATGTAAGCGGGGCCGAATACTGGGATTTGACCCGCACTTCGGGCACCTCCGATCCGTTGGTACGCCTGTACTGGGAAGACGGCACCCGCAGCGATATCACCGACCTGACCGGTAATGACCTGGTGGTAGCCCACTATACCGGGGGCAACTGGCAAAGTGAAGGGCAGGGAAGCATTACGGGTACCGTGGCGGCCGGTACTGTACTGTCGGCCTCAACCTTAACCTCGCTCAGCCCCATTACTTTCGGTTCGGCCTTTGGTTTCAATGCCCTGCCGGTGGAGTTGCTTAGCTTTGAAGCCAGCGTAATTGACCGTACGGTGGCGCTTACCTGGGTAACAGCAAGTGAAAACAATAATGATTTCTTTACCTTGCTGCGCTCGAAAGACGGGCAGGATTTCGAAGCCATAGGGCAGGTGGCCGGGGCTGGCAACAGCACTGCGGCCATTACCTACAGTTATGTGGATGAACGGCCTTACCAGGGGTTATCCTACTACAAACTGGTGCAAACCGATTTTGATGGCACGGAGGCAGAAGTTGGCCTGGTATTGGTGAGCATGCCCGATAACCCGCAAGAGTTGACGATAGCCGTGTACCCTAATCCTTTTGCTGCCGATGAGGTATATGTAAACCTGGCTGGCCTTAACGAAGAAGAGGTGGTGCAAGTGGCGGTAGTGGATGAATTTGGCCGCCAGTATTATCTAACCCGTCAGCAAGCCGATGATGCCGGCTACCTGAACTTTACTATTCCCGGTACCGGCAACTGGCGTTCAGGCCTTTATGTCATCAGGGTACTGGCAGAAAAAGGGGGCATACAAATGAAAATTATTAAGTTGTAGCAGCAGTTGAGAAAATACCTGGTATTCTTGCTCCTTGGGGTATTGGTTGGGGCTTGTAACAGAACCGCTGATAAAATAAATGCGGTTATTCCCCCAAAGGGCCAGGCAACCGTATTTATTGCCGGGGATATAACAGACACCTTATTGTACAACTGTACGTTTACCTTTGTAATAAACCCGAATAACGCATAGGTTACGTTGGAGTTTTTTATGAGTAACCCATTGGTTACCAGCACCGTGCTTGTGCTTAACTTAACCCGGATTATTCACGAAAATCGTGAATAATGATGTAAATCAACTGCCAAACGATTGTTTGTCAGTTAATTACATCAGGGTTAACCCTGATGAGTGCAAAATATTTTACCCTCAAATTTGGGTCATGCTTAATCTTTGAGTCATCCTGTATTTTGTGCATAACATGTTGTTTTACACTATTTTGCAGTTCATCAGCCCTGTGGGCGAAAAATTCATATGAATTTTTCGGGTTAAACTATTTTAGTAGTGCTGCACCGTTTAGCGAAGGGTTGGATTATTATAGCAATCCGTCCGGAAGTCCCGGGCCAGGCTTGTTTGCCGTTTTTACTACGGCTGACGGGCATTATCAAATTGATACCCCAAAGGTGCCGGGTGGCAGGTTATTGATGACCCGGATAACTGATACCCGCATAACAGCGGATTTTGAATTGGCTATGCTAACCTTAAACCCGCCAATTCAACAAATACGTATTACCGGCAGGCTTGATGCAGCAGGGGAAACACAGCGGCCCTGAACGGTCAGGGATGTTTTGTGCCTCCCGGAGTTATAGCCATCTGTTTTCCCCTGCTTAGCAGGTAAGGCGAGTGTCCCCTTTTTGCTTAATTGCCCGGTTTTTACTATCTTCAAGGGTTATGGTGAAAAATTACAGAGGTGTTGAGCGGGCCAAACCGCCAAAAACTATCGAAAAACCGGTTACCGTGGGTGATTACATGACCAGGCGGCTGGCTACCTTCCGGCCGGAGCAAACCATGGACCAGGTGGTGGATGTGTTACTGGCCAAAAAAATATCCGGAGGGCCGGTAGTGGATGAAAACAATAACCTGGTGGGGGTTATTTCAGAAGGCGATTGCCTGAAACAGGTGGTAAAAGGCAAATACAATAACATGCCAACCCTGTCGGGCCAGGTGCGGGACTATATGGCTACGGAGGTTAAATTTGTAGCCCCTGACCTGAACATATTTGAGGTGGCACAGATGTTTCTCAACCTGCGCTTAAGACGGTTCCCGGTGCTAAAAGACGGCAAACTGGTTGGCCAGATCAGCCAGAAAGATGTGATGCGCGCCATGATCGGGCTGCATGGCGGGTGAAGGGGAAAACAGTTAACATAAACAGGTGTTTGCCCAGGCCAACCCCTGATATGGGAACTATCATGCAAGGCTAAACCTGTTGTAGTGAGGCTTGCTGTCTATGTGGGAAAAAAATGATATAGGAAAGAATTAGCTTTACAAACCATAGCAAGGTACAAATAAGGTACAAATCAGTGCCTTATATTGCTAAACAGTACAAAAGAAAATAGTTTCTTTACCAAACCAAAAAGTCTGAATTACAGGCCTGTACATTGTTTGCAATACGTTTGATAGCTGGTTGTTTTGTGCCGGTTACTTGCCGATACAAAACTTGGAAAATATGGTATCCAGCAGGTCGTCCGTGGTGATTTCACCGGTAATTTCACCGAGATGGTGCAGGGCCTGGCGGATGTCCATGGCCAGTAAGTCGTTGCTGATGCCCCGGGCAATACCTTTGATGACCTGTTGCAGGGCGTGTTCGGTGTGCACCAATGCTTGCTGATGGCGCAAATTGGTTACCACCGTGCTGCCGGTGTTAAATTCTTCGATATTTACTTTTTGCAGGATAGCTTCTTCTACCCGTACCAGGTCGGCAGCGTTTATAGCGGCAATAGCCAGGGTATGGGGTATTTCCAGAAAGGCCTTGATATGATCCTCTGCTACCTTATCGGCCTTATTGCCCAGGGCCAGGAAGGGTATGGGCTGGCTTTCCAGCCAGGCTATTTCTTCCTTTATTTTGTCGAGTGGTTCGGAGGTAAGGTCAAACAAATACAGGATAAGGCTTGCCTCCTGTAGCTTCTGGCGGGCCTTTTCAACCCCTATGGCCTCAATGGTGTCAGTAGTTTCCCGCAGGCCGGCCGTGTCGATAAAGCGGAAGGCAATGCCGCCCAGGTTGATTTCGTCTTCTATCACATCGCGGGTGGTGCCGGCAATTTCCGAGACAATGGCCCGCTCTTCTTTAAGCAGGCCGTTTAGCAAGGTTGATTTACCGGCATTGGGCTTGCCGGCAATTACGGTAGGAATGCCGTTTTTGATCACATTGCCAATCTCAAAACTATCAATCAAACCGGTAATCTTAACCAGCAGGTTATTAACCAGCTTTTGCAGCTCTTCCCGGTTGGCAAATTCTACATCTTCTTCACTAAAATCGAGCTCCAGTTCAATCATTGAAGCAAAGTGGATTAATTCCCCGCGCAGCTCCTTGATTTCTTTGGCAAAGCCCCCGCGCATTTGGTTGAGGGCAGCTTTACGGGCGGCCTCTGAATCAGCATGGATCAGATCGGCAACAGCTTCGGCCTGGGTGAGGTCGAACTGGCCGTTTAAGAAGGCCCGCTGGGTAAATTCACCGGGCCTGGCCATGCGGGCGCCATGGTGGATGATAAGCATCACAATACGTTTTACCACAAACATCGACCCGTGGCAGGTTATTTCCACAATGTCTTCTTTGGTAAACGATTTAGGGCCTTTGAACAGGGTGACCACCACCTCATCAATAATGGTGCCTTCGTCATCGCGGATGGTGCCCACATGTACCGTGTGGCCGGGTTGTGACCGCAGGTCTTTGCCATGAAACAATTGGTTGGCTATGGTTATGGCTTTGTTCCCCGATAAGCGGATTACCGCCAGGGCACCTACCCCTTGCGGGGTGGCCAGGGCTACTATGGTGTCGGTATGCTCATGAACAGACATACTACAAAGGTAATGAAGATGGGAGACCGAAGCTGGAAGCTAGAAGAAAAGTTGGATTTTCTGCATAAAGCTTAATTCTTACTTCCATCAAAAGGATACAGCTCATCAATAGGCGCATACTTATAATCCAGGGCATCTAAGCGAGTAGTGCCAAACCAGGGGCCGGGGGCATCGGTTACCAGAATGGTTTTGGCATAGCCGGTTTCATCAAATCCCCTGCGGAAATGCACCCGTGATTTAACGACAAATACCTCATACTCATCCGGGTTTATGGGGCCAAAACGCAGGCGCTCGGGCGAGGTTATTTGTGTATAGGCTGGGGTAATTATAAGGGTGTTACTGTTGCCAAAATCTACCACAGCAATATGTTCATACGAGCTAAAAGGGCCAAAATACGTCAATTTTCCGGCAATTTTAACCGGCTTTCCTGCTTGTTCACCGGTATAGCCACCAACTTCCATAGCAAAGTCATCGCCAGCCTTGGCGTTGCTTTCTTTTAGTTTGGCCAGGGCATGAATATCAGTAAGACAAGCGTATAATACACCTGCAACTTTATTGTTGATGAGCTGTTGCAGTATCCAGGTGGCATCTCCGGGGCGGTCGGAGTAATCACCCAGCACCACTGGAGTTTGCCCGGTTTTAATGGCCTTGACGGTCTTGTTAACTGCTTCCTCGGGCATAGGAAATTTGCCTAAAGCAAAATCCTCTCTTATCCGCCAGATGTACCCGGCCATATCCTCGGCAATAGAGTCTGCCAGCTGCTGGTTATCATTGGTTACAACATGTACCGTAGCGCCAACATCCGGCACATCCGACCATGGGAACCCGTAGAATACGTTAACATAGGTGTCGGGCTGGCGGGCTTCCCAGCGTCTGGCCCGTTCCATTATTTTCATTGAGGGCGCCTGGCCGGTCCACTGCAATACGGTAGCGGTAATCACGGGTGGCTTACGGGTGGCCGTGGTAGCCTGGTAATCCCCCTGCATAGCGCGGAAAAGATAGCGGGCTGCCCTTTCACCCTGTAAAAAAGCATCGTAGTGAGGGTAGCGTTTGGTAACAAAAGCCGCATCGGCCCATTGTAAGAATTCACCGTCTTCGTTACCATGCAGATCGAAAGTGCCGACAATGGGCACGCCTTTACCCACTACCTCCCGTACCCTGCGGGCAATCTCTGCCTCTGGCCGGGGTACACCACGCACGGCCATGGCCCCGTGCAGGGCCAGGTAAACCCCATCTACAGGCATTTTGGCTTGCAGTCCGGCAATAATCATCTGCATAAAATGCTCGAAACTTTCTTTGCTGTTCCAGCTTCTGGAGGAGCCGCCAAACACACTGCCGGGGGACTTTATGCCAACCAGGGTTAAGCCGTCAAAAAGTCTGGCCCCATGAACAAACCCCCGGGTGTAACCAGTTGCGGTAAGAACGTCTTCTGCCGCAATAACACGCCAGTCATCAATTTCAGTATCACCTCCGGGGCAAAACGTGCAGGTTTCGTGCTGGTACTGGATGACGGCCACACGGAATTTTGCCGGGTGTTGACCTTTGTTTGACGAACATCCTGACAGCAATGCTACCAGACTGATAAAACTGAAAATCATTAGCGTATGTTTCATTTTAGGATATGCCTGTTTGTTTCCGGAAATAAAGTTGCGGATACTGTAGGATACAGGCAATATGAATTACGTTAGTGGTAAACAGCCTGCCTGCTGTGGGGCCGTACAGCAAACAAATTTTACCAATCAGGCTTATTGGGGTCTTTCTTCTTTTTGGCTTTGCGCCTGTTCTGCTGCAGGTACTGCACCTCGTTGTTTTTCATTGCCTCGAGGATCAGGCGGGCCTTTTCTTCGCTGATTTTCATCTCTTTCAGTTTCTCCTCATCAATGGCTTGTGGCTGGTCTTTTTGCCCTTTATCCTGTTCTTCCTGCTGTTGATCTTCGGCTTTTTGCTCTTCCTGTTGTTGTTTCTGTTCCTTGTTTTCCTGTTGTTGCTTATCCTGTTGCTGTTCTTGTTCTTGTTGTTGTTTATCCTGCTGCTCCTGTTCCTGTTTTTCTTGCTGCTGCTGTTGTTCCTTGTTTTGATCTTTATCCTGCTGCTGCTGTTGCTCCTTGTTTTGTTGCTCTTTGTTTTCCTGATCTTTATTCTGTTGCTCCTTATTTTGTTGCTTATCTTGTTGCTCTTCCTGCTCTTTGGTTAGCTTCTTCAGTAGCTCATAATTATAGCGGGCATCGGCATTGTCCGGGTTGGCCTTCAGGGCAGCTTTATAGCTTTGCAGGGCCTCCTGGTATTTTTTTTGCTGAAATTGAATGGCGCCCATTTGCTGGTAGGCGATGGAGCGTATTTCTTTGTTGGCACTTTCCTGCAACGAAGCATAAGTTTGCCAGGCATTGGTGGTGTCGTTGAGCAAATATTGACTGTTGGCCAGGTTCAATAAAACCCTGTCGTCTTCTACACCCAAGGAGTCTTTCAAAAAGAGGTATTTTTCACGGGCCAGGGCATAGTTTTTTTGCAGATAAGCTTTTTCTGCTTCTTTTTTGGCTTTATTTATCCGGGCAATTTTGTCCAGGTCGGTAAATGGATTGATAACCAATAAGATAATCAGCAAATACTTCATATTTTAATGGTTTTTACGGTGGTGAGCAAATCAAGCATCAGTAATAGTAACGCAACCGATAGAAAATAGATATACTTATTGGCCGAAACATCAATCATGCGGGCATCGCGTAGCTGGCCTTCCACCTCGTTGATGGTGTTGATAAGCCGGGCCACATCGTTTTGCCGTTGGTTAATTTCAAAGTATTGGCCTCCGGTGCGGGCCGCCAGTTCTTTTAATGACTTGCGGTTGAGTTTAGAAATCACCTCTTTGCCGTTTTTATCCCGCTTAAAGCCGTTGGCCGTTTTTATTTTACTGCCTTTGGTGGTGCCCACACCCAGGGTAAACAATTTTATTCCGCGGTCTTTTATCTCCTGGCGGACATTGGAGGTCTCTTCACCAAAGTCTTCGCCATCGCTGATTAGAATAATTACCTTGGCTTTGGCATCAATGGCCGATTCATCGGTATCGAGTTTCTCCAGCGCCAGTCTCAGGGCGGGCCCGAAATCGGTGCCGGTGTTGGGTACCAGGTTGGTGCCCAGGGTTCCGATAAACAGGTTTAAGGCCGATTGGTCATAGGTGAGCGGGCATTGCACAAAAGCTTCGGAGGAAAAGATGATCAGGCCAATGCGGTCGGAATTAAACGCATCTACAATGTTGGTCAACTCATATTTTACTTTTTCCAGGCGGCTGGGCTGGATGTCCACAGCGTTCATCGACTGCGATAAGTCAACGGCAATCATGATATCCTTGCCTACAGCTTTAATTTCTTTGCTGTCGCTGCCAAAGGAAGGGCCCAGCAAAGCCACAATAGCCAGCGCCAGAAAGCCCGTCCGCAGTAAAAATTTAGGTAATACGGGGCCGTGGGCCGTGCCGAGGTATCTGCTCAGCCGGAATACCCTGGCCGTATAGAGGATGTAGGCCAGCAGAAAAATGCCGGTGATAATGTACTCGAAGGTGCCTAAATGATAAAACCAGATCATAGCTGTTATTGCAGACGGCAAATATAGTTGAAATGTTTGGTGCCGGGAAAGAAAATTTGCGGCCGGCCGGGCAAACATTTACTTCCGTGGCTCCCTACGGGAAAATGTGATAATAAAGGCCATCATGCCCAGGGCAATGGCCAGGATCAGGTAGCCACTTTGGCTCTGCCAGCCAATGTACATTACCAGGCCTGCCAGGATGATAAAAAGGTTATTGACCAGGAAGAATTTATACAACGAGGAGGTGCCTTTAGCACGGAACAATAAAGTACCATAAAACAGAAACCACCCTGCGGCCAGGTACAGGAGATAATCAAGCTTAACGATTCCCAGGCCACCGGCAGCAAAACAGGCAACCAGCAGCAAAGCGAAGAAGTAGGACAGCAGGCGGAATAACTTAGTTTTATGGCGCATAATATGATCGGGTAGAATATATTATCAAAACTAAAATTAATTAATCACCGGTAAATATTCCGGTATCCTGCAAAAGAATTACGCTACACAAGCCTTCTTATTCAGAAGATTTTTATAACCTTTGTGCTTTATTCAGGATGACATGCTAGAGAAACTAAAGGCTAAGTGGGGGTTGAAGACAAACTGGGATATAATTGCTGTACTGATTGTATTTTCCATCTCCGGCTCCTCGATTATGTTCGTCAAGCCTTTATGGTATCACCTGTTTGGGGTTACTGATGCCACACCTACCTGGCTAAAGGTGATTATCTGGCTGGCCATGGTTTTCCCTACTTATCAGGCATTTTTGCTGATTTACGGCTTTATTTTCGGCCAGTTTAAGTTCTTCTGGGCCAAAGAGAAGAAAATGGCGATGGCCATTGGCCGTTTATTCGGCAGGCGTAAGGATAAAGCCCCGGACTAAGGGTACAGGCTTTATTTGCTTTTAATACTTCTTGATGCGGCCAGCTTTACAGCTTCATAGGCATTTACTATCCCCCCTGAAACGGACAGGTCGGCAAAATCCACTTTCTCGTCTTTCGTACCGGGCTTAACAACCATTAGCCCGTCAAATTTACGAGTTGACTGCATCAGGATATCTTTTAAATCGGTGGCAGACAGATGAGGGTAATAGCTAAGTACCAGGGCCGCCACCCCGGCCGTTACCGGAGAGGCCATGGAAGTACCCTGGGCGCTTTCATACTCATTTTCGGGGGCAGTAGAGTAAATTTCTACCCCGGGGGCAAACAGGTCAACGGTGTTTTTACCATAATTAGAGAAATCAGCGGCCAGTTTTTCGCCCTCGCCCCAGGCCGAGGCGCCCACCTCAAGCCAGTTTTGGGCCACTTTCTTTTTGCCGAGCTTTTTGGTGGGGAAGTTGTTTTCCACATCGGTGTTTTTACCGGAGTTGCCGGCTGCGTGCACTAACAGTACCCCATGCGCCTGGGCATATTTTACGGCTTTATCAACATAATCTTTATGCGGTGAATAGGCCTTGCCAAAGCTCATGTTAATTATTCTGGCCCCATTGTCCACGGCATAAAAAATAGCATTGGCTACGTCTTTGTCATGCTCATCACCATCAGGAACGGCCCGCAGGGCCATAATACGTACATTACCGGCAATGCCGTCAATGCCGATACCATTACCCCGTTTGGCGGCAATAATACCGGCCACATGGGTGCCGTGGAAATTATCGGTATCAATACCTTTTACATCATTATTGCCATAGCCTTTTTCTTCCAGGTTGCCGGGGTCATCGCCTACAATAGTACGGGCGTCAAAGTCAAGGTTATAGCCAAATTGCACCTGGATGTCATAATGGTTGGCGGCTTCTTCCAACTCGCCAATAATGCCGTCCAGTTCGGCATCGCCAATCATCATTAATATATTGCCCATCAAGTTGGTGGCCAGCATGATCTTTTCATCGGGCGAGTCCACTGTTTGCAGCAGTTCCAGGCTCAGTTCATCCACCCCGAGGTAAGCCGTCATCAACCGGTTGGCGCTTTCAATGGTCCTGCGCAGGCTGTCGTAGAAATCACGCTGGGAGATAGCTTTCTGTAGTCCCTCCTGATAACCCTTTTCTATTTCCAACCAGTACTGGTAATCCGCCTTTTTTGAGGGTTTTTTAGGTGCATAGATTGGTTTTAGCCTGCGGTATTCGCGGGTAACTTCGTAGTTGTCGGGGCCAACGTTTAGCCCATCCCTACCGCCCAGGAAGTTCCACCCGTGGATGTCATCAACATAGCCGTTATCATCATCATCAATGCCATTGCCGGGAATTTCACCGGGGTTGGTCCAGATAACTTCGTGCAGGTCTTCGTGGTCAATGTCAATCCCGGAATCAATTACCGCCACGATTATGGTTGTTGCTTCTTTGCCCTTGAGCATTTCGTAGGCCTCGTCAGTGCTCACACCATTAACTTTATCGGTTTTGGGGTCTTCGTTGAACCAGTTTTTGGGTGGGAAATCTTCCTGTAAGCTTTGGGCAAAGCTGTCGGTAGTAATAAAAATTCCAAGTAAGAATAGAAGTTTTAAGGTTATCTGCATGGTCTTGTTTGAATTTTAACGGGCAACAAATGTAGGGCCAAATGTTGTGAATCCGGGGCTTGACGAGGTTAAATTATTAATTGTTAGCTGTTATTGGTTAGCAGGAGGTGGCTGACGGTTGTTGGCGGGCTATCTGCCCAGGCCTTGTAACCTTATTTCGGTTAGTCTGCGTTTGGTATCACGGGTAAAATCGCCTTTCATCATCCAATCGAAGTAAGAAGGTTCTGCTTTTAGCACCTCGGCAACAGGCTTGCCGCGGTGTTTGCCGAAATTAAAGACAATCTCCCCGTTACGGTCATACACCATGCGCCCGGCCAGGTCAACCATTTTGGCGAAGGTTAGCTGGTGCAGTTGCTCCATATCGTTGGCAAAAACGCCAATTTTCTTACCGAGGTTATCTTTTACTTCCTGGTTATCGTAGCGGTCAACCTGGGCTTCGAGCACGGCCACGGTGGCCAGGGTATCGGCCTCGGCACTATGGGCGTTGTCAAGGTCTTTGTGGCAATAAAATTTATAGGCAGCCGAGAGGTTTCTTTTTTCCATCAGGTGAAAAAACTTCTGGGCGTCAATCAGTTTGCGGTTTTTAATATCAAAGCCCACATCGGCCCGCAAAAATTCTTCTACCAGCATGGGTACGTCAAACTTTATTACATTAAATCCGCCCAAATCACAGCCCTCAAGCCATTTGGCCAGGTTTTTGGCTACTGCCTTAAATGTGGGGGCATCGGCCACATCCTTATCGTAGATACCATGAATAAGGCTTGATTCGTAGGGAATGGGAATGGTGGGGTTGATACGTTGGGTACGCACCTCTTTTTCCTGGTTGGGGTGGATCTTCACAAAGGAATACTCGATTATCCGGTCTTGCGAAATACTGATACCGGTAGTTTCGAGGTCGAAGATTACCAGCGGGTTTTTGAGGTTTAAGGGCATAAAGCAGGGTTCTTAGAATGTATTGCCGAGGTCGAGGCCACCAAAATTGGCCGAGCTCATGAGTAAAACGTTTTTGTTGGCCAAATCAATATTTTTCAACACGGTAGCGAGTTCACCGGCCTCATGTATTACCGTTAAGTTAGGATGGCGGAAGGCTTCTTTTACCTCTTCCGGGGTAAAACCGGGCAGTTTCTTTTGGTTAATGGCTTTGGGGTTGTAATACACAATTGCCCGGTTACAGTATTTCAGGGTACCGGCATATCGGCTGAAAAATGCTTTGTTCAGGCTGCTATAGGTATGCAGCTCAAATACCCCGATCAGGTCACGGTCGGGAAACTGGGTTTTTACTGCTATAGCCGTAGCTTCTACTTTGGAAGGGGCATGGGCATAATCCCTGAATACGGTATAATCATTGCCGCTCTTGAGGACATTTAACCGCAATGCGGGCAGTTCAAAGCTTTTGATTGCCTCATAAAAGTCATCCCCGGTGATGCTCAGCCGGGACAGCACCTCTTTGGCGCCATTCAGGTTAAGCAGGTTGTGCTTGCCGAAAATTTTCAGCTTAATGCGTTCATCACCGTTAATCAGGTAGGTAACCCCGTCAATTATTTCGTGCGGGTGGGTGGTGTAGGGCAGTGGGCGTACATCCGCCCGCTCTTTGCTGCCAATTACCGGGGCCAGGGCGTCTTCATCGTTATACACCAATGTGCCTGCCTTGGGGGTAGCATCGGCAAAGCGGTCGAACTGGCGGACATAATCATCCTCTGTTGGAAACACATTCACATGATCCCAGGCAATGCCGCTGATCAGGCCAATGTGGTGGTGGTAATGCAGGAATTTAGGCGTGGGGTCAATGCGTGAGGAGAGGTACTCGTCACCTTCGATAATAATGACCGGGGCGTCAGACAACTTAACTGTTTCGGCAAACCCCTTAACCCGGGCGCCTACCACATAGTCAAACTCCCGCTGGTGGTAGTTCAACACATGCATGATCATGGCCGTAATGGTGGTTTTCCCATGGCTGCCGGCAATAACAATACGTTGCTTGTGTTGCGCCTGCCGGTAAATAAACTCCGGGAAAGACAGGATTTGCAGGCCCAGTTCCTGTGCTTTGGTTAATTCGGGGTTATCGGCATGGGCGTGCATACCCAACAGGATAATGTCAAGGCTGCGGTCAATCTTTTCCGGGAACCAGCCTTCTTTTTCAGGCAACAGTCCGTGAGCTGCCAGGCGGCCCCTGGAGGGGTCAAAAAACTCGTCATCAGAGCCGGTAACTGTAAACCCCCGATTTTGCAGGGCGATGGCCAGGGCGTGCATTACACTGCCTCCCATGGCAATTATATGTACTCGCTTGTTATTGCTCTCCATAGGTTCAAAAATAGGGTAAAAAATCTCAATTACCGGTGGGTTTTGCCATCCACTTGCCAATCAGTAGTCGTAAAGGTTATTTTGCAGGTTGCGTAACTCGCGCAGGGCCAGTGGGTCGTTTTGTTTACGGGCCAGGCGGATACCGGCTGTAAGGGTTTTTTCGGCTGCCTGCAGGTCGTTCTTATGGATATAGAGTTCGGCCAGGTGGTAGTAGGTAGGCAGGTAGTCAGGGTGGTCAGCGATTAATGCCTGGTAGTAAGCCAGGGCTTTTTCCGGCTCCGAGGCCTTATATTCGGTAGCCAGGCAATAAATAGTAAAGGGGTCACCGGGCTCGTCTTTAATAAATTGCAATAGTTGCGCTATGCGGTTGTTATTCGTTGCCATATCAGGGTAAAATTACCGTTAAAATTCGCTATCTTCGTGGCAAATTTAAGATGGATTAATTTAACGCAGAGAAAGATGAAAATTTTGGTATGTATAACGCATGTACCTGACACCACGTCAAAGATATCATTTACCGATAATGATACGCAGTTTGATAAAACAGGCGTACAATATATTATTGGGCCTTATGATGATTATGCCATAGCCCGGGCCATGGAGTTGAAGGAGGGTATGGGGGCCGAAGTTACTGTGCTTAATGTTGGCCTGGCCGAAACCGAGCCTACCATCCGCAAAGCCCTGGCCCTGGGCGCTGATGATGCCATCAGGGTAAATGCCGAGCCGGAAGATGCCCTGTTTGTGGCCCAGCAAATTGCTGCCGTAGCCAAAGAGAACGCCTACGATATGATCCTGATGGGCCGTGAGTCAATCGATTTTAACGGGGGGCAGGTGCATGCCATGGTGGGTGAAATGCTCAATTTACCTTCGGTATCCCCGGTAATGAAGCTGGATATTGAAGGCAATACGGCTAAGATGACCAAAGAAATTGAAGGCGGCAAAGAATATGTAGCGGTGGACATGCCGTTTGTGGCCGGCTGTCAGGAACCTATTGCCGAATGGCGGATACCGAATATGCGGGGCATTATGACCGCCCGCTCGAAACCACTTAATGTTATTGAGCCGGTGGGTGACGGTGCCGGCACTACGGTGCAGAAGTTTGCTTTACCACCGGCCAAAGGTGCGGTTAAAATTGTTGACAGTGTGGACGAACTGGTTGACCTGCTCAAGAACGAAGCAAAAGTCCTTTAATACTCATTACTTTAAACAGAATCAACTATGTCAGTTATCGTATATATAGAATCATCAGAAGGAAAAATAAAGAAATCATCACGAGAGGCGGTAAGCTATGCCCGGGCTTTGAACAATGGCGATGTAGTAGCCGTTTCCCTGGAGGCGGTAGAGGATGCCGAATTGGCTTCGGTAGGTAAAAACGGTGCCGGCAAAGTGCTGGTAAGTGAAACAGCCATTGAAACAGCCGAGGCTGCAGCAACAGCCCTGGCACAAGCAGTAAACAGCACCGGTGCCGATACCGTAGTGGTAGCAGGTTCGGCTAGCAGTAGCGTTATTGCCGCCCGGCTGGCCATCAAAATAGGGGCCAGTATGGTTTCTAATGTGGTAGCACTGCCCGATACCGGGGCCGGTTACACCGTGCGCAAGAGCATTTTTACCGGCAATGCCTTTGCTACCGTAGAACTAAAGAAAGCCAATAAAATATTGTCTATCAACAAAAATACCGTGGATATCAGCGAAGATGGCAGTGAGGCCGGGGTAGAGAAATTCAGCCCCGGGATAACAACTGATGATACCCGTGTGAAAATCACCGGCCGGGATAAGGCTACCGGCAAAGTATTGCTGCCCGAAGCCGATATTGTGGTTTCCGGTGGCCGAGGGCTTAAAGGGCCGGAGAACTGGGGGATGATTGAAGACCTGGCCGCGGTGCTGGGGGCGGCAACGGGCTGCAGTAAGCCGGTTTCGGATATGGATTGGCGCCCGCATAGCGAGCACGTAGGCCAGACCGGCATTAAGGTAAGCCCCACCCTGTATATTGCCATTGGTATTTCGGGGGCTATTCAACACCTCGCAGGGGTAAACTCATCCAAGTATATTGTCGTAATAAATACGGATGAAGAGGCACCGTTTTTTAAGGCGGCCGATTACGGTATTGTGGGCGATGCCTTTGAGGTGGTGCCTAAACTAACGGAAGCTATAAAAGCGTTACAATAACAAGTAACCGTGGAAAAAATACAGCTTAATATTATTGGTTTACAGTCGAGCCAGTCGCAAAGCGGTTCCTTTGCCCTGGTGTTGGGTGAACAGGACGGTGACCGCAGGTTACCGATTATCATTGGAATGTTTGAGGCCCAGGCCATTGCCATTGAAATGGAAAAGATTATCCCCAACCGGCCCATGACCCACGATTTGTTTAAATCCTTTGCCCACGAATTTAAGTTCCGGGTACGGGAGATAATCATTTCAGACCTTAAAGAAGGGGTGTTTTTTGCCAAGATCGTTTGCACGGGCCCTGATGGCGATGTGGAAATTGATGCCCGGCCTTCCGATGCCATCGCCATTGGTATCCGGTTTAACACGAAAATCTATACCTACGAGAAAATCCTGGCGGAAGCCGGCATTGTGTTGTCGGAGGAAGAAGAGATTGCCGGACTGGAGGGGAGCCAGGACCCGGCCCCCGGGCCATCTGTTTCTTCCAAGCAAAGCAAGAGCCTGGAAGATTACCCGCTCGACAAACTGAAAAAGATGCTGGAAGATGCCATAGAGCGTGAAGACTATGAGTTGGCGGCCACTTTGCGGGACGAAATTGGCAAACGGAATTAGTCCGGTAGGTACCGTTATTTAAATGGGGCTTTCCGGGCACTGGCCTTGTTTATGCTACTTTGGGGCTGTGGCCGCAACCACAGCCAAAAGCTTGAGCTGGCCGGAATAACAACCCCGCAGGGTGAAATAGTTTTTATGTTTTACGATGAAACACCCCGGCACAAGACCAGTATTATCAAGTTGGTGGAGGGCCATTATTTTGATTCACTGACCTTTAACCCGAAAAATTCACAAGAATTTTTCGCCCACAGGGCCGATGAACTGCAAAATACCGTAATACAATATGTTAAATACAAAATATACCGTAAGGCAACAATTAATAATGTAATAATGACCCGAATTTGGGCCTAAAACATTTTGCATTCATCGGGGTTAACCCTAATTTACGTCATTATTCACGAAAGTCGTGAATAAACCGGGTTAACCGGGTCATCGATAACTTTGTTGCCGAGGGGGGGGCGGATACCCCGGAGGGTTTTGTCAACTCCCCTTATTTGCTTGACCCGGAGTTTCACCCCGGTTTACGCCATGTTTATGGTGTCGTGGGTGCCGGGCGCGACAACAACCTGGAAATGCGTTCGGCCGGCTGCCAGTTTTATATCGTGCAAAATAAGGAGGGCCTGCCCCGGCTGGATGATAAATATACGGTTTTCGGCCAGGTGATTAAAGGGATGGACGTGGTAGAGGCCATCGTGAAAGTACCCACTGACTCACGGGATGAACCCCTGGTGCCGGCACCCCTGAAGATAGAAATTATAAGGATTGACAGCGCTGCCATGCCTGGCTTTGCACGCATGTAAACTACCCTAAAATCATCCCCACGATG
>Ga0256839_1001275_pt1 | contig 30957 bp, 27 predicted proteins | sample 354166metaG_FD_185968 | JGI IMG/M metagenome (GOLD analysis project Ga0256839, IMG submission 185968) | Hydrothermal vent microbial communities from Mid Atlantic Ridge, Atlantic Ocean - 354-166 | ecosystem: Environmental > Aquatic > Marine > Hydrothermal vents | place: Atlantic Ocean: Mid... | reverse complement strand
CCGAAACCGTCTTGGAAGCCGTTTCGCTGATCCCCCGGCTAGCGGCAACGCCGAATTGCTGGATGGCTTCCATGGCCCGCTGCCGGGAATAGGTCTCCATGGCGCTGTATATGTTGCCAAGATCGAAGTTCGGTAGGTTCTGGCTAGCGCCATATACATGAGTGCCCTGGAGCGGGGTGTGTTCATAGGCCGAGGAGATCCTTTGGACCGGACTGTTTTTGGCAATGTCCGGGGTGACCATCTTCTCATCGATTACGTCTCCCCCTTCCAGGCGGCCTACCATGTGGGTCATAGCCACAGCACTACCGGAAAGAATCATGAAAGCCAACGCCGGCGCCGAGGAAGCCAGAAGCCCGCCTACACCCAGCCAATCCTGGAGAATCCAATCGGACTGCAACACACCGGCGATGGAAGGGTACTGATACTGCACCGTAATCAGAGCCGCCATTTGTTTGGATGCGGCCATCTGAATGTACAGATTGATGATGGCCAGGATCGGCATCCAGAGCTGAATCCAGAGACTGAGCATCAAATACATGCCGGCCACCCGGAATGCCACCGGACCTAAGGTCAAGGCAAAAGCAACCAGTGGCCCGATAGCATAGGTGAAACCCTCGATGAAAGTCAGGATGGGACGAACGTAACGCTCGAACATGCTGTACTGGGCCGCCCATTGGGTATTCCGTTGCAGAACAGCCTGCTGGACCATCTGCGCCGCGGCAAATTGCATCTGATCCATGTGAAAGGCGGGAATCCCCTCCTCCAGGAACGGGATGATGGCTGCCGTCAGCATGAACTTCTGCGCATTGACCGCACCGCCGGTCAGGGCATCAAGCGACCTCTGGATCAGGGTGTTCACCTGGGTTTCGTTGATGGCGAAATCTGCTGCCAGCTTTTTCTTCAGCGCAGGAATCCAGGTATTGGTGACGAAAAGGTTCAGCTTGACGGTGGCCTCCTTGCAGGTCAGTTCCGTTGGTTGGCTGCCGAGAAACAGCTGGGTACCGAAGGCATTGTGCTCGAACTTGAGACCTTCCATGACATCCGGGTTGCGCTCCACGTCGTCCATGGTTTTCACGTTCAACGCCACCCCGGTCAAAGTGCAGTCCTTGATGTAATTGACGAAGGACTTGCGCGCATCGGCGCCGGGCACCGGTGAATTGGCCTGTCCCAAGTGCTGCATCAGCACTTTTCGGGTCTTGATGAGCACGGTAAGCGGATCAGAAAACCCGCCTGCCGTAATCGGCACCATGTTCGGCAGGCTGAAAGCCGTTTCAAAAAGCTCCGTTGTCCGGTAACCAATCTGGGATATCGCTCCTCCGATGAAGGCGGGCCCTATCGGTACGTTGTTCACAGCTTTGACACTGCCAGAGTACATGTCCTCAATGACCACCTTCACCTTCGGGGTGAACATGAGCCAAAATACCAGAAAAGCCACGAAAACATCGACAAAACTGAGTCTTCCGCGAAGCAGCCCCTTGAACAGCGCCAGGACCAACCCAACCAGAAAACCGATCTTGAATAGGTAACCGAAGCTGCTAGCCTTGAAGAAGGCTGCTAGTGCGTTGAGGATCAGCTCAAGGTAATTAATGTCTCCGATGGAATAGATAGTAACGGTCATCCTCATTCCGCGCGGGAGACCCCTGTCTTCAGGCGGGGGAGGAAAGCGCGGCCTCCGTTGGCTTGGTTTGAACGAAATACCTAAGGGGAAGCGGTTGACAGCTTAAATCCTGTTTCCGCATTGGCTGGCAATCCCACCCTATGCTCGAATTCCTTGGGCCTCATAGCTACCATTAAATTCGAGTAAAAGTTGTAAACATCGTTGATGTTTCCACGTTCAGCGATAATTTTTTGATACTCAGTGGATATTTCCTGCCAAGCTCTATCAAGCATTTCCGTGGCTTCGCCGACTTGCGGATGATCGCTGTTGCGCAGACTGATCCGGGCGGCCCGGATCATATCGGCCGCGATCACATAGACCATTTCCGCGGAGATGATCGGCGCCACCCTGCTGCCAAACAGCCTGCCGACCTGTGGTTCATTACGATAGAGGTTGTGCAACATTCCACCGACACCGAAACTGTTTTCCAGGAAGGCCCGGACTTTGGTCGAGAATCCTGCATTGGTATCGTAGGCATTGAGAATCTTGTCCATCAGGTCTTGCACCTTCTCATCCAGTCCCTTCAGGGTAATGGTCTTCTTGGTCGGGTACAGGCAACCATCCGGATCGGTGGTATCGCACCCCCAGACATCCACATCGCCGCCACGAAGCAGGTCCTGGACTTTGAGAATCCTTCCCAGATGCACGATCTTGTAGCTGTACCCTTCCTCGTCACTCACCTTGGTGGCTTCCTGGACCACCACGGTGCCGGTCAGGGACATGATCGCTTCCAGCATGGCCGTGTCGCTGCCACCAAACCAATCATCCACGCTGGAGGATTTCAGCGCACGCCAGATCATGTTGCCGCGAATGTATTTCTTTTCCTGAGTTGTTCCAGCAGAGGACAGGCGTTGGACAGGATCACCACCTGCCTGAGCGTCGAAACTGTCGTCAGCGATCCCCTTTAAAGTAAGAATGTTATGAACCCGCTGCCCAATGGCCTGGATGTATGGCCCCGCAGTTTTATCCACCAAAGATTGGGCCATCTGACAGGAATTACCAAAGAACTGATTGAACTCCTGAACCTTTTTCTGCAAGTCTGACAAGATTTCTAGACAGTCGCCGCAGATGGCGTTCATGGCGATTTGGAATGCATATCCAGCCGCATTTTGTCCAATAGACCGGAGCAACTGGATAAACTGATCCATACTGATGAATGAGAACGATCCGGCAAATAGATCTATACCTCCGCAGCCGGCTCGCCATCCAGGAGGCGTAAAATTGATCAGGTTCGGGTGCATAATTCTGGATCTTGCATAAAACGATCCTCCTATAATGGCGCCGCGTCTCTGCCCTTTGTAAAACATTGGTGATGTCGCATTAGTGAGATCCCCAAAGACATCATCCAATTTGTCTTGCAGTCCAGCATAACAAGCGCCTGCAAACAGAATCAGTATTGCTGATGTCGTTACTCTTAACGATTTAAACATGCCAGACCTCATTTTTCCCGGCGGCAGCCAGCCGTCCGGCCGCCGGCGGTTGCCGAACCGGGCCGGGCGGTAGCGGGTCTTGCGGCACCGCCGGCCCCGGCGTCAACGGCCTCCCCGCAAACCCCTCCATTCAAGGAGGGGTAGTTGACAAGAATGGATTATCCTCAACTGGTCTATTGATGCAGATAACTCTTCCGTCAACAGGTTTGTCAGTTGAGTAAACCCCAATGACTCCCCTCAATCTGGTAACCAGATTGGCTTCGTCGCCAAGATCTTTGGTTGTCAGAAAATACACATCCCCATATGGATTGTATAAACCCAATCCATAACTAGCAAAAAAATTGTCGCCAGTATCCAGCATACCGACCAACGTTTCCAAACTCATGTTGTCTGAGGTAATGCCAATTAGGTCACGATAATCAGCCAGTCTGGAAGACGGTCCAAACTCTTGCATGCAGCCTTGATTCAGGTTTGCTGGCGCTCCTTGACTAAGGGTATAGTATTTGCTGGTGATACTTATCAGTGGAATGCTTTCCTTGCCGTAAGAAACAAGCTTTAACCCCCCACCTTTCCAAACAAAATCCCCGTAATATCTTTCTCCATCAACTATGACGTTGCGTATTCTTATGGAACCTTTATCCAAGGGTTGAATGCCGGCCCTGGAAAAATCAATATCAGAAGCATGAGAGACGCTGGCCCCCATAATGGCAAACGCAAACAAAACTCGCACATTAACATTTCTTGCTTTCATTTCTTCCTCCTGTTTCGTTGAAAGTTGATATCAAAATTATCTCGAACGGATAATAACTTTTAATTCTCGCTCTTCCCATTTTTATCAACTTTCTGGCGCGAGCCGGATGGCATGGAGAAAGAAGCCTACCGTCTGGACCATACACGGTTACCGTTTTAGTGTTAGTATTCAATCTCCGCATCCATTTTGGTTGGAGAATGAGTTACTCCAAGAATTTGCAAAATCTCACCAGGAGATGGTGTGCCAGAAAGATTCCCTGAAATTTCTTGCTGAAGGTAAATTGGGTTGAAGTTTAAAGTTTTCTTGTAATCTTCGTCCTCTAGCCATCCGGCATCGTGTGCTACACTGATGATGCGTGTCTCCAAGTCGCTAAGTGATACAGCGCCCTGAGACAACAAACGAATTTTCTCAATTTCATCCTCAGGATTGACTAAGAACATCGTTGGCGTGATTGTGACGCCGAGTCTCTGAGCCTGTCCCTGATCTATCCGATAGTTAGGATAAACACCACCAGGCATTGGGAGCCCATCAATACTGATCGGAATTATTTTAAATCCGTATTTCTTCTCCAAAACAGCAACAACTGGCGCCTGGGCATGGCAATAAGGGCAGTCGGATTTGAAAAAGAAGAAGATACCGACCCGTTGCGCTAGATCCCTGAGAACTTTGTCTTTTTCCGAATTAGCAATTCGATCTGCAGTGTGAGATGCGAATGTTGCGATGGGTCTCCTGATATTTTCATCAAGCTGTGGGTACAGCACAGGAAGCATTTGAAATGTCCGGGCGAATTTCTGCGCCTTGTCCATCGCCAAACGCTGGAGCGCAAAATAGGCGGCAACGTTTTCCGGTGTCGGATTATCTATGGCTATTTCCCGGTATTTCGGGAGATTTTGTTTAAGCCAGGCGGTGGAAAAAATTGGGCTATCCATGCCTTTCATTCGTTTGGCAGGAGCCGGGACCTTTATTTTTTTAGGCTTCTCTGTTTCCTGTTCTAATCGTTCCCTATACCAGAACCATCCCTCCTCTTTGCGATCATAAAACCCCTCTTTTTCTTTCACGGAATCCATGGGAAAGGCCACGGAAAGAACAGGAATTATCAGAAGTAGAAGCTCAAGCCGCAGCCACCGATTCCTTTTCTTCCCGTACTTCCTCGATAACATCTTCCTGCCCCTCCTGTTCGAGGGATACCGCTCTACCTCGCCCAGTAGCCAAACCCCGAGTTTTGGCTTCCAGATCCCGAATTTTCTTTCGCAGGGAGCGAAGCTCTGAAATCCAGTAAACCATCCTGCGTTTGCGTTCCAGATTAGTAACGACCCCCATCAGCCAGGCGGCATCAAGGCGCTGGATCACAGCATCCGCCTCCAGGATGATATTGACGTAGCGGCTGATCGAGGGCGACAGGATGCGGACTTGCACCGTTTGCTTTTGGGTGTAATCCGGCAACTCCTCAATGCCGTTTTGCTCGAGCAGCACGTCCAGCCGCTCACGTTCTTCCTTCAGATCCTTGGCGCATTTGTCGAGGTAGTGCATGACCATCGACTCCATCCGATCGATCTCCTCGTCCCTGCCGATCATTCGCCAGACCGCTTCGATGCGGTACAGCGCGCCGGCTGTATTCCAGACTCCCCGGGTCAGCAGGCGGCGGGCCAATTCCGATTTGACTTCCAGGCGGCGTCGAAGAACAGGTTTGGAAGTTGCCTCACGTTTTTTTTCAGCCATTTCTCACCCTCCAATTCTGATCGAAGTTAATTCTGTTCCTCCTTTTGGTTCCGATTCCACCTTGACCAGCCTGACTGCCGTCCCCTGGGCGGCGACCATTAGCATCCCCCCGCGGCGGCCGACCGGAAGGAACTCATAATCGATCCTCACGCCGATAATGCCACTGGCTTCCAGTTCCCTGGCCTGATCCAGCAACTTTTCCAACACGTCCCGCCTGGTCTTGCGCATCTCTTTCTCGTATCCCTTTGCCCGGCCACCGAAGAAGTTCACCACTTCGGCGAACAGGTCGCGGAACACGTTGGCCGACAGGATGGTTTCGGAAAAGACCGGCCCTAGGTAATCGTGGATTTCAAATCCCTCGACGGTATTGGTTGTGGAAATCAGCATGGCTTGCTTCCTCAAAAAGGGCCCCGCGGCCTTTAGGCCGCGGGGAACTCAGTTTTATTACGGCAAGGTTGCACCCATGATGCTGCTGATGATGGTCGGAGATAGATACAAACCAATACCGGAGGCGATTCCCAGCACAAAGCCGAAAACCGATCCCCGCAGAATACCGGATGCTAGACCGACGACCACAAAACTGATGGCAATAATCCGACCTAAATACCCCTGGATCCACTCGCTCAGCGTAGTCCAGAGAGTCTGGAACTCAGTACCACCGGGAGCACCAGAACCGCCACCAGTACTAGAAGTGGTACCGGCAAAGGCGTCAGGAACCATCAGAATTAACAGCGGAAGAGCCATCAGAAACATTTTTGGAAAATTTTTCATCGTTTTTGGAAAGTTTTTCATCGTTTCACTCCTTTCGGTTGTTGAGATTGCGGCCGGTTTCCCGACGAACCTCGGTGGAAATTTCCGCCCGTAGCGGTCTTTCCAACCGGTTGGAGCTGTGGGGCGGCCCCATCTGTGGCCAACGGCCGCAGTATGCGCCCCGTTTTGTTCACGTTTATCAGGCCGATTTGCCACCTGCGCGGCTCGATCTCGGTAAACACGTATCCGGAAGCAATCAGATCACCGTCTTTATCCTCCCAGGGAGCAATCCAGATCCGCATCACCTTCGCCGGCGTGCGGATCGGCAGCGGATCCTGTAGCGGGATCTGGGGGCTAGGCGCCAATGTCGATTGCGATGAGGATACCGAAGGTGTTTCCGGAAGCTTGGCCTCGTCTTCCTCGTGCTCGATTTTCACCAGGGCTTCTCGGGTGTGGGTGCGTTCGTACACCTCGGTAGTGGAGCGGCACAGGGGTTTACCTGGCCGTCCTTTGCAGGCGTAATCGCTTTCACCCAGGGTGGCGCAGCCGCTCAGGGATAAAATGAGAGAAAAAATCAGGCTACGACGCATTTTTCTCCTCCAGCCAGCCCTTCAGATCCTCGACGTAACCTCGCAGCACCCGACCGTCCTGGTTGATCAGGAAGGGAACGCCCGTCACACCCAGGATCTTGGCCAGAATGGCGCTCTTTAGGAATGGGTCCAGGTCGCAGCGTTCATCCCGAAGCCCTTGGTAGTCAGTCTTCAGCAACCGGGCAACCACATCGTGGTTGCGGTTGTCCTTGGATGAGCCGCAGCGCAGCAGCCGGATGGTTTCGGCCGACTTGTCCCCTAGGGCGGGAATCAGGATCAGTTTGAAGCGGTACTCATCCCCAAGCGCCTGCATCTGCTGAAGCAGCTTGTGGCAGTAGGGGCAATGAGGATCGATGAAGGCGACGACTTCCCTATCACCCGTGCCCAGATAAAAAGGCTTTAGATCCTTGTCGATGTCGATCTTGAGCTTTGAAAGCTGAATCCTGTCGCCCAGCCGTTTGGCCTTGTCCACCGAGTCGATGAACTCCCCGTTCCACACGTCGTACAGCTGGCCGCGGATGAGGTAACGAGCGTTTGGCGTTGTGAAGTAAACTTGCTTGCCGTTTTGGACCATGATCAAACCGTCGGCCGGCAGGCGGTAGGTTTGTGTGGATTCACCCACTTCCCCTAACCAACCAGACAAAGGGTTGGCCACTCCGTCTCCGGCGAGAGTCGAAGCGGCCGTAAGTTCTAGGAGGGAGAAGAAAGTGATAACAAGGATAGGTTTGCGCATTACAGTTCAAATCCTTGGTTGACGATAAACTCGACCTTGCGTCCAGCATCCACCTCAATGACCGGAAACAGATTCTCGGCCATGTCCAGATAGAAGCGTGCCAACGTTTCCAGTGCCTCACCCACACCTCTCACAGCCGCAGCTTGAGCGGCATCAGCGGACAAAATTTGCTGAAAAGGAGCATTATTACGAGCACTGGTCACTACGACAGGAACCTGCTGGCGGCCGAATATCTGACTGATTCCCTTGGCAAAACCTGCCAACATGGCATTAGCCAGAACACGGCCCTGTTTTGAAACAAGTCGTCCGCGAATTCCAACCTTACCGTCCTCACCGACTGCGTAGCTGTTTATCCGGGTTTCTAAAACTTTCTGGTCATCCCGGATGCAGGCCAGGGTCTCGCTGCGCAGATACGCGCGTTCCGAGCTCATGTCCCCATAGCCGGCGGCGATCAGGAAGCATTCCCGAATGTCGGAGCGGTAACGGTTCGGCAGGATAGCCTCGCGCTTGATCCTGACCAGAACGGGCTGCGGGTCCTGGCGGGCACGCTGATTAGTGGGGGCATCCATACCGTTCAAGAGAACCCCGCTCAGGATCGATCCCGCCGGAATGATGATCTTCCGCCGCGAAGGCGTTTTGGAAACGGTTTCCGTCTTGACCGACACCGACTTGGGGCCAAATTCGCGGATCAATAGGACCCGCTTTTTGTCTTTCCCCTTTTCGGACGGGCTGATGCTGGTACCGGACGTGGCGATGGTTCCCTCCGGGGCCCACGGGGCCAGCTTCGGCGTTGGCCGCGGTTGGACCATTTCCTTGGGAAGCTCGACCGGTTTTGGTCCATTCGCCCTTTTGCCGCTTTCCTGCTTGGCGGAAATCCTTGCCGCCAGCTCCTTCATCCGTCGTTCGTATTCCTCCCGCTGGCCGGCCGTCCAGCGTTTGAATCGGGCCTCTTCGGATTCGTGCAGCCTGCGTATTTCGGTGGCTATTTTGTCCAGCTTTCTGACAATCTCCCTGTTCTTTGCCTCCAAATCCTTGACCCGGATGGCCAGAGCATCCAGCGTCAGGCTGCGCGGGTCGGTATCTGTGAGGATGTGGCGGATTTTTTCCGATTTCGCCAACGGCCCCCGTTTCGGCGGTTCCAACAGGGTGGATAAATAGGCCATACCGACCAGTGCCCCGCCTGCCAGGCCGATCATTGTCCAGCGCTTGATGTTCGGATCCAGCCTGTCCCAGCGTTCCTTCAGCATTTCAGCTTCCTCCGCCGATCAGGAAAGGACGGACCGATTCGGAGGGAGCCGCCTCCTCACGACTCAGCACGTAGAGCTCCACCTGATCGCCGGGAGCCAGACGGACCCTTGGCCAGGCCGCGACTGCTACGGTGGTACCGGGTGCGGTGCAGCGTTCTTCGTCCAGCTCCACTTCGTGTGCCGCCGTATTGCGAACCGCGGCTACCCGAAGCACCATGCCGGGTCCATCCATCACTTGGCCCACGACCGCCACCAGGCCTTCCTGGAAACAGCCGACCCGATCATTGGGTTCAAGATCGCGCATGGCGAACCCGGTTGGGATTCGACCCCGAGCCAATGCCTTCATAATGGCCTTGACGTTCGCCACATGAGGCATGTCCCTGCTGGAAGGCATCTTCCTTACCGTGTCCTGAAACCGAAGCGCCTTTTCGGCTTCCTTCGGCAGCCGGATACGCACTTCCCGGGGCGGGATCTGTCTCGGCGCCAGGATCAGTGGCAGGGCCGGCGATTCTCGATCCGCTGGTGTGATGAACAGCGTGATCGGTTTGGTTTCTTCCGTCGCCACGTAAACCACCCTGTCATGCACCTGGATCTGGGCATTGCTGACCGTTCGAACCCTGGGATTTTCGAAGGGTGTCAGGATTCGGTTCAGATGGCCGTAGGCAATCGGTATCACGACACTGGAACCCGGATTCACGAGGATGTCCGAGCCTTCGGCTATGGGAACCGCAGCCGGGGTTTTTCTGATCGCCTTGACGGGAACCACTGGAATTTCCACGCCATCTTCACCTGCAAGGATGGAGGCAGGTATCAGTGCCGCGACAATCGCCTCAAGAATTCTGCTCCGCATTTTTCAGCTGCTCCTTCATCCTCGGCCGTCCGGGATAGCCGTCGATGTGACGGATCAGCGGTCGGTAGTTGTTGATATCCACGATGAACTCATAGGTACGAATGGTATAGACCGGACGTGAGCCCGGGCCCTGGGCCCGCAATCTTCCGGTCACGAAAACCTTGTTAGTTCCTTCATCGTAAAGCACTTCAGCTGGCTGGAAACTGAGCGACACCTGATCTCGCTTGATCTCCTTAATCTGACGGGTCAAATCCTCCATGACCTCCTGGTAAATCGAGGAGGACAGCATAGGGGCCAGGGTCTGGCGAATAAAATCGACCGTTCCCGGCGTAACGTTCCCCAGCAGTTCAGATAGGAACAGCCCCCAGGCTTGCTTGAATTCAGCCGAAGCCCTGTTGCGCGTTACCTCCACTTCTTTATTGAGTCCTGGTGGCACCAGGATGACGCTGCGCTCCGTTCGGAGCGCAGCCAGCGCCGCTAGGACGTTGGAGATGATCAGCCCCCCAATGACCAAGCGGTGGAAGCGATTTTCCCGGACGATCCCATCCCAGGTGGAAAAGAATTCCCGAAACTTCATGGCAGGAATCTCCTGATGAACGGATTCGGAAGCTGCTTCAGGGGAAGCAGTCCCATCCAGTAGAGGACGTGAACTCCCCAGCCGTCCTGCCTGCGGTCGCGAAACTTGCGGCTCATCCAGGCGATGCCAAAGCCTATTGCCAGAAACGGCCCGATGTGCCCCACCAGGATACCGATCATGATGCACACAACAGCCGGGGCTACGTCGCGGATGTCCCAAATGACGATCTTGAGGGGTTCGTCGATGCTCTTAGGAATCTTGATCTGTTCCATGCAACCAGCCTCAAAAAAATCGCTGGGGATTTTTTACTGCCGTTGCAAGCGTCTGGCAACGACCAATTTTCATGTTTCCGGAAATTTGCCGGCATTTTGAGGTAATTTCGAAAAATATCAAAATTTTTCAAAATCCCCCCTCAAAATCAGCATAGTTTCCGGAAACATGAATGCCGCTGGTTTACAAAATTTGCGCTCTGCAAAAAAATTCCCAGCAACGTTGGACCAGCTGGAGCCGCCAATGCAGACCATTGAACGCTACCGTATCGCAGATCTCTTGCAGACTTTAGCCTTCGATCCAGACACCAAGCTCTTCTACCAAGCTGACCGATCACTTGCGTTCGCATTCCAGTGCCAACCTTTACCTGGTGTGGATGGACAGTTCGAACAACGAATGAACGCCCTTTTAACTGCAGAATGGCCGGACAACACCATTCTGCAATTCACCCTGTGGGCGGGCCCAGACATCGAACAGATCCTCGAACGGAAGCGGGAAAGGATGGTGGCTGACCGCAATCCGACAGCCTCAGTCATCACCCAGTCATGTGAATTCCTGCAGCGCAAGACCGAAGAACCACTCGATCCCGGTTCAGGCCTGATCGTTCGGGAGATTCATCTGATCGTAACCGCCATCCTACCGCTCAAATCCGGGCAGCCCGATGCCGACGAAATCGAACAAGCCGTAGGCTTGAGGAATGCCACGGAGCAGGCTCTCAGCAACCTTCAGCTGCGTCCGGTGCCTGTTGACGCCGATCATTACCTGCGATTGATGGAAACTTTAATCAACTGGCAAGGAAAATCCTGGCGAGATTTCCCCCGCTCCAAATACGATCCGGCCCTGCCTATCCGCGACCAAGTACCCGATTATGACATCGACATGGAAGTGGACAGCAACGGCCTGCGGCTTGGACCCAAAAGAGTTAAGGTTTTGTCAGCCAAACGTTTCCCGGAGTACATAACACCGGGAGCAGCGATGAATTACTTGGGAGACCATCTTTCAGGCAGCCGCGGGATTCGGCAAAACTGTCTGATCACGCTCAATCTTCACTATCCACCGCAGGAAAACACTCGTTTCAGTCTGGAGAACAAGCGCATCTGGTTCGTGCGCCAGGCCTCCACGCCGTTGGTGAAATACCTGCCGGATCTGATGGAAACCAAGGACGAGCTGATCGACCTGTTCGAATGCCTCAATGACGGTGATCTGATCGTGCAGGCGGCGTTCGGCATGGTCCTGTTCACCACCCCGGAAGAGGAACAACGACATGTCACCAACGCCCGGGTGTATTTCCGTGAACTCGGCTTCCAGATTGTCGAGGACCGGTTTTTCTGCCTACCGTTGTTCCTTCACTATCTACCCCTTGGCGCGTCCCGCGAGATCGTCACCACCAGTTGCCGCTACAAGACGTTGGCGACCCGCCATGCCGCCCCCCTTGCACCTGTATTCGCGGACTGGAAGGGCACGGGCACGCCGACGCTGAACTTCGTTTCCAGAAACGGCCAGCTCATGTCGACCTCCCTGTTCGACTCGGACAGCAACTACAACTGCACCATTGCTGCCCAATCTGGATCCGGCAAGAGCTTCTTAACCAACCAGATGATCGTCAGCTATCTGGCTGAGGGCGCCAAGGTTTGGGTCATTGACGTGGGGTATTCCTACAAAAACCTGTGTGAGTTGCTGGAAGGCGATTTCATGGAGTTCGGACAGGACAGCCAGATCTGCCTCAATCCTTTCGAGGCGATCAGCAGCTGGGAAGAGGACTCCGATATGCTCGCCGCTCTCATTGAAGCCATGGCGGCACCACGGGAGGGCTTGAACGACCTTCAGACCGCCGGCCTCAAACGGGTGATGCGACAGATCTACCAACAGAAAGGGAAAAACGCGACCATCGATGATGTCGCCGCCGCTCTCAAACAGGAAACCGACAACCGGTTGAAGGATGTGGGCACACAGCTTTATCCGTTCACCACAGAAGGCGAATACGGGCGCTTCGTCAATGGCAGGCGCACCATTGCCTTCGACAACAACCTCACTGTCCTGGAACTGGAAGAGCTCAAGGGGCGCAAACACCTCCAGCAAATCATCCTACTGCTGCTTATTTATGCCATCCAGCAGGAGATGTACCACGGCTACCGCGACCGCCCCAAGCTGGTAATCATTGACGAAGCCTGGGACCTTCTCACTGAAGGGGACGTGGCCCGTTTCATCGAGCACGGCTATCGGCGTTTCCGAAAGTACGGCGGTTCTGCCGTCACCATCACCCAGGGGGTGGACGACTTCTACCGCAATCGGGTCGGCGAGGCCATCGTGGCCAATTCGGCGCATATGTACCTTCTGCGGCAGAAGGAGGAATCCATCGACCACATTCGCAAGGAAGGGTATCTGGCGCTGAGCGAGTACGGCTACGAGCTCATCAAAAGCGTGCATACCATACCCGGGCATTACTCGGAAATCTTCTTCAAGACCCCGTTCGGGGGAGGCGTGGGACGGCTTTACGTACCAGAGCACCTCAAGCTGTTGTATTCGACCAAACCGGACGAGGTGGATGCCATCCGCAGGCTCCGTGAGCAAGGCCTGGGGTTGATGGAGGCCATTGAACAGCTTTTGAAACGGAGGAAGTCGTGAAAACGCCATTCATCGTTTTGTTGGCAGCTCTAACGGGAGGTATGTGCGGATGGATCGGGGCTTATACCGTGTACCGTGATGCCCTGGACCGGATCAGCCTGTTGACGCCTGTGGTGGTGCTCGATGCTACGGACGTCCTTAAGGGCCTGGATGTCCATTCAACGCCCGAGGAAATTACCGCTGCAATGGAGAAGGTCAAGCAGCAAGCGGAAAAACTGAAACAGGCCGGCTTCATAGTAATGAAGCCTAATGCCGTCATGGCTGCGCCGGAGGCAGTCCATGTCAAGGTTGAAAATTGATCCCAGATTTCTGAGTCCGGGCTTCTGGCTGTGGTCCGCTTTCTGGTTGGCGTTGGTCGCCCTAGCGCTTCAGTATATCGGCGAGCGCTTTCTCATCGGCATTGATTCCCAGAAAACCCTCTGCATCGGTTCCGAACGTATCTATTTGATTGACCGGAAATCCCCTCTTCCGTGGCGGGGGGACATCTTTGCTTTCACTGCGGATGAGAGGATGGCACCCTATTTCAAGCCCGGAACCATCATGGTCAAGTATCTGGCCGCCGTTCCTGGCGACCGGGTTGTCGTTGACCAGGAGGGCGTTCATGTCAATGGCAAACTAGTCGTCAGGGGATTGCAGCTGGCCAAAAAGCTCAAACGCCCGAAGACGGCCTTCTTTGCCGATTTCATCGTCCCACCGGAACGGTACTTTGCTGTCGGCATCCATCCAAGAAGTTTCGACTCCAGATACTGGGGGCTGGTCAGAAAGGATCAAATTCTGGGCATCGCGCATCCTATCCCCTACATTACCGAGATCATCGACTATCTCTTTTCCCTGGTTCCAGAATCCAAGGCGGATGAAATCGACCTCGGTTCCCTGAAGCAGATACGCGACCGCACCCGCCGGATTCAGGAAAACGCCAGTGAAATAGTCCAGATTCCAGAGAACATTCATGCGCGGGAAGCCAGAAAGAAAGCTCAGGAGTCCTACGCTTCATTTCGTCCCCTTGATCGGAAAACGATTAAGCAAGCCCTTGAAGCGGCTGGCTGGGATCAAGATGACAGGGAGATGCTGGAGCGGGCCCAAAACAGCATCAGGGAAATGCTCAGCAAGGCGAAGCAGGCACCCACCATACCTTCGAGGCGCTTCCATATCCTGGTATCCACTTCCCTGGGTAGAGGCCGGCTGCGGGAGATGTTTGCCGCCTATGCTGGAAGGGATGATGTGGTGTTCGAGTTCCAGGGATTGCTGGAAGGCCAGAAGATCGAGGACTTCATGGCCCAGGTCCTGGCCCTCATCCGGGGAATCGAACCACAACCCAATGTGACGCTCGATCCCTTGATCTTCCGCAAGTACGGGGTGAAGGCCGTTCCCGTTACCTTGGCCGAGGAAAACGGTCACCTGCTTGGCCGAGTGGATGGCCTTGTCAATGTGGAGTGGTTGGCCGGGAAGATCGAGTCCCATCGGGCCGAGCTTCCCTTCACCGCCCAATACGGTCAGGTCGTGGCCATCGCCGAACGCAACCTGATGGACATCATCGAGGAACGACTGGCCGCCATCGATTGGGAGGAAAAGAAACGCCAGGCCATGGCCAGGTTCTGGAAAAAACGGCGGTTTATCGATCTGCCTCATGCCACGAAGAACCGAACCCGCTTGATCGACCTACGGGTCAGGGTGCCGTCCGACGTATTTACCCCCGACGGCAAGCGTATCGCTAGGGCTGGAGATGTGCTCAACCCCCTGGAAAAAATTCCCTTCAGGCAGGCGTTGATCGTTTTCGACGCCGCTTCCCCTGTCCAGACGGAGTGGGCTGCAAACACCATCGCAACAGTTTCCGAAAATGGCCTTGTGCCTGTTCTGATCGCTACCCGTCTGCCTGATGGGGAGGAATGGAAAACTCTGCAACGGATCGAGTCAGAAACCGGTCTGCCGCTGTATCTGCTCCCCCCGGCCATGCGCCAGCGCTTCGAGATCGAGTATACCCCGTCCCTGATCCAGCCCCATGATGGCAAGTCTCTTGAAATCCGGGAGGTCAAGCTGTGCGAAAACTGCTGATGCCGATGATCCTACTTGTCAAGCTGGTTCTCAGTACCGCCTTAGCCGAGACTTCTTCCGTCCCTTCTTCTCAAACTTATTCCTCATCCCCCACTTGTCCGGATGGACGGCTGTTTTCAGGTGATCTCATATCGAAGATTTGCTGGAAGTGCATCTTTCCGATTCGAATCGCCGGCAATTTGAGCGTCGGCGGGGAGGCGCCGCCGAGCGCTTCGGGCATCTACAAACCGACCGATCAGGTTGCCTGCATCTGCACCGACAACAACGGCGTACCCCATATCGGTTTCACCCTGAGCATGTGGGAGCCAGCCAGGTTAATCGAGCTGGTCAGAAAACCTGGATGCTCGCCAGCCATGGGCGGCGTCAAACTCCCCGTGGACATAGTGCGGACTACCGGGTTCTCCGGTGACGCTTCCTATGACGCCAGTGATATGGCTTTCAGGAACTACCACTATTACGCCTTTCCCCTACTGATAATGTTGGATCTGGTCTATCACAACCGCTGCTACTCAGATGGCTATCAGGACATGGACTTGATGTACATGTCAGAATTGGATCCAACTTGGAACAATGACGAACTGGCGCTTCTGACCGCCACGGAATCTCTAGTCTTCGCCAATCCTATCGCTCTGTCCGCTTGCCTAGTGGATAGCATTTCATCGACTGCGGGAGCGCCCCAGAATTCGTTGTTCTGGTGTGCCGGCACGTGGGGATTCATTTATCCCCTAAGCGGCAACGTTCAGACCACTGGCGCATTGCCGCGAATTTCAAGCCTTCAGGCCACTCGTGCGATCGCGGCGCTCCATCGCCGAGGCCTCGCCCGCAGGACCATGGGAAACGACGTGATGTGTCGGGCCAAAATCCATCCCTTCATCGTCAAGAGTCAGTACAAACTCTCCATGTTTTATCCCGTGGCAGAGGCCAACGACAACCATTGGATCGGAGAAAGCCCTTACAAGTGGGGAGAGTGGCGCACTTTTCCCGGACCTGGGGAGGACCATATTTACATCCTCTGGCGCTGGCACGACTGCTGTAGTTCGATCAAATCCGGTGCCGCAGAAAGCGCTACCGGAGGTTGAGGAATGCTAAGAACTTTCCTTGTTCTCTACACTTCTCTGTCCCTGGCCGCCCTTCCCTTCACCGCGGCCATGGCTGATGCTGCCAGCAGTAAAGCCGTCAATGAGGCCAAAAAGTCAGCCAAGGAGATTACCGACGCACTCACCTTGCCTTCGGTGAATGAGAGCGAGGGAACCTTGTCTTTCGGCGCTGGCGTCAACGGCAAACTTGACGCGGATACGGGTACGATCGACATCAAGGCTCTGTTTCCCGGAGATGGCGAAGGCTATACAAAAGAAAAACTTGAATCCCTCTTTGGAAACGAGGGGGATCTGGAAGCAGAAGCCGCCAATCGAGAAGTGCAGTTGAGCAGTGGCACATCTGGGGCGGCACAGGCCTACCAGACGTTCAGCAACAGCATTCATTCTTCGTCCAGACCGGATCTGACCCACGACCCGATCTTCAAAACGACGGACCTCATGCATTTGTTTCTCGATACCAAAACGCCGCAATGTGACGGATCCGGGAATCACACCCCGAATCTGGTCACGTGTAAGCGGCCGACACAGCATCCAAAGTACTGTGTCGGTAATCGGGAATTGTCCGTCTTCCATCATCATGTAGATGCCTTCGTCGGCGCTAGAATTCCAAATCACGGAGTTATTCGGGCCAGAATCGACCTTGCCAACGGCACTTACCAGATTTTGCCGGGCAGCAATATGCTCGATGAGCATACAGGTGTGATCCCTAAACTGAACCTGGAAGAGATCTGCGCTATCGGAAAAGCACATATCAATTACGTCGGCTCCAACGCTTGGATTCCTCCCGATATTCCAGGGAAAGGCGACCCAAGTTTTGTCTTGGAGGTGGAGCAGCAACCAAGTTGCGACAATGGGCTTGTCGCCATTGTCCGAACCCAAGACGTAAAAGGCGGAAGTGGCGTCATTGTCCAGGGGGTCCAACTCATCTGGGATATCTACGGTATTGCCGAGGACCACTGGACATGGGACCGCAGTGATTGTCCCAACGATATTAGCCTTATCCAAGGCGGTTTCTGTAACGGTACGGTAACCTGCTCTGACAATCCCTCCAATTGCGTAACGGTGGATGGACTTACCTTCTGTGATGCGGATTTGAACCCCCCTCCGGGCGGCCTCCCGGCCGGCTGTATGCGAATCTCGGTGAACAAACTGTGCGGAAGTTCCGGTACTCAGCCTGACGAGTGTATCGCATTGGAGAAGAACGAGAATTGCGGTTTCATCAGTAGCAAGTGCGTGTCATTTGCCGAAGACGGCAAGTGTCTCGTCGTTGAAGACACCTACGACTGTGGCATTACCCCCGGAACTGACGCAGCCTGCCAGGCCGCCCTGGCGATGAAGGACATGGTGCAGGATTGCGAGGTGACCCTGACGCCGGTTACCAAACAAGATACTATCCGGGAACCTGATTACAAAACCTGTGAAATATTAAGACGATTGACTAAATGCTCGGTCTCCAGAGATCTCCGTATTGTCAAGAGCTCCGATTCGATTGGATTTTCCAGGGGGTGTTTCGATCACGACACAATCACCTACCGGGCCCCGTGGACCAACGATACGATTTTGATCGGCTCCGACTACGGATGGATACACGGGCAGACCTTCACGAGAAACTTCACCCTTTTGGCCAGCGCTTCCCTGTCTTATTCGGGTAACCACACTTCAGCCTCCATCGTTCAGCAACCCTCAGAAAGCAACGATTGGACCACGGTCGTGGAACTGACCGGACCTGGAGTGTGGGTCGATGTACCGAACCCGGCTTATCAGGCCTGCGTAGCGAAGCAGGCCACGGATCCCAATGTGGATTGCTCGGGTATTCCAGAAACCGTTCAAGAAATGCAATGTCCGGAAGGAACCTACATTTCCGGAACAATCACCGTGTCGGGCGACAAGCTGTCCTATGGTGAGGATCACAATCCGGCAGAAGCGGAGAACAATCCTTGCCTGAAGGAGCCTGATGACTGGACCGATGTTCTGTGGAGTTGTCATGCAACTGTCGGAAGTGTCGGTGGCTATACCATTCCTCCGAGTGTGCTGATTCCCCTGTTTCCAGGGGATTCTGGCAGCTGCCAGGCAGCCGGCGCGATCTATGATCCGAAGGATTACAACGTCGGGATCGGCGAATGCTGGAAAGACCCCCAGGGGGAATTGCAATGCCTCGATAACCGAAACCCAATCGTTTATCCCCCAGAAATCACGGAGCATACCACCACCAACTGCACTGAATTGGAAAACGATCCCAAATGTCGCTACGTGGATTCCAGGGTCGTCAGGCGCAGCGACGGTTACGGAGGATTCAACTACGTACTGGAAAAACGTTTTGATTGTGGGAACGACAAAGTTGTCGAGTACCAGGACCACTTCGAGCGCACCTACAACTGTCCGAGTCCACTCCAGTGCATGGGAGAATCATGTGTCGATCCGGTAGATGAATATTCAAATGATTTTCCCGAGGCAGTCGCTCTCCTTCAGGCCGCCCAACAAGCGCAGATGGATATGAATTGCGATGAGGGAAATGGAGGCTCCAATACCACAGGACCATCAAATCCGATGAATTGCCGGATCTTTTCCGGGCACCATATGGAATGCAAGAAAGCAGTCGGCGGTTGGCAGGACTGCTGCATGAAACCCAGCGGTGTGAGTCTCGCCGACTATATCGAGCTGTTGTTTGCCATCGGACAATTGGATTCTTCGATCATGGCGCTCAAAGGCATTGAAAACCTTCAAGGAATCGAGATGGTTCAGTCCGCCATCGGCTCATGGGAGACCCTCAGAACGCCTGTGGTCAATGCCTGGACTCAGGTGACCGAGCCATTCACTTCCGCGCTCAATTCCGTCATCAGCAATACCATTCCAAATAAGGCTGCCCAAAAATTAGCGATGAATATCGTGGAAGAAGGCCCCATCGATACTGTCATCAATGAAGCGAAAACCGCCATATTGAATGGCATGCGGTCATGGGTAAAGAGTAATTTCCCAGGCGCCTACGAATTTCTATTCGGAAAAGCTGCCAGCGGCGCTGGTTCCGGTATATGCGGTACTGGTGGTTGTAATGGTCCCGCTAATGAGCTTGGCCAGCAAGCTGCTGATAAAGCAGCACAGACTGCCACAGGAGGGGCAACCCAAACAGGTGGGCTGGTTGGCATGCTCTCCACGGTTTTGAACGTGGTCATGATCGCCTATGCGATCTATTCGATCCTCAACACCCTGGTCAAAATCATCTGGAAGTGCGACATGGAGGAATTCCAGCTGGGCGTGCAACGCCAGCTCCGCAATTGCCATTACGTGGGATCATATTGCAAGGGATTCCTTTGCATCGAAAAGCGGGAAAGCTATTGTTGCTTCAATTCCCCATTGGCGAGGATTATCAATGTCCAAGCGAAACAACAACTAGGTATCTATGATGGTGACCCCGAGAATCCGGATTGCTCTGGATTAACCATTACCCAGTTGTCCAGCATCGATTGGAACCAAATAGATTTAACCGAATGGCTTGACATCATCAAAATTACCGGGAATTATCCGACCAGGCAGGAACCTACTCAGGAGAACCTGACCGGAACCGGCTCCTTCCTGAATTACGATGAGACAAATCCGCGTCCGAACCTTGAGGACAGAACCCGTAGCCGCATGGAGCCGTTGACCATACACGATATTCGCTCACAGGCAACTAAGGAGCTGTACCCATGAGGTTGTTGATGCTCATTGCGCTGTTGCTGGGTGGTTGCGCCACCGACTTCCGATACAAAGAGCCAAATACCGCTTCGTACCGGAGCGATCCAAACTATTCCTTGGCCATGAACGTACTCATGGCCAGCGGCATCGTTGACAACCCAAAACTAGCGCCGGTAAAGGACATTCCCCCCGGGGAGAATCTGGCAAAGTCCATGGACCATGAGCCGGGCTATTACTACAAACTCAACCTACCGGACATCGACAAAATAGATGCTTCCCATCCATGGCTGGCATCGACCGAGCTTGGTCTCCTATCGAGCGGGGCGATCTCTCCGCCCCCTGGGATCGGTATAGGGCCCGCCGTCGCCTTGGGAGCGTTATGGCTGCTCTCCGGTAGCTCCGACAACGATCCACGAAAGACGCATGGCGATCACCCCCTATCAGTCCCTCTGCTTATAGCTTGGATAGATAGTCCCAGAGAATGGTTTGGAAATTGGACAAAAGCCGTACTGGATGCGCTCAAGAACGAAGACATTGCGCCCTATAAGGCGGAGACGGTCCACCGTGTTGAATTCAGGCTCAAGGCGCCGTTCTACTGGCGGAAGAAATGGGTGGACGTCACACTTGAAAACGACGACGCATGGGGTATCGTGAAAATAACTGGCGGAACCTGCTGGAAGGGGGACAACTTCTGTTTCTATTACCCCCGGAGACTCATCAGAGAATTACCTGTTGACACAAAAATTTCGTTGGTTTGGCCCCTCAACTCACCACCTGATTTCATTTCTGGAAACAAGAGACTCGTTCTTCTGGAAATCGCCCCCTATGATCTTATCAGGGATAAAGGGAAGCAAATACGAATAATTAGAAGCAATAGCCAGATAAACGATCCAAATTTCCCCTTTTTCACTTTGTTCAAGGGAATCTCAGCCAGGCTTCCAGACAGCTATTTTATTTACTTGCCTCCCGGAATATCTCTGGGACCCGGCAAAGGGAAAACCAATTATCCCGTGATCCTGAACCGGGGCCAAGAGCTGAAGTTCATCCAACCTGTTTCCTATGGGCGTCCACAGCTTCGTGCAATCGAGAAGGCGGCACCAGGATCGTAAACCTGGTGCCGGCCCCCATCACACTTCTAACCTCGATCTTTCCTCCCAGGGTTTCAATACAGCGTTTGGCGATGTATAGCCCCACACCCAACCCCCTTTCCTCAGAATCATTTTGGTATTTGATGAAAGGCTCGAAGACACGCTCAAGAATCTCCTCCGGAATTCCTATGCCGGTGTCAGCAACTTCAATCACAAGCTCCGATTCGGTGCAATCGATTTCCAAAGTGATGACGCCGTTCCTGGTATATTTCCCGGCGTTCCACAAGATTGCGAGTACCGCTTGATTAAGCTTGCATTGATCGACTTGAAAAGTGTTCTTCTTGCAACGGTACCGGTATTCCAAATGATTTCCATTATTCCTGGCTATCCACTCGCCAATGTCGGACATCGCCCTGGCCCATTGCCGGACATTCATTAACACGGGCCGACTTTCCATCGTTCCGTATTGGCACAGGGAAACCATTGCTTCAATGTGAGATTGGAGCATGTCCGCCTTTTCCATAATGAGCGCCAATCTCTCATCGAAGATGCTGGTGTCACCCAGCACATCCCGGACCAAATCCAAATCCCCAAGAAGCTCCACCACCGATCCCCGAATCAATGATACCGGCACCTTCATTTCGTGCGCTATCACCGCGGCCGTCCGGTTTTGCTTTTCCATCAGGTCCTGGTTCTGGCATTGTAGTCTGACGAGGGTTTTCACCAGATCGTTGTAATTGGCGATAATGGCCTGAGTTTCCGCCACACTCGAGGAGATGGGAATCAATTCACTAAGGTCGAGCTGCCCGCCATGCTTGAGACGTTCTCGGGTTCCATACATGACGGCAGCGATCTTCCTGAGCGTCTGCCCGGATGCATAGGAGAGCAGAAGGATAATCGGAAGCAAGACGGCCAGGACCTGGACTGCTCCAACCACCATTGACCGTTTTATCTCTTGAACCAGGCGGTCCATGCTGTCCGTTGAAGCGATCACATAAAGGTATCCGGAGACGCTCGTATTGAAGGAAGAGGAGCGAAGTGGCACCTGAATGTGTAGCTCTCCCACTCCCCGGTAGACAATACCCTTTTTTCTCGGTCGAAAGTGAAACAACCTTTTTTCTCCGAAGCAGCGCACTGGATTCCCGGCGTCGTTGAGCATACAGAAAGAAACATAATGCCTTGCCTTCTCTTCTAGGACACTGAAGTCCCGGGTCAAAGCCAGGTACTCTGGAGGTACTGCCTGCTCCAGATCATGGACGACCCATTGTTCAATGACCTCAAGCTCTTTTTCCTCGATTTGTCTGGAGTGCAACACCAACAGGGATAAAAGTGGGAGTCCCGCTGCCAGGATTGTGATGAGAAAATATTGCCAAAACAGGGAAACTCTCACCATTTCAGAAGCCGGGAAACCCGACGCCTCCATTCGTCCGGAAGATTGATTCCCAATCGTTGGGAATATCTGGCGTTGAATGCGAATCTTGGGTTACCAGCGTACTCGACATGAGGATGCCACTGCTCTCCCATTCTGATCACGTTATTCAGCATATCGGCGATTTGGCGACCGTAAGCCACAGGGTCCGGGTACACGCCGATCATGACACCGGCCCAGGAATACTCCACGAAGTTAGAAAGAAGTGGAATTCTTCGTTTCCAACTTTCCACGAGAACGTCCTGATAAAACACCTTGGCCATCACCCTGGGATCAGCAGACACCAAAAGGACATCTCGTTTTCCATCCAGGGTTGGGAACAGTCTCCTATGCAGCCGAATCGAATCAGTCAGTGAAGTGACTGGATGAAGGGAGAGATTAAAATGGTACCGGGTGGTCACCTGTCTAAGAAGCTTGACATAGCTTCTCTCATACCGGGCATGATGCACATAGACCAAGTTGGTGTGATTTGGTAGTACCGCCCGCGCGAATTCGAGCAGGGGCGCAGGGTCTGTTTGGAGTGTTACTCCGCTCAGCTTCGGATGTTCTTCGGGAGATAGATACACCATCCCGAATACCATCGGCAGCCTAGCTCGGAGTTTTTCCCCTATACGCAGCCCTTCGCCACCAAGCCAGATAACCCCTTCTGGATCTGCTTTTCCAGCACCTTTAAGAACTTCTTCCGGGGAGCTGGTCGGACTGATAGGAATGAACACCACGTCTTTGTCCGCCGACCTGATCCCTTCGGATACACCCGATAGGAAATCCCGGTAGATGGACTCGACCTGCGGATAGGCGACAATGACAGCGCCACTTGCCGGCAGACAGATCAACGAGAGGAGAACGAGACATATCCATGTCCAAACAATCACAGGTTCCCTCAGAGGGCCGGATCGTCACCGATCTCTTTCACTTCACGTACCCGCTCTACGAAGGGTTCCACATCCATGTACTGGATCTTGTTGCGCAGCCAATATGGCCCCCCTTCAGGCCCATCCATCCAGTACGTGACCGCCCGTAGGCAGCGCCCACAAAGATCCACCTGGGCCAAAGGCGGACGCCTGTACTTCATCGCTTTATATTCCAGGACGGCCGACAGGACCGCTTCGACCGGGTCCATCCTGCCTCCACGCTTTTCACCGATCTTCTCAAACAGGCGCTTGAAAAATTCCTTCGAGTTCGGATGCAGCGTGAGCATGATCAGACCTGCGCCAAGAATGCCTGACAATTCCAGGTCCCGCGATATCCTCATGCGGTCAAGCGCTATAATCTCGGGGAGAAAAAGCCCTATTGCCTTGTAAATGTCGAACTCCCGAAGCTTTTTGCTGCGCCGTCCCAATGGAATCCCCCTCAGAGCAATATGGGCGGCATTGACCAGAAGGCCTCTGCTGAGGATATTGGATGTGGGTGTATAGCCGTGTTCCCGGAAGGCGCCTCGCACACGATCCGACCAGCTTTCGCCGGCGGTAGGCACATCGAAGGTCCGGTAGAGATCCAAAAGCTCTTGGTAATTATTCACCTTGTATGCTGTCACGACCACTTCGTCGGGACGCTCCAGCTTGCCTGTGGCCCAAAGGTAGGCCCTGGTGTGCCCATCCACTTTGATCAGCTGGCCATCCAGCAGAGCGCCCGTGACATGGGCCAGGTGGGTTTTGATCGCCCCTTTCGCATGACGCGCTTCCCTCCAATGGAGGGCATGAGCATGGCGTTTTGTATCCCGCTGCCTTGGGTGACCGGGGACGGCGATCCAGTCATCTACCGGCATGACCAGCGTGATGATCTTTTCGTCTTCTGCCAGAACCCGCCCGGGTAGCCTTGCTTGCTTTTTCAATTTTCTTGCTGCTTCTCCCATCTTGACTCCAATCCAATTTCCGTTATGGACAAGGGAAATTTTGTGGCAATGTGAGAAAAAATTCTAGTAGAGTTTTTCAGTCATGACGAAAATATCCGACAATGTGGTCAACCTCGGTCCACACATCCTGTTCGTCTGCCAGCCGCAGACCCTAACTCTGATGAAAGCAGTAAAGCGTACCTTCCGAAGGATGCGCCACTGCTCTACGGTGAAGGAGGTCATCTCCAGGCTGGACGAGTGGAAGCCAGCGGCTATCGTCTCTGAAATCGATCTCCCAGACGGGAAGATCTGGCAAATCGTCAATGCCGTCAGATCTGGAAGAATGTGCCCGTCAGACACCCCTGTTATTGGATTGACCCATGGGGAAAGGTGTCAAGCACTGGAACGTATGGCCGAGATCCGACGTGTGCACCTCTATCATGATCCGGCGATGGAGGATCTGGCCGATTTCATTTCCGAGACGCTGGACAGGAAACCAGAACTTCACAAAATTCTGGTAATCGACGATGACAGAGGGGTGACTAGCCACGTTGCCAACGTTTTGGCGAAATCGTTCTCTATCGAAGTGGCGAACACCGGAACCAAGGGCCTCGAAGTCTGGATGGATCATAAGCATGACCTGATTATTTTGGACTTGGATCTTCCGGACACCCATGGAGTCGAAGTGCTAAAGCGGATACGGAGCATCGATCCAGACCAACCTGTCCTTGTACTGAGCGGATTTCTTGACAAGCGTAATGTGGCCGAAATCAGTCTCCACGAAGCCACGCACTGTGCTGATAAGGAGATTATTGGAACACCCAAGATATTGATGCGGCGGTGTCTTGAAGCGCTCGAATGGCGGTATCTGAATACTGCTTTGGACGCAGAGCGCCGTCGTCTCGAGCAGGCCAGGCTGATCCATGCCGCACAGGATTGGCTCTCAGACGGCACCCTACCTTCTACCTTCGCAGCCCAAAGTCTGTTGCATCGCGCAGTGACGCTTGATGCCCCGGATAAAACCTCTCCAAACGATTTCGACCTAGAATGATAGGTCCACCAAACCGAGGAAGCTTCTGCCTGGGAGTGGCACATCCCCTGGCAACGCGCTCGGACTGTTCGATGGCTCCCTGGCATCGGCATCGAGCAGATTTCTAACGGTAAAGGTAAGCCTGGTTCCAGGAAGCAGCTCTTTTTGCAATGCCAGCGAAACAAGTGTGTAAGAATCCAGTGGTTTTCTTGGATCCCCTGGCGCTCTTTTCCTTTCCCCCACCCATTTGAGTCGGGCATTGAAGTTCCAACCGGGCAAAAAGGCCCAATTTGCCTCGGCAAACACCATGTGATTGGGGGCCATCCCGTACACTTGGTCGGTCTTGTTCTCCCAGGCCTTTTGGAAGGAGTAGGATGCCGTCAGCGCAAGATTGTCCGACAGATGCCTGGTGAGCCATATTTCACCGCCAAGGCCGTATAAATTCATGCCGGAAAACCCCGGGATACCCGGATTTCTAGTGATCCCGACGTTCTCCACGATCATATCGTCCAAGGTGTACCAGAAAGTGGATGCTCCAAAAACATTGCCCAAGAGGTCCTGGCCTTCCAGCGAGAGTTCTACCATATCAATCTTCTCGGAGCCAAACTGACCGACCTGAAATCCTCGTTCCAGAAAGGAAGGCATGTGAAAAGACCGGTTGTACATCAGCTTACCGGTCCAAATGGGAGAAAAGTAATGGACCAGGGCAAACCTTGGACTGAAGGCGGTTTCCTCATCAGAATAGAAGTCCATCCGCCCCCCAATGGTCAGGAACCAGTCCGGAAGAAAATTCCACTGGTCTTGGGCTAACGCAAAAACCTGAATCCTGTGTCGTCGGTGTCGCGATGGGTCATCCATGCCCGGGATCTCCCGCCGTTCGGTTGCTCGTGGCAAGGGAATGAAGCTTCCGAAACCGGAAGGAACGAAGTTCTGCCTCATTTTGATGTCGCTCAGTCCATCAATGATGGCGCCGACACCAACTTGAATGCGATGGCGATCGAACGACTCGATCTGAAGAAGCGATCGTCCAATAGCTTGGTGATCCGTGAAACGGACTTCCTGAACCATCCCCTGAGGAAATACAGGAGAGCCAATCGGTAATGGGTGAAATTCAAAATCTACGTAACGAAACTGATACGACACCAAGGAGTGCAGCTGGATACCAGGCAAGAAGTCAACCCTGTATTCCAGATCCAGATTTCCCATACGGCTCGTGATTTCATCGTTCGGAGCCAGCGCGAAGAAGGAACCAACGCCAGTGCCGGCATTTTCTATGGCCCTGAACCCGCTGCGGAGCTGAAGGCGATCCGAGAAACCGATCTCGCCCTGGAAATGGAACTGTGTCCTATCCTGGCGGACCCGACCGGGTGCTTTCGAGGCGCTGGATCCATACAGCCTGTCGATGACAGTTTGGGAATCCTGCTTGACTCGACGGTCATTACCATCGGTGGTTTCAACTTGTAGGGATAGCGCATAGTCGATGCCTCTGATGTAAGATTTGCCTCCGTACTGGATCGCCCCACCGAATGTGTCGAAACTGCCAGCGTAGCCACGAAAGTGGTATCCAGCTCCCCGTCCCGGGACCATTAGATCACGACCTGTCTTGGTGATTACATTAATAATCCCGGCAATGGCGTCACTGCCGTGCACCAAGGATCCTGGACCTCGCACCACTTCAATGCGTTCAATGTTCTTAACCGGCATCGTGAATACGATGGGGCGCCCGCCGAGGATCGGATCCCTGACAGGGACGCCATTGATCTTTATTAGGAAATCCGAGTTGTTCTGGGAATAGATCCCGCGAACGGCATAGACGGTCCGAAATCCCCGCGTGGTGGAAACGTGCAGTCCAGGAACCTCTTGTAGAATTTCCTCCAGACTGGTGGCCCCCATCCGCTCGATCTCGTGACTGTCGATCACCAGCACGCTCCCAGGTGCTTCAGATAGCCTCTGGCTGAAGCCAGAGGCCACATCGACCCACTGGGTTGCTCCCCCCCAGACTTGAGGCAGAAACAGAGCCAGGACAATCAATAAGATAGTTGCCTGCATGGGTTCTTATGAATAAAATTTTTGAAAATTCAAAAAATTTTACAAATGATCAAGAAGCTATCGTTCCTTTCCCTGCTCTCTCTTCTCGGCGTCAACAAGAAGCCGACCACTTCTTTGCGTCTTGGTTCCAGGTTGGTGTTCATTTCAGACCCAACTTTGATCCGGCAGGCAGTTGGCTATGAGAAGACAGGGCAACTGAGCCGCCAAGCTTTCACCCGTTTCGTAACAGCTCCCATTTTAGGCGACGATGTTTTCAGCAGTTCAGAGCAGGAGTGGCGGCGTCACAAGGAAGTGTTATCCAGGGGCCTGAGGCCAACCTCATCAACCATCGCCCTGTGGCGCCGTTGTGCCAGAGAAGCAACAAATCGCGCGTTAGAGCAGGCATCGGGGCCAGGTGTAAACGGAGAGCAATTCTGTCGCAAGATCGTTCAAGACAGTCTGGTCACCATTTTCTTCGGACGAAAAGATGCAGTGGACGAGCGTGTCTTTCATCTCGCGCATCAAATGGACGTCTGTGCTGAATTCGCAACATTCTCTCTCCTGGCCTTCGGCCGGCCGATAAGCACCCTACTTGCCCAACCATTTTGGTTGTTAGGAAATAAGTATAGGCGGAACTTAGAAAGACTACTGAATCAGAGCCGACCAGAGCCACGATCACCGGCAGCTGACCCAGCGTTCAGGCGGGAAATGCGCTCTCTCCTGTTTGCAGGTCAGGACACCACAACAGTTGCGCTTTGCTTGCTCCTTTGGTTGTTGGCGAACCATCCCGCCCGTCAACTGCTCATTCATCGTCAAGTCTTGGAGCACGGAGGTGACTCAACCCTGCTCCACCAAGCGGTTCTGGAAACCCTCAGGTTGTTTCCGCCCGTCCATACGCTACCGGCAAGGACGACAATGGAAACAGTCAAGCTGGGAGATATACCAATCTCACAAGGAACGGAGGTCATCTACAGCCTGTGGTACGCCCATCGCCGCTGTGACCGTGCTGAAGAATTTCTTCCGGAGCGTCATCCTAATGGCAAGTACAGCAGGCAGTTTATGCCCTTCGGTGCCGGCCCAAAGCGGTGCGTGGGCGAACGTTTGGCGATGGCGATTATTACCGAGGCAGCATCAGAAATCTTGAAGCGTAACAGAATCACTTGCAAACAATCTCTGTATCTTGGTTCTAGAACTACATTGAGACCAAATAAACTTGTTTTTAACTTTGAGGAGGTGAGTAATGATCACTGATGTGCAGAGCACTGTAGCCCGCTTAAATCGTATGTATCTAACTGTTATCCGTGAGCTGGCCATCGAAAATGGTGTTGAAGTGGCTGCAAAAATCTTGGGAATGCAAGTGGTGGACGTAGAATGGCTTGTTTCTCTGAGTCCCATCGATATAGAGGAAATTGCGGATATTGGTCTCCCTCTTGTCCGGATTCACCTTCCAGAAAAACAGAGATGGAGTCTTATGCCGCGCGATTCTAGAAAAAATTGGGTTATTAGCCAATCTGTCGAACGTGCTGCCTGATCATGCAATCATCTACTAGAGCCTTACTTGACATCATTGAAGCTGGCGCTCGGGTACCGACAATTATTGGATTGACTGGGCTTTCGGCATCCAAAGCCAGGGAATTCTGGCGATTACAGAATTGTCTGCCTCCGGTCGGTCGTTATCCCTCCCTCCGTCAACTCACAAAAACAAAAACAGGACACGCCATTACCTCGATTTTAGCTCAGCATATTCTCTCTTTTAAAAAAGATGGTGTCTCGGCCGTTGAAGTAATTTATAACACCTACATAACACACAAAACCATTTTTCCTGATTCCCCAGCCACAGTAGATCATGTATTCATTATTTGGAGGGAATTAAGTTCAAATAAAATTCAACTGGTGAGGTGTCATACATGCCACGGAATGGTATTAAAAACAGACAGAACCAAAAAATGCTGTTTTTGTAGAAAACCGCTTGGAGATCATCATGTATAGCAGCAAGTCAGATGCGTGCCGATTTAGAGCAATAGCCACCAAGCTTACCCCCAGTGACATTGAAAACCTAGAAAACGGAGAACCAGTTCTGATTCCAGGGTTTAGCCTAGTGATGCCAAGCGATTTACAGGAGATAGAGGCAGCATGTCCCGGTTGGCGAGGTCATAAAACAACTCAATGCTCATCAAAAATAGAAGAAAAAATTATATCCTTCCCTTTTTGGGAGGATGACAGTCGCGGAACTCCTCGTTGTATTTTACGTTCATCACTATTTGGAGTAGTGAGGCGGGGAAAAAGAAAAGCTTTTGATCACAAAGAGATAGCCTCTGTTGCTAATAGTAAAATTTTTTTTACTGGCATCCAGTTAGACCAGTTTGATTTAGATGTTTATCTCCAATGTCTCCACCTATTTCGTGGAACAAAAAATCCATCAAAGCCTATAAAAATTTCAGAAAAATCATTTCTGAAGGCTATGGGCAGGGCATCAGGAAAAACAGATAGGATTCGGCTTAGAAAATCACTATCCAGATTGAACTCTGGATCCGTCCAAATCGAAATAAAACTTGAGAAAGGAAGAATAGGGTATTCGGGAACCCTCATAGAGAAGTACACTTTTTATGAAGATGAAAAAGGATACCGAAAAAGCTTTGTTAAGATAAACCCAGAACTTGCGAGATTATTCGATAATGGACTTTGGGTGTCGATAGATTGGGGCACTAGAATAGCATTCAAAGGCTATCCTCTAGCTCAATGGTTGCATGCCTTTTATAGTACCCATGAAAACCCTCACCCATACAAAGTTGATACTATTAGAAAAATGTGCGGGAGCGATATAAAAAATCTTTATGATTTTAGAGCCAAATTAAAAAAGGCCATCAAATCTATCTCAACTAGTACTGGTTGGAAAATGTGGATAGATGAAAACGATTGTCTCAACGTTATTCGTTGTTGATTGGAATGTTTCCCCAATCCCAGGCTTTGGAAGTCCCGGTTGCAGACAAGGGCCGGGTACCCACGAAACGGACCGGGACAGCAGGCCAGCCGGCGACATTCCCGAGGGGCTAACAACAGCTCTTGAATAATTATTCAAATATGTTTATATTTGCTCGCAAATGAGCAAGTTAATGACCATAGAGCAAGCGGCGGAGCGACTGGGTGTGGCGCCCAGCACGCTGCGCAGATGGGAGCGGGAAGGCAAGATCAAGCCAGAGCGCACAAGTGGAGGACACAGACGCTATCGTATGAGCGATCTGTATCCACACCTCAAGCGCGAACGCCAAGCGGACAAGATCACAATCGCCTATGCCCGCGTGTCCAGCCATGACCAGAAAACAGACCTGGAGCGCCAACGAGAGTTGCTCGAACTCTACTGTGCATCCAATGGGTGGCAGTATGAAGTTATTGAGGACTTGGGTTCGGGTCTTAACTACCAAAAGAAAGGTCTGCGCAAGCTGCTTTCCCGGATCTTGGCTGGGGAAGTGGGTAGATTGGTGTTGACGCACAAGGACAGGTTGTTGCGTTTTGGCGCAGAACTGGTCTTTG
>Ga0256839_1001274_pt1 | contig 30957 bp, 24 predicted proteins | sample 354166metaG_FD_185968 | JGI IMG/M metagenome (GOLD analysis project Ga0256839, IMG submission 185968) | Hydrothermal vent microbial communities from Mid Atlantic Ridge, Atlantic Ocean - 354-166 | ecosystem: Environmental > Aquatic > Marine > Hydrothermal vents | place: Atlantic Ocean: Mid... | reverse complement strand
GGTACTAATCGGCAAGAATACTTGCAACCACAAAGGATTCTGTATATTTTTAATTGATGAACAAAAGTTCACGGCTTTTTAACAGGAGCACTTTGTTTGCTGCCCTGCTGGCTGCAGCGGCTGCCGGGCTTATGTATGCCTTTTATGCCTCTCTGTTTATCGGGGCATACCGGGTTTCTGATGCCGTTTTTACCGGTCTGCTGGGCTTACTTGCCGGCACTGTGATTGGCTATATTTATCATCAAAAGCGGCACAGCGAACACCTGTTACGGGAGGTAGAGCACTTTGCCGGCATAGGTACTTGGTCAAGGGATATTGAAACAGGGGCAATGACGGCTTCCGATGAGGTGTACCGGATGTTAGGCTATTCCCCATCCGAAGTGCAGCTATCCGGGGAGTTTCTTGTGAGCACGTTACACAAGGAAGATGTCGTGAAATTTAAGAAGGCTACAGAGGAGGGCAAAAAGGGCAAGCCTTATGAACTTGAACTACGGCATTACCGCAAAGACGGCACCCTGGTTAACCTTATTTCCAGGGGTAGGCCGGAGGTGAATAAAGATGGTACGGTCACCGGGATTTCGGGTATTGTCCTGAATATATCCAAGCTAAAACAACATGAAGAAGAGTTAGCTGAAAAGCAGCAGATAGTAAATGGTATTCTGAAGGCCACGCCAGACCCTCTCTTTTTGTTGGACTTGAATACCAGTGAGTTGGTTTATTACAACGATGTTATGGGCCAGGTGCTGCAAAACAACCCTGTTTTTCAACAAAAATATGCTGAATTAGGGGTGAAGTTGTTCAGGGAGCTGGTCCACCCCGATGACCTTCCTGCCTATGATGCCATGAATATGGCCTTGCGCCAGGGGGCGAATTTTTACAAAATCAATTTCAGGACCATGGTAATGGACAATACCTACCGGTGGATTGAACAACGGGTGCTGGTTTACGACAAGGATGCAAAGGGGCATATAAATCAGGTGCTGGTGGTCTCCAAAGACATACACGAGCAGGTATTGGCTGAAAAAAGGGCCCGAAAACTCAATGAGAGGATAGTGCGGCAAAACGAAGCCACAAAGAAGATTAATGCCGAATTAGATCAGTTTGTCTATAGTGTATCCCACGACTTAAGGGCTCCGCTGGCAACAATATTGGGTTTGGTTAATTTAAGTAAGGTTAGAAGCGAGCCGGATGAATTAATGGATTACATGCACAAGATAGGGCAAAGTGTAGAAAAACTTGACGGGTTCATTCGGGATATCCTCAACTACTCCCGAAATACCCGTACCGAAGTAGAAAGTGAGCCTGTTCTCTTTAAAGAACTTCTGGCCGAGGTAACCGATAACCTGAGACTGGTAAATAACAACGACATAAAACTTGAGATAGCGTTACAGGAAGATGGTGAATACAGGGGCGACAGAAGACGCTTGTCGATTATTCTTAACAACCTGCTGTCCAATGCCTTTAAATATACCGACAATACCAAGACAACCAAATATGTCAGGGTAAAGTTGCAGGCTTCCGCAGACGGCTGCAATATACTTATCGAAGATAATGGAATAGGTATAGATGAAGGGAGGCAGGATAAAATATTTGAAATGTTCTACCGGGGAACAGACAGGTCAGATGGTTCGGGTATCGGGCTATACATCGTTAATGAAATTGTGCATAAGCTGCAAGGCGATATTAATATTACCTCGACAGAGGGCAAGGGAACAACAGTTCACCTTACATTGCCGCCCATCCGGAAAACCCCTTCTTTGGCATCCTGGGGATAACCCTATCGGGTAAAGGTATCCGTTGCGTTGCTTTACCCTGGCCGGGCTGGCTGCGTGGATATCCGGCCTCTTTTACCCAACTCCACTACCTGCAGGGCATGTGGCTTGCCGGCCGTAATTTGCAGGGTTATGATGGTCCGTATTTTATGGAAGCCGTGGTGGCCGCAGGCCCCGGGGTTGATAAATAACAGGCTATTTGCTTTATCGGGCATTACTTTGAGGATATGCGAATGGCCGCAAACCAACAAATCAGGCTGGTGTTCGGCAATTTTTTGCCTGACCCGGGCATTGTAGCGGGGTGGCCTGCCGGCAATATGGGTTATCAGTACCCTGAGGCCTCCGGCAGTGAAATTAACCCACTCCCCGGTAGCCTGCCTTACGGGCTGGTCGTCAATATTGCCATATACTACCCGTAATTTTCCTGGCAAACGGCCCAATGTTTCTATTACCTCTATATTGCCTACGTCTCCGGCATGCCAGATTTCATCGGCTTCCTGCACGTGGGCCAGCAGTTGCTCGTCCAGCCAGCCATGGGTGTCGGAAAGGATAGCGATTTTCACCTTTGTTGTTTTGTTAATGGCAAAAATGACGAATACTAAGCGAAAATGCCAACAAAACCAATTGCCGGCACGGTTGGTTGGGGGTATAGTAGTTGGGGATAACCGGTTTATTGGCCTGCCGTGGCCGATTTGTTGCGGTTAGCTTTGCGCTGGGCCTTTTTCTCTTCGTCCTTTCGTTTCTTGCTTTCTTTCTGTATCCGCTTTATATCTTTCCGGGCATTGCGGGCGCCAATGCTGCTTACTACCCCGCTAAGGGCCGTTTTGGTTACATAGTCAATGATTATTTTTTGCGGGTCACGCTCATAATACATTGCCCCGTCACGTGGGAATACCTTGAATGACGGGTTGTTCTTTTTCACCACAAAGGCATTGGCGAAAAATGTTTTAATCACCTTGCCCATGCCTTTGGTCTTCAGGTTTTTCTTGTTGATGGTAGAAACCTTAAGGTCATTGTAAATAAAACGCATATTGCCGGTAGCATAATAGTTATCCCCCATGGCTTCCAACGTCAAATCTTTCACCTCACCGCTTTCAATATTCACAAAGGCCAGGGCCGACAGGATACTATTGAACTCCCGGGCTTTCATCGGCCCCAGGTGGGCATCAAAAATAAAGGCATTGGTGGGGTCCAGCATATCAAAGTTAAAATTGGCCGCAAGCTTGCCGCTCATGATATTGGTGGTGGCCGAAACAAGTAAATACCGGTTGCGGGCAATCAGCGAATCAATATTAACTACATTGGTAACTACGGCATTTAAGTTGCGAAAAGATAACTCCCCTTCAGGATTTGCGGCTGATAACCTGGAGGAAAAATTTATACCAAAGTTTTTTACTTCAATCGAATCAATAATGATTGGGATCGTCAGGTTTTTCAGGGCGTCCTGGGGCATGGGCTTTCGTTGGTTGACAGGAACAGGCAGCTCCTTGTCTTTGAAAACATCAAGCACCCCGTTGCTGGCGGTTATTTTACTTACATGCACCGTGTTGGCCGTTATAATCTTGAAGAGATCAAGCTGCTCTATCTTTACATCCATGCCCTGTAACCTCTGCCAGCTTACCTGGCGGCCTACGCGGTGGGCATATTCATATTTATTTACCTTGGGCAACAGGGAAAGGTTGCGGACTTCTATGCTTTCATTCTTTGTGGACAGCTTCAACGCATCAAATGCCAGGCTGTTCAGGCTGTCTTTAAAGTCAACCCGGTAATTTTTAACGCTAAGCGTAAGGTCGTTGATATGCTGGTAAATATTGAACTTATTTAATGAATCGAGCAGCAGGCCATCAATAGCTAATGAAAACTTTAATTGACTTAAAAACCGATGACGGGTGCCATTTTGATGCCAGTTAAATGAGGAGTTATTAAAGCCAATATGCCTTATTAAGCCATAACTGACATGGGCTGTTGCTACCGTAGTATCCATAGTAACCGGTTGTCTGGCGGGTACTGTATCCCGGGCCGCAACGTGCCGGACACTGTCATTTTCCTGCCCGGGCCCAAGGGCAACCTTCTGGTGTACCTTCTCCAGTAACTTGTTAAAGTTAAAGTTGCTGGTGGAATCGTTTCTTTTCACTACCGGGGCAATCTTCTTTTCCCTCATTTTGTGCAGCAGCGAATCGAAAAGCAGGTTGTCGGGTTTTTGAAAAACGCCTTTTATCAGGTTGTCAAGCCCCCGGTTATCCCAGTCAATCTCTTTACGATAACGTGCACTGTCATAGCTATACAAGGTAAACTTTCCCCCGGCAAACCTTACTGTGTCAATAGAGAAGTCGTAGTTCAGGAAGTTGGCTATACTGAACCCGTTGGCAAAGATACCCGGGATAATGGCTGTAAGATGGCCTTGCTTAAAATGCACCCTCGCGTCAATATTGCCTGTAAACAGCCTGTTGTCAATCAGGTCGAATGACAGGTTATGAATGGCTACGGTGTCGGTTTTACTTAGGGTAGCAACATTTTCAACCGCCAGGGTTAATTTGTCGGCCCGCAAAACCTCATCGGCATGGGCCGTAGAATCCAGGGCATATGCACCAATTAACAAATTAAGGTTATCTATGCGGGTGGTTCGCCCCGGTGCCGTGATTGCCAGGTTGGCGTTTGTAGCTACCACACTGTCAAAGCGGATGAAGCTAAAGGCTGCCTTGAGTTTATGGTGCAAATCGTTAGTCTGCAAGCCCTGCGGCTTTTTAACAGCCGCAGTAGTATCTTTTTTATCCTGTTTGATGGTAAGCAGTGGCCGGTCGATATATACGTAATTAAATTGTAGCCCCTTATCTTGCAGCAGGGCATGACGGTTAAAACCTTTGAGAACGATCTCACGGCAACTGCCGGCCAGGTTATGGCCAGACCTGAAGGTGAGGTTGGCGAAATTAATGAGTGAGTCGGTTTCGGAAAACCTCCCCAGCTTGCCTGTCAAATTTAATTTCTGCGACTTTGAGTTAAAACTGAAATTACCATGGGTAAGGGTTAAATCTTTGAAATTAAGCGGTACGCCCTTATTTTCCGCACTAACGTCAACATACAGGCTGTCAATAAGGGTAGCTACCTTGGTAAAGGAAACTTTCTTATCGGCATCAAGCAGGCTTATATCGCCATGGCTAAACTGAATTTCATTTACCGTAGCTTTCTTAATGGCCGTTTTTCCGGAGCCGGCTTTACTTCCCGCAGGTCGTTTTTGCCGCAGGTCGGCATGCAGGCTGATGGATGTTGCGGAGACCTTATCTATTTTCAGGACACCTTCTTTGGCAAAGGCCTGTTCCGCAAACCCTCTGATCTTCAGGTTGGTGGCCGAGAAGTTGATTTTCTCACCGTTGATGCCGGCACTGTCGGGCTTAAAGCTGAGGTTGGTTACATCCAGGCTCGTTAAATTACGGGTTTTCAAGCCGTTGAAACGGATAGTATGGCCCATGGCCTTCACTTCACTAAAGCCCCTGTTGATGGCCAGCAAAAATTGGTCAAAGCCTATTTCCCCCGCTTCACCGGGGTATAAATTATGCAGGGTGGCTGATATGCCTTCCGCCTGGCTCCGGTTATTTTGGCGGTTTTGCCGTTTATTATACTTAACATTACCATTAGTCAGGCTAACGGCTTTTATAAAATACGATAACTGGCCGGGGCTTTTTCCGTTTTTTTTCCTGCGGATATACGGGTATTCGGTAATATTGGCGTTGGGGGAGAGGATAAACAAAGAATCGGCCCGCAATTGCTGTTGGTTAATGGCCAGGTTGAAATCTAACCCTGACAGAAACACCTGGTTGATCGTGGTATAATTAACTAACCGTACGCCCCGTTCTTTATAAAGGCGATAGATTCTGCGGTCGGGAATAGGGTTAAACCGTAAGTTATTTAACAGCAAAAGCGAATCCGATGCGTTCATCACCAGGCGCCCAACCGTAAGCTGGTGGATGCTGTCAGGCATCTCAATCACGCTATTGACCGCCTCAAAAGTAAAGTCGTTGATATTTTTGGTAAGGTCACCCAGGTTAATGTCTGCCGTATCAATATGATAATCGTGAATGGACAGATTAACATTGCTGGCCCTGTATCTACGCTGTAAATCGATATCTACACGGGCATTTTGCAAGGCGATTTCGTGCACCATGATTTCCTCAAAAAGCACGTGGGCGTTGTTAAAAGCAATCGTTTTTCCGGATTTAGTGTCGCCTTTTTTCAGGATTGAAATATCAGGTTTATCCATAAGTATCTTCCTGATATTAATTTTATATTCATCGTAAGCTTTGCGGAAGTCTATGCCCTGCAAGGAAAACTTATTCAGGGCAATCGTACCCTTGAAGGTGGAGTCGGCACTGGCCAGCGGGTTGATCTTCAGGGTATCGAGTTGTACCAGGGAATCGGTAGTGGAAATATACAGCCGGGCAAAGCTCAGGCGGTGGCGCAGTTGCGGTAACACCAGTTCCTGGTCCAGGACCTCTAATTGTAAATCTTCCACAAAAATCCCATGAAATAGTTTCTGCGGGTTCTTTTCGTCTAGCTTAAAGCCTTTAAGCACGGAGGAGAAATTCCTGACCTTGAAGTCCACCAGCTCTTGCCGGTAAACATTACGGTAGCCAACCTGCAGGGCCCCGTTTTGCACCCTGAAGCTATCTATGGCCAGTTCGCTTAGGTAACTCCGTAGTTTTTCCGTTGTGGCTTCCTGATTTTCCTTCTTCTCTTCTTCGCTGAGCAACTCACTTCGGATTAACTTTATGTGAGGCTCCTGAAAACCGATATAGGCGATCAGCAGTTTGTCGTTAACAAGCAAATCCCAGAAGCTACGCAGTTTAAGCACAACCAGAGGGGTAGCTATATCCACCAGGTTGCTGTATTGCTGCAGGTAGCTGTCCTCATCAATTACACTGGTGTCAAGGCTAAGCGTAAGGTTTTTAATCCGCAGTTCTTTGGTAAAGATATCAAAGCGCACATACTCATATTCCAGGGTATAATTACCGCCTGTGCTTTCTTTCAGGCTACCAACCAGCCAGTCGCCCACCAAATTGGCCGTATATTGGCGGAGGGTACCCTGAAACAGGATAATCAGCACCCCCAGGATCAGGCCAATATAGGGCATAGGTCGCTTTAACGGGTTAAAGAGAAACTGCCTTTTTTTGGGTATTTGAGGAGCCTGTTCAGCCATAAAAAATGCCTTGAAAACGAAAAATAGGCAATGTTAGCTTTTAAAAGAAACGCTTAAATCGGATTGTTGTTAACGCAGGGAATAGAATAAATTGGTGCTCGTTCCTCCCTGCTGATTATAGTTGATAAAGCCATTTTTCAGGAAAACCAACGGCTTGAAAAAAAACTAAATTTTAGCCTTCAATCAATATTCTTCCCCCTGGTTATTCCTGGATTTTATAATGAAGGCCAATAATACGGCAAAAGTTATGCGAGAGAAGATGTACTTACCCTGGTTTTAGCTTTTCGGGCGGATAAAAACGGGCTACCGGGGCCTTCAGTCCAAAAATCAAATTATCTTTATGCCTTAAATTATTAACTTTAAAAGCAATGGCACTTACACCGTCTAATATGTTACCCCTTGGTACGCGGGCCCCGGGGTTTATACTGCCCGATGTGATTTCCGGCAGGGATGTTTCCCTGGCTGATGTGGTTGGCCCGCATGGGTTGTTGGTTATGTTTATCTGTAATCACTGCCCTTATGTTAAGCACGTACAGGAGGAACTGGTGAGGCTGAGCAACGATTACCAGCAAAAAGGTATTGGCATGGTGGCCATTAGCGCCAATGACGTGGAGGCCTATCCGGAAGATTCCCCGGAGGCCATGCGCGAAGAAGCAAAGAAATGGCAGTATGCTTTTCCTTACCTTTATGACGAAAGCCAGCAGGTAGCCAGGGCCTACGATGCCGCCTGTACCCCGGATTTTTATTTATTTAATAAAAACCTGGAGTTGGTTTACCGGGGGCAGTTGGATAAATCAAGGCCAGGCAACGATATCCCGGTGACCGGAGAGGACCTGCGGGCCGCCCTGGATGACCTGCTGATGGGCAACCCTATCAGCACGGAACAGTTCCCCAGTGTGGGGTGCAATATTAAGTGGAAATGATTTTTTATAATTTAAATGATTGTGATGAAAGGATTATTGTTGGGTATAGTGATGACAGCATTTGCCAATATGGCTTTTGCCCAGATTGAAGTGAATGCGTATGGCGGCTATATGCCGGGTTCCCATACCATGTATAATTATAACGGCTACCGCCTGCGTATTGATGGCGGAGGTAATTTTGGGGTTGGCTTCGGGGTACAAACGCCTATGGGGGTGCTCGCTGAGCTATCCTATATGCGGTTGTCGTCAACTTTACGTCAGCAAGGTGGCATAGCAGATGTTGTGGAACCCCAACCCATTAATGTGGAATATTATCAGCTCGGCCTTTACCGCCCGGTCATTGCTACCGATGGTACCTTTGTACCTTACGGGTTGTTTTCTTTGGGGGCGTCAAGGTTTAACCCTACACAATATACGCAAGATTACTGGCGTTTTGCTATCGGCCTGGGGGTAGGGATGAAATATTTTTTTACCGATGCTGTTGGCATTAAGTTGCAGGCCCGCATGCTAATGCCGCTTTATTTTGGTGGCCTTGGTTTTGGCTGCAGCATTGGTACGGGAGGCTCCGGTTGTGGTGGAGGCGCCTATATGGGCACGGAGATACTGCAAGGTGATTTTACCGGTGGGGTAGTCCTGAAAATCAACCGTTGAACAATTTCCGGCAGGCTATATAAAATCGATGAACTGGCATAGGTTACGATTGTGGGCGGCACCCCTTATGTTACTTTCCTGTACGGTGCAACCCTATTCCCGGTGGCAGGTTAAGTTGCCGGAAGACGACCGGTTAGCTAATCGCGAGCGGATCACCCTGGTAGCTAACACTAATAGCAAATCAGCCCATACGCTTGCTGCCATTGCCCGTTATTATGCCGCAGAGGAGGATTGGAAAAACGCTTTAGCCACTGTTAACCAGGCTATTAAACTTAACCCGTTAAACTCTTACTTACATAGCCTTAAGGCCGAGTATGCCTTTTATTCGGGTGATGTCTCCATGGCTTATGCCGAGGCCACAACAGCCTACAAACTGGGTTCCCGAACGCTGCGGCAGAGTCTTGGCCTGGCCCGGATAGCGGTGGCCCTGGCAGAATTTGAAATGGCTGGCGGCATAATCGATTCCCTGCTGGTTATCTACCCCGATAAGCCCGAAGTACTTTACCTGGCCGCCCGCAAGTTTGCTAAACACGATGACCTGGCCAAAGCCCGGGCCTGTTATCAAAAGGTGGTTGCCCTGGAACCTCAGAACCAGGAGAATGCCTTCCATTATGCCCGCTTTTTATTGGCCCGGAACGAGCCGGTTAATGCCCGCCTGGTACTGGAGCAGGCGGCTGCACAAGATAATCCGCCCCGGTACCGGCAGTTGCAGGCAGAGGCCTGTTACCTCACCGGCCAGTATGATTCTGCTGCTCTGTTGTACACCCGGGCCTTAACCGGGCAACGTGCCGATACTGTGGTGTTGAATAAACTCATCAAGGTTTACCAGACTACCGGTTACCTTGATAGTATTATTAGTGTCAGCCGGATGGCCGCAGCGAGGTTCCCGGACAATAAAACCTATTTGCTGCTGGCCGCCCGCAGCCTGGATAAACGTTATCGCTATGGGGAGGCGCTTGCGTACTATCAAAAATTGCATGAATTGGATAGCCTGGACTCAATGGTAGGGGCAGAAATGTCTTATCTACAAAGAAAAATTGCATATTTGCAGCGCAAACAACGTGAGCAAAAGAAGCTTGCCGACAGCCTTAACCGGGCCGTGCCGGCAATTAACTTCCGATGAGAGAAACAAGTATGAAGAATATTAAAATTACGTTACCTGACGGTTCGGTAAAAACAATGCCTGCCGGTAGTACCGGTTATGATATAGCCCTGAACATTAGCGAGGGCCTGGCACGAAACGTGATTTCGGCCAAAGTGAATGGTGAAGTATGGGACATCAGTCGTCCCATCCATGAAGATGCCCATGTGCAACTGCTCACCTGGAACGACCCCGAAGGCAAGGCAACCTTCTGGCATTCTTCGGCCCACCTGATGGCCGAAGCCCTGGAACAGCTCTACCCGGGTATAAAATTTGGTATCGGCCCGGCTATCGAGCAGGGGTTTTATTATGATATTGATTTTGGCGACAAACAATTTGACGGGGCAGAGCTGGCCAAAGTGGAAAAGAAAATGCTGGAACTGGCCCAGCGCAAGGATACCTATAACCGTAAGGAAATATCGAAAGCCGAGGCTCTGGATTACTTTAAGCAGAAAGGCGATGAGTATAAAATAGAGCTGATTTCTGACCTCGAAGACGGCACCATTACGTTTTATGAAGTAGGCGATTTTGTTGACCTCTGCCGTGGCCCGCATATTCCCAACACGGGTTTAATTAAGGCCATTAAGTTATTGAATGTGGCCGGGGCCTACTGGCGTGGTGATGAGAAGAATAAAATGCTCACCCGGATTTACGGCATTACCTTTCCCAAGCAGAAAGAGTTGAAGGCGTATTTACACAGGCTCGAAGAAGCCAAAAAACGCGATCACCGTAAACTGGGCCGTGAACTGGAGCTTTTCGCCTTTTCCGAAAAAGTGGGCATGGGCTTGCCCCTGTGGCTGCCCAAAGGCACGATGCTGCGCGAGCGCCTGGAAACCTTTATGCGTAATGCCCAGGTAAAAGCCGGTTATGAGCCGGTTATCACCCCGCACATCGGCAGCAAGCAGCTATATATTACTTCCGGCCACTATGAAAAATACGGGGCCGATTCTTTTCAGCCTATCGCTACCCCGCACGAAGGGGAGGAGTTTATGCTGAAACCCATGAACTGTCCGCACCACTGCGAGATTTATAAGGTTAAGCCCCGCTCGTATAAGGATCTGCCCTTGCGCCTGGCCGAGTTTGGCACGGTTTACCGGTATGAACAGCATGGTGAGTTGCACGGCCTCACCCGGGTGCGGGGCTTTACCCAGGATGACGCCCATATTTTCTGCCGGCCCGACCAGGTTAAGGAAGAGTTCGTGAAGGTTATCGACCTGGTTTTATATGTTTTTGGTGCCCTGGGTTTTGAAGATTATACGGCCCAGGTTTCTTTACGCGACCCGCAGAACAAAGAAAAGTATATTGGCCGCGATGCGCTTTGGCAACAGGCCGAGAAAGAGATTCAGGAAGCGGCCGATGAACGGGGCCTGAAAACCGTAACCGTTGTTGGTGAGGCAGCCTTTTATGGCCCCAAGCTTGATTTTATGGTGCGTGATGCTATTGGCAGGCAGTGGCAGCTGGGGACTATCCAGGTGGACTACAACCTGCCGGAACGGTTTGAGTTGGAGTATGTAGGGGCCGATAACCAGAAGCACCGGCCGGTGATGATCCACCGGGCGCCTTTTGGCTCTATGGAACGTTTTGTGGCGGTGCTCACCGAACACTGCGGGGGCAATTTCCCGGTGTGGTTAACCCCCGATCAGATTGCCGTGTTGCCCATTTCTGAAAAATTTGCCGCTTACGCCACCCATATTTATGAGCGCCTGAAACAGCAGGGTATCAGGGGGCTGCTCGATAACCGTGATGAGAAGATTGGCAGGAAAATACGGGATGCGGAAGTTAAGAAAATACCCTATATGATAATTGTGGGTGAGCAGGAGCAGGAACAAGAGCAGGTGTCGGTACGCAAACACGGCATGGGCGATGTGGGCGTAATGCCGCTGGAAGATTTTGTGGAAATCCTGCAAAATGAGGTTAAGTCTGCCTTGCAAGAGTTTTAATTACCGGAAAATTTGCATGTTTTACGAATAAATATTCGATATTTGCAACCTATTTTTAACTAAACAAAGGAGGTAAAAATTAGTAAACAAAGATTTCGCGGACGCAGGCCCAACATGGTTAGGGCAGAAGAACCGTACAAAGTAAACAGAAAAATAACCGCATCCCATGTACGGGTTGTGGGTGAAAATATAAAAATAGGGATTTACCCCCTAAGCCAGGCCCTGGCAATGGCAGCAGAAGAAGGTTTAGACCTTGTAGAAATCTCGCCTAAGGCCGATCCTCCTGTTTGTAAAATAATTGATTATTCAAAATTTAAATACGAGCAGAAAAAGAAACAGAAAGAAATAAAGGCCAAAGCGCAGAAAACCGTCATTAAAGAAATAAGGTTTGGCCCGAATACCGATGACCATGATTTTAACTTTAAGTTAAAACATGCCATCAAATTTTTGCAGGACGGGGCAAAAATTAAGGCCTATGTGCATTTTGTCGGCAGGACAATCGTCTTTAAAGAAAGAGGGGAAATCCTGCTGCTGAAATTTGCCCAGGCCCTTGAGGAATACGGGAAAGTAGAACAACTGCCCAAGCTTGAACGCAAACGGATGTATGTGATACTGGCTCCTAAACCGAAAAGCAAAAAGTAGAATATAGTTGTAAACTTTATAAATAACGATGCCAAAAGTTAAAACAAAATCGGGCGCCAAGAAAAGGTTTAAACTGACCGGGACCGGCAAGATTAAGCGTAAACACGCGTATAAAAGCCACATCCTGACCAAGAAAGAAACCAAACAAAAGCGCAACCTTACACACTCCGGTCTGGTTGACAAGAGTGATGTACCCAATGTAAAAAAGATGCTCAACATATAAGGTGTTGGGCAGGTTTAAATGTTTCACCAGGTTAATGGTCATAAGCGCTTAAACAAATAGCCGCCATTAACCAAAAAATTAAAAATTATGCCAAGAAGTGTTAATACCGTAGCATCACGCGCCCGAAGAAAGCGGGTGATGAAGTCCGCCAAAGGATATTGGGGACGCAGAAGTAATGTGTGGACAGTAGCCAAAAATGCTGTTGAAAAAGGTTTATCCTATGCCTACCGCGACAGGAAAACCAAAAAGCGGGATTTCAGGAAATTATGGATCCAACGGATCAATGCCGGGGCCCGGCTGGAAGGAATGTCGTATTCGGAGTTTATGGGTAAATTGAAAGCCGCCAAAATAGACCTTAACCGCAAAGTGCTGGCCGATCTCGCCATGAACCATCCGGATACTTTTAAGGCGATTGCCAAAAAACTGAAATAAGTTATCAATTAAATCAACTATATTCGTAACCCTAAAGATTTATTCTTTAGGGTTTTTTGTTTTGGCTTGTATCTTTCGTAATTTGTCATTTTAAGCAAATGAAGTACATTTTTACGGCCATAACGAGTATTTTTTTTTCGGGGATAACCATTGCCCAGAATACTGTGCCCCACCTGCAGGACTACGCTATTCAAACCTGGACCACCCACGAAGGCCTGTACTCCAATAACCTGCGCCAGGTTGTGCAAGATAGTAAAGGGTACATCTGGATATCATCTTTTAATGGCCTGGTCAGGTTCGATGGGCACACCTTCGATATTTTTAACACCGACAAACTCCCGGAGCTTAAATCCAACGGCTTTACCGTAATTACCGAAGACCGGCAGGGTAACCTCTACTTTGGTACCCTGATCAGCGGTTTGCTTAAATATGATGGCATCTCGTTTAACCTGTTCAACATCGAGACCTCCTTTTCAAAATCCATTACCGCCATTTTTGCCGGCTCCGATAATAATATCTGGCTGGGGGCACAAAATGGCGGGGTCTATTATTTTGATCAGACCACCGGGGCGTTTACCAAAATAACCAATCCCCTGGTAGAGGGGATAACCATCTCTTGTATTATAGAAACCTCGGCAGGAGAGGTGCTGCTGGCTACCTTAAGGCAGGGAGTTATCGTTTACAAGGGAGGAGAATTTTACCGTTTGCCGGGTAACATGCCGGCTGAAGTACAAATCACCTGCCTGCGGGAAGCTGCGGACAAATTAATTATTGGCACCAGTAACGGGGTGTATGAATACGACCGCCAGGCCTGGCTCCCGGTACGCGAAACCGCTGGCTATTTTGTCAACTTCTTAAATTACGACCGGTTTGGCAACCTCTGGGTGGCTACCGAAACCGGCCTTTTACGCATCGTAAAATCGGGTGAGGTAGAAGCCCTTGGCGAAGCCGATGGCCTGCCCTCCCGGCAAATTTCTTCGATTGCCTTTGACACCGAAGACAACATCTGGCTCTCTACCAAAAGAGGCGGACTGGTCATTCTCAAGAAATCGAATTTCAGCAATATTTCCGTGGCCAACGGTTTGTCGAGCCCTTTTGTCAACACGGTTTTTCAGCTCGCAGATGGCAAGGTACTGGTAGGCAGCGATAATGGCGATGTGGATATGATTGAGCACGCCAAAATCACCAGGATGCCCCTGCAGACCAACCTTACCAATGTGAGCGTCAAGGATATTATCCAGGACCCATCCGGCAATATCTGGCTGGCGACTTACAAAGGGGTTATCAAAGTGAAGGGCCGCCAGGAACAATTATTTACGGTAAAAGAAGGTATCCCCTCCAACAACCCACGGTGCCTTTTTACAGACGATGAAGGTAATGTCTGGGTTGGGGCCAAAGATGGCGGGTTGTTGCGCATTAATCCGGACGGTCAGTTTACCGTCTTCTCTGATGCGGATGGCTTAAGTGACAATTATATATTTTGTATTGAACAACTGCCCAATGGGAATATTATTGCCGGCACCTATCGCGGTGGCTTGAATATCATTGATGCCGATGGGCGGATTACCGTGCTGAATGTGGAAGAAGATAACTCTTCGCCACAGATATTCAACATATACGTAGTGAATGATACGGAGTATTGGCTGGCCACCGATGTGGGCCTGTTTAAGTATCAGCAGGGAGAATTCTATGCTATTGACAAAAAGGACGGCCTGTTGGTGAAAACTATTTTTGATGTGCACTTTGATGATTATGGCTACATCTGGCTCACCTCTAACCTGGGGGTAGTCCGGTTAAGCAAACAATCGGTTGAGGCGTTTCTTGCCGGGCGGGCTACACAGGTAAGCGCCCGTTTATATGATGAGAAAGACGGTATGTTAACCCGGGAATGCACCGGGGCAACTAAAATGTATGCCGCCAAAAGGGGCAATATCTGGATACCTACATCCAATGGTCTGGCGGTTGTGGACCCCGGTGACATATATGTGAACAAAAAAGTGCCGCCTGTGTACATTAAGGCGATCACCGTAGATGGTGCCGAAGTAGGTGGTGATTTATCGAAGATCACCTTGAAGCCGGGCACCCAACGCCTGACCATTGACTACACCGCGTTGAGTTACTACTCGCCCGGCAAAATTAACTTTATGTACCGCCTGAAAGGGTATGAGAAAGAGTGGAATACGGTGGGTAACCAATACCGGGCTACCTACATGAACCTGCCAGACGGCAATTTTACTTTTGAGGTGAAAGCCGCCAATAATGACGGGATATGGAACGAAGTACCGGCTACGGTTGAAATCCGGCTTGACCCGTTTTTTTATGAATCAAGGTTGTTTTATTTGCTGATGGGCACTTTTCTGCTGGCCGTGGCTTTTCTTATTTACTGGATCAGGATCAGGGTGGTGGAAGAAAAGAACCGCGAGCTGCACAAGTTAAATACCGAACTCGATAGTTTTGTTTATAGTGTGTCGCATGACCTGCGGGCTCCCTTATCCTCTATCCTGGGCCTGATCAATGTTTCTAAAATTGATGAAGATAAGGAAAACCTGCCTGTCTATCTGGAGAAAATAGAAACCAGCGTTAACAAGCTTGATGATTTTATTAAGGAGATCATCAGCTATTCAAGAAATGTGCGCCTTAAGGTAGATATAGAAGAGGTTGATCTGCGGGCCCTGGTAGAAGATGTGCTTGAAGGCCTGGCTTATATGAACCCGGAGAATAAGGTGAAGGTGATGGTAGAGTCTTCATCCAACACCCTGTTTCATACCGATAAGATCCGGCTCACGATTATCTTAAACAATATCGTGTCCAACGCTTTCCGCTATTATAAGGAGTATATTAACGATGCCTATGTGAAGATCAAGATTATGGTGGCCCCCAGCAGGGCGGTGATTACCGTTGCCGACAATGGTATTGGCATTAAGCCCGACAGGTTGAAAAAGATATTTGATATGTTTTACCGGGCTACTGATGCCGGCAATGGCTCCGGACTGGGCTTGTATATAGCCAAAGAAAGTGTCCTCAAACTGGAAGGCACCCTTACCGTTGACTCCGAATTTGAACGGGGCACCACGTTTACCATTACCCTGCCCAGCTTGTAAAATCCGTTCGTCCGTTCCCCTTTCAGGGCATAGCGTATCTGTTTACCGCTGGTAATGGCGTTACCCTGTACTGAAGTAACCCAGGCTTTCGGCCTGCTATAATCTGAGAATTCATATGAATGCTTCGGGTTAGCGTCCACCGAAAATTATCCCCACGGATATTTCCAATCCGGTATAGTCAAGCCGGGCATCCGGAAAACCAAGCTCGGTGTTCACTACCCCGGTTTGCGGGGTAGCCCCGGAAGCAAACCCCTGCATGGCCAGCTTAGCCCCCCCGATAAAATAATTGGCCCCCAGCGATACCCCGAACTGGCGGCTGAAGTACTGGATATACTCGGCCCCGAATTCATAGCCGTAGCCAATCGTATTTTTAAAATCAAAGCGGCTGTTTACCACCGTCCAGCTAAGGTACTCGGCCAGGGCCCGGTCAAGATTACCGTAGTTCAACCGGGTGCCCAAATTGTAAAAGGCAAAACCGCCCCCTTTCAGGCGAACCTGGAAATTATCGGTACCAAATTGCAGGATCAGTTCCAGGGGCACCATGATGTTAAAAAATGGGCCTACAAGTGGCTCCCGGGATTCGAAAGGCAATTGGCTGACGTTCATGCCTGACATCCGGTATAACGAAGCCCCGGTTTCGATCGCGAGGTTGTTGGTCAGGTTAAAACCAATACCCCGCAGGGAGAATGGACTGATGGGCGCAGAGAAATAGCCGTTTTTCGGAAAAAAGAAGGAAAAAGACACCCCCATTTCCTGGGCCAAAAGGGGGTTTCCCATAAATAAACCTGCCATTAGTATAATTGTGCCGATTGATTTTCGCATTGTGATTTGTTTCCTGTTAAATTTGGCTAAAGATAATTATCTGCGGTTGAAATAGCAGAAGCCAGCCGTGAAGAATTTTTAAACAAGAATGATGAAGCATCCCGCCCTTTTCTTATGGCTATGCATTGCCGGCCTGGTTTTTACCGCCTGTGGCCCGCAACAAGCACCGCAACAAGCCGAAACAGTATATAGTAACGGCACTATTTATACCGTTGCTGCCGGGCCCACTGTAGAAGCCGTAGCCACTGCCGGTGGCAAGATTATATATGCCGGGAGTAAGGCAGGCCTGAAAAAATATATTGGTGCGCAAACCACGCAGATTGACCTGCAGGGCATGACCATGACCCCGGGGTTTATTGAAACCCATGGCCATTTAATGGGCCTGGGCTTTAATGAACTGAATCTCGACCTCAGTGGCATTAAAAACTATGATGACATGGTGGCAATGGTAGCGGAGGCGGTAAAAACAGCAGGGCCGGGCGAGTGGATATTGGGCCGGGGCTGGCACCAAAGCAAGTGGGATAAACAGCCCGAAACCATTGTGAAAGGTTTTCAGACACATGATAAGCTTAGCGCAGTGTCACCCGATAATCCTGTTTTTCTGCGCCATGCCAGTGGCCATGCCGGCTTTGCCAATGCCAAAGCCATGGCGATTGCCGGGGTTAACCAGCTATCGGTAGAGAGCTTGGAGCGGGACTTAGAAGGGGGTGAGATTATTCGTGATGCCGAGGGAAACCCCACCGGCATTTTTAGTGAACGGGCCCAGGGGGTAATTACCCGGCATATTCCGGCCAATAACGAAGAGCGCAACAGGAAAGCCCTGGAACTGGCCATCAAAGCCTGCCAGCGTAACGGCATTACCAGCTTTCATGATGCCGGGGTTGGCCAGCAAACCATTAACCGCTACCAGGCTTTTAAAGACCAGGGCAAGCTGGGGGTAAGGCTGTATGTGATGGTCTCCGGCCCCGACCGGGAACTGACAAAATCATGGCTGGAGCGGGGCCCGGTGATTGATACGGCTGACCACCTGCTGACGGTGCGGGCGATAAAACTCAACTGTGATGGCGCCCTGGGCAACCGTGGGGCCTGGCTGCTGGCAGCCTACAGCGATATGCCCGGGGAATTTGGCATGGCCACTTTGCCTATGGACTACGTCCTGGAAATCGCCAAAGCCGGTTTGCAACGGGGGTTTCAGGTGTGCTCACATGCCATTGGCGACCGGGCCAACCGGGAGGTTCTTAATCAGTACGCAACCGCTTTCAATGAATATCCGGCAATTACCAATCACCGCTATCGTATTGAGCATGCGCAACATTTACACCCTGACGACATCCCGCGCTTTGCCGCTATGGGGGTAATCCCGGCCATGCAGGCCATCCACCTGAGCTCCGACCGGCCCTGGGCAATAGACCGGCTGGGCGAAAAGCGCATTAAAGAAGGCGCCTACATGTGGCAGTCGTTGCTCAAGACCGGTGCCCGCGTGATTAACGGTACCGATGTGCCGGTGGAACCCATTAACCCGATCGCCAGTTTTTATGCGGCTGTTACCCGCAAAACCCTTAGCGGGGAGCCGGCCGGTGGCTATGAGCCGGCCGAGAAGATGACCCGCACGCAGGCCCTGAGAGCATATACCCTGGATGCCGCCTATGGGGAGTTTGCCGAAGGGTTTAAGGGTTCTATCGAGGTAGGCAAAGCAGCCGACTTTACCGTCTTTTCACAGGATATAATGACCGTAGCGGAAGATAAGCTGCTGCAAACCAAAGTAATGATGACCATTCTGGGTGGCCAGATAGTCTATCGGCAGCAATAAGTATGGCTATCTGGACCAAAATTATTTTACGGATGGTTATCCTGCACTTTGTGGCCGTGTCTGGCTTTCTGGTTTATACGCTATCTGTCCCGGCCAAGAAGAAACTTCAACAAACCCATAAGTATGATTAAAATTACCCGGCCCACCTTGCTGCTTGATGAAACCATTGCCAGGCGCAATATAAAGAGCATGGCAGCCAAAGCCCGGCAACATAATGTTGAGCTTATCCCGCATTTTAAAACCCATCAATCGAAAAGGATAGGGGGCTGGTTCCGGGAGCAAGGGGTTAGCGCCATTACCGTGTCATCGGTGGCTATGGCCGGGTACTTTGCAGACGATGGCTGGCAAAAAATTACCATTGCTTTCCCTCTTAATATACTGGAAATCAAAAAAATAGCTGAGCTTGCCGCAAAGGTTGAATTAACTGTTCTGATAACTGCCCCTGAACAGGTCAGGGCTTTGCAGGAACATGTAGAAGTATTTGTGAAGGTGTTGATTGAAATTGACACGGGCGATCACCGGTCGGGGCTGCCGGCCAATGAACCACAACAGATCAGGCAATTAATTGATTTGCTGGCCGGTACCCAACACCGGTTCAAAGGGTTCTATAGTCATTTTGGCCATACCTATAAGGCGGCCAATGGCCGTGAGGTTGCCGCAATTTACCATGCCGCCTTGCAACCGCTTACCGATCTGCGTTTTGGCTTTGCTGACACCCACCCCGAAATCCATTTGGGGGACACCCCTTCCGCCTCTTTGAGCAAAGATTTTACCGGGGTTACGGCCCTCCATGCCGGTAATTTTGTTTTTTATGACCTTACCCAGGTGCAGATTGGTTCCTGCCGGGAAGAAGACATTGCCGTGGCCCTGGCCTGCCCCGTAGTGGGTAAAAACAGCCACCGGCAGGAGTTGGTCATTTATGGCGGGGGTATCCATTTATCCAAAGAAAGCCTGCCGGATCGTGAAACAGGTAAACATAGCTATGGCAAAATTGTTCTTCTAACAGGTGACCATTGGTCAGGTGCCCTGCCCGGATGTTATGTGCGGTCGCTGTCGCAAGAACATGGTATCGTGCAGGTAACACCGGATGTCCTGGCACAGATTACGCCTGGTGATGTAATTGGCATATTACCGGTACACGCCTGTATGACGGCCGACACCATGGCCGGTTACCGGAATTTCAAAGGCGAAAAGCTTGACCATTTTAATGCTTGCCGGTGGCCGGCCGGGTAAAGGTCTATTACTTTCAGCAAGAGAATCAGGGTATTTAGCAAGCAAATACGCTTATTCACCAAAAACTTCGTTTTTTTTGCGTTAGTACCGTTAGCCATTACGGGTATATACGTAACTTTGTGGTAAAATAATTACGTAAATTTGCACTATACTAATTTCATCCACACAATCTAAACCCTTTATCATGAAAAAAATTTATTTTTTTACTATTGGCATGGCGCTTCTTTTTAGTTGCGCCAAAGATGAGGTTACACCCACCGTAACTTGTTTTCCCACATCGGTTACGCTGTCCGGTGAGGGCAACATCGAATTTACTTTTGGCGATGATGGCAATGGCGGTCAACATGTAACCGAAATTGCCATAGATGCCGGTACGGATTCTTCTTCGGTATTTACTTATGTCTATGACGGGGTGAATATTGCCACCATTACCCAGGTTGATGGTGATGGTTCGCGCTTTGTGTACAATGCCACCTATGATGGCAATAAGCTAACTTCCTTGTATGTTTACTTCCCGGGTACCACTACCATAGGTCAGGAGGTGCGCTTTATTTACAGTGGCGATAATGTTACCCGTATGGAAATGTGGTTTGCCCCACCGTCAACCGGCACCTTGTTTCAGGTACTTGATTATGCCTTTGAGTACAGCAATGGCGATCTGATAAAGAGTACCCTTAGGGTTGACATCGAAGCATTTTTTGCTATCGCCTTTGATACGGAACCCGGTGGCTATAACCCGGTCGTTTATAATATAACAGAATATGCTTATGATGCAGAGTCCCCGGCTAACCCTTTAAAGGGAACTTATTTTCTTGAGATGCCCGACTTTAGCTTTATGCAACGGTTGCCCGGCAGCCTGACGATTAAGGATGCCGATGGTAATGTAGCGGTTACGGAGACCTTTACCATTACCAAAGATGAAAACGGTAACGCCACCCAGGCGGTTTCGGCTTCCGGCAATATGAACCTTGAGGCCACTTACGTGTGTAATTAAAGGGAAAATCCAACCAACGTTTTCGTGCGGGGCACTCCTTCCTTAGGGGTGCCCCGTTTGTTTTGCCGGCAGGCGGGTTGTGGTTTGGCTGACGTGTCTTTACCGGGGGGGGGAGAAGAGGCTACTATTGCCCTGTGTAAGGAGCACCCGGACAAACACTGTTAACCCTGATGTAATTAACTGAAAAACAGTCGTTTGCCAGTTAATTTACATCATTATTCACGATTTTCGTGAATAATCCGGGTTAGGAGGGGTAAGGGTTATTTCCGGGGGCAGGTTAGGCCGGGAGCTTGACAAAAAAATGCAACTGAAAAACCTGCGCCCGGGCGGGTACCGGTTGCAATGCCACGATGGGGTTATTATTATAGGCGCGGATAAACTCATGGCGACCGATACGGGTGCGGTTGCCACCCTTAACCTCCATATAATATTGCATCCGGCCCGAGCTGTTGGCCAGGGCCGAATAGGCAACATCATAATCAAATGCAATAGGGGAGGGGATATACTTCAGGCCACCAGGCATCAATTTGGTTGATTAAGCTACGTAGATTTCACGGAAATTCTTATGAATCAACCTGTTTTGGGCAGCATTATACTGGCTCATCAGGGTGTGGGCCGTATCCGGCACGTAATTAAAGGCCTCTTTAAACTCCTGTATCTTACCCCTTAACTCCTCCATGTAATACCTGATCTGGCCGATACTGCGGCATTTCTGCGGTTTGTCAAAATTCATTCGGGCAAACCGGTTAAACTCATAATCTAATTTTTTTTGCTCAAAACGTGTCATAATTGTGTAATATTTCACTAATTAAAAATTAATTATATGACAATAATATAATATTCAGGAATAAATACCAAATAATTTAGTGTAAAATTGCACATTTTTTTAAAATTATAGCAATACTTCAGATAACCACCCTTAACAGGTTGTTATTCAGTGTATTTATGAAATAATGATTGAGGAAAGGTTATTTTTTCAGGGCATTTTTGGTGACAAAATACCGGTAACCTATGATGAGCTTATCTATTTTTTTCAGCTTACTAAGGTCGCGTTGACTATACCTTGGTAAGAGAAGTTTATTAACTTTGGCCAGAATTATAAAGATTGTTCTTTTCACGGTGAATTAATAAAGTTGAAAATTATACATCTTTTGCTTAAAATGCACGTTATTCGTTGTAGTATTGGATAAATTATATGTAACAAATTTTTATTGCTCAGTATGCAGAATGTAAGTCCTGAATATATTCAGTTTGTCAATGCCTGGCACCAAATTATGGTGATTGCCGCAATTGTTTCACTGGTGGTCTCGGTAATTATCTTCATTATTTATAAAGTTAAACTGGGCGCCATAAAATCATATAAGGGTAAATACGATTTTATCCTGCGCAACCAGATCAAGAATTACCAGTATTTCTATTTTGCCATTGCCGCAGCCATCTTTTTTTATGGCAATACCGTGGGCGATATTACCGTTACCAAGAGCCTGGTATATATTTTTGTGCGCCTGTTCATCAGCCTTTGCGTGGCCGTGCTCTTTGGCTATGTGATCTACCTGATCCTTAAGTTTTACTATCCGGCCAAAATGGAAAAACAGCTGAACCGCCTGCGTTATACCCCGCGGATTTCCAAAGCCGGTAATGAGATGAAGCTGCTGAGTGAAGAAGAGGAAGATGTACACCTCGATGAAGGCATGCAGGCCGAAGAAAATGTTTTCTCGGTGGATTACGATGTATGGGTTGATGAAGAAACAGGGGAAGTTCTGATTGAAAAGTATTCCGGTTACCTGCAGGCGCTGGAGTGCGGCTCCTGTGGCTTCCGTACCTTAACACTGCAGAGCGAGGAGATCGTTAAGCCGGCTACCGAAGAAGAAGAAGGCGAGTTGATAAAACATTATAAATGCACCTATTGCAAAGCCGAACGGCACACCAAATACCCCATTGCCCGGGTGCTTAAATCGTTGAATGAGTACAAACTGCCCGAGGATTATGTACTCAAAGGGCAGCGGAAAGTTAAGTCCATCATGATTGAGATTATCTCCACCAAGGGCGATAAAAAAGAGTATTTTTTCCAAAACACCAAACAGGCCAGCGAGTTCCTGGAGCAATTTGATTTTGATAAAGAACCGGAAATCCCTGCTTAGGTACACTCCGCGGCCAGGCTTATATTATTCATTTGCATATGTGTTAAATGAGGCATAAACTATTGATGATGATTAAAAAGAACCTGCTATATATCCTACCGGCCATCTTGCTTATTGCCGGTTTTTCACTATTTCCGCTGGAGCAAGGGGTAAAAGCCGATGAGCCCGCCAAGGAGGCCCCGGCCTTTGCCCTGGAGTTTGCCCTTAACGATACCATTAAGGTACTCAAACCGGAGCGCAAGAACATCCAGGAAACCATTAAAATCGTGCAGTTGCTTGAGGCCTACCACTACCGCAAGGTGCCCCTTAACGACTCGGTTTCGGAGGTGATCTACCATAACTACCTCGAGGCCCTGGACAACAGCAAGCTCTACTTCCTGAAAAAGGATATTGCTTCTTTTGCCAAATACCGCCACCAGTTTGATGACAACCTGCAGGCAGGTGACCTGAATGCTGCCTACCAGATATTTGCCGTGTTTAAAGAGCGTTACTATCAGCGGATTGCCGAAGTCAAGGAACTGCTGGCCGCCAATAATTTCGATTTCAGCCTTGATGAAGAGTTTGTTTTTGACCGCGACAGCCTGCCATGGCCGGCCAACAAACAGGAGCTAAACGATGTATGGCGTAGGTATATTAAAAATGAACTGCTGAGCCTGAAACTGACCGGTAAAACCACCGAAGAAGCCATTGAGGTATTACAAAAACGCTACAACCGCTACCAGACGGTTATTCAACAGTATAATGCTGCCGATGTCTATCAGGTGTTTATGAACAGCTACACCGAGGTGTATGACCCCCATACCAGCTATTTCAATCCTATTACAGCCGAAAATTTTGATATTGAAATGAGTAAGTCGCTGGAAGGGATAGGCGCCCGCCTGAGCAAAGACGGTGACTATACCGTAGTGGTGAGTGTTGTCCCCGGAGGGCCGGCATTTAAGAGCAACCAGATTCACGATAACGATAAAATTGTAGGTGTAGGCCAGGGGAAAGAAGGTGAAATAGTAGATGTAGTGGGCTGGCGTAACGATGAAGTGGTCAAGCTTATCCGGGGTAAAAAGGGCACGGTGGTGCGGTTGAGCATCCTTAAGGCTGAGGACGGGGCCGGGGCTACACCCAAAATTGTTACCCTCGTGCGCGATAAGATCAACCTGGAAGACGCCCGTGCCGAAAGCAAGGTATATCATTTCTCCTATGAAGACCAGCCCTATAAGCTGGGAGTAATTACCATCCCTTCTTTCTATAAAGATTTCAAAGACGCCCGCACGGGCAACCGCAACTTTAACAGCACCACCCGCGATGTACGTAAGCTGATTGCCGATTTAAAAGAACAGCAGGTTGACGGCCTTATGATTGATTTGCGCAGGAATGGCGGTGGGGCCCTGGATGAGGCCATAGAGCTTACCGGCCTGTTTATCGAGAAAGGACCGGTAGTGCAGGTGAGAGATTTTCAGGGCAAGATAAGCCATGAAGACGATAAAAGCGGAGTGGTTTTTTATGATGGCCCGCTGGCCGTGCTCACCAGCCGCCTGAGTGCTTCCGCCTCCGAAATCTTTGCTGCTGCCATCCAGGATTACAAGCGCGGCCTGGTGGTAGGGGAACAGTCGTTTGGCAAGGGTACCGTGCAAAACCTCATCGGCCTGCAACGTTTTGTACCTAAGGAAACCGAAAAACTCGGGCAGTTGAAACTAACCATGGCCAAGTTTTACCGGGTCAATGGTGGCAGCACCCAGAATATCGGGGTTACCCCCGACCTCAAGCTGCCGGCCATTTATGATGAGAAAACGGTAGGGGAGAGTTCCTATCCCAGTGCCTTGCCGTGGGATAAAATTGCGCCCACGAGGTACACCCCGGTAAATAGTGTTAACCGCCAACTGCTGGCAGCGTTACAGCAAAAATATGACCAGCGGCTAGAAGACGACCCTGACCTGCAGGAACTGATGGCCGATGCCCAACGGATGCGTGAAAACCAGCAACGTACGTCCGTATCGCTAAATGAGGCCAAACGAAAGGCCGAAAAGGAGGCCGATGAACAAAGGCGAAAAGCAGCAGCCGGCCTGGAAGGGGAAATTAAAACCCCGGAATCTGGTTCAACGACCCTTGAAAAACTGCATTTAAAAGACTTGTATTTACAGGAAAGCCTGTTTATCCTGGCGGATATGGTAGCCTACCAGGGTTCCTGAGGTCAAAATGGCCGAATTGCTCGCGGCTTTCTCATTTTTTGCTTAATTTGCCCGGATTAGTTATGCCTATGGCCGGCCATCCATCCAAACCCCTGAACCCGCATGAGTGAAGAGTTGCTCAAAGCAATTGTTAAGCTATTTGCCATAGTGGCCAAAGAGCGGCTTACCGATGCCGAGCGCAGCAACGTGCGGGATTTCCTCGCCATTCACCTGTCGCACGATTCCATTGGTTATTATATGGAGTTGTTTGAACAAAACATTGCCACAGCCAATACCAATGCCTTGATGCTTGAGGATTCGGATGCCGAGACAGCCGAATACGTTGACGACTGGGCCAATATCATGCAATTGTGCAAACTCATCAACGAAGGGCTGACCAAGCAGCAAAAACTGGTACTCCTGCTAAAGCTGATTGAACTGATGCTGCAAGACGGCAAACTCTCTGAGCGGCAGAGCAACCTGATCTTTTATATTGGCGAAGTAATTAAAATCTCCCAGCCGGAGGTTGACCTGATTACCCGCTTTATTGTGGCCCAGGATATCGAAGAGGTAGATGACGAACACTTTTTAGTAGTGGACGAAGGCTCGGCACCACATAGGTATAAAAGCAAACAAATTATCCGGCCTAAAATTACCGGGTCTATTTTTGTGCTGCGTATCCCCAAGGCGGAGACTTATTTTGTCAAATACCTCGGCATTTCGGCCCTTACCCTCAACGGCCTGAACCTGCGTAGCCGCAAAACCTATGTATTTCCGCCCGGCAGCACCATCCGGGGGCAGAAAATGCGGCCGATATTCTACTCGGAAGTGGTCAGCCGCTTCCTTTACGGTGGCCAGGACACACAGCTTTCTTTTGTGGCCAAAGATGTATCTATCCGCTTTAAGTCGGGTTATCAGGCCCTGCGCCAGATAAATATTGCCGAAGAAGGGGGCAAACTGATTGGCCTTATGGGCGCTTCCGGCTCCGGCAAATCTACCTTGTTAAATGTGTTGAACGGCAGTTTGCCGCCTACAGCGGGCACGATTACCATTAATGGCCTGGATATTTACGAGAAGCGGGATTGGCTTCAGGGGATTGTGGGCTTTGTGCCCCAGGATGACTTTCTTATTGAGGAACTGACAGTATATGAAAACCTTTTTTATGCCGCCCGGCTTACTTTCGGCCACCATAGCCCGGAAGAGTCGCATGACCTGGTTATTAAAACCCTGAAAAGTTTAGGGCTAAATGAGATCAAGGATTTAAAAGTGGGCACACCTTTAGAAAAAATCGTCAGTGGCGGGCAGCGTAAGCGGTTAAATATTGGCCTGGAACTGCTGCGCAAGCCCAATATCCTGTTTGTTGACGAACCCACTTCCGGCCTTTCTTCCCGCGATTCGGTCAATATTATGGACCTGCTTAAAGAGCTGTCGCTGAACGGTAAAATGGTTTTTGTGGTTATCCACCAGCCCTCTTCCGATATCTTTAAAATGTTTGACACCCTCATTATTCTCGATGTGGGGGGCTATCAGGTATATTATGGCAACCCCGAGGAGGCCCTGGTTTACTTTAAAACCATGGTGAATATGGTAAACAAAGACCAGGGCGCCTGTATTGAGTGTGGCAATGTAAATGCCGAGCAGATATTTAATATCCTGGAAGCCCGGGTGGTAAACGAGTACGGCCAGTTGACCGACAGACGAAAAATACCTCCTCAGCAATGGCACGACTATTTTCTTAAGCATATCAGTATCCCGGCCGTAAACGAGCGCAGCGATAAACTGCGGTCGGTACAGCAGATTCCCGGCAAGCTCAAGCAGGCGGCAGTTTTTGCCGTCAGGGATGTGAAGGCCAAGCTCAACAACTACCAATACCTGTTAATCACCTTTCTGGAAGCCCCGGTGCTGGGTTTTTTCCTGGCCTACCTGGTAAAGTTCTATGCTAAAGTAGATGGCCAGCGGGTGTATGTATTTGCCGAGAATGTCAACATCCCGGTGTACTTCTTTATGGCCATTATTGTGGCTTTGTTTATGGGGCTCACCCTTAGTGCCGAAGAGCTGATAAAAGACCGTAAGATACTTAAACGGGAATCGTTTTTAAACCTTAGCCGCTTTAGTTACCTCGGGGCTAAATTTGGTGTTTTATTGATTATTTCGGCCATCCAGACCCTCAGTTTTGTGCTGGTAGCCAACCGGGTGCTGGAGATCCAGAACATGTATTTTACCACCTGGCTGGTGTTGTTCAGCCTGTCGGTATTTGCCAATATCCTCGGACTGATTATCTCCTCGGCCTTTAAAACAGCCGCTACGGTGTATATCCTTATCCCTATCCTGATTATCCCGCAATTGATTCTGAGTGGGGTAATTATCCGGTTCGACCAGTTTAACTACCAGGTAACCAGCGAAGACCATATCCCGCTGGCCGGGGATATGATGGTATCCCGTTGGGGGTATGAAGCCCTGGCGGTAGAGCAGTTTGTGCATAATGAGTACCAGAAAATATTTTACCCCTACGACAGGGAGATTTACCTGAGCAATTACCACAAAAGCTATCATATACCGGAACTGGAAAACCAACTGGGCAATATCTTCAGTAACCTGCACGATAGCACCAACCAGGAGGTAATGGCCCGTGTTGACCGCAGCTTTCGTATCCTGCGCAACGAAATAGGCCGGATGCTGCAAATTGTCGGTCCGCATGAATTTCCGCAATACGACCAACTGTACCGCTCGGCCTTTGACAGCACTACGTACGCCTCCTGCAAGGAATTTCTTACTACATTGAAAAGGTTCTATACCCGCAGGGCTAATAAATGGCTCGCCAGGAAGGATAAGGTGCTGTCTGCCTGGGCGGCCAAACCTGGCGGCTCCCAAAGATTGGAGGAGTTGCGCAATAAGCACTATAATGAACGGATGGCCGAATTTGTTGAGAATAAATACGCCCCAACCCGCATAGAAGTGTTGGAGGACCGTATTATTCGCAAGATTTATCCTATTTATACCCGGCCGCGAAATGACCGGTGGTTTAGTTACAACTCGATATTTTACGCCCCGGAAAAGGCAATCTTTAAACAAGTATTCCCCACCTATTGGGTAAACGTAGTGGTTATCTGGCTCATGTCGGTGGTGCTGATGCTTGTACTTTATTACGACCTGCTGAAGAAGGTGGTGGATGCAATTGGCGACTTCAGGGAGTACCGGATGCACCGGCTGCAGGACAGAAAGGCCAGGGCCGGCAGGTAAAAGATTTGCTTAATATTTGCTAAAACCATGCGATTGCCAATTAATAGTGCTACCTTTGCCGCATAAGTTAGCATATGGGAAGTACACAAAACCGCTTTATTAAGCAACAAAAAGAAAAAAAGAAGCTACAGAAGAAGAAGGAAAAAGAGGAGAGGAAGCGTGAGCGACAGGAAAATAATGCAAAAGGCGGTAATTTGGAAGATATGATAGCTTATGTAGATAAATTTGGCAATATTACTTCCGAGCCACCCGAAAAATCTTAATCCCCACAGTTTAAACAAGCAAAAATTTACGAAATAAACTATGCCCGGGAGGGTTACCCCCCTGTAGGGCTTTAATAAGTCTTTTATCACAATTAATATATAATAAACAAATGGAAGGAACAGTAAAATTTTTTAATAACACCAAAGGTTTTGGTTTTATTAAGCCATCAGATTCAGGAGAGGACATCTTTGTACACTCTACTGGTTTAATTGACGAGATTCGTGAAAACGATCAGGTAGAATTTGATGTAGAAGAAGGCCGAAAAGGTATGAACGCTGTTAACGTGAAAGTTATCGGCTAAGTAGTTTTTCCAGACTCTTAGAAAATTTAGCAAGTCTTTCCGGATTTGCTTTTTTTATGCCCGAAAATTTATCAGAATTTTTCGGGTTAATGCGCCCCGGGGCACGGGATATGCGTTGTGGCAAGGCCTTGAAGCGCTGCTGAAAAACTTCCCTGAGCTTAGTCGTGACCGGCATCGGTGGCGGAAGCGCGAAGGCTACAATATTGCTTTAATCCAGCCGCCATCTACGGCCAGCGATACCCCGGTAATGTAGGCAGCCCGCTGGCTGGCCAGGAAAGCTACGGCCGCGGCAAATTCATCAGGCCGGGCAAAGCGGCCCAAAGGTATTTCTTCGGTAACGTTGGCGAATTCAGGGTTGGCGGCCATAAGCTTATCAAGCCGCGCGGTTTGGGTGTAGCCGGGCATCACATTATTCACGGTGATGTTGTACGGCCCCAGTTCCCCGGCCAGGGTTTTCATCAGGCCCACAACCGAGGCCCGTACGGCATTGGATAAAATAAGGTTTTCTACCGGCTGCTTTACAGCTTGCGAGGTAATGGTAATTATACGGCCCCAGCGTTGCTTTTTCATGCCGGGGAGAAAGCCCCTGATCATCTCCACGGCACTGGCCAGCAGCAGGTTATAGGTTGTATCCCAGGCGGCCTGTGGCAATTCTTCAAATTTACCGGCAGGCGGCCCCCCGGTATTGGTTACCAGGATATCAACAGTATTAAACTCCGCCAGGGCGCTGGCAATAAGGTTTTCGCGGTCGGCCGGGGAGGATAAATCGCCCGTCAGGGCCAGCACTTTGCCGGGGCCGGTGTTTTGTAACGCAGCGGCTGTTTGCTCCAGGGTGTCCCGGTGGCGCCCGCAGATAACCACATTAGCCCCTTCACGGGCCAGTTCAATGGCCACGGCCTTGCCCAGTCCCTGGCTGGAGGCGGCCACAAAAGCAGTCTTTTCTTGTACTCCCAGGTCCATCAGGCTTATTTTCGCAGGTAATCATCGGTGCCATCAAGCCAATCCTGCCGTGGGGGCGCCCAAGTGTCTATTTCCACCACTTCCCCGATCATCAGCGCCTCGTGGGGCAGGTGAGGGGGGATAACCAGCACATCCCCGGCCTGCAGTTCTATCTCCTGCTCTTTATTGGCCCCCAGAAAGAAACGCATTTTGCCCGCGATAACCTGGGTAATCTGTTCGTTTTCGTGGCTGTGCAGGGGCACCCGAAAGCCATCGTTAAATTTCATTTTGCCAATCATGATTTTGTCGCCATAAACCAGTTGGCGTTGCATATCGGGAGTAACCTGTTCTACCGGTACCTCGTTCCAGTTAATCTTGCTAAGCATAGGCGTAGGTTTTTGTCAGGGCTAAAATTACGGCAGAAATGCTTTACCCGGGGTATTTCAGGCAAAAAGTTGTTCCGGGTTTATTTCTAACAATTCCTGCCAGGACAACCCGGAGGCACCTACCAACAAGACGTTGGCCGGGCGGTATTTTTACGAACGTTGCCATGCCTTTGACAGGTTTAGTCGTCCATGTTATATGCCGCCTGATTGCAGCATTACTGGAATTGCTCAATTTGTACCATAATTTATATTATGTTAAATACTAAATTTTGCATTACCCCCCATCAATAGGAAGTGCTGGAATAATGCCTTTCTTTGTTGTATATTCCAGCGATTAACCAATCTGCAAATTGTGGGCCGTTACCTTACTTCACTAGCCTTACTTTTAACTTCCTTAGCCACACTGGCCCAAAACCGGCCCACAGCCAACTGGCCGAAAGTCATACCGCTCGCAAAGTTGAGCATTACCCTTTATCAGCCTGCGGTAGAGGGCGTTAACGGGAATTACTTAGAAGCACGGGCGGCTTTTAACCTTTTTGACGGCACCAGGTTACCCATCTTTGGCGCCCTATGGTTGCGGGCACGAATGCACATCAACCAGACGACACAAACCATCACCTACGATAAAATTACCATCTTAGATGTTAAC
>Ga0256839_1001273_pt1 | contig 31002 bp, 24 predicted proteins | sample 354166metaG_FD_185968 | JGI IMG/M metagenome (GOLD analysis project Ga0256839, IMG submission 185968) | Hydrothermal vent microbial communities from Mid Atlantic Ridge, Atlantic Ocean - 354-166 | ecosystem: Environmental > Aquatic > Marine > Hydrothermal vents | place: Atlantic Ocean: Mid... | reverse complement strand
AATTATTCAATGATGCTTGCAACGACGCCGGCGCCGACGGTGCGGCCGCCTTCGCGGATCGCAAAACGCAGACCTTCGTCCATGGCAATGGGGTAGATCAATTCAACATTAATCTCAACATTATCGCCCGGCATAACCATCTCAACACCATCAGACAAGGTCACAACACCCGTCACATCCGTCGTACGAAAGTAAAACTGCGGACGATAATTGGTGAAAAACGGTGTATGACGTCCGCCCTCTTCCTTCGTCAGGATATAGGCCTCGGCCTTGAACTTGCTGTGCGGCTTCGTCGTGCCAACATGCGCCAGAACCTGACCACGCTCAACATCTTCGCGCGCAACACCCCGGATCAAAGCACCAATATTATCACCAGCCTCGCCCGTGTCCAAAAGCTTGCGGAACATTTCAACGCCGGTAACCGTCGTTTTCACCGTGTCTTTAACGCCAACAATCTCAACTTCCTCGCCAACCTTGACAATACCACGCTCAACACGGCCCGTCACAACAGTTCCCCGGCCAGATATGGAGAATACATCTTCAATCGGCATCAGGAAGGCACCTTCAATGGCGCGCTCCGGCTGCGGGATATAGTCGTCAACCGCCGTCATCAACTTCAATATGGATTCCTTGCCAATATCATCGTCCCGGCCTTCAAGCGCCGCCAAAGCAGAACCCGCAATAATCGGAATATCGTCGCCCGGAAAATCATATTCAGACAGCAATTCACGAATTTCCATCTCAACAAGCTCAAGAAGCTCTTCATCATCAACCTGATCAACCTTGTTCAGATAAACAACAAGCGCCGGAACACCAACCTGACGGGCAAGCAAAATATGCTCGCGGGTCTGGGGCATCGGGCCATCAGCCGCATTCACAACCAATATCGCCCCGTCCATCTGCGCCGCACCCGTGATCATATTCTTAACATAATCCGCATGGCCCGGGCAATCAACATGGGCGTAATGACGCTTCTCTGTCTCATATTCAACATGGGACGTCGAAATCGTAATCCCCCGCTCACGCTCTTCCGGTGCCTTGTCAATATTCGCAAAATCAATAAATTCAGCGCCGCCGGTTTCCGCAAGCACTTTCGTGATCGCCGCCGTCAAGGTCGTCTTGCCGTGGTCAACATGACCGATTGTCCCAATGTTACAATGCGGCTTATTCCGTTCAAACTTCTCTTTAGCCATTTTTCTTCACCACCTAAATTAAGGGGATTTATGTCAACCCCTGAACCAATCAAGTCAGCAAATGGGCACCATATTACATTACTGGCCTCATTCACCGCATTTAAAATTATGGAGCGGGCGAAGGGAATCGAACCCTCGTATTCAGCTTGGAAGGCTGCTGCATTACCATTATGCTACGCCCGCATAATTCCATCCCATATCATTCCTTTCAAGCTTACTCAAGAGAAATGGTGGAGGGGACAGGATTCGAACCTGTGTACGCATACGCGGGCAGATTTACAGTCTGCTGCCTTTAACCACTCGGCCACCCCTCCATGGATGGACTTAACCGTCATAAAATTACAACAGTTGTGAAGCCGCAATATGGACATTTATTTAGTCATGTCAAACGAATTTTAAAGAAAAACCACATTGTCAATCAGACAAAAAAAATATCGTTCGATTTTAGCTCTTAAAAGCGGTTGCCCTACCCTCTGGAGTGGCTTATAGCTTTCCCCATGAGTAAAAAAATAAGCAAAAAAATTCAAAAACAGCAAAACCCTCTCTCTAATCGCGAAAAAGCCAGAAAAAAGGCCAGAGAGAAGGCCAGCGAGAAGAGCCGGCACGAGACCCGAAAAAATTCCGGGCCGAATGAGCAACGCAATGACCTGTGGCTGTTCGGCAAACATGCCGTGCTCGCGGCCCTGAATAATCCCGCAAGGAGCATCAAGCGGCTTCTGGTCACCCAAAGGAGTTCCGAGCAATATTTAACGGCATTCAGCGCGATCAATCAGGACGTCCGCCCCCTGAACCCTGAAATCACCCTGCCTGAATTATTAGAGAAAAATCTGCCCGCCGACTGCGTGCATCAGGGCATTGCGCTTTTGACCAACCCCCTGCCCAATAAACATATCAAGGATTGCTGCGCCATAACCGGCGACGAATCACATTTAATATTGATTCTGGATCAGGTTACCGACCCCCATAATGTGGGGGCGATCATTCGGTCCGCCGCCGCCTTTGGCGCGCGCGCCATCATCAGTACGGATCGGCATTCCCCGCCGGAATCAGGCACTCTGGCAAAATCCGCGTCCGGAAGCCTTGAGGTTATCCCGTGGATACGTGTCACCAACCTCGGCCGCGCTCTGGACGAACTGGCAGAAACGGGATATTGGCGTTTAGGCATGGACGGCAGCGCAGACCTCTCCATTCGGCAAGCTGATTTCGGCAAGAATATCGCCCTTGTCATGGGCGCCGAAGGCCGGGGGCTGCGCAAGGGAACCCAAAGCCATTGCGACGCCCTGATCAAATTACCGATCCAGCGCACCGTTGAAAGCCTTAATGTTTCTAACGCCGCCGCCATTGCCCTTTATGAGTTTTCCAAATAACGCGCCCAAAAGAGCCGGATAATTTACTCTGTCAGAGAAACCAGTAGAGTACCCGGGAAAATTTATTATTTTTCACTTGATTTAAAGATAAAACAACATTAATTTGCGCCTACTTTTCAGAAGCAACATAGCTTGATGTCAAGAGCCCCTATAGCTCAGTTGGTAGAGCAATTGATTTGTAATCAATAGGTCCGCAGTTCGAGTCTGTGTGGGGGCACCATTTTTTTTCACCGCCTAAAATATCCCCTAACGCCTTGAAAGGTAAGGCGGTTTTTGGTATTCTATATCCCGTTTTACGGCAATAGACTAAAGGCTCTGCAAAGACCAGTTTCAGGACTATTCTTTGCAAGTTAAACTTGCCTAAACACCATATTTTATACGGGTTTGACAGGAATGTCATGGAGAGTTCAAACAATTCATCAAAGCTGTGTCTAGGCGTGTCGATTTTTTCGGCTTTTTCCTGTAATATCAGCTTCTTTTTTTCCAACGCATCAATAAGGGTTTCATAGGCTTTAATCACACGGGGGCTGGATACATCAATAATGCGGCCTAAAAGCTGGTTAATTTCCTGCTCGAGCTTATGGGCATCCTGCTTGAAGCGCTGGGCATATTCTATGGTCTTGTTTGTTTGCGCCGCCCATGCGTCCTTGAACATAGCCGCCGCAATCTGAAACAAATTCTTTGTTGGCTGTAGACCATCCAGCAGTCAGAGGCCGGGCGCAACCCGAACAGCAAACCGCACCGCGCAAAGGAAAGTCTTTCCTGATGTCCTTGCGAGTGGGCACGCTGACTTTGCCGCTACGGCGCTGTTGTATCCTCTCATAGGTTTCCAAAGAGATAATGGCTTGATGCTGGCCCTTACGCCGCGAGATATTCCATGTGGGGGCTTCGATATATCCGGCATAAAGCACCTTGATCATAAGTCTGACAACGGTTTGAGCGCGTATCTCACCACTTGGTAAATCCTTGGGGTAATCAGGAACAGATTCCAGAAATCGCTTCATTTCAGTTTGAGTAGAAAAACGACCCGTAGCAAAGCCTTCAAGGGCTTCCTTGACGATGCCGACAAGTGGTTCATCAATCACTAATTCTTTGCCGCCTTGCTTTGATTGAACATATTTGTATCCGATTGGGGCGCGAAACGTTTGTGGTCGTCCAGAATAACGACAAAGCGTTTGCCTGTTCCCGCCTGCCTGTCAAGATAGGCGAGCAAGTCTTGCATAGCTGGCCGTTCCATTAAATCCAGACCACCGGACACATTATCAAAGAATGTGGCGGCAACAGGATAATTCTTAGAGACAGCATGTTGTTTGCAGCGATGTTCCTGACTGTCCAAGCCGCTCCCCTTAAGCTGCTTCAGGCTCGAAACACGGCAATAGATCAGAGCTTCTTTTTCACGTGATATGGTATCATGGACGGGTTTCATATATCGACTCCTTCTCCTTGCGAAGCTGCGTCAAGCTCTGCACTATTTGTAAAATTATCAGCGATATTATTATCTGGGCAGTCTAACATATCAGGGGCATAGCTCTTTAAGCTGATTTTTAACGCCACGTTGCTCGTTCTTGAGCGTCTCAACCCGCCCGTCATAGCTTTCACTGCGCTTTTGGGCATAATCCACTAATTCGGGAACAATAATCTCTATGCGTTTTGATGACAGGGCTGTATCGCAAAGCGTGTTAATAACAATGTCATTCAGTTTCTGCATGGGAATCGAATTGCCTGAACAAGCCGCACGTCCCGCATCAGCCCGCAATCCACATTTGTAATAACGGTATTTGCCACTTTTTCCGGTGGCGATCCGCATGGGTGAGCCACAGCTTTTGCAATGCCATCCTTGTCCTTTTTATTGAAATGATAGCGCCCCACATAGATTTCATTGGTCAGAAGCCGCTGAATGAATTGTTGCAGAAACTTGCCGCTTTTGCCATCTCCGGTCACATAGTGCCTGAAAATCTGGGCATAAAATAAAATTTAAACATCAGCTTTCTGCGTAAGGGACGCATATTGGGAAAGTTCCATTTTATTTTGAAATACTGACCCCATGGTCAATCCCATGACAATGATGACCGTGGCAAGGGCCATATTCATCAAAACTTCTTTGCTTTCAATTTTTACAAAAGCTTTGCGGCCAGAAAGTTTATTGCTGTTGTTTTTCTGAATGTTGGTCACAAGGCCCAAAAAGCTGTTGGCGTCAGTATGGTTTGTAAAAATGCTGTTCATAACTATTCTCCTAAATTGGGTTTAAATTCTTTACGCTGTGTTTGTCTGTAATTTCTGCGCTGCTGCTCTGTTCTAGCGACTTGGTGTACTAGGTTAATAGTACACTATCTCGATATAAGTCAATGATAACAATTCGTAAAAAATAAAATCTATTAAAAACAGTTGGTTACAATATTATCTCGCGGCAAGGGGAGCGGGGCAATATGTTCTATATTGCGAAAACGGCTGTTTAAAGCCGATTCTGAATTGATGAGTCGTCATGCAACCTGATGCCCTAAGGCCATGAAAGACAATAAATGCTTTCATTTTGAAAGTACTTGCCTTAAATTACCATAAAAATCACTTATGTCTGCTGGTTATAGGATGGCTATATTTCGGCGGGACCTTTTTTTGAACAGAGCGGATGTAGCTACAATGAAACAAATGACTGCCAGCATAGCCATAGTAGAAGGCTTGATAAATAATGATGTCGACACGGTCTTCGGCCTTCCCGGCGCGCAGATGTATGATCTTTTTGACGCGCTCTATGAAAAAAGCGCGGACATTCGTGTCATTGGCGCACGCCATGAACAGGGATTGGCCTATATGGCTTATGGCTATGCAAAATCCACAGGAAAACTTGGCGTATTTTCACCGGTGCCGGGTCCGGGCGTTCTGAATACAACAGCGGCTTTATGTACAGCCTACGGCGGCTGCACGCCCGTTTTATGCCTGACAGGAGAGGTGCCAACCAGTTTCAAGGGTTCCGGGCGCGGCCATCTCCATGAATTGCCGGATCAGCTTTCAATTCTGAAAGGCTTGACGAAATGGGCCGTCCATGTGGATGACCCGGCGCAAACGCCCAGCCTATTGAACGGCGCCATCAGTCAAGCCACCTCGGGCCGGCAGGGGCCGGTTTCCTTGCAGCTCTGCTGGGATGATTTTGGCCGGCCCATCAGGACGTCACCCTTGCCTGCGGCCCCTGTTATTCCGCCGCCTGTCGTGAATACGGATGAGATAGACCGCGCCGTAAAGCTTTTAAAAGAAGCCAAAGCCCCAATGATTTTTGTGGGCGGCGGCGCGCAGCATGCCAGCGACGAAGTCCGGGCATTGGCCGAACGGCTTGAGGCCCCTGTTGTCGGATTCCGCAGCGGGCGCGGCATTGTCGGCGATGATCAGGAGATGGGCCTCAATATTGCCGCCGCCTATAAATTATGGCCCGAAACAGATGTGATCATCGCCGTCGCAAGCCGCCTTGAAATTCCTTATATGCGCTGGGGAAGTTTTATGGAATATAAGCGCCGCCTGCCGGGCAAGAAATTAGTGCGGCTGGATATTGATGCGCTCGAAATGGACCGGCTGGATAATGATGTTGCCCTTCTTGCCGATGCCAAAGACGGCGTATCTGCTTTGGTTCTTGCCCTGGCCCGCGCGTCTGTTTCCGGGTCAGGACGGCGCGAAAAAATTGCCGCTGCGAAAGCCGCCGCCCATCATGAGGTTCAAGAGATACAACCACAGCTGGATTACTTAAAAGTCATTCGGGATATTCTGCCGCGCGATGGTTTTCTTGTGGATGAAGTCTGCCAGACAGGGTTTGCCGCCGCCTACGGCTTTCCCGTTTATGTGCCGCGGACTTTTGTCAGTTGCGGTTATCAAGGGAACCTTGGCTTTGGTTTTCCAACAGCGTTAGGGGTAAAAGTTGCGAACCCGGACAAGGCTGTTATCTCCATCAATGGCGACGGCGGCTTTATGTTCTGCGCTTCGGAATTGGCCACAGCCATGCAATATAATATCCCCGTGGTGACCATCATTTTTAACAATTCATCTTACGGCAATGTCCGGCGTGACCAGAAATTACTATATGATGGCCATTTAATCGGATCGGACCTTAATAATCCGGATTTTGTCAAGCTGGCGGAAAGTTTCGGTGTCACCGCCTATCGCGCAACCAGCCCGCAGCAGCTAAAGCCTGTTCTGGAACGCGCCATTTCCCATAATGAACCCGTGCTTATCGAAGTCATGCAGGACAGAGGCGCAGAATCATCGCCCTGGAAATTTTTGATCAAGCCCGGAAGTTTTTAAACAAATAAGGATATGTAGTTACGAACAAAATACCTCATAAATAACTTTTTCTTAAATAAATATACTGTAAAGATACTTAACAAGCGCAGAACACCCGGAAAAATTTATAAAAAATCGCATGAGGGACCCATGATAAGAAGCCTGTATGATTGGACATTGGACAAAGCAGAACATCCAAAAGCATTATGGATTCTGGCGATACTATCCTTCACCGAAAGTTCATTCTTTCCCATTCCGCCGGATATTTTGCTGATACCCATGGTTCTTGCGGCACAGGCGCGGGCATGGCGCATCGCCTTTGTCTGTTCCATCGCATCTGTTCTGGGCGGCATATTCGGGTATTTCATTGGCTATGCCCTGTTTGATGTTATCGGACAGCCGATCATTGATTTTTACCATATGCAGGATAAATTCTTGTGGTTCCAGGCAAAATACAATGAATGGGGCGCGTGGATCGTCAGCATAGCGGGTTTCTCGCCAGTACCATACAAAGTTGTGACCATCGCCAGCGGCATGACAGAGATGTCGCTCACCACCTTTATCATCGCCAGCGCCCTGTCCCGTTCCGCGCGTTTTTTCCTTGTGGCTTTTCTGCTCTGGAAATTTGGTGTCCCGATCCGCAGTTTCATCGAAAAAAGACTGGGACTATTGGCGTTGATTTTCTGCGTATTATTACTGGGCAGTTTCATTGCACTCAAATATATTTGAGGCTATCGTTCTAATCCGCACGCAGCCAGACCGTAATGGTAAAGCGGCTTTCCGTGGCATAGGGGGCAACGTAGGAAACCTGATGTTTTTGCGGCAAGCGCAGAATGGATACGCTATTAAAGCTGGGCACCACGGTTTCAATCACCCTGTTGTCATCAACCAACTGCAACAATCCGCCCCAATCTGAAACCCATCGTTTGGACAGATTAAACACCAGGGCATACCTGCGGTCCATTTTTTTTGTGCTAAAGTCATCATGGAGTTTCAGGAAGTTTCCCGGAATATAACAGGCTGCGTGGGATTCAGATTTACGAATTTCCATATCCCCCGTAATATGGCGGGCAAATTTTAGAAAATCTTCCCCATTCAGGAATTCTGTGAATTTATGAAGATATAATGCCGGATCCCGCCCCTGTATATAAGCATCAATCATGGGATAGCGATTATAATAAAATTGATATTCTTTTTGTGCCTGAGTGATCAAGGATTTATGAAATGCGGCATTTTGTTCCCGGGTCCAATTGCGCACTTCCGCCTGACTGACCGTAACATCCCTGTTGCCCTGCCTGAAGGCGATTTGCCATGGCACCTTGGATTGCATACAATCCACGATTTTTTCTGCAATATCCTCTTTCAATATGTCCGGGGCGACATAATGATTATGTAATTCAAGATTTTCCTTGATTAAGTCCCAATTCAGACGGTCATTTAGCATATTTTCCATTAATAGTCGTTTTCCTGTTGATCTATTTTTTTCAACCCCTATCCTGACATAAAATAAAAAGCAAGTATAGAAAACATGTCAAATAATAGAAACCCGTTAGCACAGCTGATAGGCTATTTCTGGTACAATCCGTTGATGCTGGCTTTTGTCACATCCGCATCACTTTTGGCGGGGGCATATGGCTTTCAATATATTGGCGGCTTGGCCCCTTGTGACCTTTGCTGGACGCAGCGTTATGCCCATATGGTGATCCTTGGCCTGTCCGGGGCCGGATTGCTGCTGAAAAAATATGACCGACCTCTACAAAATCTTTATGCATGGGCCGTGATCATCGCCCTTGATGTGAGCATTGTTGTCAGCGGTTATCATGCGGGAATTGAACAAAAATGGTGGGCCGGGCCGACGACCTGCACCGCCGGCGGCATTAACGCCAGCGCAGATATGGAATCCCTGTTCGACAGCATGATGGAAAGCAATCTCGTGTTATGCGATGAAATTCCCTGGGAAATGTTTGGCATATCCATGGCGGGATATAATTTCCTGATTTCCTTCATCGTGGCCCAGTTTGTCACTTTCGCCGTGGTCTTCAGCCTGAGGAGAAAACATGCCCGCACAAGCTGATCAGAAACCACCGCGCAGGGCGTCACTGAATAAAAAACAGATGATAGACCGCTTGCTTCGGGTTGATCATGCCGGCGAATATGGTGCCGTGCGGATTTATCAGGGCCAGCTGGCTGTCTTTGGGGATAAACATCCCATGAGCGATACCATCAAACATATGAAAAGTCAGGAAGACGTCCATCTGGAACGTTTTAATGAATTGATCCGCCAGCGCGGCGCACGGCCAACATTATTGACGCCCTTTTGGCATGTGGCGGGCTTTGCCCTTGGCGCCGGCACGGCTCTGCTGGGCGAAAAAGCCGCCATGGTTTGTACGGAGGCCGTAGAAACCGTCATTGACGAACATTATGCCGCCCAGATCGAAGAACTGGGAGAAGACGAACAGGCTTTGGCAGAGGAACTGGAAAAATTTCGCCTAGAAGAGATTGAGCATCGGGATATAGCCATTGAAAACGGCGCGCATCAGGCCCCGGGCTATAGCCTGCTATCCGGCCTCATCAAGTTTGGCTGCAAGACCGTCATCAAAATCGCTGAACGTGTCTAGGACCTAATCATCTATCCAGTTCACTATCCCAATAGAGAAAGTCACGCCAGCTCTCATGCAGATAATTTGGCGGATAAGATCGTCCAATATTCTGCAAATCATACAGGGTTGGCCGATAAGGTTTTGTGCGGATATTCATATGGGCCTCTTGCGGCGTACGCCCGCCTTTCTTAAGATTACAGGCCGGGCAGGCTGCCGTTATATTCTGCCAACTGGTTCTGCCGCCCAGCCGCCTTGGAATAACATGGTCGAAAGTCAATTCCCGGCCATTGCCCGCCATGAAGCCACAATATTGGCAGGTAAAGCGATCGCGCAGAAACAGGTTAAATCGGGTAAAGCTGGGGTGCGCCCCGGGGGCGATATATTCTTTCAATGATATGACGCTTGGCAGCCTGATTTGTGATGTTGTGGAATGAACAATCTTATCATATTCCTCAACCACAATCACACGCTTAAGATAGACCGCCTTGATCACATCCTGCCATGACCAGAGCGACAAGGGGAAATAGCTGAGCGGTTTAAAATCCGCATTCAACACCAAAGCCGGACAGGCATCCAGCGATTTGTTTTTGACATCCGCCTCATGAGACAAGGGCAATTCATTCTCCTGTATTGTCTCTCCTTCGTGCAGCATAACATCTTTAGGGTTAATTCTGTATATTTATATTTATGGCGTTCTTTTCAACTTCACCTTGACCAAGCCCGCCTCAAATTTAACAATGGGCTTTATGGAATATCAAACGCCCATCATCACCCGCTTTGCGCCCAGTCCGACGGGTTATCTTCACCTTGGCCATGCCTATTCTGCAAAACTGGCCTCTGATTTCGCCCATGAGCGCGGCGGGAAATTTTTGCTTCGAATCGAAGATATTGATCCCGGGCGTTGCAAAATGGCATATGAAACAGCCATATATGAAGACCTGAAATGGATCGGCCTCACATGGGAAAGGCCCGTTCGGCGGCAATCCGACCATATGCAGGACTATCTGGATGCCCGGGATATATTGGATCAGAAGCAGCTGCTCTATCCCTGCTTCTGCACCCGCAAAGACATCAGGCGTGAAATAGAAGAAAGTGGCCGTGCGCCCCATGATTTACAGTCAGAAGGACCGCTTTACCCGGGAATTTGCCGCCATTTAACAGCAAAGGAGCGGCAAGACCGTATGGCGGCGGGCCAGCCATATGCCTTGCGCCTTGATATGGCAAAGGCTCTTGAGCTGGCAAAAGACACCGCTCTTGCGTGGGCTGACCTGGAAGCTGGTGAGCAAATCACCAGCCCAGAGACCTTGCGCGAAATAATCGGAGATGTGACCCTCGCCCGTAAAAATATTCCCACCAGCTATCATCTGTCGGTGGTGGTTGATGATCATTTGCAAGACATCAGCCATATCATTCGCGGCAAAGACCTTTTCACCGCAACCCATCTGCATCGCTTGCTGCAATTTATATTGGGCTATAAAACCCCCATATATCTGCATCACGACCTTCTGAGTGATAAAAAAGGCCGGCGCTATGCCAAACGCGACAAGAGCAAAACCCTGAGATTTATGCGGGAAAATGGCGCCAACCCCTTGACGCTATTGTCTGACAGATTTTCAAAGGCCCAAGTATAGCCAAAGTCTGGTTTTCAAAAAGCAGCTCTATTTAGGGTCAGGATCATATTTTTTATTTGAAAGTCTCCTGTTCCGCCTTTTTTGCCATAATCCGAAATAATAATCCGGGGATAAACCGCTTGATAAGCAAGGCAGCCCGTTCCGGCAACTGGGACACCAGGATTTCCTTTTTACCCCGGGCCAGTCCCCCCATTATGATTTTGGCCGCTTTGGTTACATCCATGCCAGACTTAATATCATCATCCATGACCGCATAACGGCTGCCATCCCCCTTCATGGCATTTTCAGAAATTGCGGTTTTTATGAAGCCCGGCGTGATGCAGGTGACCGTAATATTATGCCGGTGAACCTCTGCCCTGAGCGCATCGAAAAACCCCATCATGGCATGCTTTGCTGCGCAGTAGGCTGTTCTTGATGCCACCCCTATTTTGCCCGCAACGCTAGCTGTGACCGCGATATGGCCTTGTTTTTGCGCGACCATTATGGGAAGAACTTGTTTTGTCAGAGCAATCTGACCAAAAACATCGACATCAAATATTTTGCGATATACATCCATGTCCGTATCAATACAATAAGCCCGCTGACTTATGCCTGCATTGTTAACAAGCATATCAATGCGGCCATAATGATCCATCACCCGGCGAACCATATCAGGTAATTTCGCCTCATCCGTAATATCAAAAGCTACAATCAAAACATCCCCTGCTCCGTAAGCCTTTGCCGCATCGGCCACCCGTTCAAGTTCCGGCGCGCGGCGAGCAGACAGGGCCAACCTTGCCCCGGCCGCAGCCATTTCATAAGCCACGGCCTCTCCAATACCCGCTGACGCCCCCGTAATCCAAACCACTTTATTATGCATTATTCATCCCTCTCGATGATGGGCAGTCTTAATAAGGATAGCTGTTATGGCGGCGGGAAATGATGCCGGCGATATCTTCCATGATGTCGGTCATTTGATAATCTTTCGGGGTATAGATGCGGGTCACGCCCATATCCAGCAGGGTCCGCTCGTCCTCCTTTGGAATGATGCCGCCGACAACCACGGGAACCGCGCCAAGGCCGGCTTTTTCCATCAGGGCCATCACCTCTTTCACCAGAGGAATATGCGACCCGGACAGGATCGACAGGCCAACGCCGTGCACTTTATGCTCAAGGGCAGAGGACACAATCTCATCCGGTGTCAATCGTATCCCGTCATAAAAAACCGCCATCCCTGCCTCGGCCGCACGAACGGCGATCTGTTCCGCGCCGTTGGAATGGCCGTCAAGACCGGGTTTGCCCACCAGAAAGCGTATGTCAGCGCCCAGTGTTTTTGAAACCTGTTTCACTTTCTGGCGGATTTCTGCAAATTTTTCCGCATCCCCTGACTGGCTTCCCACCCCTGTGGGCGCGCGATATTCCCCGAAGACATCCCGCAAAGCCTGCCCCCATTCGCCCGTGGTGACCCCCGCTTTCGCGGCGGCGATACTGGGTTCCATGATATTCTCGCCTGATACAGCCGCATCTTTTAAATCCGCAATGGCCCGGCGCACCGCCGCATCATCCCGTTCTGCGCGCCAATGTGTCAGCCGCGCGATTTGCTCCGCTTCGGCCTTGGAATCGACGGTCATGATGCCGCCGTCACCATCTGACATGAGCGGGGACGGCGCGGTTTCGGTGAATTTATTGACCCCGATCACCGTCTGTTCGCCGCTTTCAATAGCCTGAATGCGCTGGCTATTGGATGAGACCAGCAGATTTTTCATATAGGCCGTTTCCACCGCCGCGATGGCCCCGCCCATTTCCTCGATACGGGCGAGTTCCGCGCGCGTTTCAGCCTTTAAAGCCTCAACCTTTTCATCCATCACTATGGAACCATCAAACAAATCACCATATTCCAGCAGGTCGGTTTCCATGGCCATAATCTGTTGCAGCCGCAGTGACCATTGCTGATCCCACGGGCGCGGCAGGCCCAGGGCTTCGTTCCATGCGGGCAATTGCACCGCGCGGGCGCGGGCTTTTTTGCTGAGCACCACCGCCAGCATTTCAATCATAATGCGGTAGACATTATTTTCCGGCTGCTGTTCCGTCAGGCCCAGTGAATTGACCTGTACGCCATACCGAAAACGGCGATATTTTGGGTTTTCAACGCCGTATCTTTCCCGCGTGATTTCATCCCACAAATCAACGAAGGCGCGCATTTTGGCAATTTCCGTGACAAAGCGCAGCCCGGCATTAACAAAAAAGCTGATCCGCCCCACAACCGCCGGGAAATCTTCCGCGCTCACCTGTCCGCCCGCTTTCAGCGCGTCCAGCACCGCGATTGAGGTTGCCAGAGCAAATGCCAATTCCTGCGTTGGCGTTGCCCCCGCTTCCTGCAGATGATAGCTGCAAACATTGGTCGGATTCCAGCGCGGTATCTCTTTATAGGTAAAGCTGATCACATCCGTAATCAGCCGCATGCTTGGTTCCGGCGGAAAAATATAGGTGCCCCGGCTTAAATATTCCTTGATAATGTCATTCTGTACCGTGCCGGAAAGCTTTTCTCTGGCGACACCCTGTTCTTCTGCCGCCGCCACATACAGCGCCAGCAACCACGGCGCCGGGGCATTGATGGTCATGGAGGTATTCATTTGCTCCAGCGGAATATTCTCAAACAAGGTCTGCATGTCGCCCAGATGACATATAGGTACGCCCACCTTTCCCACTTCGCCTCTTGCTAATATATGATCACTGTCATATCCTGTCTGGGTGGGAAGATCAAAAGCGACCGAAAGTCCCGTTTGGCCTTTTTTAAGATTAGTCCGGTAAAGTGCATTAGACGCCGCCGCCGAAGAATGGCCGGAATAGGTACGAAAAAGCCATGGCCTATCTTTTGGGGGCCTGTCTTTTAGGGGGCTGTTTTTTTCTGGTGGTGCCGTGCTTTTTTCTGGTTCTTTTTGAGACATAATATTCGCTCCTGCAACATAACGCTTTAAACCACAATAGTCTTAGCATCTTATATAAGTTAATTGTAGTCAGAAAAATAAAATATAATTACCCTCTAGACCTTTTGTAAGAAATAATATAATTATTGTTGCGGCGCAACATAATATTAACGCGGCCTGATAGAAAATAGTTTAAGAATATATTTCTAGTTCATTTAACGGTACGGCTTAAATCACAATATGTTGTAATATTAACATACATTATAAGTTTTAGGGAAATCGAGAATTAACATGACAGAAACAATTGATAATCAGCAGACAGAACTAACTTCACTCGAAGGTAATTTTGAAATCAAGGATTTATATGATCTGGGCGAAATTCCGCCCCTTGGTCATGTCCCTAAAAAAATGCATGCCTGGGCCATTCGCCGGGACCGCCAGGGCCCGCCCGAAGACTCCATGCTACAGGAAATTGTCGATGTTCCGGAGATTGAATCTGACGAAGTTCTCATTTTGGTCATGGCCGCCGGCGTCAATTATAACGGCATTTGGACGGGCCTTGGCGTTCCCATATCCATGTTTGACGTTCATGGTGCGGATTATCATATTCCGGGGTCTGATGCCTCGGGCATTGTTTATAAAGTTGGCCGGCGGGTGAAACGCTTTAAAGTCGGCGATGAGGTTATCGTCCATTGCAATCAGGACGACGGCGATGACGAAGAATGCAACGGCGGCGATCCCATGAACAGCCCATCGCAGAAAATATGGGGTTATGAAACGCCGAACGGCTCATTCGCCCAATTTACAAATATACAGGCCCGTCAGCTCATGCATCGGCCCAAACATCTGACATGGGAAGAAAGCGCCTGTTATACGCTGACGCTCGCCACAGCTTACCGTATGTTATTTGGTCATCGTCCCCATATATTGCGGCCCGGTCACAATGTCCTTGTCTGGGGCGCGTCCGGCGGACTTGGTTCCATGGCCGTTCAATTGATTGCGGCGGCGGGCGCCCATGCCATCGGCGTGATTTCCGATGAAAGCAAGCGGGATTTTGTCATGTCACTGGGGGCCAAGGGGGTCATCAATCGCAATGATTTTGACTGTTGGGGGCAACTGCCGCCGGTGAGTGATACGAAAGTTTATTCGGCTTACAATAAAAAAGCCCGTGAATTTGGCAAGGCGATCTGGAATATTACCGGCAAGGGCAATGATGTGGATTTTGTCTTTGAACATCCCGGCGAGGCCACCTTCCCGGTATCTTGTTTTGTGGTCAAGCGCGGCGGCATGGTGGTTTTCTGCGCCGGCACCACGGGCTTTAACCTGACCTTTGATGCCCGTTTTGTCTGGATGCGCCAGAAACGGATTCAGGGCAGCCATTTTGCCAATCTGAAACAAGCCTCTCTTGCCAATGATCTGGTGATTGAGCGACGCGTTGATCCTTGTATGTCAGAGGTTTTCTCATGGGAAGATATCCCAAGGGCCCATACCAAAATGTGGAAAAATCAGCATAAGCCCGGCAATATGGCCGTTCTGGTCAGTGCAAAACGGCCCGGCCTTCGCACTTTCGAAGATTGTGTCGAAGCCGGAAATAATGCCGGAAACAACTGATGAGCAGCCTTTTATTTCAAAATTGCACCGCCGCTGTGAAGGCGGCGGGCATTTATGCGGATGCCGCGCGGGATAGCCTTAAAAACCATCTGATGAAGGACGGCAGGCTTGACCGCAGTCTCATGGAAAAACATCAATATGCCTGCCATGGTTTTTCCTGGCTCTCCACCTATGTCGAGGCCTTGCGGCAGACATTGAATTGGGCCGTGGCCCTTGAGTCTGAAGGCAAATTTACCACGCTCGAAGAATTGATTATTCGCATTGGATTTGGCGAATATCTGTCGCAAATTCTGGGCGGCATTCCCATGAGTCAGGGCGAGATCATCCGCCCGGCGGATATGTGGATCAGCGACGATGATGTTCAAGCCTTCCATACGCCAGAAGTGAGCCAACTGATCAATGACGGCAATAACCCCGGCAATCGCGAAAAGCTGGCCCGCCTGATTGAACATAGCCTTGATACGGGGGCTTTTGGTAATCTGGGGCTGGATGACATGTATGACATGATCCGGGAGCAATTCCGGCGGTTTGCCAATGAAGAGGTCAGCCCCCATGCCCATGAATGGCATTTAAAGGATGACTATATCCCCATGGAGATCATTGACAAGATGAGCGAGATGGGCGTCTTTGGCTTAACCATTCCCGAAGAGCTGGGCGGCTCAGGCCTTGGAAAAACCAGCATGTGCATTGTTTCCGAAGAACTCTCGCGCGGCTATATCGGGGTGGGTTCCCTCGGCACCCGTTCCGAGATTGCGGCTGAATTGATCATGGGCGGCGGAACCGAGGCACAAAAAAAGCAATGGCTGCCGAAGATTGCCATGGGCGAAATTCTGCCCACGGCGGTTTTTACCGAACCTAATGTTGGTTCCGATCTTGGTTCCCTTAAAACCCGCGCCATAAAGGACGGCGATAAATATCGCATCACAGGTAATAAAACATGGATCACCCATGCGGCCCGCGCTGACGTCATGACGTTGCTCGTGCGCACCAATCCGGATCAGCCGGGGTATAAAGGCCTCAGCATGTTTCTGGCCGAAAAGCAGCGCGGGACAGAGGATAACCCCTTCCCCACAGACGGCATGACCGGCGGCGAAATCGAAGTTCTGGGCTACCGGGGCATGAAGGAATTTGAATTGGGCTTCGATGATTTTGAAGTCAAAGCGGAAAATCTTCTGGGCGGTGAAGAAGGCAATGGTTTCAAGCAATTGATGACCACCTTTGAAAGCGCCCGTATTCAGACCGCCGCCCGGGCCTTGGGTGTTGCCCAGAATGCCATGGAACTGGGCCTGAGATATGCCACAGAGCGGGTGCAATTTGGCCAGCCCATATTTAACTTCCCGCGCGTTCACGGCAAAATAGCGCTTGCCGCTACGGAAATTATGATGACCCGCCAACTGACCTATTTCGCGGCCCGCCAGAAAGACGAAGACAAACGCTGCGACCTTGAAGCCGGCATGGCAAAATTGCTCGGCGCGCGGGTGGCATGGAGTACAGCGGATAATGCCCTGCAAATCCACGGCGGCAATGGCTATGCGCTGGAATATCAAATCAGCCGCGTTCTTTGCGACGCCAGAATTTTAAATATTTTCGAGGGCGCCGCAGAAATTCAGGCGGATGTTATTGCCCGACGACTCTTGTCGTCGAATTAAATGATGACGACTCTTGTCGTCGAATTAAATGATGGCGACTCTTGTCGTCGAATTAAATGATGGCGACTTTTGTCGTCGAATTAAATGATGGCGACTCTTGTCGTCGAATTAAATGATGGCGACTTTTGTCGTCGAATTAAAGGGTGCCGACTTTTGTCGTCAAATTAAAGGACGCCGACTTTTGTCTGGTTTTTTTGCAAAAAAACAAAATAATATTTTGCAATATCCGGGTTAAGAGTATATTCTACTGATATTGATGTTATCCCCGTCAGAACTTATGTTCTGACAACTAACTTGGCCGCCAATATTTTTACAATATTGCGCGGCCATTTTTTTAGTTTTTCATTTTAGTCTTTTGGGCCTAGCTGGCGCCAGAGATAGATATATTCAAGGGCCCGCATGCTGGCTTCCTGGTCGTAATTGGCATTGCCTTTATGGCCGCCCTCGATATTTTCATAATAATAAAATTCATGACCCTGCGCCGCCATTTTTGCGGCCATTTTTCGGGCATGGGCCGGATGAACCCGGTCATCTTTGGTCGAGGTAAAGAAATAGACCTTGGGATATTTTTCATCCTTGTTTAAATTCTGCAATGGCGAATATTTCTTGATATAGTCCCAGTCGTCCGTATCCGGATTACCATATTCCGCCATCCAGCTGGCCCCGGCCAGCAATTTATTATAGCGTTTCATATCAAGCAATGGCACGCCGCAGATAATGGCATTAAACAGATCCGGCCTCTGGGTAAAGCTGACCCCCATAAGAAGCCCGCCGTTGCTGCGCCCGTCCGCGCCGTAATGTTCCGGCGAACTGAGGCCGCTATTCTGCACGTCTTCGGCGACGGCGAAAAAATCATCAAAAGCGCGCTGGCGATTTTCATGAAGGGCGGCCTGATGCCAGCGCGGGCCATATTCCCCGCCGCCGCGAATATTGGCAATGACATAAGCTCCGCCCTTTTCCATCCACAGTTTTCCCCGAAGCGCGTTGTAACGCGGCAGAATAGAAATTTCGAAGCCACCATAGCCATATTGCAGAACCGGCGTTTTCTTATCCAGTTTTGTGCCTTTTTTATAGACGATGAAATAGGGAATTTTGGTACCATCCCTACTGGTGGCAAAGCGTTTATCGACAATCAGGTCACGGGTGTCAAAGCGGGGCGGCAAAGATTGTAATTTAATGTCAACGTCATCCTCAAAATTGACAAAATAAAGGCTGCTGGGGGTGAGCAAACCATTGCGCATCATGAGCATATCATTGCTGTCAGCGCTCGCCGAGAGTATGGAGACAACATCATCGCCGCCCAAATCAATTTTCTTGCTCGACCAATGCCCCCCGTCAAAAGAAGCGGCGCGGATACGGCTTGAGACATGTTCAAGGCCCATGACATAGACCTTGTCCTTTGCCACCGCAACATCCTCTATGGTACCGTTCATGCCCGGATCATAGACCGGGTTGATCCGGGTAATTTTGCCACTATTCATAAAGTCATCCAGCGAAAAGCTCACCAGACTACCGGATTTATAGGCCTGCCAGTCTTCTTTCAGGCTGACCAGAATTTGACCTTTATACAGGCCCACCAAATTTATTTTTTTCGGCAGCGGTAGTTTTTTCAAGCCACCGTTCTTATCCACCGCATAATAGGTAAAATGATAAAAATCATGGCCGCGCAGAATGAAATTGGCTTTGCCATCCGGCCGGGTAAAAGTAACGGGGAAAGCAAATGTCTCTGCCTTATCCATCTCAAGCAGCATTTTGGCCGACGCAAGGTCACTGCCCCGCGCCCAGCGTTTCATAATGCGGGGATAGCCGGATGTATTCATGGCCGACGCGCCCGACTCATCCGGGCCCCAGTCGGTCGCGATCAATAAATTGTCTTTATCTTCCCAGCCAAGGTAAGTCTTGGATAGCGGCACTTGAAAACCGCCCGAAACAAAGGCTTTGGCGGCAATATCAAATTCGCGGTATGTGGTGGCATCCGTGCCGCCCGGCGAAAGGCTGATCAGGCAGCGGTTATATTCCGGCGCAAGGCAATCGGCGCCTTTATAAATCCAGTTTTCATTCTCATCTGCGGCCAGTTTATCAATATCAAGCAGGACTTCCCATTGGGCGCTGCCGGCTTTATAGCTATCAACGGTGGTTCTGCGCCAAATACCACGTATATGGGTGGTATCCCGCCAGAAATTATAGACATATCCGCCGCGAATATTGCCCGACGTAATGCGGTCGGAAGCGGTCAGGATATCAAAAGCCTGTTTTTTAAAATCTTCGTAAAGCGGGTCTGCGGTAAGCTCGTCCAGAGTGGATTTATTCTGCGCGCGCACCCAATCCAGCGCCTTTTCACCCTCGACCTCTTCCAGCCATAAAAATGACTTGTCCCCTTTATCGCCACCGGCATAGGCAACGAAAAAAAAGCTGGATAACATGATTACAGCGCTGGCAACAACACCCGTCAGACGAATTGATCGCATATTTCACTCCCTCAGAAAACTATTTTTTAGAGACTTATTGTCTCTTTGGTAAATCATACTATAATCTTATATGATATTTATCACGCAAATCATTTTATACCTCTTTGGCGGCAAAATAAAATACGTTTAAATCACATTATTTGCTGATATTATTCTAAAACCCTAGAGTTAAAAGGAATTTTTTCTAATGAACTGGCTTCTGATTCTGATTATTATTGGCATATTTATTACCGGCGGCATTATGATTACCGGCGTCGCCGCCATGAGCAAAGGCGGCGATTTCAACCGGAAAAACGGCAATAAATTGATGCAGGCAAGGGTTGTGGCGCAATTTGCCACATTGGCCTTAGTCGTGCTGTATCTTTATCTTTACGTTTAAGGGCCCCTCATGGTTAAATTGACAAAGATTTACACACGCGGCGGTGACAAGGGGCAGACGTCGTTAACCGACGGCAGCCGGCAACCCAAATATGCCCCGCGCATTGAGGCTTACGGTACCATTGATGAGGCCAACGCGGCTTATGGTCTGGTGCGGCTTCATACCACAGGCCATGATATGGCCCTGCATGATGACATGCTGTACCGCATTCAGAATGATCTGTTTGATGCGGGGGCCGATGTGTCAACACCTTCAGGGTCCGTTAAAGCCGAATATGAACTGAGGATAGTTGACGCGCAAGTCTTGCGCCTTGAACAGGAAATTGATCATATGAATGAGGATTTGACCCCGTTAAACTCCTTTACCCTGCCGGGCGGCAGCGCGGCGGCGGCTTATCTTCACCTGTGCAGAACCATCGTGCGGCGGGCGGAACGTTTGCTGGTCAAAATTGCCGAGACAGAGGAGATTAACCCCGTCGTCATACGCTATCTCAACCGCCTGTCAGACCATGCCTTTGTCATGAGCCGCGCGCTCAATAATAATGGTGCTGATGACGTCCTATGGGTTCCCGGCGCCAACCGTTAAGCCTTTCTGGGCAAGCTGGGTTGAAGCAGAAACACCCCGTGAAACATCAGGTAAAGCAGGAAAGAAACCCACCAGATCAGCGCCGAAATCGGTAGCCAGTCCCCCGGCAGCAGGCCCAATGTGACCGCCACCCTTACTATCGCCGCTAAAAACATCATGGCAAATGCCCCAATCATGGCCTTTGCCGGAATAAGAGGCCGCCCCGTATGCCGCAGCGCAACCCGCGTGATCAAGGACAGCATCATCATGCTCAACGCCCCGACGGTAAAGGCATGAAGCCAGACATTCGGTGATATTGCCGGCATGAATTCTGCCATGCCGAACAAAATTAATGCTGCAATGAACCACAAATAGGACACATGCATGACCAGAATCAGCGGTTCGTCCCGGATGGACAGAGTTCGCCAGCGCAGGAAACGCACGAATTGAACGCTGGCGGCAAGAAAAGCCAGACCTGCCGAAAGAATGCTGGACACATCAGCCATAGCCCCATAAACAAACAACCCAAGCGAAATTGCCGAGACATATTCGAGCGGCAAGTTATGGCGGAGCTCGGCCAGATTTTTCTGCTTCAGGGCATTTTGGGTGAACACCGTGGTCAGAAATCCGCCAGCAAGGACAAATTTTGCGACGATCCCCATGAGCCCAAGGCGAATGCCCCATGACGCCCGCCCCATATCACCGTCCATGAGGGCCAAATGAAACACCACATTGCCGGCAAAGAGCAAAAGCAATATGGGGATCAACAGCAGAAAATACTTGTTTTCTGCCCGAAGCAAGCCGGGCAGCACCATTATCATCGCCACTAAAAACAGGCTGCAATCAAGCAGCATCACCATATAAGGCGGCATCCATCCACCGCTATAGATCGCAAGCCGGCCCAAAAACCACAGGCCCACCAACAAGCCAAGCCGGCCCCGATCAATTTCTGTCGTCCCGGCCCAGCCCGGCAAGGCCGTTAAGACAAAACCCGCAACCACGGCCCCGGAAAACCCGAAAACCATTTCATGACCATGCCAAAGCGCCAAGGTATAGTCCGCAAGCGGAAAATTTATACCCCCAAAGGTCGCCATAATCCAAATCGCCATAATTCCAAGACCATAAATCACCCCCACAAGATAAAAAGGCCGAAAAGCACTACGCCATATAGCCCCGGAAAATAAACCGGCCTTGGCCTGAGGTTGAGATTGTTGGTTCATGATCGACAGAAATCTTTCCTTATTTAATCTTTAATTATAACTTGGCGTTTTTGCTATTTCGAGGATTAATATTTCTGTTATACTGCGCGGATGTTACACGATATTCAACAAAAACTGCAAAAATCACTTTCGCTGCATCAATCAGGCCATACGGATGATGCCATCGAAATATGCCAGAATATTTTGACCCTGTCTCCCACGGAACCCAACACGCTGCAGCTGCTAGGAGCCTTTATGAAGGCAAAAGGGGATTATAACGCGGCGGAGAAATTTTTACTGGCCTCGCTCAGGGAAAATCCGCGCCAACCCCATGTATATAACAATTTAGGTAATCTTTATTACGAGCTTGAAAATTTGAAAGAGGCCATCCATTCCTACAAAAAGGCCACGAGCCTGAAGGAAGATTATGCCGACGCCTGGTTTAACTGGGCCATTGCACTGGAGAAACAGAAAAAGCCGGACGAAGGTATGGCACATATCAAAAAGGCCATTAAATATAACCCTGAACAGGCAAAATACCATAATCTTCTCGGACTTTTTTATAAGCATCAGAAAAATTACTCCGGCGCGATAAAGGCGTTTGAAACAGCCATACAAATTCAGCCCGGTTATTTAAAAGCCATTCATAATCTGGGGACGGCTTACCGCGAGAATGAACAATATGAGGATGCGAAAAATTGTTTTAACTTCGTATTGAATAACAAGCCGGATCAAGTGGAAACATGGGAAGCCCTGGGCTCCCTCCATCAAAATACCGAAGATTTTGATCGGTCAATTGTGGCGTATCACAAACTATTGGCCCTGGAGCCGGAGAATCTGAAAATTCACCGGGTGTTGAATAACATGATGTGGGAAACCGGGCGTCATGACGGCTTTCTGAATTCTTATGTTTTCGCCATAAAGAGCCAGCCAGACAGCCAACGCCTCGTCGCGGCATATGCAGATGAACTGGCCATCAGCGGCGCGCGGGAGCAAGCCATTGATGTGGTTGAAGAAGCCATAAAAAGACAAGGGAGCCATCCTGAATTATTCCACCGTCTGGCCCGGTTAAGATTAAAATCCGGTGATTCAGAAAAGGCCCGGCACCTGATGGAGAAAACCCTCAAAATCGTCACGGATAATGATGAATATTATACGGATTTTGCTGAATTGTTGCTCGAAGAAGGTGACTATGATTATGCCCTGGCGCAAATTGCCCTCGCCGAAAAAATCAATCCCGACTTTCAAAAGGCCTGGTCCATACGCGGAGACTGCTGGCGGCTGAAGGGGGACGAAAGATATCACTGGCTCTGCGATTATGAGAATCTTGTTCAGCCAATGGAAATCAAGCTGCCGGATGGTTTTGCAAATATTGATGACTTTAATCAGGCGCTGGAGCAGGAACTTACAAAGCTTCATATTACAGATGTGAACCCCAGGGATCAGACTTTAATTGGCGGCACGCAAACCATTGGCGATCTTTACCTTAATCATAGTCCGGTCATACAAAAACTGAGAATAGCCGTTATTGACGCCGCGCTGCGGTATATAAATGCCTTGCCAGATGATGAAACACACCCCCATCTTCGGCGGAAAACAGATATGATAAGATTTTCCGGCGCATGGTCTGTCAGACTTAGAAGCAACGGGTTTCATGTGAACCATTATCATTCCAAAGGCTGGATAAGCGGGCCTTATTACGTCAAGCTTCCCAAAGAAGTCAATGACAGCACCTCTGACGGTGAAAAACCCGGATGGGTGAATTTCGGGGCCAGCTGTTACGGGCCTGATGAAAATAAAAAGCCCGAGAGAATAATAAAACCACAAGCGGGCCTGCAGGTGTTTTTCCCGTCCTATATGTGGCATGGCACAAATGCCTTTCAATCCGAAGATATTCGCATGACAGCCCCCTGCGATATCGTTCCTCTTTAAATCATCTGGAATTTATCTTTTACTATTCATTTATACCCCGAGTATTTCACAGGAATTTTTGACCCGGTATATATTCAGCAAGTCAGAATGAAATTGATTCGCCGCTATCGCAAGATTATTCCGTTCAGCCAGCAAAAGAGGCAATATAATTCCAAGTAAATATCGCTGTTTTACGAGAATTACCGCCGCATACGGTCTTCCTGACAAATATAAATATTCTTTTAGTCCGAATAAACAGCTTTTTTTTACCTGTTAATCAAAATTTTATTTTGCCACAGGGGTTTTTTTACTTATAAATAACCCAAAAGTGACCTGTGGCATAAATGCACGCCTCGCCTGTGATATAAATAACACAGGTGCATTATTAAAGAAATTGACCCCGATTCTGAGTGGTGATAGTTTCACTTGGTTATTTATATGTTCATATTGTGTGGGCCCGTTTGGGCTGGAACAGATAAGTGATGTACAAATTGGTTTTTTACTGAAGATAAAAAATCACCAATATAAATTGTACTTTTAAATATAGAATGGGACGGAAATTGCAGCATAAGATCATAAAGGAGGCCTGCTCAAACCAACTGTTTTTTACACCACTTGAAAAATTTAAAGTGGCAATGATTGTGAGCCAAAAGATAAAAACAGGGCTGTCCCATAATTTTTTAACATCTACGGAGGAATTAATATGAAGAGCGAATTTACCTCGCGTCTCAAATATGGTGTGTCAGCATTTGCTATCGCCGCCATGCTACCCCTAAGTATCCAGGCTTCCTACGCTGCCGAAGACGCCGCAGCAGAAGAAGATCTAATACTGGAAGAAGTGACCGTCACAGGTTCACGCATTAAACGCAAAGACCTGACATCCGCAAGCCCTATTGCCGTTGTCGGTGCCGAAGAATTTAAATTTTCCGGAACGATTAACGTTGAGCAAGTCTTGAACGCCTTGCCACAAACGGTTCCCGGCCTGACAGGAAACTCAAACAACCCTGGTGACGGTACCGCAACTGTTGACTTGCGCGGCCTTGGTGCAAGCCGTACTTTGGTTCTGGTAAATGGCAAACGGTACTTGCAAAGCTCGCAGGGCAACACCGTTGACCTGAATACCATTCCATCCGCCCTGATCAAACAGGTTGAGGTTCTGACCGGCGGCGCTTCCGCTGTGTATGGTTCCGACGCGCTGGCCGGTGTTGTCAATTTCGTATTGATTGATGATTTTGAAGGTGTTGAACTGAACGCCCAATATGGTACCTCCTCCAAAGGTGACGCAACCAAATGGAATGTGGACGCCACAATCGGTGGCAACTTCGCTGATGGCCGTGGTAATGTGGTTCTACATACCAGTTTCGCCCGTCGTGAGGCAACATTTGCCGACGCCCGTGATTTCTCATTCCTCGCCTTGGGCGACAGCTGCATTGAACCGGGGACTCAGGATTCAAACTTTGGCAATTCCACTCCAGCCCCACTTATAAACCCTGCTCTTGGGTTAAGTGCCGCCAACTGTTCAACTGGCACTATCGGCTTTGTCAAGTCAGGTAGTTCTGGCATTCCCGGAACGCGCGTATTTGGCGTAGGCGCTATTGGCCGCTTTGGTCCAAATGGCGAAGCACTGCCTTGGGATGATGTCAATGACCGCTTCAATTATGCGCCGGATAACTTCATCCAGCTGCCGCAGGATCGCTGGCTGGCTTCCGCACAGGCACATTATGACATTAACGACAATGTAACATTCTATTCCAGTGCAATCTTCACGCAGAACCGCAGTGATACCGAACTGGCACCGACCCCAGCCTTCCTTGGTGGTTTGGAAGTCGATGTCGACAGTCCTTTCTTTGCGCCTGATACGCAGGCTATTCTGGCCGGTCTTGACACGGATGGTGATGGTTTTTTCTCCCTGCCATTCATTGGTCGCCGCATGGTTGAAAATGGTTCCCGTCAGGGTATCAACACCCGTAACGGTTTCCAGATCACAACCGGCTTTAAGGGTGACATCGATGACAATTGGTCATATGATACCTATTACAGCTATTCCCGTGTGGACCGGACACAGTTGTTGAATAATGACGTATCCGATTCACGTTTCCGTCAAGCATTGAGAACTGAATTCAATGATGATGGCGTTCTGGTCTGTACAGACACATCAGGCGGTTGCGTACCGATGAATATTTTCGGTGAAGGCAATATTTCACAGGCTGCCGTTGACTTTGTCAATGTGGGTGCCGCCAACGTAACCAACATCACACAGCAGGTTCTCGCCGGTAACGTTACAGGTACGCTCGGTGATCTGGGTGCCGGCGATATCGGTCTTTCAGTAGGTGCAGAATACCGTACAGATTCAAGCAGCTTCCGTCCTGATGAATTCCTGTCAGCCGGTGATGTTCTTGGTTTTAACGCCGGCAAACCTACTGTTGGTTCATATGATGTCTATGATATCTATGCCGAGGTCTTTGTCCCATTACTGGCCGATGTTGAATTTGCCGAAGCACTGAACTTTACCGGTGCGGCGCGTTATTCCGATTATTCCACTGCGGGCGGTGTATGGGCCTATGCGGCAGGACTTGACTGGACACCAGTCGAAGGTTTCATGCTTCGTGGCCAATATCAGCGTGCGGTACGCGCACCGAATGTCTCGGAACTCTTCCTGGGCGCAGCCAATGGCTTCCCACGGGCGGATGACCCTTGTTCTGCCAATCATGTTGCCGATTTTGGCGGTGCTGCCGCAATCGCAGCTGTTTGTGAGGCAACAGGTGTTCCAGCCGGCCAAACCGGTCTTTTCAATCAGTCCAATACCCAGATCGAAGGTATCTTCGGTGGCAACCCTGACCTGTTTGAGGAAACTTCAGACACCTATACTATTGGTGCTGTTATTCAACCGGCACAGATTGAGAATTTCTCAATAACCATCGATTATTACAACATTAAAATTGCTGATGTTATTGGTGTCTTCGGAGGCGGCGTGAATAACATCCTCAAAGGCTGTTATACCAAACTGGACGCAAGCAATCCTTTATGTCAATCCATTACCCGTCGTTCTGATGGTAATGTTGATACTGTTTCTGCGCTGAATGCCAATAACGCCAAGCTGGAAACAGCAGGTATTGACGTTCAAGTCAATTACAGTATCGACTTTGATTCCGGCCTGTTTGATAATGCTTCAACAATCAGCGTTAATTGGCTGGGAACATATGTCATCAATAATGACTTCCTGCCTGATGATGATCCAGAGACTGTATTCCTCAATTGTGGCGGTACTTTTGCCGGCGTTTGTGGAACACCCGATCCGGAATTCCGCTTCACCACACGTATGACCTATGAAAGCGGTCCACTTTCCGCATCCCTCAAATGGACATATCTCGGTGCAGTAGATCATGGTGATATTGTCAACACCAGCAATCCTGTTCTTGCTGATTTTGCCGTAACGCGTCTTAGTGCCAAAAATTACTTTGATCTGACAGCAAATTATGACATCACAGAGAGCTACTCTGTCTATGGTGGTATCAATAATCTGCTGAACACAAAACCACAGTTTGTTGGCAGTAGCCAGCAGCAGGGTAACACATTCCCTAATGTGTATGATGTTATCGGCACTTACTTTTACTTTGGTGCAACAGCTAAATTCTAGGATTTAGTTAGCATTGATCATAAAATAGAAACGGCGGCTATGGAAATATAGCCGCCGTTTTTTTATAATTCACATGGTTAAAATTCACCGTTTCTTTAATTGAATATAATGCCCAAGCATCACATTTTCTTGCCCTTTTTCTTGCCCTATAGAAAATCTGCCTTCATGGACAAGATCAAAATTTAAAGACTTTAATTGCACCAATAGCTCTTCTAACTTCGCCTCATCAAGGGCGGAATTCACAAGGTCGCGCAACAGGTCGCGCTGTTCTGACAGGCGGCGGCGGGCATTATCCACCATTTCCAATATTTGCTGCGGGCGATATTTCCGGCTGAGCTTCATAATTTCCATCAATGAATTCTGCATGACCGGAATGATATTCAGGGATGACGGCGAAGGGTAGGATTCTGAAAGCCGGACCAGATTTTCCACATATTGATTATAAATCCCGCCCTCTGCCTCTTTCCCCGACAACATAAGGGACAATAAATCTTTACATTCCCTAAAAATATCACTTTCCAGCAAATAGTCCGCTTCCTGCGCATTTTCATTATTCTGTGCGACCACGAGACTATTGTGACTGTGAAGAATGGCACAGAATACGCCGCCCTTTTTCAACACCCGCGCGATTTCGGGAATTGACCGGGCCATATCACTGTATTCTATGGCATATTGCGCGGTCACCAGATCGAAATAGCCAGCCGCGAAGGGCAAATCCTCCGCCGCAATTCTGCCTTGAAAATTAATCTGATCCAACAGGTCTTTGGCCTCTGGCACATCAGCCACCGGATCAATATTCGCCAGATCAACGCCGTGAATTTCCCAGCTATATGCCTGTTCATTGGCATAAGTGACCGCAAGGGACGGCAACAGACCATTTCCGGTGCCAATATCAAGGCTTGCGATCTCGTCGGGGAATTGAGCGTAAATCCCCCCCCAGAAATCATTGATTTCCTGCTGTTTATCCTTATCCGCCGCAGAGATACAGCTGTGCAATGCGCCTCTTTTCCAATAATTGTCCCAACCCCTGGTTTCTTTTGTGACCATGATAACTTCTCTAATGCCTTATGGATATAATTTATAAAACACTATTATCCTATAGGAAGCATTTGTCTACTCCAGACAGAAAAGATCTGTGTTGCCGCCGGTGGCGACGGTGTTGATGGTCAGGGTTTTTTCGGTGGCGAAGCGATACAGATATCGCGGGCCGCCGGCCTTGGGGCCGGTGCCGGACAGGCCCATGCCGCCAAAAGGCTGCACGCCAACAACCGCGCCAACAATATTGCGGTTGACATAGGTATTGCCCACATCAAGCTTTTGATAAATCTCCTCTGCCGTCCTTTCGATCCGGCTATGGATGCCAAGCGTCAGGCCAAAGCCTGTAGCCCGCACCTGATTCAGAACCCGGTCCATATCTTTTGCCTTATAGCGAATGATATGCAGCACCGGCCCGAAGACTTCATGGGTCAATTGATCCAGTGACGTAATCTCATAAATGCGCGGGGCAAAGAATGTGCCGTTTGCGCATCCCTCCGGCATTTCAAGCTCAGCCAGCAAAATCGCCGCCTTATCCATGACAGCCACATGATCCCGCAACATCCCCCGGGCGCGGTCATCAATCACCGGCCCCACATCGGTGGACAGAACCATGGGATCGCCCATTTTAAGGCAGGCGAGCGCCCCTTTCAGCATATCTATGATCTTATCCGCCACATCTTCTTGCAGATATAATACCCTGAGCGCAGAACAGCGCTGCCCCGCAGACTGGAAAGCCGAGGATATGACATCATCCACCAGCTGTTCCGGCAAGGCCGTGCTGTCAACGATCATCACATTCTGCCCGCCCGTCTCCGCAATCAGCGGCACAATGGCCCCCGCCCGGTTCGCCAGACTTCTGTTGATGATTTTGGCGGTCTCCGTGGAGCCGGTAAAGGCCACGCCGCAAATGCGCTCATCGGCCACAAGCCTGCCGCCTATGCCTGCGCCCTCCCCGGGAAACATATGTAAAATATCACCGGGCACGCCGGCTTCATGAAGGATTTTCACAGCCTCGCCCGCGATGATCGGGGTTTGTTCAGCGGGTTTGGCAATCACCGCATTCCCGGCGGCCAGCGCGGCGGCCACTTGCCCCACAAAAATCGCCAACGGAAAATTCCACGGGCTGATACATAAAAACACGCCCCGCCCATGAAGCGAAAGCGCGTTACGCTCGCCTGTACAGCCGGGCAATGACAGGGGGGCCTCAAACTCGGCCTCGGCCTGCATGGCATAATAGCGCAGAAAATCCACGGCCTCGCGCACTTCTGACAAGGCATCCGCAATGGTTCGTCCGGCTTCCTTGGAAATGATACCCATAAGGGGCCGCGTCCGACTTTCCATAAGATCGGCCGCCTTGTTCAAAATACCCGCGCGCGCCTTGCCGCCCATATTATCCCAGGCTTTAAAGGCTGAGACAGAAAGATCAAGCGCCTGATCAATGTCTGAATCCTCCGGAATGCCCATGGTGCCTATGAGCTCATCCCTGTTGGCCGGATTGAAAATATTCTCTGTCCGGCGGGTCAGGCATTCTTCGCCCACAATCGGGCCAACATGAAAGGGGTTTTTCGTGGCCCGCGCCATTTCCTCTGTCAGGTAGGCCATCTCTATGGGGTTCGCCAGATCAATCCCCATGGCATTCCTGCGGGGCGCCGCTTCCCGTCCCGAGGCCGACAGAATATCAACAGGCAGCGGAATTAAGCCGTGACGGCGGGGATTGGCCGCCCGAACCAGATCACTGACATCCTGCATTAAATTCTCTACGGTGATATTTTTATCCATGAAGCGATTGACAAAGGAGCTATTGGCCCCGTTTTCAAGCAGCCTGCGCACCAGATAAGGTAGTAAATCCTTATGGGCACCAACCGGCGCATAGACCCGCATATTCACCTTGGGTGACAGGCTATCCTGAAGCTGATCATAAAGCAGCTGCCCCATGCCGTGAAGCCGCTGGAATTCAAAATCACGCCGATCGCCGGCAAGTTCCAATATCATGGCAACGCTATAGGCATTATGGGTCGCAAATTGCCCATAAATCACATCCTGCGCCCGCATCATCCGCTCGGCGCAAATCTGATAACTGAGGTCAGTGCTGGGCTTGCGGGTATAAACCGGGTAATCAGCCAAACCCATTTCCTGCGCATGCTTGATCTCGCTGTCCCAATAGGCCCCTTTGACCAGACGTATCATAAATTTTCTGGTCATAAATTTTCGGGATAATTCGCGGCCCAGACTTATCAGCCAATCCAGTATGTAAGGCGCACGCTTTTGATAGGCCTGCACCACAAACCCCAGGCCATCCCATTCCCCAAGGTCGGGATCACGGGCCAATGCCTCAAAAATATCAAGCGATATATCAAGCCGGTCGGCCTCTTCCGCATCAATGGTAAAGCCAAGGCCGTATTTTTTGGCCGCCAGCGCAAGCCTACGGATTTCCGGATATATCTCGCCCATAACAATTTCCGCCTGAGCAAATTCATAGCGGGGATGCAGGGCTGAAAATTTTACGGAAATACCATCGGCATCATAGGTGTTTTCCGCCGTATTATCCGTGCCAATTTTTTCAATGGCCTGCCTGTAAGCAGAAAA
>Ga0256839_1001272_pt1 | contig 31006 bp, 37 predicted proteins | sample 354166metaG_FD_185968 | JGI IMG/M metagenome (GOLD analysis project Ga0256839, IMG submission 185968) | Hydrothermal vent microbial communities from Mid Atlantic Ridge, Atlantic Ocean - 354-166 | ecosystem: Environmental > Aquatic > Marine > Hydrothermal vents | place: Atlantic Ocean: Mid... | reverse complement strand
TCAAATTTGACATGGACGCCGCGGTCAAGGCGCTGCGGGAAGGCAAGGACCTGAGCGGTCAGGACGGCATTCTCACTCCGCTGATAAAACAACTCACCGAGGCGGCCATGAAGGCCGAACTGGATGAGCATCTTGCTCTGTGATAACCGCTGACACAGAATTTTGAACACTCTCACTCTTTCCGCTCAAAGCTGTTGTTTGGGTAACAAAGTCACGAAAGTATGCTCCCGCCCTGGCTTGTAGGGGGTGAGTAGCCCACCCCCTTTTATTATCAGAGAAAAACCTGTCTTCTTGAACAGCACTCTGAAAATCTGCTCAGATCCATCCTAGTGGTCACCCTGTAAACTCGGCCACCAATATTCCAAACCATCCCCCGTCAAAACAGTTACAACAAATCCACCACATACACCTGAAAAAAGTCAAAATAATACTATTGTTCAGACAGAATAATCCTAACCACATAAACCAGCAGATACTAAACTTCATAGTAACGGAAGGAAAATTCAACAGCATTTAGCAAATTTGTTTTTGACCTTTACGCCAACAGGAATAGCCTTGTTAAAGAAAACCCCCTAAAGGAGAGTAATCATGTCCAGACTTATCGCAAAAATATTTCAGCACGCCAATTTCCACGGGCATTATCGATACATTGTCCAAGACATAAATAATTTTGGATCAATACTTGGGTTTAACGATAAAGCATCATCCATTATCGTCTACAGAGGTAATAATTATCATCAAGGGGATAAACTCCGCTTCTACCAGGATGTCAACTATGAGGGAGGATATCTTGATCTTGGCCCCGGTTACTACAGAAACATCCATGTCCAACCCTTCTCATTTGGAGACAAAATTTCGTCAGTTGACTTTTTTCCTTATGATGTCAAACCGGCAATTACGGTTCGGCTGAAAGTTCGAGTGTATAAGCATGTCAACTACGGGGGGCAGTACCGCGACATTATTTCGAGCGAACCCAACTTCAAGAGAATCGGGTTCAATGACAAAGTCTCCTCATTCCGGGTTTTTGCCGGAGAGGACTATCAACCGGGATGGGTGTGCGATTTCTATCAACATGTCAACTACGCCGGTGGATTACTGCAGGGGGGAGGGTTTAGTCCGGGAGCTTCCATTGCCAATATTGCATCCCCTCCATACTCCTTTAATGATGTTATTAGTTCGGTGAAGTTTTATAAAGAGTAGTTGCCTTTTTAGAAAGGAGGTCAGTATGTTCAAGTCCTATTCGAGACATGCATTGTTATCCGTATTCGTGGTTTTGTTCGTTGCAGGGTGTTGCAAACCGGCGGTAATCGGATCTTTGCCAGTGCAATTACATCCTCAGGAAACAAGTATGTGGTGCTGGGCGGCCAGCGGTCAGATGATAATGGACTATTTGGGTCACGATGTAAGTCAGTGCAAGCAAGCCAATAACCGTTTTAACCGTAACGATTGTTGTAACATTGATTTATGCCCGGCGCCGACTGAATCATCTGCGCATGCGTGCGTGAGAGGTGGTTGGCCAGAGTTCGGTAAATACGGATTTTCCTTTAAAAAAACATCCAATTCAGCGTTAAGCTGGAAAACGTTGACGGAGCAAATATCCAGTATGCCTAACTGCAAAAGCACACCATTTGCCTTTACATGGCATTGGCCGGGTGGGGGTGGACATATGATGGTTGCAAAGGGTTATTTTACTCTGGAAGAGACAAATTATGTAGTCATGCTTGATCCGTGGTCCCCGTGCGTGGGAGATGAGCGGATTATTACCTATGACTATTATGTGGAAAGCCCAGGTCATCATACACACTGGGATGATTATTACGATATAAAATACACAGGAGATAATTGAGATGCGTATTTTAATCACCACAATAGCGGCTTTTTTCATGATATCGTTACAGGTCAGTGCTGTTGAATACCGGCTCCCGATTAAAGAGATACAAAACAAGGCTTCGGAATCATTAAGTGTTTTCAGCAAGCTCGTTACCAAGCGGGAAAATTACAGGGAGATGGGTTTTGAGTCTCCAAAAGAGCTTGAAAAATTGAGCTTGGGGGCTCCTCTTCAGCTTTTCACTGTGCAGCTTGACAAATTGAAAGAGTATCAGAAGGGAAGTGACCCCGCTAAAATTATTGCTGGCGGAAATCACGTTATTTATCCTGTTTCTGTTAATAATCAGGTACGATCATCTATTACTCTTGCTGAAGTTAAAGGCGGCTGGGAGGCAGTATCTTTTGGAAATCCCGCACTGGTCAGGTTGTTGGAAAAAACCAGAATGAAAAGCACCGGGACTACTCGGTTACCTCTTTCTTCCTACTTTGTTGTGCAGGTGCCTGCTCTCAATCTCTATTTTTTGGGATATCGGTTCAATAATGGGTTGATGTTGACTCCGTTGCTGGATGACCCGCGTTATCAATTCAAAAAAGGAGTTGGCCTGTCAGCTGATGAGGTATTTACTGCACTCCTTCCCGCCGCCAAAGAGCATGACGGTTTGCCCAGATAGTCAGGGGGTACTGGGGTTGTGGTAAAGAGGAGCTATTGATTGGGTTCAATATAGAAGGGTATCTCTAATAATGCATTTTTTTCCGCGATAGCGGCGTCAGCTCCGTGCGTGAATCTTCGTGTGTTTCCTTCTACACCGCGGTTTTGTGCGCGGGGCTTCCTTGCTCTCGCGAAAAAATTACTGTTATTAGAGGTGCCCTGAAGTTTATCTTTTCTCCGATGCCGGTAATAGTTGGTGTTTTCATGATGGTGTTCGGATCGTGCGGGACTTTTTCAGCAGAATATGGCTGGTTCATTTGCTGCCCAACTGATAGTCAATACTGATGCGATCTCCGGCCACCGGACGGAACAGTTCATCCGCAAAACGCACATGTTCAGGGTGGTCGCGGTAGCTGTCGATTACCGCCGGGTGGACGAATCGCACCAGCCAGCAGAAGCGGTATTTTGCGTCTTCCTTGATCGCCTTGCCGGTGAGGACATGGCGCACGCCTGGAATGGCACGCAGTATCCGGCGCCCCCTGGCCATCATCTCTTCCGCCTCGCTGTCGCTGATGGTGTCGACATTGAAGACGATGAGATGCTCTACCGGTGACCAGGGATGGGTGGCCCGGGTTACCGCACCCGCCTGTCCGGCGCTTCCCCACAGGCGCATGCAGCGCTCTGTCTCTGCGCTTACGCTGTCACGCACACCTGCGGTCAGCCGGGTATATCCGCCGCTGCTGTCGTCACTGATATTGCTGCGCATCTGTTGTGCAGCGGCATCCGACAGTGCTGTGTAGTAGTTGATTTTGGCCACGCCGTTTTCGATCAACCGGTGGAACTGGTCGTCGCTGAGGCCGGTGCCGCCATGGATGACCAACGGAATGTTCAGCGCCTGATTGATCTCCCTCAGGCGGTCGATGTCCAGCTGTGGTTCACCCTTCATGCGGCCGTGGACGGTGCCGATGGATACGGCAAGAAAATCCACTCCTGTCTGCCGGACATATTCGCTTGCCTCGGTCGCGGTGGTGTAGGTGATCTCGCCCGGGTGGCGTTCGGCATCCTCGCCCTCCACGCCGGGCACGTAACCCAGTTCACCCTCTACCGGTACGCCGCAGGCGCGGGCCATTTCGGTGACCTGGCGGGTCAGGGCGATATTTTCGCTCAGCGGCTGGTGGGAGGCGTCCACCATAATGCCGTTGCAGCCCAGGTTGATCGCCTGCACGGCGGAGTTCAGGCTGGCGCCGTGGTCGAGGAAGATGGCCACAGGGACCGTGGCATCCTGTGCGGCGCTCTCGGCAGCGGCCATGAGCAGCTTGAAGTTATAGTGGTCGAAATGTGACTCTGCCAGCGACAGGATCACGGGAGATTGGCAGCGCTCCGCCGCACTGATGATCCCCTCCAGAAAATCCAGGCTGACCAGGTCGAATGCGCCGACGGCGTATCTGTTGTCATAGGCGTGCTGAAGCATCCCTTTGATATCTACTATAGGCATCTCTATTCCTTATGGGTTAGACGGTGTTTCTGTTCTTTTCATCTCCGAGCCATAACTCCCGCCTGCGCCGGGTTGGTGTATCCACATCCTCCATCAGAGTCAGCACACAGCTGTCAGCCGGTGCGCCCTGCAGTGTTACCTCGAAGCAGAGCAGTTCGTCACGCCGGAAGGCGTGCACGGTAACGGTATCGCCAATGGCGTAGTTGTTGAGCTGCTGCTCCAGGTTGGCGTGGGTGACGCGCAGATTGTCAATGGCACAGATCAGATCACCGGCGGCAAGACCGGCCTGCCGGGCAGCACCGTTGTCGAATACGGTGCTGATACGGGTGGCCCCGTCCTGGCTGGTGAACTTTGCTCCCAGTACGATGCGCGGTCTGTTGCGTGTAGAGGGCTTTCCCCCTTTGTCGCTGTCTGAATCGGCCGGACGCAGGGTGTATTTTATGCCAAAGCGGGGTAGTAGTTGATCCAGCGGCAGATCTTCGGTGCCGTAGAGATAGCTGTTGAAGAAATCATCCAGCTCGATACCGGCAACGCTCGCGGCCAGCTTTTCAATGGCCCCTTCCGGTACTCCCCGAGCCGTTTTCCCGTAGAGTTCCCAGAGGGTTTTCATTACATCATCCAGTGATTTCTGGTTGTCACTGTTGAGGCGAATGGTGAGATCCAGCGCCAGGGCGATGAGTGCTCCTTTGGTGTAGTAGCTGACGATGGCGTTGGGGGCGTTTTCATCCTGCCGGTAGAATTTGGTCCAGGCGTCGAAGCTGGATTCGGCAACCGACTGTTTGAAGCGGCCGCTGCCGCGCAGGACGCGGGTGATGGTCTGACCGAGCAGCTCCAGGTAACTCTGTCTGGAAACCGTGCCGCTGCGGCGCAGGGCGAGATCGTCATAATATGACGTGATCCCCTCGAAGGCCCACAGCTGCCGGGTGTAGCTCTCCCGGCTGAGATCGCAGGGAGAGAAAACGGCGGGCTTGATCCGTTTGATATTCCACAGATGAAAGTATTCGTGGCTGCACAGGCCGAGAAAACCGCGGTAGCCTTCGTCCATCTCATCCATTCCGCGCCGCGGCAGATCGTTCCGGCTGCAGAGCAGGGCGGTGGAGCTGCGGTGTTCCAGACCGCCATAGCCATCGCCGGTTACCATGACCAGAAACAGATAGCGCTCCATGGCGGGCAGTTCGCCAAAAAGGCGGATGTGCTGTTCGCAGATTGGCCGCAGATCCCGGCACAGGTGCTCCATGTCGGCAGAATGGCGCCCGGTGATGACGATATCGTGCGGGACACCTCCCGCTTCAAATGTGGCCAGGGTGAAATCACCCATCTCTACCGGGTGGTCGATCAGTTCATCGTAGTTTTGCGCCTGATAGCTGCCGAACTGATAAGGGGCGGCGCTTTTGCGCGGCAGGGTGGTGGCCACACGCCAACTGCCCCGAACGGTTTTCTCCGGCGGACGGATATCGACTATACAAGGCGCGGACTCCTTGCCCTTGGGCAGCAGAAACAGGCTGGTGCCGTTGAAAAATCCGTGCAGCTGATCCAGGTGGGTGCTGCGTACCGACGGATCCCATGCGTACACGTCGTAGCGCAGGGTCAGCGGGCCGCTGCAGGGGCTGCAGCGCCAGCTCTGCTTGTCCAGTTTGGTCAGTGCTACCGTCTGGCTGCCGGCAAAGGCCTCTATCTGCACGATGTTTTTGGCAAACTCGCGGATCATGTAGCTGCCGGGGATCCAGGCAGGCAGGGAGACGATCTGTCCATCGGCTGCTGGATTCTGCACGGTGCAGGTTACTTCAAACAGATGGGCCGCCGGGTCTTTGGGCTGGACCGAATAGAGAATGGGGGTATTGCTCATCAGCGGGATTCGTAACAGTGTTTCTCAGCCTTGTACTGCCGCAGCAGCTCTATCCGTCGGGTGATGGCGGTGATCCGCATCCGCTGTTTGGGTTTGTCCATCAACTCGTTCTGCAGGATGTGGAGATAGGCGGGAGTGAAGGCAAAGGTACCGACAACCGCTGCTGCAGTGTTGCTGTTGTCCTCCCTGAACTCTTTGGGCGCCAACCGCTGCGCCTCGCCGTACAGGTGATGGATTTTGCGATCCAGCTGCCGGCAGGTGAGCCTTTTGTCGCCGGGCTGGTGGAGAGCGACCGCATTTTCCGGTGGCTTGACCAGACTGTTCTGGCCGCAGCCACCGAGGATCAGCGTGGCTGATAGCAGGAGTATTGTCTTCCGGCCTTTTTTTGCCGGGTTAATAAGGAAAATCAGCTTATTTCCTCCTGGATTCTTTTTTTTCGGGAGAGATTTTCTTCTCTTTCCGGCTGACGGATGAATCAATTGGTGCCGTTTTTTCTTGCGGTTGCCCGGTTCCGGTTCTTGCAGCCGGTGTTTTTTCCCTGGCTTTTTGGTTCCGGTTTTGCTCCTGCTTTTGCTCGCTGTTCTTTTTCGCTGTATCCCCGGAGGCCGGTTTGGTTGTGGTATCAGTATCGGGGTTTTTTTGCTTTGGCTGTTCTGCTACGGTTTTGGCTGCAATCCCACCGCTCTTTTCAGCAACATGGGTATCTTCGTTTGCTTCGTATATCAGCTGATCTATTGTCGATGCGACAATCATTTTGCTGGTGTCCACGCTGGCTAGTGTTTGGGCACCCTGTGCCAGATGTTCATAGACCTTTTTGTAGCGCTGCGTCATGTCCTTATAGCTATTGGTCAGCTCACCGACCAGCTCGGCAGTTTTTTCAAAGTGGTGATTGACCTGGTTACGGTAGTCGTCCGTATCCTGTTTTATTTTCTGTAGCTCGGACTCTATTTCGGCGCTGTGTTCAGCCGCTTCCGCCATTGAGCTGCGGCCAATGAGAAAGCCGATACCGATACCGACGAGAAGAGTGATAGCTGCTATCAATATGGTTTCAATATTCATTGTTTCCTCTTTGTTCCGTTATGTTTTACACAAGATCTTCAAACAAAACACTGGAAAGATAACGTTCACCGGAGTCGGGCAGAATCACTACCATGGTTTTCCCCGCAATGTCAGGCTCTGCGGCCAGACGTGCAGCAACGGCGATTGCTGCACCGCTGGATATTCCCGACAGAATACCCTCTTCACGAGCCAGCCGGCGGGCGTATTCGATGGCTTCGCCATCCTCTACCTTCTCCACCCGATCGATGACGGACAGATCCAGTGTCTCGGGGATGAAGCCAGCGCCGATGCCCTGAATCTTGTGTGGCCCGGGTTGGAGTTCTTCTTTGGCAAGCGCCTGGGTAATCACCGGGCTGGCGGCTGGTTCGACGGCAACGGAGGTGATCTCCTTGCCCAGGCAGCCCTTTTTAATATAGCGTGAAATGCCGGTAATGGTTCCCCCCGTACCCACGCCGGCGATCAGCAGGTCAATTTCGCCATCAGTGGCCTTCCAGATCTCCGGGCCGGTGGTCAGCTCATGAATTGCCGGATTGGCCGGATTTTTAAATTGTTGCGGCATGAAATAGCGTTCCGGATCTCCAGTGGCGATCTCTTCCGCTTTGGCGATTGCACCAGGCATCCCCTTTGCGCCCTCGGTGAGAATCAGATCCGCACCCAGTGCTTTCAGCACCTTGCGCCGCTCCATGCTCATGGTCTCCGGCATGGTGAGGGTGATTTTATATCCGCGCGAGGCGCAAACAAAGGCCAGTGCGATGCCGGTATTGCCGCTGGTGGGTTCGATGACCTCCATGCCGGGTCTCAGTACGCCCCGTTTTTCGGCATCCCAGATCATTGCGGCACCGATACGGCACTTTACTGAATAGGATGGGTTCCGTCCCTCAATTTTGGCAAGTACCCGTGCCTGGTCAGGTTTGATAATCTTCTTTATCTGTACCAGAGGTGTATTGCCGATGGATAGCGAGTTGTCCTTGAAATATTCCATTTTGTCTAACCCGATTCATATTCCGGAAAACTGATACTTTACGCCCGTGCTTCTGCCGGGGCAATGGGGTAAACGGGAAATCGGCAGCAGAAAAATATAATTTCCGAGTGGATTGCATTACACTTCCCGGATGATGAAATTTCCTACTATTGAGTCCTTTGTGGGTAATACTCCACTGGTGCGCTTGCAACGTCTGCCGGTAGCCGCCGGCACCACCGTTCTGGTGAAGCTGGAGGGTAACAATCCCGCCGGTTCCGTCAAGGATCGCCCTGCCATGAGTATGATTCAGCACGCCGAGGCGCGGGGGGAGATAAAGCCGGGCGATACGCTGATCGAGGCGACCAGTGGCAATACCGGCATTGCGCTGGCGCTGGCTGCGGCAATCAAGGGTTACCGGCTGCTGCTGATCATGCCGGAGACCATGAGCATGGAACGGCGGCTGGTGATGCAGGCCTATGGCGCGGAGATCGTGCTGGTCTCCGCCGATGAGGGGATGGAGGGGGCGCGTGATCTGGCCCACTCGATGCAGGCGGAGGGCACGGGGCGGGTGCTGGATCAGTTTGGCAATCCGGACAATCCACTGGCTCATTATGAATCGACCGGCCCGGAGATCTGGCGTGACACCCAGGGCAGGATTACCCATTTTGTCAGCGCCATGGGCACGACCGGCACCATCATGGGGGTGTCACGCTATCTGAAAGAGCAGAACCCGGCTATTCAGATCGTCGGGGTGCAGCCGGCCGAGGGGGCCAGTATCCCCGGCATTCGCCGTTGGCCGCAGGCCTACCTGCCGCGCATCTATGATCCCTCCCGTGTGGATCGAATCATGGATGTCACGCAGCAGGAGGCGGAGCATACCACCTTGCAGCTCGCCTCACAGGAGGGGATCTTCGCAGGTGTCTCTTCCGGGGGAGCGGTTGCCGCCGCGCTGCGGCTCAGTCAGGAGTTGACCGACGCCGTTATCGTGGCAATCATCTGCGATCGCGGGGATCGTTATCTCTCTACCGGCGTGTTCGGGCAGGCGTAGGGAACGGATTGTGTCTCGAAGACGAAGAAAGCTGCCGGCCGAGCCGGTACAGGCCCATATTGAATCACTCTCCCATGATGGCCGCGGAGTGGCCCGGGTCGATGGCAAGGTAACCTTTATCGATGGTGCGCTGCCCGGTGAAACGGTCGTGTTTCGCTATACCGGCCGTCGGCGCAGCAATGATGAGGGGAGTGTAGTGGAGGTGATGACCGCTTCGCCGGATCGGGTAACTCCCCGCTGTGCCCACTTCGATCAGTGCGGCGGTTGCTCCTTGCAGCACCTAGAACCGGAAGCACAGGTCGCGGCCAAGCAGCAGATGCTGGTGGAGCAGCTGCAGCGGATCGGCAAGGTGGAGGCGCGGCAGATCCTGCCGCCCTTGATCGGACCGCGCTGGGGCTATCGGCACAAGGCCCGTCTGGGAGTCCGTTTCGTCAAGGGCAAAGGCCGGGTACTGGCCGGGTTCAGGGAGAAACACAGCGGCTTCATTGTCGATATGCAGCGCTGTGAAGTGCTTCATCCCGCTATTGGCGAACGTATTCAGGATATTGCCGCACTGGTGCAGTCGCTGCAGGCCTGCCGTCTCGTACCCCAGGTGGAGATAGCGGTCGGTGATACGGTTGCTGCGCTGATCTTCCGCCACCTTGAACCGCTGTGTGACGAGGACTGTGCCCGCTTGACCGCCTTCGGTGAACGGACGGGGCTGCATATCTATCTTCAACCCAAAGGGCCGGACTCGGTTCATCTGCTGTGGCCGGAGCAGTCCCGGTTGAGCTACCGGCAGCCGGATTTTGATCTGGAGTTTGTTTTTCTGCCCACCGATTTTACCCAGGTCAACACCGGGTTGAACCGAGAGATGGTGCGGCGGGCGCTGGCGCTGCTTGAACCCGGGCCGGAAGATCGGGTGCTGGATCTGTTCTGTGGGATCGGAAATTTTTCACTGCCGCTGGCACGTCAGGCCGGTGAGGTGATCGGGGTGGAGGGAGACGCGGGACTGGTACAGCGCGCAGGGGAGAATGCGGTGCGAAACGGGCTGGAGAATATAGCATTTCATGTTGCTGATCTCACTCAGGACATGACCCAGGCCAGCTGGGGAACGGGTGGTTTTGACAAGATACTGCTGGATCCGCCACGCAGCGGAGCGCTGGAGATTCTACCGCAGCTTGCAGCGTTGCAGGCGGGAAGAATTGTCTATGTCTCCTGCAATCCGGCCACCCTGGCCCGTGATGCGGGTGAGCTGGTGAACAGTCATGGCTATCAACTGGTCAGTGCCGGGGTGATGGATATGTTTCCCCATACAGCGCATGTGGAATCGATAGCTCTGTTTGAGCGATAGTTTTTTCGTTGTATTTCGGTCGCAACATGGATTCCGCGAATGGTCCGTTCAGGATATAATCATCGGGTTGGTATTGTCGGATCGGCGGCAGGCTGCAATTTCACCTTTCTGGTAAACCGATGCCACCAGGCTGTTTGTTACCTAACATGGAATATTCAAAAATGAAAAAATATTTGATGCTTGTTTTGTTCAGCGTGACAGTTTCGGGGTGTTCACTGCTTGCGCCAAAAAGTGGTGAGCAGAATATAACCGTATTGCCGGACGACCCGAGTCAGAGCAAGACCGTACTCGGAGAAGGGGAGCCACTTCCTGAGGGCGCGATCGTTCTTCCTGCCGACGAGATAGCTGTGGAAGCCACAGAGATTGTGTTGCCGGACGCCGAAGTAATCGAGATCACCGAGTTGGAGCCAGAATTCGCTGCGCCGGAAGAACAGACCGAAATTTATCTGCCTGATGAAGTTGAAGTTGGCGCCGATGCCGGTGCTGAAACTGTCATTATTCCTGCGGAAGGCTCTCCTTCCAGTCATTCGGGGGAGGGTGTAGCTGACGTTGCTGTCCGCGTTGAAATTTTTAACTCCTCCGGTATTCCCGGTCTGGAACAGCAGGTCAGCGAACGGCTGGCAGGTAAGGGTTATTTTATCTCCTGGGCAGGGGAGGGTGCCGCATCGGGTACGCAGCGCGAAACCCAGATCAAATATCGTCCGAATTTTGCCAGAGAAGCGGTACGTCTGGGCCACGTACTGCCGGGCAACCAGATCGTTACCCGTGGTGACGGGCTGCCGGAAGAGATTGATATTCGCATCATCGTCGGTTCTGACCAGCAGTAACCACTTCGTTATGCACCGCGCTGTTACAGACGGTCGGGATGGCGACTGAAATAGAGCGAAAATTTCTCGTCCGCAACGAGGGTTGGCGCGGCATGGCGGATGAGGGTACGGTGATTCGCCAAGGTTATCTGGCGGGGTCAAAGGCGGGGTCTGTTCGTATCCGCGTTACCGGCGACAGCGCTGCCCTCAATATCAAAAGTGCCACTCTCGGCATCCGGCGGTTGGAGTATGACTACCCCATTCCGCTTCGGGATGCTGAAGAGTTGCTGGAGCTGTTGTGTGAGAAACCGCTGATCGAAAAAATCCGTTATCGTGTGCCTGTTGCAGGCCACGTCTGGGAGGTTGATCTGTTCAGTGGCGCCAATGAGGGGTTGGTTGTAGCCGAGATTGAACTGACCGATGAGGATGAAACCTTCTCCCTGCCCGACTGGATAGGGGAGGAGGTGTCCCATGATCCGCGCTACTACAACACCTGCCTCGTCTCCCATCCCTACCGGGAGTGGCATGACAAACCCCGCTGATTCCCTCCGGATTGTCGTAACCATCGCCAACCAGCGCCTGCAACTTTACCAGGCGGAGCAGTTGCTGATGGACGTTGCTGTATCCACGGCGCGCAATGGTCCGGGGGAGACCTCGGGTAGCGAGTGTACTCCACGCGGTCGGCATGTAGTACGCGCCAGGATCGGTTCGGGTTGTGCTGCCGGTACTGTATTTGTGGGTCGCAGGGCCAGTGGAGAGATTTATACCCCGGAGCTGGCGAAGCGCTATCCCGAACGTGACTGGATTCTGAGCCGGATATTGTGGCTGAGTGGTCTGGAAGTTGGCAAGAACCGCCTCGGAGAAGTGGATAGTATGCGCCGCTACATCTATATCCATGGCTGCCCCGACAGCGAGCCGATGGGTGTCCCCCGTTCCAAAGGCTGTGTGAGAATGCGCAATGCCGATATCATTGCTCTATTCGACCGGGTTCCGGTCGGTACCAGAGTATTTATAGCAGAGTGAGGATAATGGGATGTCATTAGGCCCGGTTATGGTTGACCTTGAAGGATTGGAGCTTGGTGCGGAAGAGCGGGAGGTTCTGCAACACCCGGCGGTGGGAGGTGTGATCCTGTTCAGCCGCAACTATTTTTCACCTGAACAGGTAACAGAACTGGTGCGGGAAATTCATGCACTGCGTGAACCTCATCTGCTGGTGGCGGTGGATCATGAGGGGGGGCGGGTGCAGCGGTTCCGTGAAGGTTTTACCCTCCTGCCCGCAGCACGCCGGTTCGGTGAGCTGTATGAGCAGAATGCCAAATCAGCCTGTGAACTGGCCCGGATGGCCGGCTGGTTGATGGCACGGGAGCTGCGTGCGGTCGGTGTTGATTTCAGTTTTGCACCGGTGCTGGATCTGGATCTGGGGGTGAGCAAAATTATCGGTGATCGCTCTTTCCACTCCACTCCGGATCCGGCCACCCGGCTGGCCCATAACTGGATGTCGGGAATGCGGGATGCGGGAATGGCGGCTACCGGCAAGCATTATCCTGGTCATGGCGCAGTAGTGGCCGATTCCCATGTTGATATTCCCGTTGATGATCGGACTTTCGAGGATATCCTGATGCAGGACCTGCTGCCCTTTGAACGTATGATTAACTATGGCCTGGCAGCGGTGATGACCGCCCATGTCATCTATGAAAAAGTAGACAAGCTGCCGGCAACTTTTTCCCCGTTCTGGCTTAAAGAGGTATTGCGCGAGCGGCTCGCTTTTCAGGGTGTGGTGTTCAGTGACGATCTGGGCATGGAGGGAGCCAGCGTTGCGGGTGATATGGTGGCGCGGGCGGAAGCGGCGCTGGAGGCTGGATGTGACATGATTCCGGTGTGCAACAATCCGCAGGGAACCCGTCAGGTGCTGGATGGCATTGTCTGGCAGGACAGACCTGTTGGCCATCTTCGGCTGGCGCGCATGCACGGTCGCCAGCCGCTCAGACGCGAGGAACTGCTGGCGGATCCGCAATGGAAACAGGCGGTGGAAAAAGTGGCCCGATTGAAGGACGAAACGGCAACCCTGCCTCTGTAGATATTTATGAATTTCTCTTTTGACAGACAACAACTGACCGACATGCTGGAACAGCTTTCGGCGAACGCCTCATGGATTGGACAGGTGTTTGTGGTGGTCTTTCTGGCGCTGCTGACTGCCTTTATCGTAAAACGTTTTTTCAAGCGACTGCACAGGCTGTTCAAAAGCACCGACAATATCTGGGATGATGCGCTGATCGAAGCGGTGGGCCGGCCGCTGCGGCTGTTTATCTGGTTGCAGGGAATCACCTTTGCGGCACACATCGTTGGTCGCGAAACCGGTGCGCCACTGTTCGACGCGGTGGGTCCGCTGCGCGATATCGGCGTGATTGTTCTGCTGGCCTGGTTCCTGGTAAGGCTGGTGACGCGGATTCAGCAGAACATGCTGTTGCGAGCCGAGGAGCGGGGCAAGAAGGTGGATATCACCACGGTGGATGCCATTGGCAAACTGCTGCGGATCTCCATTTTCATCACCGCCGGACTGGTGATCCTCCAGACACTGGGGTACAGCGTTTCCGGTGTCCTTGCCTTTGGCGGGATTGGTGGTATTGCAGTAGGTTTTGCGGCCAAGGATCTGCTGGCCAACTTCTTTGGTGGTTTGATGATCTACCTGGATCGCCCCTTTGCCGTGGGAGACTGGGTGCGCTCACCCGATCGGGAGATAGAGGGAACGGTGGAGGATATCGGCTGGCGACTGACGCGGATTCGTACCTTCGACAAGCGGCCGCTGTATATCCCCAATGCCACCTTCACCTCGGTAGCGGTGGAGAACCCCTCCCGTATGACCCATCGGAGGATCAAGGAGACTATCGGTATCCGTTATGATGATGCTGACAAAATGGAGGCCATTCTGGCCGCTGTGCGTAACATGTTGCAGCAACATCCGGAGATCGATCAGAGTCAGACACTGATGGTGAACTTCAATACGTTTGGCCCCTCCTCGCTGGATTTCTTCATCTATACTTTCACCCGTACCACCGTCTGGACCGAATATCACCGGGTCAAGGAGGATGTGCTGTTGCGGATCTATCACATCATCACTGCGCAAGGTGCAGAGGTGGCCTTTCCTACCCGAACCTTGCATATTGCAGAAAATGGCGGCAACATGCCGCAGCCGGAGCAGACTGTTCCATGAAGCGTCGGCCGACTATCGCCCTGGCCCTGGGAGGTGGTGCGGCGCGTGGCTGGTCGCATATCGGCGTTATCAACGCCCTGCGGGAGCGCGGTATTGAGGCGGATATGGTGTGCGGCACCTCGATTGGCGCCCTGGTTGGTGCGGCTCATGCGGCCGGACAACTGCCACATCTGGAAAAATGGGTGCGTGAGCTTAAATGGCAGGATGTGGTGGGATTCCTGGATCTGACCTTGACCAAGGGAGGGGTTATTCAGGGAAAAAAGGTATTTGAGCAGCTTCGTCAGCACTATCAGGTGGATTGTATCGAGGAGTTGCAGCTGCCCTTTGGTGCTGTCGCAACCAATCTGAACAACGGTCTGGAGGTGTGGTTGCGGGAAGGCTCGGTGGTAGAGGCGGTGCGGGCCTCTGCTTCGCTTCCCGGCCTGTTTACGCCGGTCTACCACAACGGTCACTGGCTGGTTGACGGAGGACTGGTCAACCCGGTCCCTGTTTCCCTGTGCCGGGCGATGGGGGCTGAACTGGTCATTGCCGTCGATCTGTTTGCCCAGCGCAGCATACCGGCGGAGAATGAGCCGGCAGTAGAAAATGAAAGCGTGATTGAAGAGGAGTCTTGGTTTGCCAGCGCCCGGGAGATTACCGCCCGGATGTGGGAAACCGGTGTGAAGCAGAAACTGATCGGTGGTAATGGTGCCGAACCCTCCATATTTGAAGTGGTGTCCGGCAGTATTCATATCATGCAGATGCGAATCAGCCGCAGCCGCCTGGCTGGTGAGCCGCCCAATCTGCTGATTACGCCAGTCGTGGAGGATATTGGTCTGATGGATTTTCATCGGGCCGCCGAGGCGATTGATGCGGGTGTTCGAGCCGTGCAGCGAGTCGATGCCCAGTTGCCGCTGTTTTTGCGCGGAGTGGTTTCCTGACAACCTGGAGGTTCTGCAGTATGGCAGACAAGCTGCTGATTATTATGTCGAATACCGACCCGTCCAATCCTACCGAATTGGGCGCCCCTTTTTTTCAGGCATCTGTGGCCGCGGCCATGGAGTATGATGTGGAGATCATCTTCACCGGCCGTTCCGGAGAGCTGGCCAAGGCGGGGGTTGCCGAGCAATTGGTTATCCAGCCGGGCAGTACCAAAACAGTATATGACGTGATGAAAGAGGCAGTCGATGCAGGTGCTGTATTCAAGGTATGCACAACAACACTGGAGTTGTGGGGTGATGACCTGATTCCAGAGATAAAGGAGACGGTTGGCAATGCCTATTTGATCAGCGAAGCGATGGATGACAGCACCGTTACCTTTACCTACTAGTCGATTAGTTCAGAACAACATGCCCATTACTCCCCAACAGGCCGATGCAGTTTACCGGCACGCCGAATGCCTCTATTCTGCTGATGATGTTGCCGCTGCCCTTGACCGGATGGCATCAGCCATAACTGCTGCACTTGATGGGAAGAACCCGCTGGTGCTGTGTGTCATGACCGGTGCGGTTATCACCACCGGCCATCTATTGACCCGACTGAATTTTCCCCTGCAGCTCGATTACCTGCATGCGACCCGTTATGGGGCAAAAACCAGCGGTGGTGATATTCGTTGGCTGGCCCGGCCCACTTCATCGCTGGCGGGGCGTACGGTACTGGTTGTCGACGATATTCTGGACGAAGGGCATACGCTGGCCGCTATTCTTGAGTACTGCCGTGAACAGGGTGCAGCCGATGTTCAGCTTGCTGCGTTGGTAGAAAAGAGACATCAGCGCAAGGCCCCGGGTTTGACAGCAGATTTTGTCGGTCTTGAAGTGGAAGATCGCTACGTGTTTGGTTTCGGTATGGATTACAAAGGGTATCTGCGTAACCTGCCGGGGATTTATGCAGCGCAGGAGTGTCACAGTGACTGAAACAGCAATAATTGGTGGAACCGGCCTTACCTCTCTGAATGGCCTGGAAATTGTTCGCAGAGAGGTGGTCAACACCCCATACGGCGAACCATCCGGGCCCCTGATTCACGGAGAACTGCTGGGTCACAAGGTGGTGTTCCTGCCGCGTCATGGTTCGGGGCACACCATTCCGCCCCACAAGATCAACTACCGGGCAAACATCTGGGCACTGAAAAGCATCGGCGTGGAAAAGGTCATCGCAATCAATGCTGTAGGGGGGATCGATAGCCGCCTGACACCGGGGTGCCTGGTGTTTCCCGATCAGATTATTGACTACACCTGGTCACGAACCAACACCTATTTTGAAGAGGGGTTGACCAATGTGGTGCATATTGATTTTACCCGTCCCTATTGTGAAGAGCTGCGTGAACAGTTGATTCAGGCGGCAGAGGCGGCCGGGCTGAATGCGGTTACTTCAGGAACCTATGGAGCAACCCAGGGGCCGCGGCTGGAGACCGCAGCCGAGATCAACCGTCTGGAAAAAGATGGCTGTCATCTGGTTGGTATGACAGGGATGCCGGAGGCGGCACTGGCGCGTGAACAGGAGCTCTGCTACGCCACCTGCGCGGTGGTAGCCAACATGGCTGCCGGGCGTGGAGAAGATGAGGTGATCTCGATGGAGCTGATTGAGCAGCATCTCAAATCCGGGATGCAGCAGGTCTGCCGTTTGCTGGGAGAGCTGGTGCCTCGGCTGTAATTGCACCGAACATCGAGGCGTTTGTAACTACTTCCGCTTAATCAAAACATAGACAGCACCCGTGCCGCCATCCTCAGGGCGGGCGGAGCAGAATGCCAGAATCTCGTCACGTTGGCGCAGCCAGAGATTGACCCTGTTTTTCAGTACCGGTTTCTGTTGTTTCGAACCACGCCCCTTGCCATGAATGATGCGTGCGCAGCTGATCCCTCTGGTCTGGCAATGGAGCAGAAATTCGCCAAGAGCCTGGTGCGCAACCGGGACGGTCATTCCATGCAGATCGAGTTCTGTACCGCAGCTGTATTGGCCGCGGCGAAGTTTGCGTAACACGCCATGCTGAATACCGGGCCGCAGGAACAGGAGTTCATCACCGGTCTCCACTTCTGCGTAATCCAGCGGAGCTGACATCATCTCCTGCAGCACCTGTTTCTGATCCTGCTCTGTTTGACGCGGGTGAGGAGGGGGGCGCCGGTGTTGTGGTTCAATCCTGTCGTTACCAGCCTGAAGCGGGCGAACCTGCTTCATGGCTTCCCGGAACAGGGCTGTATCGGTGTCGCCGGACTGTTTTTTCTCTGAGGTCATAAAACAACCATTGCTTGAAGCAGAGATCAATTGTACAAGATATGCGAAAATACCCCAGTTTTTGACAGCAGACACGCAAAATAATGAAAATCCTGATTAGCAACGACGATGGATACCATGCCGAGGGAATCATTGCCCTGGCGGATGCCTTGTCTGAACTGGCGCAAGTTACCGTGGTTGCTCCTGATCGTGACCGCAGCGGAGCCAGCAACTCGTTGACGCTGGACAATCCATTGCGGGCGCACCGGGAGGAGAACGGTTTTTTTCGCGTTGAGGGGACACCGACCGACTGTGTGCATCTGGCGATTACCGGTTTGCTGGAAGAGGAGCATGACATGGTGGTGGCTGGCATCAACGCTGGTGCCAACCTGGGTGACGACGTACTTTATTCCGGCACAGTAGCTGCAGCCACGGAAGGGCGGTTTATGGGACTGCCGGCAATGGCAGTGTCGCTGGTGGGCCCGGAGCTGCGTCATTATGATACGGCCTGCACAGTGGCCTGCAAACTGGTCGGGCAGTTAAGACGCGATCCACTGCCGGCTGATACCATACTCAATGTCAATGTTCCCGACGTTTTGTGGGATCAAATAGCCGGGTTCGAGGTAACCCGTCTGGGTCACCGCCACAAGGCCGAGCCGATGATCCAAGGAGTGGACCCCCGGGGGCGGGACATTTTCTGGGTTGGGCCGCCGGGTGCTGAACAGGATGCCGGTCCTGGTACCGACTTTTACGCAATACGCAATAACAGGGTTTCCATTACCCCGCTTCAGGTGGATCTGACCTGTTATACGGCGCTGGACAAACTGGCGAACTGGGTGGAGAAACTGGCATGAACAGCCGCATTCACTCCGGGATTGGTATGACATCACAGCGCACTCGCGATCGATTGGTGCTGCGTCTGCAGGAGAAGGGGATCAGGGATCCGGCGGTGCTGTCCGTCATGCGCTCGATCCCCCGTCATCTGTTCGTGGATGAGGCGCTGGCCAGCAGGGCTTATGAAGATACCGCACTGCCCATTGGCCATGGCCAGACCATTTCTCAGCCCTATGTGGTGGCCTGTATGACCGAGGCGCTGCTGGCGGCGGGTCCTTGCCGGAAGGTACTGGAAATTGGCACAGGTTGTGGTTATCAGACGGCGGTATTGGCCCGTTTGGCAGGAGAAGTTTACAGCATTGAAAGGATTGCCCCTCTGCTTCGTCAGGCACGTATTCTGCTCCGCGAACTGGGTCTGTACAATCTCCATCTGAAGATCGGAGATGGAGCCGGGGGATGGAAGCAATCGGCACCCTACGATGGAATTCTGGTGGCGGCAGCAGCGGAAGAGATTCCCGAACAGCTGCTGGTGCAGTTGAGCGAAGGGGGACGGCTGGTGATTCCTGTGACTGCCGCAAATGGTGTTCAGGAGTTGATGCGTGTTACACGCTGCGGAAACGAGTATCATTGCGAAACGCTGGACTTCGTCAAATTTGTGCCCCTGGTCAGAGATCGACCTTGATCAGCTGGTCAGGGCGTACCGGGTTGGCAGATTCCGATAACGCTCTTCCGGGTTAATAACAATACTTAAGTCAGACCATCTTTGGTAAGGAGTTATTGGGTGAAACTATTTTCTTCTCTTTACGGACGCGCGATGCAGTGGGCGAGGCATCCAAGGGCTCCCTGGTATTTGGGTGGATTGAGCTTTGCGGAGTCATCTTTTTTCCCCATTCCTCCTGACGTAATGTTGGCGCCAATGGCGCTGGCCAAGCCGGACAGAGCGATGGGATACGCCTTTTTGACCACTGTAACATCGGTGGCAGGTGGCATCCTCGGCTATGTTATCGGTGCTTTTTTCTTCGAGCTTATTGAGCCGCTACTGCGTGATGCGGGATACTGGATGAAGTTTGAGCAGGCACGTCACTGGTTTGATGATTATGGATTCTGGGCAATTCTGATTGCCGGGTTTTCTCCGGTGCCGTATAAAGTATTTACCGTAGCGGCAGGAGCAATGGCGATGCTTTTTCTGCCTTTTGTGTTAGCTTCTTTTATTGGTCGCGGAATGCGTTTTTTTCTGGTGGCAGGACTAATGAAATGGGGCGGGGAGCCCATGGAAAAAAAGTTGCATACCTACATTGACTATCTGGGCTGGCTGACCGTAATAGCCGGCGTGTTTGGCTATCTTTTGCTAAAGTAAGCGGGTTATGCGGAGTCGGCAGCTAACTCCCCTGTTGTTACTGTTTTTCCTGTTATCGGGCGGATGCGCCAGTGATATCATCCTGGTAGGTGATCGCAGCTCCAGTCTGGAATGGCATCCCAGGTTTCATACGGCCCAGCGCGGTGACACTTTGTACTCTATTGCCTGGAGCTATGGCCAGGACTATCGATTGGTGGCGAAGTGGAACGGGATCTCTTCGCCTTATGTTATTCGCCCCGGCCAACGTATCCGGATTGCCCCGCCACCCGAGTTTGGCAAGCAGCGCCATTCCGCGAAAAGAACCTCCGGTACCCCGGCTGCGGCCGAGCCAGCTACACCGCCTCCTCAGGCAAGGGCATATCCTCTTCCGCGAGCCAGGGCGTCATTACCGTCTGGCAAACCACTTCCTGTTCCCGACTCAGCACCTGCCAAACTGCCGCCGCAAACTGCCGACAAGGAAATTGCTTGGCAGTGGCCGACTTCCGGAGAGCTGATTCCGGCTGCCAGCGGTTCCAGTCACCAACGACCGGGAATCAATATTCAAGGGCGAAGAGGGCAAGCCATTTACGCTGCGGCACCTGGTAAAGTGGTATACAGTGGGAGTGGACTAATCGGTTACGGAAAGCTTATTATTCTGAAACACAATAATCAGTATCTGAGTGCATATGCACATAATTGGGAATTGCTCGTAAAGGAGGGAGAGCAAGTAGCCAAAGGTGTTCAGATTGCCAAAATGGGTAGCAGTGGTGCTGAACGGGTGATGCTGCATTTTGAAATTCGACACAATGGCAAACCTGTTGATCCATTGCGCTATCTTCCAAAAAAAACGCCAGGAAAATGAATATATGACGGGACACCAGGATACTCCGCCAGATTGGGAGGAAACGGGAGAGCGCGATGATGCCGCCAGGAGGGCTGCCGGGTCAGCGGAAAAATCTGAGCAAGAAGAGATTCCCGCTGCCGTCATTCCGGACAAGCAACTTGATGCCACGCGCCTCTATCTTAGCGAAATAGGTTTTTCCCCCCTGCTCACCGCGGAAGAGGAGGTTCATTATGCGCGCCTGGCGCTTCAGGGAGATGAAAGTGCGCGCAATCACATGATTGAAAGCAATCTGCGCCTGGTGGTAAAGATTGCACGACGATATTTGAACCGGGGATTGCCGCTGCTGGATCTGATAGAGGAGGGGAACCTTGGTTTGATTCGCGCGGTGGAGAAGTTTGATCCGGAGCGGGGATTCCGTTTTTCTACCTACGCGACGTGGTGGATCCGCCAGACCATCGAGCGGGCAATTATGAATCAGACGCGGACAATCCGTCTGCCTATTCACGTGGTGAAGGAGCTAAATGTCTATCTGCGTGCTGCGCGCCACCTTGCGCAGACCGAGGGCGGTGAGCCAACACCGGAAGACGTTGCCCGGTTTCTGGACAAACCTGCGAAAGAGGTTGCTCGCATGATGGGATTTAACGAGCGAATCGCTTCGGTGGATGAACCTTTGGGGCGGGATACAGAAAAATCGATGCTGGAATCCATCCCCGACGAAGGAAACACGGATCCAGCTGAAATTCTTCAGGATGACGATATGCAAAGCCATATGGAAGTATGGCTGTCCCAGCTGAATGACAAACAGCGCGAAGTCGTAACACGGCGTTTCGGTCTGGACGGCAGGGGTATTTCAACACTGGAGGAGGTTGGAAATGAAATCGGAGTGACACGCGAGCGTGTGCGCCAGATTCAGATGGAAGCGCTGCGTCGTCTGCGCCAGATTCTTGAAAACGACGGCTTTTCAGTGGAGACACTGTTCAAATAGGATTTCGACCATATTCAATGGGTGCCGTGAGGGCACCTGCTCAGCGAGTAGTGAATATGTCGCGTAACTGCCCTGCTTGTTCCTGAAACCCGCCATCTCTGCATTGGAAAAATGGTCGTTTACTCACGGCTGTTATCGTACATCCATGCACTACACAGCATTTGAATCTCCTGTTCGGCATAAATTCCCGTTTTTCGCCTTGATCTGGCCCGTTTCAGGAGCAAGCTGAGCAGTTTACCTGAAAAAACAATAATTTTTTCGCGAGAGCAAGGAAGCTCCGTGCGCACGACTGCATGGGCGCAGGAGGTAGAACGAAGCAGGAAGCCAGAGTCTAGAGGAATGCATGGAGCAATTGCCGGGAACTGCAGGGTATATGGGAGAGTCGGACGCGGAGCTGACACCGCCGTTGAGGAAAAAGTGCATTTTCAGAGGTGCTCTTGACGGCATGTCTCTGTTTTTATTGTTATCCCTTTCCCCGGATGTGACAATTATAGGTCACCTTTCGCAAAAATAATGACAGATGTCATTTTTTTGTTTGATCTCATTAAATACAATTAAAACAATCAGTTATCTTTTGTATTTGGTTATATTGTAATAAGCGCCGAGCTTTTGGCTTGGATAGTATTGGTCTTGGGTAATATACCTCCAAGGTGATGTATTTAATAAGCGACATGTGAATATTACTTATTATCAATAGCTTGCGTGATTTAATGGTTGATTTGTCGCCAAGAAGCGACATATCGAGAGTGCAAGCTTTCGGTTTTTTGTGGCGAAATTCTTTTAACTTATTGAAAATGCTGGTTGTTGTCCGTTATGGCATGCTATGTGCCTGTTTTGTGCTGCAGGCGGCGTGGAAGAACTTTATTCCCGCAAGGGTGAAGGTTTATCGGCGCAGATGCATCCGAATCCGGTTTGTGGTGCGCTGAATGGTAGCTGTCAAATCAGCTTTTTGTTTGGGTTTATCTCTTTCTACACAAGGAGGCGGGCTCCCCGCATCCCCCCCAGGGGAGGGCCAAGGATGGCCTTTTTATTTATCTGCTTCACATTTCCCCCATTAACAACTTGCCTACAGGCTGGAAACTGAATACAGTTCCCGTTTTAAGCGCGCCATACATGGGGTAATACTGTTTGGTAATCAGTGGTGAATTTATCTGGCCGGTGCGGGTCTACTACGAAGATACCGATAGCGGAGGCGTGGTCTATTACGCCAATTATCTCAGGTTTATGGAGCGGGCACGTACCGAGTGGCTGCGCCTCATTGGGTACGAACAGACCGATCTTGTTGAGGATGAAGCGCTGATTTTTGCTGTACGACGTGCCGAACTGGATTATCTGGGGCCGGCGCGTTTTAATGATCTGCTACAGGTAAGTGTTCGGGTACTGCACTGCGGACGAGCCAGCATCGATTTTTCCCAATCCGTTACGCTGGCTGGGGGAGACGGAGTGTTGTGCCAGGGTCGCATCAGAATTGCCTGTCTTGATGTGAACACCTTCAAGCCCCGTGCTCTCCCCTCGCAGATGCTGAACGATATCAAGCAACATATGTTTACTACACAGGAACATCACTAACCGATGACGGAACTCACTCTAGCCCATCTGATCCTTAACGCCAGTTTGCCGGTACAGGCGATCATGGTTATTTTGCTGCTGGCTTCTGTTTACTCCTGGGGATTGATTTTATACAAGCGGCGTATGCTCTCGCTGGCGCGCAGCAGCGCGAAGGCATTCGAAGAACACTTCAGAAGTGAGCAGCGAATGAGTGATTTGTACAATCGTGTACTGCGCTCGTCTGAACGATTGGGTGCGATGGCCTCCATTTTCGAGGCAGGTTACAAGGAGTTTCAGTATCAGCGCAGACAGCCCGGTTTTGACCGGGAGCTGCTGAAAGACAACTCCGGGCGGGTGATGCGGGTGGTGATGAACCGCGAACTGGATCTGATGGAGTCCAGCCTTTCCTCATTGGCGACTATCGGCTCGGTAAGTCCGTATGTTGGCTTGCTCGGGACAGTGTGGGGAATAATGACTTCATTCACGGCACTGGGGAATGTACAGCAGGCAACTCTGGCGATGGTGGCTCCCGGAATTGCAGAAGCCCTGTTTGCTACAGCAATGGGATTGTTTGCCGCGATACCCGCTGTAATTTCATACAATCGCAGCACGGCGGAAATAGAGCGGCTGGCCAGTCGTTATGACAACTTTATCGAGGAATTCACCTCCATTCTACTGCGTTTCAATCAGCCGAAGGGAGTGGAGCGGCCAGTGACACCATGACACAGAGACGTACCCGACGGCGCCCGATTTCGGAGATGAACGTGGTGCCCTATATCGATGTAATGCTTGTGCTGCTGGTAATATTCATGATTACAGCTCCCTTGTTGACCCAAGGGGTAAAGGTTGAACTGCCCCAGGTTGCGGCCGAGCCTATCGAAGAGAGCAATAAAGAACCCCTGGTTGTTAGCGTCAACAGCGAAGGAGCGCTGTTCCTCAATCTTGGTGACAAGGCTGACGAACCCCTTGGCGAAGAGATTCTGGTCGAGCGGGTAGCAGCGATATTGCGTCGTCAGCCCGGCATTCCGGTGTTGTTGCGTGGTGACAGAAATGTCGATTACGGGGCTGTAGTGCGGGCTATGGCCCTGCTGCAACAGGCAGGTGCGTCCAGTATCGGGATGATTACCGAAACCCCTCAAGCTGAAACACGCAGGTAAGGCAGGAATACCGTTCAATGAGGCGCTACTGGTTTATTGCTTTGCTGCTTCATGTAGGGCTTTTTACGATATTGCTGGTCAGGTTTGACTGGTGGGAAATGGACGCTCCCCAGGCACCCGCTGCGATTCAGGCCGTGGTGATCGATGAGACAAAACTGCAGCAGCCGGAAAACAGGGTTGATGAAGAGCGGGCCAGGCGCGAGCAACAGCGGATTGAAAAGGAGCGCCTTGAACAGGAACAGGCTCTGAAACTGAAGCAGCAAGAGATAGAGCGCCAAAAAGCGGCACAGGAAGAGAAGCGCAAGAAAGAGGAACAGATAAAGCGCGAGAAGGCTGAGCAGCAGAAAAAAATCGAGCTGGAAAAGGAGAAACGCCGCAAGGAGGCTGAAGAGCTGAAGCGAAAGGAAGAGGAAAAACGCCGCGCGGCAGAAGCAGAAGAAGAGGCCAGGCGCAAGAAACTCGAGCAGGAAAAGCGCGAACAGGAAGAAGCAAAGCGGAAAAAGGCCGAGGCTGAAAAACGTCGCAGGGAAGCCGAACGCAAGCGCCGTGAAGAGGCGCTGAAGAGCCAGCTGGCGGCTGAAGAGGAGTTTCTCGAGGGTGAAGCACAGCGCAAAAATCAGGCGCTGATAGCTCGCTACATGACGCGGATCAGGGCGAAAGTGGAGAGCAAGTGGCTGGAGCCACCGACAGCCCGGCCGGGAATGTCTTGTGAAGTCAGGATTCGTCTGTCGCCCAGCGGTGAGGTGCTGGTGGTGGTTACTGTAACAAGCAGTGGTGACAGCGTCTTTGACCGGTCAGTGGAGGCGGCAGTGCAGAAAGCATCACCTTTGCCTCTTCCTCCTGATCCCGCTATATTGCCGGGCTTTCCCGAATTGAAATTTAACTTTAAGAAATAAAGTGTGAACTATGAAGTCAATTAATTTACCGTCTGTGTTAAGAGCGATATTTTTCTCTTGGCTGATCTTGGCTGCGGGTACCGCCCATGCGGTGCTGACAATTGAAATCACCCAGGGTGTGAAGGGGGCGCTGCCAATTGCAATTGTGCCTTTCGGCTGGGCAGGGCAGAATAAGGCTCCTGAAGAACTGGCAAAAATTGTGGCGGCTGATCTTGTTCGCAGCGGCTATTTTTCTCCGTTGCCGGAGGCCGATCTGCCCAGCCGTCCGCACGATGCAGCAGCAGTGCGTTTTCCCGACTGGCGTATGGTTCGGGTGGACAACCTGGTAATCGGCAACCTGGAACTTCTTGGGCCTGACAGTTACCAGGTCAAATTTCATCTGTTTGATGTGTATAAGGGAAAATCCCTGGCGGGATACAGCTTTCGCACCAATCGGCGCGGCCTGCGCCGTGTGGCACACCAGATCAGCGATATAATTTACGAGAAACTGACTGGCAGGAAGGGCGTGTTCAGTACCAGTATTGCCTACGTTACCGCAACCCGAAAGGCGGGAAAAATCAGCTATGCCCTGTCAGTGGCGGATGCGGACGGATACAATGAACAGGTTATTCTGGATGCGGCACAGCCATTGATGTCTCCGGCGTGGTCTCCGGACGGAAAACGCTTGGCTTACGTCAGCTTCGAGACCGGGCGCTCAGCCATTTATGTTCAGAATGTGGAAACAGCCAAACGCACCCGCGTTGCCAGCTTCAAGGGCATCAACAGTGCGCCGGCGTGGTCTCCGGATGGCAGGAAACTGGCATTTACCTCATCGAAAAACGGTAATGCCGATATTTATGTACTGGATCTTGGCAGCCGGAAGCTGACCAGAATTACCTCCAGCCGGGCAATTGATACAGAGGCTGCCTGGTCACCGGATGGAGGCTCTATCGTCTTTACATCTGATCGGGGAGGCAGTCCGCAAATTTACCAGATATCTGTCGGGCCATCCGGGCCCAGCGGTAAGGCGCGCCGTGTCACCTATGAGGGCAATTATAATGCCCGTGCCTCTTTTTCTTCGGATGGTAGCAAACTTGTGATGGTGCATAGAGCCGGGAAGCGCTTTCAGATTGCCGTACTGGAGCTGAAAGGGGGACAATTGACGATTGTTGCCGATACCCGCTTGGGCGAATCGCCCAGTTTTGCTCCGAATGGCGATATGGTGCTGTATGCCACCGAGATTGGAAACAGAGGCGTTCTGGAAGCGGCGTCAGTGGATTCGCGGACCCGTCAGCGCTTGGGCTTTGCCAGAGGGGATGTGCGTGAACCGGCCTGGTCACCAATGCCATAATTTTTGCAAAACAGTTTAATCAGTTCTTTGAAACAGGAGTAATAACATGAAGAAGTTGTTCTATTGGGCCGCAGTGACAGTGTTTTCTGTGGGGTTTTTGGGATGCAGTGCCACTGCCCCCGTGGATGAGAGTGCTTCTGCCCCTGCACCACGTTCTGCCGACCCGGCTGAAGGACGCGGCATGACGCTGGATATCGGGGCTCAGGGCGAGGCCGTGGATGAAGACTCACTGCTATCCCGCACTACTATCTATTTTGGTTTGGACAGCAGTGAAATTTCACCGGATTTTCGCGAAGTGCTTCGTGCCCATGGTAACTATCTCGCGGCTCATCCTGAAATCCGCATCACTATCGAGGGCCACACCGATGAGCGCGGTTCGCGGGAATACAATCTTGCCCTGGGTGAGCGTCGAGCCTATGCGGTGCGGCAACTGTTGATGCTGCAGGGAGCTGCCGCGAACCAGCTGGAAGTGATCAGCTTTGGTGAAGAGCGCCCCGTAGCTTTTGAACATGATGAGGCTGCCTGGCGCCTTAACAGGCGTGCCCATCTACGCTATCCGGGTCGTTGATCATCAGGAGGTTGGTTGTGTATCGTAACCTGGTTTATCTCATTTGTGCGATCCTGCTTCTGGGAGCGGGATCTGCGCAGGCAGTCAGCAAGCGCGAGCTTGAAGAGCGTATTGTCAGGCTTGAGCGTCTGATCGAACAGCAGAGTGAAATGTTTTTGCGTATGCAGCGGCTTCAGCAGGAGATGCGGGCCATACGTGGCGATCAGGAGGTACTGGATCATACCTTGGGTACTGTCAAGCGTCGTCAGCAGGAGATCTACCGGGATCTTGATGATCGTATCGGCAAGCTGGAACGTGCTGCTGCGAGTACAGCAGTTGAAGCTGGCCCGGATATGGCTACTGATGTAGAGGAGGATAATGCCGCCGGAATGGAAGAGCAGCAGCTCTACCAGCAAGCTTTCGAGCATTTGCGCAAGCTGGAGTATCCTCAGTCAATCAAAGGGTTCAGGAGCTATCTGACGACCTATCCTGAAGGTCGTTATGCAGCCAGGGCTCAGTACTGGCTGGGTGAGATCCGCTATGTTCGTGGCGCATACAAGCAGGCTGTTGCCGAGTATCGCAAATTGGTGGAAAACTACCCTGGCAGTGCGAAATTACCGGAGGCAATGCTGAAGATTGGGCTCAGCTACCGGGAGCTGGGCAAGGGGGAGGCGGCGCGTAAACAGCTTGCTGCGCTGGTTGCCCGCTTCCCCGACAGCCCGGAGGCGGCCGAGGCCGCGAAACACCTGAAATAAGATGTCTCCAGCGGGATCGTTGAGAGTCACAGAAATATTTTATTCTCTGCAGGGGGAGTCACGCAGTGCAGGGTTTCCAACGGTATTTGTTCGTCTGACCGGCTGTCCTCTGCGCTGTGGCTACTGTGATACCCCCTACGCCTTTCGGGGGGGAGAAGAGATGTCTCTGGATACTATTGTCTCTTGTGCTACCGGTTTCGATGCCGGTTATGTTACGGTAACTGGGGGTGAGCCATTGGCTCAGACGCAGACTCCCGGGTTATTGACCGCTCTCTGTGACGCCGGGTTCCGCGAAGTTTCACTGGAGACGAGTGGCGCTCTGGATATTTCCACAGTGGATCCGCGCGTGGTCAAGGTGATGGATCTCAAAACACCCGGATCGGGTGAGGTTGAACGAAATTGCTATGAAAATATTCTGTACCTGGGGCGCAGGGATCAGGTCAAGTTCGTGCTGTGTGATCGGGCTGACTATGATTGGGCAAAAGAGTGCCTTACGGAATACTCGCTTGTCTCCCGTTGTGAAGTGCTGTTTTCACCCGCAGCCGATCAGTTGAGGTCGGCTACTCTGGCTGACTGGATCCTCGAAGATCGGTTGGCAGTGCGCTTTCAGCTTCAGTTGCACAAGTTTTTGTGGGGCAATGAACCTGGAAGATAGACAGGGGGCAGTAAAACGGGATGGCGACTGAAAAAGCGGTTGTTCTGCTGTCTGGCGGGCTGGATTCTGCGACAGCCCTGGCAATTGCCAGGGCGGAAGGCTATCACTGCTACGCCCTGAGTATTGACTATGGGCAGCGCCACAATGCCGAGCTTCAGGCAGCAAAAAGAGTTGCCGATGCTGGTAACGTGGTTGAGCATAAAGTGTTGCGCCTGGATCTGCGCGGTATCGGTGGCTCAGCTCTTACTGATCAAGATATTGATGTTCCCCGGCATCCTGCAATCGGTATCCCTGTAACCTATGTCCCTGCACGTAATACCATCTTTCTCTCCCTGGCGCTGGGGTGGGCCGAGGTTTTGTGTGCGTGGGATATTTTCCTGGGTGCCAATGCGGTGGATTATTCGGGTTATCCTGATTGCCGTCCGGAATTTGTGCGAGCTTTTGAGCAGCTTGCAAATCTTGCCACCAGGGCCGCAGTGGAGCAGCGGGGGCGATTCCGAATCCTGACGCCTTTAATGCAGATGAGTAAGGCGGAGATTATTCGTACAGGCTCAAAACTGGGAGTGGACTACTCACTGACTGTCTCTTGCTATGCTGCTGATGAACGAGGGCTGGCCTGTGGTGTTTGTGATTCATGCCGCTTGCGGGCCAGAGGGTTTCACGAAGCGGAAATAAGTGATCCAACACCGTATCGTTGTTGAACTCGGTTTACTCCTTCTTGCGCAATTTTCTGGCAAAGATCCACATAACATTCCAGAGCAGGGAGCCGATAGCGCCGATTACGGCAATAGCCACGATGCTGAACCCGACCAGCCCTACTGCATCCGATTCGAGCCAGAGTCCCAGATAGGCGATAGCGGAGCCAACTACGCCGGTAACCAGTGAGATGAGGCCGAGGCGAGATGATGGGTGAGACTGTCCGGGATGTGGCATATCAAAAGTTCCTTTTTCAGGCAGGGCGCAGCAGGCTGCCGTCTGCCAGATTGCGGATTTCAGTGGGGTTTCTGTTCGAACCTGTCTTATCATGAATAATATGGCCAAGCTGGCGGTGAAAATAGCGGCGTACAGCAAGGGGGGTGCGGGCAGGCGGGTAACCGGCAAGATTGGCGCTGGTAGATACAATCGGGCCACCGAATATGCGGCATAATGTGGCGGCTAGCGGATGTGCAGTCACTCTGACGGCAAGGGTGTGGTGAACGCCTGTCAGCCAGCGGGGTGTTTCCGGCCTGGCAGGAATCAGCCAGGTAACCGGACCGGGCCAGCTCTGGTCCAGTTTTGATTTCCGGGTAGGTGGTGGCTCAATTACATAGCGTTGTAGTTGGGAAAAATCTGCTGCGATTAGAATCAACCCCTTGCTGACAGGGCGTTGCTTGAGTTCCAGCAGATGGTGTACAGCTGTCTCGTTGCGCGGGTCACAACCCAAGCCGTAGACCGCCTCAGTGGGGTAGGCAATCACGCCACCATACCGCATGGTGTGCACAGCCATGCGGATGTGAAAATGAGAGGAATTCAGGGCCGACTGTTTCACCCTGTGCTTGCCATCTCCTCTGTTTCATAAGGCTCGGTAAAACTGCACTCTTTTTGCGGACAGACCTTTTCCGTGCCTCGCCGTTTGGTGGTTTTAATGGTGAGTATGGGCCAGCCACACTTGGGACAGGGTTCTTCCACCGGTTCGTTCCAGATTGCATAGCTGCAATCCGGGTACTTTGAGCAGGAGTAGAAAATCTTCCCGGAACGGGATTTGCGTTTGAACAGTGTACCCTTGTTGCATTGGGGGCAGGGGACGCCGGTATCCTCCGGTTTCTCCAGCGGTTCGATATATTTGCATTTCGGGTAGCTGCTGCAGCCGATGAATTTGCCGTAACGGCCCTGTCGGATAATCAGTGGTGAGTCGCATTCGGGGCAGCTGCGCCCCTCGACGGCTTCTGGCTCATCGGGTTCTGTGTCACCGTTCAGGTTGCGGGTGTAGTCACACTCCGGGTAGGCGGTGCAGCCGACAAAACGCCCCCGTCGGCCGAGGCGGATGGCCAAGGGTTTGCCACATTTCGGGCAGGCCTCGTCCATCTCTTCCTGAGTGACATCCTTGCGGCTGACGCTGGTCTCCTTGTCCTTTACCAGTTCAATAAAAGGCGTCCAGAACTCCCGCATCAGCGGGATCCACTCCCGCTCACCACGTGACACCTCATCCAGCTCATCTTCCAGGTTGGCGGTGAAGTTGTAGTCCACGTAACGGGTGAAGTGTTCGGTAAGGAACTTGTTGACCACCCGGCCAACATCAGTCGGGATGAAGCGCTTCCGATTCATCTCCACATATTCGCGATTCTGCAGCGTGGAGATGATGCTGGCATAGGTGGATGGGCGGCCAATACCATACTCCTCCAATGCCTTGACCAGGCTCGCTTCGGAGTATCTGGGCGGCGGCTCTGTAAAATGCTGCTCCGGACGGATGGCGAGCAGTTTGACTTCGTCGCCCTCTTTCAGTGGCGGCAACAGTCGCTCCTTGTCATCACCTCCCTTGGTGTCATCCTTGCCTTCCTGGTAGACCGCCATAAAGCCGGGCTTCACAATGGTAGAGCCGGTGGCGCGGAATAGATGACCGGGGTCCCCTGCCTTCATGTCCACAGCAACAGTATTGATGGTTGCGTGGATCATTTGACAGGAGATGGTGCGCTTCCAGATCAGGTTGTAGAGCTTATAC
>Ga0256839_1001271_pt1 | contig 31039 bp, 27 predicted proteins | sample 354166metaG_FD_185968 | JGI IMG/M metagenome (GOLD analysis project Ga0256839, IMG submission 185968) | Hydrothermal vent microbial communities from Mid Atlantic Ridge, Atlantic Ocean - 354-166 | ecosystem: Environmental > Aquatic > Marine > Hydrothermal vents | place: Atlantic Ocean: Mid... | reverse complement strand
AATGGGAGACATAAATCAGCGCAAGGCAGAAAAATTGTATGCGGCAATTGATACATCGCGTTTTTATGCGAACCCGGTTGCCCCTCATTGCCGTTCTTGGATGAATGTGCCGTTTACATTGGCCAATGCAGATCTGGATGCTACGTTTCTTGCTGAAGCCAAAACAGCCGATTTGTTGACCCTGAAGGGGCATCGTTCTGTCGGTGGGATGCGTGCGAGTATTTATAATGCGATGTCTGAAACGGGCGTGGATGCGTTGATTGCCTTCATGGCCGATTTTGAGAAACGTAACGGCTGATAATAATTCAGCGCAAAAAATGCAGAGATGCAAAGGCCGCAAGGTATTCATTATTTCCTGAATTTCTTTGTGTTCTTTACCTCTTCGCGTTTTTACGCTGAAAAAATGGATATAACTGACTATGTATAAAATTTTAACGCTCAACAATATTTCTGTTGCCGGGCTGGAGCGCTTGCCGCGTGAAAACTATGAGGTGGCTTCGGAAATTCAGCACCCGGATGCTATTTTGCTGCGGTCTTTCAAAATGCATGATATGGATATTCCGCCAACGCTGAAAGCGATAGGCCGTGCCGGTGCCGGTGTGAATAATATTCCTGTTGAAAAAATGAGTGCGGCGGGCATTCCCGTGTTCAATGCCCCGGGTGCCAATGCCAATGCCGTAAAAGAACTGGTGGTTACTGGCATGTTGCTGGCTTGCCGCAACATTTGTCAGGCCTGGGAGTTTGCGCGTGAGCTGGAAGGTGATGATGCAACGGTCAATAAACAGGTGGAGGCGGGCAAGAAAAATTTTGGTGGTTTTGAGTTGCCGGGGCGTACTTTGGGCGTGATTGGTTTGGGGGCTATTGGGCGTCAGGTAGCCAATGCGGCTGTTGCACTGGGTATGAAGGTTGTTGGTTTTGACCCCGGAATTACCGTGGAAGGTGCCTGGGCTTTATCGACGAATGTGCAAAAGGCCGCCACAGTGGATGAATTGCTGTCACAAGTGGATTTTGTCACTTTTCATGTGCCGCTTATCGAGGCCACCAAACACATGATTAATGCAGAGCGCTTAAAAAACATGAAGGACAATGTGGTCATCCTTAACTTTGCCCGTAGCGGTATTGTGGATGATGAAGCGGTATCCGAGGCAATTAAGGCCGGTAAGGTTTATGCCTATGTGTGTGATTTCCCCACCAATCTGTTGAAGAAGCATGAGCGGGTCATTACTTTACCGCATCTGGGGGCATCCACTGTGGAGGCGGAAGATAATTGTGCCATTATGGTGGCGGAGCAGGTGCGTGATTATCTGGAAAATGGCAATATCATTAATTCAGTGAATTTTCCTGATGTGAATATGCCACGTACCGAAGGTGTGCGTATTGCGATTGTGAATTCTAATGTACCCAATATGGTAGGACAGATTACGACGGCGCTGGCGAATGGTGATTTGAATATTATCGATATGTTGAACAAGTCACATGGTGATCTGGCTTACACTCTGGTGGATGTTGATAAGAATGCGCCGGATACTGTACTGGATACGGTGCGAGCTATTGAGGGTGTATTGGCTGTACGGGCCATATGAAAATACGACCTGAATTCTGCAAGTACGATCACTCGCAGTGATGTCGGTGGCAGGGAAAACGGGAAACACAAAAAAAGAGTAAAATATGGATTTGTCCCGTATGGTCAGTCTGAGGTGGCGATGGGCATGTATCTAAGGAGATGAATATTACTTGAATCCTGCAAGTACGATTACTGGTAGGGTTTAGGTATTATTTTTAGTGAAAATTATGGTCGATGAACTTAACAATATCAGACAAGCGATAGATTTACTGGATGAAAAGCTTCAGATACTGATTTCTGAACGTGCGCGCCTTGCCCAGAAAGTGGCGCAGGTAAAACAGGCGCAAGGTGATGACACTGTTTATTACCGTCCGGAACGCGAAGCAGCGGTGTTGCGCGACGTATTGGCGCGTAATGAAGGCCCATTATCCGGTGAAGATATGGCACGGTTGTTTCGAGAAATCATGTCGGCCTGTCTGGCGCTGGAACAGCCGTTACGAGTGGCTTTTCTTGGTCCCGAAGGCACGTTCACCCAAGCTGCTGCACTGAAGCACTTTGGCCATTCGGTACGCACTGTGCCGATGACGGCTATTGATGAGGTGTTCCGCGAAGTGGAGTCTGCTGCGGTAAATTATGGTGTGGTGCCGGTAGAAAATTCCACCGAAGGTGTGATTAACCATACTCTTGATATGTTCATGCAGTCTCCATTGACTATTTGTGGTGAGGTGGAGTTGCGCGTACATCACCACTTATTGGGCAAAAGCCAGGATCGCAGTGGCTTGAAACGTATTTATTCGCATCAGCAATCACTAGCACAGTGTCGCGAATGGCTGGATATGTATTTGCCCGGAGTGGAGCGGGTGTCGGTCAGTTCCAATGCAGAAGCGGCACGACGTGTGGCCAATGAAGAGCAGGTGGCGGCTATTGCAAGTGATGTCGCTGCCGATATTTATCACCTCGACACACTGGAATCCAATATTGAAGATAACCCTGACAATACCACACGGTTTTTGATTGTAGGTCGCGAGCCGGTTCCGCTCAGTGGTGATGACAAAACGTCTTTATTGGTTTCCACCGCCAATAAGCCGGGTGCCTTGCATCAGCTGCTGAAGCCGTTCGCGGAAAATGCGATTTCCATGAGCCGCATTGAATCTCGCCCTTCTCGGTTGACTAACTGGGAGTATGTGTTTTTTATTGATATCAATGGCCATGTTGAAGATGAAAATGTGATTCGGTGTCTGACTGCATTACGTGAAGAAACCGCTATGCTTAAAGTGTTGGGGTCTTATCCTCGTGCGGTTTTGTGAGCAGATTTAATAGAACTGAATGATCATGAACCCATTTGAAGCACGAGCCACGCCGGGCGTTAAAGGTCTGCGCCCCTACCAGCCGGGTAAACCCATCGACGAATTGCAGCGCGAGTATGGCGTGAGTGATGTGGTTAAGTTGGCCTCCAATGAAAATCCGTTAGGGCCAAGTCCAGCAGTGCTGGCAGCATTGCAAAATAAATTTGCCGAACTGGCACGTTATCCTGATGGTAACGGGTTTGAGTTGAAGCAGGCACTGGCTGCCAAACACGATGTTGATATGGCGCAAATCACCCTTGGCACGGGCTCCAGTGATCCACTGGAATTTGTGGTAAGGGTGTTTGTGCAGCCGGGCGACGAAGTGATGTTTTCCGAACATGCTTTTGCCATGTACCCCATTATTACCCAGGCCGCCAGCGCGACTGCGGTTATTACGCCAGCAAACACTTTACCTCCCAATAAATGGGGGCACGATCTTGATGCCATGCGTGCTGCGGTTACTGATCGTACCCGGGTGATTTTTATTGCTAACCCGAATAACCCCACGGGCACTTGGCTGAGCGATGAAGCACTACGGTCTTTTATTGCAGATGTGCCGGAACGGGTGATGGTGGTGGTGGACGAAGCCTATTTTGAATTTGCCAGTGATTCTGCGCTGGGTGCAGTGAATTACCCTGATGCGACTCAATGGCTGGATCATTTCCCCCATTTGATGGTGACCCGCACCTTTTCCAAGGCTTATGGGCTGGCGGGATTACGTGTGGGTTATTCGTTATCCCACCCGAATGTGGCCAATCTGCTCAATCGTATCCGTCCCCCTTTTAATGTTAACAGTCTGGCATTGGCGGCTGCTCAGGCAAGTTTGAGTGATGCGGATCATATGCGTCGTGGTGTGGCACTTAATGCCGAACAAATGAACGTGATGACCACGGCAGTGAAAAAAATGGGATTGGACTTCATTCCTTCGGTGGGTAATTTTGTGTGCATTGATGTGGGAGGCTCTTCATCGGAAGGGAATGCGGCGTCAGTATATGAAGCCTTGCTTCATGAAGGTGTGATCGTGCGTCCAGTGGCTAATTATGGAATGCCGCGACATCTGCGGGTGACGCTGGGGCTGGCGGAAGAAAACGCACGTTTTCTGGCAGCCTTGGCGAAGGTGTTGGCATGAAGAAAATGATCAAGCAGCTCACTATTATTGGCGTTGGGCTCATTGGTGGCTCTCTGGCACGGGCACTGAAGCATGCGGGTGTTGTAGATGAAGTGGTGGGTGCAGGGCGCGATGTACAACATTTGCAGCGGGCGTTAGCGCTCGGTGTAGTAGATCGGATTGAAACGGATTTGGCGTTAGCGGTGCAGGGTGCGGATATTGTCGTGGTGGCAACGCCAGTGGGTGCGGCGGAAGCGGTTTTTCGTCGTATTGCTCCAGGATTATCTGTTGATACCATTCTTACCGATGTGGGCTCCACCAAAACCAGCGTCATTGCAGCAGCCCGGACGGCCTTTGGTCAATTGCCAGAGAATTTTGTCCCTGCTCATCCCATTGCTGGAACAGAAAAGAGTGGTGTGGATGCCTCGTTTGCAACGTTGTTCGAGGGGCGGCGTGTTATTCTGACGCCCACGGAAAACAGCGCATCACAGGCGGTAACACGGGTGCGAGCCATGTGGGGAAAAACGGGAGCCGAAGTGGTGGAAACCAATGCAGAACATCATGATGATGTTCTGGCGGCCACCAGTCATTTGCCACATCTGTTAGCTTTTTCGCTGGTGGATACCCTGGCCCGGCTTGATACCAAACAGGAAATTTTTGAATATGCTGCGGGTGGTTTTCGGGATTTCACCCGTATTGCCTCCAGTGACCCGGAAATATGGCATGATATCTGTCTGCACAACAGTGACGCTTTGTTGAAAATGCTGGCGCGTTTTGAGGCTGACCTGGATAGTTTGCGTCAGGCTATTGCCGATAATGACGGTGATTATTTATTGCGGGTATTTACTCATGCGAAGACTGCGCGTGATCAGTTTTGTGAGGATTGAGATTTTTTTGATGGTTTTTTCTCTGCATGTTTTGCACCTTCGTGACTTTTGCCAGAGATTGCCAGAGAATGAATAAAAGCCTTTATGAGGCGAGATAAATACAGGATTGAATGTGGACGAACAGAATATGATTTTTACCGTTGAGCCTGGTGGTGTTTTGCAGGGTCATTTGCGCGTACCCGGCGACAAATCCATTTCCCATCGCTCCATCATGCTGGGTTCGTTGGCCGAAGGTATTACGGAAGTGACCGGGTTTCTCGAAGGCGATGATGCACTGGCTACCTTGCAGGCTTTTCGTGATATGGGTGTCACCATTGAAGGCCCGGATAATGGACGGGTGACTATTCATGGTGTGGGTATGCGCGGACTGAAAACACCTACTGCCCCGTTGAACATGGGTAATTCAGGAACATCGATGCGCCTGTTGAGTGGTTTGTTGTCGGGGCAGTTGTTTAATACCAGCCTCACGGGTGACCGTTCGCTTTCCAGTCGGCCTATGCGCCGGGTTACCGAGCCATTAGCGGAAATGGGCGCGGTGATTGGTACGACCGAGGCGGGCACTGCGCCGCTGAACGTTTGTGGTGACCAGCCTTTGCGCGGTATTCATTTCGAAATGCCGGTGGCCAGTGCGCAGGTTAAATCCTGCTTATTGTTGGCGGGCCTATATGCTTCGGGACGCACCTGTGTTACCGAGCCTGCACCCACCCGGGATCATACTGAGCGGATGCTGGCAGGTTTTGGTTACCCGGTGGAAAGAGAGGGAGCCACCGCCTGTGTTGAAGGTGGCGGTAAGCTCATTGCCACATCGGTGGACGTGCCCGCAGACATTTCGTCGGCCGCTTTTTTCATGGTGGGAGCCAGCATCACTGAAGGCTCGGATATTGTATTGCAGCATGTGGGCGTTAACCCCACCCGCATCGGCGTTATTAATATCCTGCGTCAGATGGGTGCTGACATTACTCTCAGCAATGAACGTGAAGTAGGTGGCGAACCTGTGGCCGATATTCGCGTGCGTTCAGCGCCGTTAAAAGGTATCGCGATTCCCGAAGACCAAGTGCCTTTGGCGATTGATGAATTCCCCGTGTTATTTGTTGCCGCTGCCTGTGCCGAAGGTGAGACGGTGCTGACGGGTGCGAAAGAGTTGCGGGTAAAGGAAAGTGATCGCATTCAGGTGATGGCTGATGGCTTGCAGACTCTGGGTGTGAATGCCCGCCCCACCGAAGACGGTATGATTATTCAGGGCGGTGGTGCCGGTTGTCAATTGGGTAGCGGTTGTGTGGAAAGCCATGACGATCATCGCATCGCAATGGCTTTTTCCATGGCGGCACTACGAGCCAGCGGCCCGGTGGTCATCAATAACTGCGCGAACGTCAATACCTCCTTTCCTGGGTTTGTTAGCCTGGCACGGCGTGTGGGGCTTTGCATTGAGAGCAGCGGCTAATAATTAGCACGAATTTCTTCATTCACCAGCGTTTGTAGTTGATCAAAACCAAAACTGGGTAATGGTTTTCCGTTAACAAAGAAGGTGGGTGTTTTGTCTGCCCCCAGTAGCTCGCCATCAGCAAGATCCTGGCGGATTATGTCCATAATCGCAGGGTCGTTCATATCCTGTTTGATGCGCGCTGCATCAACGCCTGCCCGGTCGATAAAACGCCAGAAAATATCGGGCTGGGCTACATGGTTGATAGCCCATTGTGACTGGGTGGCAAACATCAGCTCTAGTACTTCCCAGAATTTATCCTGTTTTCTGGCCGCCTCCAGCATTGCCACCATCTGATCCGAACCTTGATGAAATGGCAGGTAACGCACCACCAGGTTAATTCTGCCAGCGTGTTGCTGCATCAGCTGTTTTACGAGCGGATGAAATTGGGCGCAGGTTCCACAGGCAGGATCCAGAAATTCGACGATGGTGACTTTTGCAGCTGGATTGCCTGTTTTGACCGAATAATCCTTAATCAGTGCGGCATTATTGTCTGCTGCGCGTTTTTTTTGGGCCTGTTCTTTTCCTGCATCATGAAACAGGGCGGCAATAACAAAGGCAAGCACCAGCAAAAATAAAGCGATCAGGGTAAAGTGACTCTGTTTCATGTTGTATTCCTGGTTTGATGAAATAGGGGTTTAGTCGTGTGATTCAGTGCGGCTTAAAAGTGCATGGGCTTTCAATAATACGGCAATGATTATGCTGAAAGCAGCTAATGACAGTAGCGGGATGGGCACGATGCCGAACAGTACCATACTGTCGTCAGCGCAGGATATCCCCTGGCGACAGGGTTGCAGACTTTCCGGAATCAAGCCATAAAACAGCAGGCTGTGATAAAGAGTAAACAAAAGCCCGATGACTGCAATTGGCAGTGCATATCTTATTACACGGGGGTCGAGTGGATGTAGGCCCAGCAATAAAATGACTGCCAGCGGAAACATAAAAATACGCTGATACCAGCACAATTCACATGGGATCAATCCCATGACTTCACTGAAAAATAGACTGCCCAGCGTGGATAGCATTGAAATCAGCCAACCGGTAAAAATTAACGACCAGCTAGTGGCGTGTATAGTTGATTGATTTGTCACACCTGTTTCACCCGGGTTTATTAAAGGTGCGGAGTGGAAATGTACGATAAAGCATGAATAGTAGTACCGATAAAAGGATGTTCAAGTTGCTGACAATTGTATTGCATGGGCGATAAGAAATCACCAACCAAAGCGTTGACCGTTGAGTCGTACCCATCCATCTTTGTGCGTGGCAGGTTCCATGGAAAACCATGGCGCATAACTGGCAGCAACCTGCTCGGCTTGTTCGTCAAGGATTCCGGACAATACAATGTGGCCGCCGGGAGTAATGCATGCGGCAAAACGTTCAGAAAAATCCATCAATGGCTGGGCAAGAATGTTGGCCAGTAGCAGAGGGGTTTGCATATCGGGCAAGGCATCCGGTAATACGGCATCTATATTTTCTGCAACATGGTTTTTTTGTGCGTTGTCATGCGTGGCGATAAGTGCCTGCGGGTCGTTATCCACGGCCCACACATAGCCTGCCCCTAGCTTGGCCGCAGCGACAGCAAGAATACCGGAGCCACAACCATAATCGATGACGTTATCATGGTTTGCACCGTGTTCATCCAGCCATTGTAAGCACAGTGCGGTGGTAGGGTGAGTTCCCGTTCCAAAGGCCAGTCCTGGATCTAACAGAATATTGATGGCCTCGGGTTGAGGCGCTTCTGTCCAGCTGGGCACGATCCACAAACGTTTACCAAAAGACATGGGCTTGAAACTGTCCATCCATTCACGTTCCCAGTCTTTGTCTTCCAGCGGTGAAATACGGTGGTCGGGCAGGCGATCAGGTGTTAAGGCTTTGCTGACTTGTGTCAGTACGGTGTCCATGTTGGTTTCCGCATCAAATAGACCAATGATGCGGGTGCGCGACCACAAAGGTGTTTCACCCACGGGTGGCTCGTACAGCGGCTGGTTTTTACTATCAAGAAAAGTGACTGCACTGGCACCAGCCTCATCAAGCAGCTCAGAGAACTGTTCAGCATTGTTTTTTGTCGTTTCAAAAATGAGTTGCAGCCAAGGCATCGAGAGTTTTCAGTGTGTTGTCAGAATGTGTTTGTTGAATTCTACCCCAAACAGTATAAGTGAAATACTTATAAATTAATACTCAATAATTTTTGTGGTGACGGATGATTCATGCCTTTTAAGGTAATTGTCTTCCTGTTATGCAAGGTGGATGAAATGCTAGGCATTTATACAGATTTTATCTGAATTTGAAGGTGATTTTTTTTGACGGAAAAAAATTATTGTTAACAGTTTATATGTTTTTATTTTTAGTGTGAATATTAAGTTTAAAAATGATTATGATTTGTTGAGGTGGCAGGGTATCTCCATGGTGAATCAGTTAATGTTGAAATAGTAATGTTTAAAACATTTACAGGTTTACTGTTTTGGTGAAGTAAGAGGCTATCCTTATGAAGGATGGTTTTATGTATCTTTGTAAGGATTTTTCTGATGTAAAAGACCTTGCTCTTAATGGTAAGGTTTAATCTCGATTGGTAGAACACTGTTTTTCAGAAAATAATTTTTTGAATATTTAACTCATTTCTATCACGAAAAAACCAAATGCCAATGTCTGTGGTTGGCTCGCATTATTAACTGATTATGGAAAAAAGAATGATTTTTACTCTTTTAAGCCCTGAGTCGGTATCAATGACATTCTACTTGTTCTACCAACGTTGCAAGTATGAAATTGACAGCTTTACTTCACAAGGATAATGATCTCATGTTAAAGAAATCGAGCACGATGATTTTCTCTCGCCACAAAAAACTATACGGTATTACATCGCTTGTCATGCTGGGCTGCTTTACTCAAAGCGCCTTCGCTGACACGGAATTTGAACCACAAATTGAATACGCAATTTCAGGAGCTGACCCGGTTGATATTATTCTGGGTGATTTTAATAACGATGGTATTGATGATATTGCAACAAGCCTGGCTGATGGTGCCACTGGCGGCAGCATATCAATACTGTTTGGTACGAATAACGGCGAATTTGCTAATCACATTCAAATACCACTAACTGACGGAAGTGGAGGGGATTATGTTCCCGCTGGTTTGGCTGGCGGAGATTTTAATGGTGACGGGCGGCTGGACTTAGCCGTTACCGCAGGCGGTTCTAATCTCGCTGATGTACATGTGTACCTCAATACCGCTGCTGGTGATGTGAGTTTTTCATACGCGACGACAGTCGTCAGTGGTGGAATACCTGCCGTAGCAGTTGTGGCTGAAGACCTTGATAATGACGGCAACCTGGATATTGCCGTAGCCAATAACGTTGGGGCTACAGGCTTTGGTGTGTCAGTGTTTATGGGTAACGGGGATGCTACGTTTTCTGCTGCCCAGAATATTGTATCGACAGATGCCGTGGATGCCACCGGCATTCTTGCCGTTGATGTGGATAAAGACAACGACTTTGACCTAGTGACGCCAAGACTGGTTTTACATAATGATGGAAATGGCGACTTTAGTGTGAATAATCCGCTGGAATCACGAGGCTCCCCATTGCATATCGTCTCTGTTGATCTTAATCAAGACACTTGGCCAGATGTTATTCTGAGTGGTGAAGGCGGTATGGGTACCTATACAAATAACCAATCCGGGATTTTCAGTTCTGTGGATTTGGGCCTTGAAGACGGTATCCTGCGCGGACACACTGCGGGTGATTTCAATCTTGACGGTAATGTTGATATTGCCTACGCCAGAGAAGATACCGATGAGCTGCGGGTTTTCCTGGGTGATGGCACGGGCGTGCTGATACGGGATACGCCGCTTATTTTTTCAGTGGGTGATGAACCGAAAAATATCGTCAGTGGTGATTTTAATAACGATGGTATGCTGGACATTGCCGTACCGAATCGCAATGCTGGATTGCCTACGGTTTCTGTATTGTTACAGCATGACCCGAATGCGCCGCCAAATGAACTGCCTGTTGCAAACCCTGGCGGCCCCTATAATGGTACGGTTGATGTCGCCGTTCAGTTCGACGGCTCAGCTTCGTTTGACCCTGACGGCACTATTGCGTCCTATAGCTGGGACTTTGGTAACGGTACAACCGACACTGGTGCAACACCGACCGCGACGTATACCGAAGCGGGCACATTTGATGTCACTCTAACGGTGACAGATGATGCTGGTGCAACAAACACAGTGAGCACGACGGTGGAAATTGTTGCTGCCGTCAACGAGTCACCGGTTGCGAATCCTGGTGGTCCTTATAATGGCACGGTTGATGTCGCTGTACAGTTTGACGGCTCAGCTTCGTCTGACCCTGATGGCACTATTGCATCCTATAGCTGGGACTTTGGTAACGGCACAACCGATACCGGTGCAACACCGACCGCGACGTATACCGAAGCGGGCACATTTGATGTCACTCTAACGGTGACAGATGATGCCGGTGCAACAAATTCGGTAACGACAACAGTGGAAATTGTTGCCGCTGCCAATGAGTTGCCCGTTGCAAATCCTGGTGGTCCCTATAATGGCACGGTTGATGTCGCTGTACAGTTTGACGGTTCAGCTTCATCCGATCCCGATGGCACGATAGCATCTTATAGTTGGGACTTTGGTAACGGTACAACCGGCACTGGTGCAACGCCGACTGCGACGTATACCGAAGCGGGCACATTTGATGTGACTCTGACCGTCACGGATGATGCTGGTGCAACAAACTCGGTAACGACAACAGTGGAAATTGTTGCCGCTGCCAATGAGTCACCCGTTGCAAATCCTGGTGGTCCCTATAATGGCACGGTAGGTACTGCTGTACAGTTTGACGGTTCAGCTTCATCCGACCCCGATGGCAGCATTGCATCCTATAGCTGGGACTTTGGTAACGGCACAACCGGCACAGGTGCAACGCCGACTGCGACGTATACCGAGGCGGGCACGTTTAACGTGACCTTGACGGTAACGGATAATGATGGTGCAACAAACTCGGTAAGCACAACGGTGGTAATCGTTGCTGCCGCTAATGAGTTACCGGTTGCAAATCCGGGTGGTCCCTATAATGGTACGGTGGGTACTGCTGTACAGTTCAATGGCTCAGCCTCGTCCGACCCTGATGGCAGTATTGCATCCTATAGTTGGAACTTTGGTAACGGTACAACCGGCACAGGTGCAACGCCGACCGCAACGTATACCGAAGCGGGCACGTTTAACGTGACCTTGACGGTCACGGATAACGACGGCGCAACGAACTCGGTAAGTACAACCGTAGTGATTGTTGCCGCAGCCAACCAGTCACCTGTTGCAAACGCCGGTGGTCCTTACAGTGGCATTGTTGGTAGTGTGATGCAGTTCGACGGTTCAGCCTCATCTGATCCAGATGGCACCATTGTCTCCTATAACTGGGATTTTGGTAACGGCACAACCGGCACAGGTGCAACCCCGACCACGACATATACCATAGCGGGTACGTTTAACGTAACTTTGACGGTAACGGATGACGGTGGTGCAACAAGTTCGGTGAGCACAACCGTAGTGATCAGTGGTGTTATTGTTAACCAGCCACCGGTTGCAAACTCTGGTGGCCCATATGATGGAACAGTCGGTGCTGCTGTACAGTTCGACGGCTCTGCTTCATCCGATCCCGATGGCACGATAGCATCTTATAGCTGGGATTTTGGTAATGGCACAACCGGCACGGGAGAAAACCCGACCGCAACCTATACCGAAGAGGGCACATTTGATGTCACCTTGACGGTAACGGATAACGTCGGAGCAACAAACTCAATGAGTACAACCGTAGAGATTGCTGCTGTTGATAATCAACTGCCGATTGCAAACGCCGGTGGTCCATATAAAGGTACTGTTGATATCATCGTATTGTTCAATGGTTTCTTTTCATCCGACCCTGATGGGAGAATTGTTTCCTATAGCTGGGACTTTGGTGATGGCAGCGTTGGTGAAGGTGTAACCCCGATTCATACTTACACCGAAGAAGGAACCTATGATGTTATGTTGACAGTAACAGATGACGATGGTGGCACTAATACGGCCAGCACAACTATCGAAGTCGTTAACAAGGGTGGTGGTGGTGCGTTGAGTTCCTTCGCAGGCCTCGCCTTGTTATTGATGATGAAGTTACGGGCACGCAGAAGCAAAAAAAATCGTGATGACGACGACAGTGATGTAAGACACTAAAAGTCATTTATGTCTTGTTGATGAAAATGGTGCAGGTTATAACCTGCACCATTTTTAAATGGAAAAACCATAATTTTAAATTAATCAGTTAAGCCGTAGCGAAGAAAGGGTTAGCTGATTAATTTAGAACTATAAAAATAAGACCATTTTTAAATTATGTTAATAATAATTAAGCCTCAAAGGAGGTTAATGTTCATTTCAGCTACATTGAACAAAAGTGATTAAGATAGATCGAAGAAACGTATTGTATATTTTCGATCACTGATGAATTTACATCTAATATAATAATATGCAGGACCGCCTATAAAAGCGGTATAAATAAAGGACATTGATATGAGGTCAAGTAGTAATATTAATCGTTCTTTGTTATCCAGGTTAAAGAATATGTCAGGATGGAATATTTCTCTGTCTGTATTGACAGCACTTCTGTTTATTTTTATTTTTTCATTTGCATTACCCTTTTCCTCTGTCTCGCAGGATCCTCAGTGGTTGGCGGGAGAGCAGCTGGCTCTGAATGGGCGTGATGATATTCCGGCCTGTGCTCTGTGTCATGGTCGTCAAGGAGAAGGCAACGCTAAATTGGCAAGCCCCAGACTGGCTGGGTTGCACCCGGGTTACATTAAAAAACAACTGAAAGATTATGCGCGGGACCCTCTGCGAACACGGGCAGTGGTCGAACCCATTGCACGCGACTATGTTAAAACCCCCCGAACTTACGGTGACTTGACCGTGTTCACACCTGGTACCCGTTACGATCCGAAAATGAATAAGTTAGCCAAAATGCTGAGCGCTGAAGATCGACATAATCTGGCAATTTATTATAGCAAGCTGGCTTTTGTTGCCAGCCCGAAGGCATATGATTTTGAAACCCTGGAACGTGGAGAAGACCTCGCGTTACGTGGAAAGCCGGAATACGGTTTACCGTCCTGTGATTCATGCCATGGTCCGGGAGGACAAGGTTTTGGTGAAATTTTTCCCCCCTTGGCGGGGCAGCCCGTTACATACATTATTGCTCAAATCAATAAATGGCAAACTGGAAAAAGAGATAATGATCATTTGGCATTAATGAGAAATATTGCCGATCAACTTACCGATGGAGATAAGGTTAATGTAGCAGCGTACTATGACAATTTGTCATATTCCATCAATAGTGAGTAAAGTAAATGAAATATTTCTTTTTGAAATGGGTTTTATTATTTATGTTTTTTAACATAAATATATCGGCTGTTGGCGCAGAGGAAATCGGGCAAAGCCTGGATAGTCTGGAAGTCAGGCCCAGTTTGGTGAACTCCCGACTTAGTTTGCCTACTCAATTAACTCAGGTACATGTGATCAGTCCAGGCGAATATTTTGCTCCGCCTTTGGTGGCTGATATTCCCGATGATAGATTCGGCGATATGGTCAGAATGGGGCGCGATATTTTGATCAATACCGGAGTATATGCTGAACGTTATGCAGGTAACGGATTAAATTGTTCCAGTTGTCACTTGCAGGAAGGCCGTAAACCTCATGGTATTCCGTTATGGGCTGCTTATGGAAGGTACCCGATGTATCGCCACAAAACTCGCACAGTGGTAACGCTGGAAGAACGTATTCAGGACTGCTTTATATACAGCATGGATGGCATTGCACCGACGTTGGATGCACCGGAAATGAAAGCCTTGGTCACTTATATAAAATGGCTATCAAAAGGTGCGCCTGTGGGGGTGGATCTTCCAGGGCGTGGCCTTCCCAACATAAGTCGTACCCAGGATCTGGATCCTAAGCGCGGAAAAATTGTGTATGAGACCCACTGCGAATTCTGTCATGGAAAGGATGGAAAAGGACAAAAACACACAAACGGAAAAGGTTATATGTTTCCGCCGTTGTGGGGTAGTGACTCATACAACAAGGGTGCCGGGATGCAACGTATCAGAACATTGGCAAAATTCATCAAAGGCAATATGCCCTTGGGGGCCAGTTTCAGTTTGACAAATCAGGAGTCATTGGATGTGGCAATTTATATCTGGCTGCAAGAGCGGCCCAGAAACCCCAAAATGAGTTGGGCAATGGATTTCTTTTTCCCCAACATGGCGCGCTGAACGGATATGGCAACTAAAAGAAACTGGCTTTACGTGGTATTTCCTTTCTTGCGTTGGACATCGATGCTCAATCGGGAAATTGTTAAAGCAGATATTATTGCGGGTGTGACTGCTGGGGTATTAATATTGCCACAGGCAATTGCGCTTGCAACATTGGCAGGTCTTCCGCCGGAATACGGATTGTACACATCGATATTTCCAGTTATGTTTGCTGCTTTGTTTGGTTCATCCTGGCATGCCATGTCCGGACCCAATACCGCATTAAGTATACTTATTGCTTTCACTATTGCACCATATGCCAGCATTGCTTCACCCGAATGGATTCAGTATGCCATTACTCTGGCATTTATGGCGGGAGTGATTCAGATTGCATTGGGTATGCTGCGTCTTGGAGTTATATTTAACTATTTCTCCCAAACCGTTACGATTGCACTGATTACGGGTGTTGGCATTATCATTATCATTTCCCAGCTAGGTAATTTTATGGGAGTTCTAATGAATATTGCCGAACCCATAGAAGATGCACTTCCGCAAGTTATTTATGGTATATCCAGAGCTAATGGGTTTGCTATCTCTGTTGGTATTGTTACCGTACTTTCAGGGCTTCTGATCAAACGTTATTATCCAAAGCTACCCTTTCTTATTATTGCCGTTATTTCGGGAATGTTGTTTTCAGCAGGACTGGAGCTGGTGCTTGGCGCATCCAATGTGGGGCTGGATAAATTGGGTAATATGTCATTATCCGCATTGCCATTATCCTCTCCGGACTTTAGTCCGGAAAATTTTTCTGAAGCTTCTCAAGGTCTGTTGCCCGCAGCGTTTGTTATCGCTTTTTTAGGTTTGATACAAGCATCTCTTATTGCCCGCGCCATGGCAGTTAAATCCGGACAATCCATTGATATCAATCAGGAGGTTTTGGGGCAGGGTATCTCAAATCTGGCTGGCAGCTTTGTCTCCTGTTTTCCCAGTTGCAGTTCTTTTAATCGTAGCGCCTCCAATTTTGAATCAGGTGGAAGAACCCCCTTGTCTGCTTTGATATCTGTGGTTACCTTGGCAATTCTTGTCATGTTTGCTGCTCCGCTTATTGCGCATATGCCTATTTCTGTGATGGCCGCTGTCTTGTTATTGGTGGGTGCAGGGCTTATCAAAAAAAGTGACATTAAAAAAACGCTTCTGGAAAAAAAGGAAAATCAGTTTATTTTCTTCCTGATTTTATTTGCTACGCTTTATGGTGGCGTTGATTACGCAGTATTTCTTGGTATTGTTTTATCGATCATTGCCTATATGAGAAATGCATCAAAACCGGAAATAGAACTATTGACGGGAAAGGAAGCACAGCAGTATTTCCCTCAGTCTGATTCAGTGGTGCTTGCCCATAATATTTTGTCCAGGGGAGATCGAAAGCCCAGTTCATCTTCAGAAAACCAACATACTTTTCATCCATTCAAAGAGAGAAAATATAGTGAATTGAATGTAGAAATACCGAAACAATTTGATCATGTTACCGTATTACAGATTTCAGGAAGTTTATTTTTTGGCTCTGTGGTGCGTTTAGAAAATGCATTGATGGACTTAAGAAAACAGGATGATGGAAAAGGAGATTTAATTATTTCGGGTGAAAACCTTCAATCAATTGATGGCACTGGCGCAGAAGCTTTAGTGAAAGAAGCCCAAAGCCGTATGGAAAAAGGTGCTCGAATGTTACTGTGGCTGCGTAATCACAACCATGATGCAGTGCTTCATGCCAGTGGGCTGATAAAAATTGTGGGCGAAAATAATATTTATTATTTGAAAGAAGACAATAATGGACACCATCAGAATAATGTGGCGTAAAAAGGGGATTAAGGATGTTTATTAAAAAATGGCTGCCAGGATTTTTATGTTTTATTTTGTTTGTTGGTGTGGCGGCTTCCAGTGAAGCACCACGCTATAGCCTGTTATTGCAGGTTAGTGAGGACAGCCTGGATAAACTTAACCTTGCGTTGAATAATGCGAAAGACGCACAAAAATCTTTTAGCCCTGAAAATATAGAAATTCAGATAGTCGTGTTTGGTGCAGGTGTTCACACCCTGAAATATTATGCACCTGCACCTATATCCGATAAGGTAAAAGCAGCTACCTATAGCGGTGTACGCATTGTACTTTGTGAAATTGCCATGCGCTCGGCTAACTTGCGTCCCTCTGATATGTTGCAATCTGTACGTTATGTACCCTCAGGCATTGCCGAAATTGTTGAAAAACACACGCTGGGGTGGACGTACATTCGTCCTTGATATGCCAAAATCTATTATGACAATAAAAATTAAATGGGTATGTTTTCTGTTTTTATATAGCGTATTTTTTTCATTCGCTCAGGCGGGTAACGGCACAATTACATTGATACACATGGGGGACATTCACGGTCACCTTGTGCCTCGCCCGAATATGCGGGATGGAGAATCAACCACAGAATACAAAGTGGGTGGGCTTGCCTATTTATACAGCGCAATAAAAAAAATTCGTGCAACACACGATAATACGTTATTGGTTAATACGGGAGATACCATACAAGGCTCTGCGGAAGCATTGTTTTCTCGCGGCCAGATTGTTGTCGATATACTTAATAAGTTTGACATCGATGTTTTTGCACCAGGAAACTGGGATTTTTTGTATGGTACGAAACGTTTTATTGAATTATTTTCCGGCGACAACCCAAAAGCCAATTGGAATGCCCTGGCAGCCAACCTTTATTATGTCACGCTTTATGAGTACCCACTGACACCCTATCCGCAAAAAGCAGGGCAGCGGGTTTTGCCATCACATCGGATAAAACAGATTGGCAATGTAAAGGTCGGCATTGTTGGTCTGACGGCTGAACGAGGCCCACAATCTGTGAGCCCATTTTTAATGGATGGGTTTTATTTGAGCACTGGTGAGGAGGAGCTTGTCGAAGCCATATCGTTATTACGTAAAAATAATAACGTTGATTTGATTCTACTGATTTCAGAGCGTGGCTTGGCAGCCAACCTTGATATTGCGGAGCGTATTCCGGGTGTTGATATTATATTGTCTTCAGACATGCATGAGGAAACACGGGAAGTTCTGCAAACAAAAAACGGTACCTTAATAATAGAAGAAGGTCAGGATGGCACCATACTTGGGGAAATTACCCTGACCATTACGGATAAAAAAATCAGTAACTGGAATTGGAAGCCTCACTTCATTAATACCCGTGACTATCAGCCTGATCCGGAAATACAGGCGATGATAGAGAAATATCGACGTCCTTTTATAAAGGGGTCAGCTTTTGTCCCCCATGTTAATCCGGTGAATGCGGCGGTATTACGAACGCCCATCGATACCATTATTGGACATACGAAAGTCGCATTGCACCGCTCTAATTTCTCAGATGCTGCATCCATGCCAGCAGTAATAGAAGGTTCATCCCACAATTTTTTGTCCGATGCTTTCCGTTTGGCTTGTAATGCGGATGTTGGTGTCATTCGTGGATTTCGTTATGGCACACATATTGCGCCTGGGCCCATTCGCCTCGAAGATATTTATCACTATATCCCCATTGGGCCACAAATTGCTTGCGGTAAGGTATCCGGTGACAATTTATATCTTGCCATTGAGAAATCTGCCGATGATGTTTTCAGCGGTTGGGTGGCTAACTGGGGGGGAGGCTGGTTGCAAGGGTCTTCGGGTATCACTTACACGCTTGACCCCGGTAATGAATATCGAGTGAGAGTATCGAATATGCGTATTAATGGTGAGCGACTTGATGCCACACGTATGTATACAGTTGCGGGATATTGGTATCTCGACAACTCACATAAAATCAATGGTATGGTCGCCCAGGAAATCAAAGTGTTAAAGGATAGGTATGGCGGTATCGTGGATGCGACCGAAATTGTTGCTTATTATTTGCAAACCTTACCGGGTAAAACTGTTGACCCGGAAAAGAACCGTGTGCATTTGTTAAAACCTTTACCCAAATCAATTAGTGTCAATAAAGAAATACAACCATTGCGGGGTGTGCCACGACCGGATTATTAGAAGTGTGTATGCTTTTTTAAGTGCTGACTGAATAACTTTATGCGCCGCAAAGGGCGCAAAAAATGGCCAAAGGAACCCCGCCTATTTTTTGTGCCATGCATTTTTACGGTTAACTGGTGCTTATAAATGGCCATTAATTTACCTAGCATGGCTGTGAATTGTGGGTAATCAGGTAAAACCATGAGTATTTAACGCAAAGATCGCAAAGGCGCAGAGGACGCAAAGAAAAATATAAAACTGCCTGGTTATGTCTGAATCTCAGCCATTGCCGTGCGTATTATTTTGTTACTCATTCCGTTCATTATTTATGGTGTGGTCGTCATCATGGCTGTGCTTCATAGGCAATGAATGCACTTTACACCCTCTGCGCCTTTGCGATTTTTGTATTCATAACACGTCATTTTCCAGTGCCACGATAACGTATGCCCCACTGTTGTCGCGGTGCATTTCTTCCACAAACGTGATACTTGTACCCGCAGTAGTGGCGCTTTGTGGATGCTGCTGCTTTAGGTTTAGCACCTCCTTATTACCCATGATTCTCAGCCATTGGGTAGCCTCGTAACCGGCTGCTGTCCCTGTAAACATAATATCCACATGAGATAGTGTCACCCGATGAGGTCAATTTTCTTCATTACGTCAATATCCTGGTAGGGTGGTTTAGTTCTTGCGTGTAACAAATTGAATATATAGGGGTTTAATTTGTCCAACGTGGCTGTGAATTGTGGATAATCAGGTTAATTTATATTTACAGCCCCAGTTTTTTCTCAAGGTAATGGATATTGGTGCCGCCAGCAGCAAACGCGGCATCGTTGAAAATATCCTGCTGTAACGGAATATTGGTTTTAATACCCTCAATAACACATTCTCCCAGTGCCGTGCGCATACGTGCCATAGCGATTTCGCGGGTATCACCGTGTACGATGAGTTTGCCGATCATTGAATCGTAATAGGGCGGTACGCGGTAGCCGTTGTAAATATGTGTATCAACGCGCACCCCGAGTCCGCCAGGGGCGTGAAACTGGCTGATGGTGCCTGGTGAGGGCATGAACGTTTTCGGGTCTTCGGCATTGATGCGACATTCAAAGGAGTGGCCGCGAACTTTGATATCATCCTGCTGGTAGCTCAGTGGCAAATTAGCAGCGATACGAATCTGTTCCTTGATCAAATCTACACCGGTAATCATTTCGGTGACTGGGTGTTCTACTTGGATACGGGTGTTCATTTCAATGAAATAGAATTCCCCATTTTCGTATAAAAATTCAAAGGTGCCTGCGCCACGATACCCGATTTTTCGGCAGGCTTCGGCGCAACGGTTACCAATTTTGGCGCGCAGTTCAGCGCTGATACCAGGGGCGGGGGCTTCTTCGCAGACTTTTTGATGTCGCCGTTGCATGGAGCAGTCACGTTCACCTAAATGAATCGCATTACCATGCTGGTCCGAGAGCACCTGAATTTCTATATGACGAGGGTTTTCCAGGTATTTTTCCATGTACACCACGCCACTGCCAAAGGCTGCTTGAGCCTCAGCAGTGGTGAGTGAAATAGCATTGGACAGATGGGCTTCGGAATGCACTACGCGCATACCACGACCACCGCCACCGGCAGCTGCCTTGATAATAATGGGATAGCCAATGCCGCTGGCGAGACGTTTGTTGGTGTCTTCGTCGTCTCCCAAAGGGCCGTCGGAGCCGGGTACACAGGGTACGCCGGAGTCACGCATGGCTTTGATGGCGGATACTTTATCCCCCATCAGGCGGATCGTTTCCGGTTTGGGGCCAATGAAGGCAAAGCCACTTTGCTCAATGCGTTCGGCAAAGTCTGCATTCTCCGCGAGGAAGCCGTAACCGGGGTGAATAGCGACTGCATCGGTGACTTCTGCTGCACTGATCAATGCCGGGATATTCAGATAGCTGCCAGCAGAGGCGGCGGGGCCGATGCACACAGTTTCATCGGCAAGACGAACATGCTTTAAATCCTGGTCGGCTTCGGAATGCACAGCAACCGTCTGGATGCCCAGCTCTTTGCAAGTGCGTAAAATACGCAGGGCAATTTCCCCGCGATTGGCAATAACGATTTTTTCAAACATATTTTTTACCTGCGTTCAGGGTCTACGTTGGAATCTGCGGTAAATGTGAGTTTTTCGGTGGCTGACAATGCACTTACTCAATAATAAACAGCGCTTGCCCATATTCCACTGGCTCACCATTTTCCACCAGGATGGCCTTGATAGTGCCAGCCTTGTCAGCCTCGATTTGGTTCAAGAGTTTCATCGCCTCGATGATACACAGAGTATCTCCCACCTTGACGCTTTGGCCCTTTTCCACGAAAGGGGAGGTGCCTGGTGAAGGTGCCCGATAAAAGCTGCCCACCATGGGAGAGGTCACCTTGTGGCCGCTGATTTCTGCTTCGGTGCTGGCGGTTTCTCCGGGAGCGGTTGTTGTCGGCACCACAGCTGGTGCCGGTGCTATTACCGGTGCGGCCATAACGGCGCCGGAACCATAACGACTGATGCGTACAGATTCTTCGCCTTCATGAATCTCCAGTTCAGCAATGTTGGATTCTTCCAGCAGTTCAATGAGTTTTTTAACTTTGCGAATGTCCATTGTTGGTGCCTATAGGTTTTTGTTGATGTTGCACATGGCGGTCGCCAAAAATGGCGCAGGTGTGCGTGCGTAATCACTGATGTTCATTGTTATATGTGATGTGTTTAATTGCAATTCATAATTTTGTTATCGATATTTATTTTCCACATGCCATCTTTTATTGCGATTTTTTCTATCATGTCTCGTTCGAGAATGGTTTTACACCCTTTATCATTTTTTAAAATTATCTTTTTTAATCCTTTGTCTAAAGTTTCTTCCAAATAGCTTGTCTCATATCTCCACGAATCGACATTTCCAGAGTTTAGCGAAAAATCCAAAGTATAGGGTTTGTGAGATTTGTACGCGAATTTCCCGAGAAATTCTATAGTTTCACTTGTGCCATTTTTTATAGTGACTATTTTAGTTGTGCTGCATGAAATAATGACCGGGAAGCTTGTAAATAAAATAAATCTGGAAAAGCATGAGATACTTGATTTCATTTTAGTCATTGTGTTTTTGCTCCCCAGATGAGCCTTTTAATGTCTATTTTCATAGCTGTAGTATCTCTAACTCTTCGGGAAAAGTTGGCTGTGAATTTTTCATGGTCATAATATTTCATTAAATCTATAGACCCTTTTTCCGGATAACCAGATGTGGATGATTTTATGGACTGGGTTATAGAGTTTGTTGAGCCTTTGTGACTCCATGATAAAGATAGTCCGCCAGCATGCATTAATACTGAGTGCCCGAATTCATGAGCTGATACGAGTTTAAAGTCCAAATCTGCTCGATGATCCTGAAAAGCGCCTTTGTTATAAATAAAGCTGGCATCTATTCCTAAAATTGCAGGATTCATTGATCGTGCATATTTGTTTTTGTCTGTTTCTATGTAGAGATCCAGAGGAATTGCATTTACATCGCTATGTCTTGCTTTTACATGGGCCATAAAGCGAGTGCCCGCGACATTTATAAAACGCGACCAATATTGATCAATCCCGGTGCGAGCAAGGTATTTTAGTTTTTCATAGTCGTGATCGGAAATGCTGTTTTGCTTAAAGTCTAAGTTAACATGCACAACGATTACTTTTTGAGTCAATAATATCGTTGCCTGAGCCCATATAGCTTTATGTGCCTTTGTATGCACTTTTATGTGTCGGTGGCGAGCCTGATTCCATTCTTTCCGAAAATTTTTAACGGGTTTGTCGATGTCTTTATGCAGAGTTGCATGAAATTGTTCAAGGGTTAACGTTTCTTTATTTTCGGTCATGTGAATTTCCATGTTGTAGTACAATTTTGCGTAGGTTGGGGTGAATGTTTTTTATGAACCCCAACATGCCGGTGTTACAAGCCACCAAAAATATTCACATTCTGTAGCTATACTCTAGTCATTATTTTTTCTTAACAAAGGGATTAACACGTTTAAATTCAGCCAATGCCTTAATCGTAAGCGGTAGTGCATCTGGATCGGATTCTGCCCCTTTATGTGCTTCAGTATCTGATTTAAGTGTAATCGTATTTTGCCCTTCATACCGTACAGGCTGTCCACTAATGTGCATTACTCTATTTTTTTTCATTAAGCTTTCCATTATTTTTTGTAGGGCGAACGCGGTTGAATTCTTTAAATTGCTTTTTCGTAACAGGCTGCGCATCCGGGTCGGAAATCGCCCTTTCGTGAACTTCGTCATCTGATAGGTTATCAATGCCAGAATAATTTATATCACTGTCATCAAATGGTTTGTCAGTATCTCTCGTATAGGTAGTTTTTTTTTCATTCATATATCACCACGTCATATTTTGTCTATAAATCTGCCTCTCGTAAGGCTCAGCCTTACGAACCGATATTAAGTGTATTGTCAGCATCTCTTACGGTGTATGATACAAATAACACTTTTGTTTTATGGTTTTGTCCTATAGTGATATAACGGTTTTCATCATGACTGCTATGTTCAGTATCATATCTTTCTATACGATAATCATCCTCAAAAACAGTTATGCCTGCTTTTAGCCCTACACCATGTTTTTTTATATTGATTTTATTTTTGGTATCATGCCAAGTGAAATTATGTATCACATGTTCGCCCTGATTGTGTTTATGGGTATTCTGTTTTAATTTTTGATGTTTTTGTTTTGCATTAATTTATTTGCTTCTACCAAAATCTAGATTTTTTTGAATATCAGTCCAGCCTGGCAAACGCCGCTTCTAACGCCAATTCGTAAGCCTGTGCTCCCAGCCCGCTGATAACACCCTCGGCAATATCCGAAAAATAAGAATGCTGACGAAAGGCTTCGCGGGCATGGATGTTCGATAAATGGACTTCGATGAACGGGATAGCAACGCCGGTCAGTGCATCACGCAGTGCCACGCTGGTGTGTGTGAATGCGGCGGGATTGATGATGATGAATTCAACCTTGTCTGTCGCAGCCTGATGCACACGATCCACCAGTTCATGTTCGGCATTGCTTTGGTAGTGATGCAGTGTGTGTCCTGCTGTTCCTGCGACGTTGATCAAATGTTCGGTGATTTCTGCGAGTGTGGATTTTCCGTAATGATCGGGCTCACGACTGCCCAGCAGGTTGAGGTTGGGGCCGTTGAGGACGAGGATGTCAGCCATGATGATGTGCTCGCTTTTTAGTGATTCTGTGTTTATCCGACTTTTCTACAGTGGGGTTTTGCCAGACAGCGCAATTATGGTGCCAATTAACAGGAAAAACAGCATAAATGCGGTGATCGTGCATTTTTTCTGATGAAACTACAAGCAGTATGCCCCGATAGGGTTTTGATGTCTACGTTTTTGAGTATTTGTCGATTTTCGCCGACGTTGCCGGAGTGATCGTGGCAGAATGGCAGAAATTGTGAGTGATTACAGCAGTTGTTTGATGGTGCTTTCTATCATTTCACGGGTCATTTCGCCGCGATGTACAAGCTGAATGTTGCCGTTGCGGTCGATAATAACGGTGTAGGGGAGGGCGCCGTACCGGTTGCCATAGTCTTTGGCAACGGCAATCGCGTCATCTTCACCAATGAGCATGGGGTAGTTGATGCCGTAGGTGTCCATGAAATCCTGCACTTTTTCGGCGGTGTCGATGGCTATGCCAATAAATTGCAGACCGGTGGCACCGTATTCCTCCTGCATCTCGACGAACATGGGGGTTTCTCTGCGGCAAGGGGGGCACCAGGTGGCCCAAAAATTGAGGATGATCACTTTGCCGTCCCACTCGTGGGAGTTGCGCAGAGTGCCGTCGATGTCCGGCAGGCTGAATTCGGGGGCGGGTCTTTCTACCATGGACTGGGCTGCTTCGCGTCCTTGGGCATTGCCGGTTATCTGATCAATAAGCACGCCTCCGCCCCATAGGCCGACCACGAAGGTCAGCAGGTAGGCAGCGTATTTCATTAGCTTTTTTTTCTGCGGTGTGTTGCTGGTCATCTGTTTGTGGTTATTCGATTCGGGTTAGCGGAGCGCCTTTTCTATATGCTCACGAAAAGGGCCGGGTTTCACGAAGCCTACCACACGATAGCTGCGGCGTTCTTTACCATCGACACCAAAGAAGAGAATGGACGGTGGGCCGAAGACACTGAATTCTTTCATCAGGGCTTTGTCGATGTTGTCGTTGGCGGTGACGTCAGCCTTTAACAGGACGGTGTTGGTCAGAGCTTGTTGCACGCCTGCATCGGAGAAGGTGTATTTTTCCATTTCCTTACAGGACACACACCAGTCAGCATAAAAATCCACCATGACTGATTTCCCGGCGGCGGAGGCGGCGGTGATTTCACGTTCCAGCTCGGCCAGTCCTTTGAAGTTTTTGAAGACCATTTTGCCGCCGTGTTGCATGTTGCCCATGGCCGCACCACCACCACCGGCACCCATGGCCAAGCCGTGCAGGGGTTGCAGGGTATCTTTACCGCCTGCCGCTGCGCCGAACAGTTGCAGGGCACCGTAAATAAGCAATACGACACCAAGACCTTTCCACAGTTTGCGCCAGCCGGAGCCTTCGCCCACGGGGTCCAGTGCGCCCATGTAGATGGCGGAACCAATCATCAGTGTGCCCCACAGCATCATGGCCACGCCGATGGGTATGATGCGTTCCAGCATCCATATGGCAACGGCCAGCATCATGACGCCGAATACGGCTTTGATGGTGTCCATCCAGGTACCGGCTTTGGGCAGCAGTTTGCCTGCTGAGGCGCCAATGACCAGCAGTGGTGCGCCCATGCCCATGCTGAGAGCAAACAGAGCCATGCCGCCGAGCACCATGTCGCCGGTCTGGCCGATGTAGATCAGTGCGCCTGCCAGCGGTGCGGCTACACAGGGGCCAACGATGAGGGCGGATAGCAGGCCCATGATGGCGACGCCGGTGAGTGTGCCGCCTTTCTGACGGTTACTGGCATTGGTGAGTTTGCTTTGAATGAACGAGGGCATTTGCAGTTCGTAAAAGCCAAACATGGAAAATGACAGCGCCACAAATACAGCGGCAAAACTACCGAGTATCCACGGATTCTGAAAGGCAGCCTGTAAATTCTGACCAAAGGCACCAGCGGCAACGCCGGCCACGGTGTAAGTCAGCGCCATGGCCAGTACGTAGACCAGTGACATGATGAAGGCACGACGGGTGGTGATGCTTTTGCCCTGGCCGATGATGATGCTGGAGAGGATGGGAATCATCGGGAAGACGCAGGGGGTGAAGGCCAGCAGCAGTCCAAAACCGAAAAAGGTGAGGATGATGAGCAGGGTGTTGTCGCTGGCCAGCGAGTCGGCGATGCGATCCTGTTCGGAGCGGGGGGCATCATCTGCTCGGCTACTGCCAGTGTCGGAGCTGGTGACAGCTGCTGTGGCTGAACCGGCAGGCAGCGAAACGGGCATTTCTTTGGTGATGGGCGGATAGCAGAAACCGATATCAGCACAACCCTGGTACGTGGCAACGAGGATGATGTCGGTGGCGTCGAGGTTGGTGCGTTCTAACGGGATATCGATGTCCACTTCGTGGTAATAAGCGACCATTTCTCCAAAGTATTCATCGATTTTCTTTTTGCCTTCGGGCAATACGGGGGTGCCGAGGGTGATGCCGTTGGCATCTTTCAGTGCAAACTTGAATTTGTCCTGATAGAGATAGACTTTGTCGGCAATGTCCCAGTGGACGCGCAAGGTGTTGCCATCAATGGCCTCTGCGCTAAACGTGAAGGCCTGGTCGGGATGCAGGAAGTCATCGCCGGAATCAATGAGTCCCAGTCTGCTGCCCAGACTTTTCAGGGCACCGAGCGGATTAAAACCACCGGAGTCGTTGCTTGTGTTGGTGGTTGTTTCGGCGGAAGCCAGCGAAGGCAGATTGAAGGTAACGGTTTTGGTTTGTGGCGGATAACAAAGCCCGATATCTGCGCAGCCTTGCGAGGTGATTTTCATGCTCAGTGTGTTGGTAGTACCGCTGCGGGTGATGGGGATATCGATGGCAATGTGCTTGGTGTAGGTTTCCATCTTGCCAAAAAACTCGTCTTCTTTGATTTTCCCTTTGGGGAAATCGGGCGTGCCGGGCTGGATGCTGTCGGTTTCGCTGACGAATTTGAATTTATCGCGATACAGGTAATATTTGTCGGCAATTTTCCATTCAGCCCGAACGGTGTTGGCATCGATGACGCTGGTAGTGAGTGCGAATGCCTCGTCAGGCATCAGCGGTTCTTCATCCTCGAAATTATTGCCAATGCTGGCCTGGGCGTTGCCTCCCAGCAGTAGCATAAGAAGAGTGAATAGCAGTCGTTGTGCAATGGTCATGGTGTGTCTCATCGATTTGTTCGGGTTACTGTTTGTTGTTCGATCCACTGGAGGTAACCCGTCAGCCCCTGAGCAATGGGGACAGCGATCACCTCGGGAAGTTCATACGGGTGCAGTGCGGTAATCGCCCGTTCCAGTGCGGGATACGCTGCATCCGTGGTTTTGATCAGGAGCAAATGCTCCTGGGATATCTCCCGTTTTCCCTGCCATTGATAGACAGAAGTCAATCCTGGCAGGATATTCACGCAGGCTGCTAATGCCTGGTCCACCAGCTGGTTGGCAATATTCTGTGCGGTGGCCTGATCCGGACAGGTACACAGAATAAGCAAATAGGCTGTCGATTGCCGCGCAGGCGTTGGCATTACCTGATTCCTTGTTTTTGTTATATCGTATCGTGGGCAGTGTATCTTTACATGCCTGTTAATGAGAGTCGATGAGTGTTTTCCGCTAACCGTTTGATCTGTATGATATACCTGACTATCCTAGGTGTTATGGGTATATTGACGGAATGGCGCTGATTGCTGATGGCTCCGATCATTGTATAGTGCGGCTGTGGATTATTTTAAAAATACAGGTTGATGACAGCCTGTTATTGGGACAGCGGCACCGGAAATAACATTAATGAACCCTTTTGCAATACTGCTTATTTTGTTTCTCACCATCCCTCTGGTGGAAATCTATCTGTTGATCAAGGTGGGTAGCATTATCGGTGCTCTTCCTACGGTATTTATGGTGGTATTTACAGCCGTGCTAGGGACATGGTTATTGCGCATTCAAGGGTTTGCCACATTGGCCAGGGTGAAACGCACGATCGCTCAGGGTGGTATTCCTGCTATTGAAATACTGGAAGGTGCCGTGCTGCTGGTGTCTGGTGCATTGTTACTGACCCCAGGTTTTTTTACCGATGCCATTGGTTTTTTATGTTTGATCCCTTCGTTACGCCGCACTATGATCCGCTGGATGCTGGGACGGTTTTTGACACCACCGGGTGGCTTTGGCGGGACAGGTGGCCCGCATCGCGGGGGAGATTCGCCGGGCCCTCATCGGCCAAATACTATCGAGGGTGAATATCGTCGTGAAGATGACTGAGCCTGACTAAACAAAACACGTCCATTAATTAAAAAGACAGGGAATATGACTCGAAAACTAATAATAAACAGTTCACTGGCAGCGAGTACATTGTTGATGCAGTCCGCATTACAGGCCGCTGTCCCAATTAACGATACGTTCAGTCTGGTGGGTGATGTCCGTACCGGGTTTTACACGCTGGATCGTGATGACCGCGATGGCAGTGCTTCGGAGAAAGATGAGTGGCGGCTGCGTCTGCGCACAGGTTTACAGGCGACTATCAGCGAATCGCTCAGTGCCCGGGTGCGTTTTGCCGGGCGATATACGACGCATCGTAGTGCCGCAGATCCGGAGTTTGAGCTTTATTCGTCTGGAATCACTCCCGGTTCTGACGGCTTGAAAATGGGTCAGGCCACGTTCGATGAAATGTGGTTGAATTATGTACGAGGTGCGTGGAGTTTGCGTGTCGGGCGCATGCAAACCAAACTGGAATTAGTGGGTGTGGCAAAAAAATCACTGGATCGCAACGATAGTCCCAATACTGATATTGCCTGGACTGATGGGCTTTATTTCAAACACAAAGGCAGCAACGGGTGGAAGACCCACGCTATTGTGCAGTACAACCCTGAGGAGGGAGCCACACAGGTGCGTCGCAAAACGCTGGATTTTGCAGACAGTGGCAGCCGGGTCAGTTATTTTTTTGCTTACGAGAAAACCGATAAAAAGGCCACCATTGTGCAGCGTTCCCTGGATGTCACGTACCTGCCATCCGCCTTGCAAACCGATGGCAGTGCCACCGGTAATATCGATGATTATCTGGCTTTTGTAGGGCGTTTTGCTGCACAGTGGCCCATGGGGGCGGGTGGCATGAAATTTCTGCTGGCCGGTGAACTGGGTTATGCCCCGAACACGCCCACCAACGTCGCGCTTGATCTGGGCAACAGTGGCAATGCTGGTGGTAATGCTACGCAAGTCACGTTCAATTTCATCGATATTGTACCGCGTCACAGTGTGGGCGTGGTTGTGGGCAAAGTGGAAGGAGGCTGGCTGCTTTCACCGGACTTTAAAAATAATCAACATTTGTACGAAACACGTTATCGATGGAATATGGCCAAAAAACAGCGTCTTGAAATCCGTTTGCGTTATCGTACTGATATTGAACAACGTACTGATAAAACTGAAAAACGTGAAGACACCGATCTTTATGCCCGCTATACATTGAAGTTTTGACAATAAAAAACCGGTCATGCAGCAGTCCTTCTGTGGACGCTGCATGATCCGAATGGGATTTGTGTTTGAGCTGGTACATCAACCACTTTATATTGCAGCGGACTCAGGTTACTTCCAGGCATCGTCTTCTCAAAGTCTTCTCAAATAATGTGAAGGCAACCGGGAATTGCTTTTGACCTGCTTAATTGTATAGACTGCGCTGGCTATGGACTTTTTTCGCCAGACAAACAAACGGATATTGCTATTGTGGAGCGTATTGCTCGCTCTAATGTTGCTGTGCGCGCAAGGCGTTAAATTGCATGCCCATGATCTGGGGCACGGGGATGAACACCATTCCAGCGATGGCCATATTCATGCCATTGAGGCAACGGGTGATCACGGTTATTTAAGCAAAGTACATTTTGCTCATGACACATCTCACAGTGAGCATCATGATGACGTGGTATCCGAGATTGATATCAGTCCTGACGGGTTATTGAAAAATACCAATAACAGCGTTTTTGCGATAATGCTGTTCGCTCTCTTTTTTATTTTAATGGTATTAATTTCTTCACGACAGCTTATTCAGCGCTGCCGGGAGAGTCAGCTCATTCTTCGCAGCTGCCAGATTTTTTCTCCGCCTTTACGGGCCCCACCGCAGTATTACTCTTTCTAAACATTTCTTTATATCGGTTTTTTTCGGTCTTGCTCTGTTGTCAGGCGACGCATGACGTTGTTTGCATAATGCTGAAAACCAACTCATTTTTTAAATCAAGTTTGTTACGCCTGCACGATCGCAAGCGTACACAAGGAGTTTGTAATGCGGGTATCTTTTTTTATGCCGAGACAGATGGTTACATCGTTGCTTATATTTTATTGGGCATTGCTGAGTTTAATCGTCACTACCGGCATTGCTGTCGCCGCCGATTCAGATATTGCCAAACGCACGATGAGTTTGCATGAAGCGGTTGCTAAAACCATCGAACATAACCCGGATTTGCGAGCTTTCAGTCATCAATTAAACGCGCAGCAGGGACGAGTGCAACAAGCTGGGCTGGCTCCCAGTCCTGAGTTCAATGTTGAGCTGGAAGACATTTTGGGCACGGGGAACAATAAAGGTGTGGATAGCGCTCAGGCAACTTTTAGTATTAGCTGGGTGCTTGAGCGTGGAGTCCGGCAGCGTTACGTTGATGCCGCACATGCAGGTTCATCGTTAATTGAGGTTGAAGCGGATATCAAACAACTTGATGCAGCGGCTGAAACCGCGCGTCGTTATCTTGTCAGTCTGGCATATCAAGCGCGAGAGGTGAATGCGGATAAAACCATTCAGCTTGCAGAAGAAACGATTAAATCCGTACACAAGCGGGTAAAAGCAGGCAAGACACCGGAGGCTGAGTTATCCAGAGCGCAAGCGGAACTCGCACGCAGAAAACTGGAACGTGAAGACATTGAGCACGAACTGTTATCCGCGAATCGTCGTTTGGCTGCTCAATGGGGTGAGACGGTGTTGACGTTTTCCCGGGTTGAGGGTGACATTACCCACCTTCCCCAGGTGGCATCATTTGAAGCGCTCAAAGCCCGGTTACCCCAAAATCCTGAGTTTGCCCGGCTCTTGTCTGACCAGCTGTTAAAAAAAGCGGAATTACAGCTCGCATTGGCGCGAGACAAATCCAGCTGGCGCATCAATGCGGGAAT
>Ga0256839_1001270_pt1 | contig 31114 bp, 22 predicted proteins | sample 354166metaG_FD_185968 | JGI IMG/M metagenome (GOLD analysis project Ga0256839, IMG submission 185968) | Hydrothermal vent microbial communities from Mid Atlantic Ridge, Atlantic Ocean - 354-166 | ecosystem: Environmental > Aquatic > Marine > Hydrothermal vents | place: Atlantic Ocean: Mid... | reverse complement strand
TGCCTTGAAAAAAGCACACCATTGCATGGCTCGCAACAAAGTGGAAGTGGTGCGCTACGACACCAGCACGGAAGATGAAGAGCAAATTGGCGTAGGCTTGGGCTGTGAAGGCATCATAGACGTCCTACTCTCCCCCATAAATCCGGAGGAAGAAAACAATCCCATTCGCATCCTGGAATCCTGCATAGACAGCCGCCAACCGCAAATTTTGCTGACCATCATCCAATCCGACCAGCCGGGGCTTCAGGCAGGCAAGATGTACAAATACACAGAACACGAAGGCGAACTAAACGCCATATTACCCCAAGAAGCCCTACAAGACATCGCGAGAGCCCTCAACTCCGGTAAGTCTGCTGTCAAGCACTATTCTGGCCTATCCGTCTTCATTGAAATCTTACAACCGGCCATTCAGCTGGTGCTCTTCGGCGGCAACTACGACATCTATCCACTGCTACGCATCAGCAAAGAGTTGGGCTGGAAAGCCAGCGTCGTCATGAACCCCGCCAAAGCCAATCGAAAAGTAAAAGAGCTGGCCGACACGATATATCCAAAAAATGCAACCGTCCCCTACGACGAATACACGGCCTTCATCCTCATGGCCCACGATTATAAAACCGACAAGGAAAACCTGCGCATGGCTTTGCAAACCGAGGTGCCGTACATCGGCATGCTGGGGCCGGTCAAACGCCGCAACAAAAGCCTGGATGAACTGACCGCTGAAGGACATCAATTCTCACAACAACAACTCGACAGACTCTACAATCCTGTAGGACTTGACATCGGGGCCACCACACCCGAGGAAATAGCGCTGGCCATCTTGGCAGAGGTCAAAGCCCATTTTGCCGAAAGGCAAGGCCAACCCCTGCGCGAACGAGCCGGATACATACACGAAAGAGAATAAAAAACATTACCCCTTACGCAACCTGTTCACGGCCTCCACTACATCATCTACGGCTTTCGCCAAATCCTCATCCCGCGTTTCCCTGCCCAAACTGAAACGCACCGAAGCCAGTGCCTCCTCATCGGACAACCCCATGGCCTTCAACACATGCGAAGGCAAAACCTCTGCCGAATTGCAAGCCGAACCTGCCGACAACGCCACCTTAGTGCTGAGGGCCAACAGCAAATCCTCCGCCTCAATGCCCGAAAAACGCAAATTGCTGACGTGATGCAGCCGATGCTCGCGACAAGCATTCACCGCCACCCCCGACAAACGCTCCAGCAAAGTCCCCTCCAACCAATCTCGTTGCCTCTTTAGTCTCTCTCCATCCGAACGCCAACGCCCTGCAGCCAATTCCGCCGCCTTGCCGAAACCCACAATCCCCGGAACGTTTAATGTGCCCGCACGCCGCTTGCGCTCCTGACCGCCTCCCGTGAGCTGAGGCAACAAATCCAAACCCCGACGAACATACAAGGCTCCCACGCCCTTAGGGCCGTACATTTTGTGGGCAGAACAGGCCATGAGGTCTATGCCCAAACCCTCAGGAACCACTTCCACTTTGCCCACGGCCTGCGTAGCATCGCAGAACAACAAAACCTCTTTTTCCCTGCAAAGCTCCGCTATCTCCGCTATGGGGTGTATAAGCCCCGTTTCGTTGTTCGCATACATCACGGCAACCAATACGGTATCAGGTCTGATGGCTTTCGCCAAATCTCGCAAATCAATATGCCCTTTAGCATCTACACCCAGGTAAGTCAGCTCTACATCAAAGAGTTTCTCCAGCCAGGCACAGGTGTCCAGCACGGCCTTGTGTTCCGTTCTCACCGTAACGAAATGGCGCTTTTCAGGCAAAGCGCAAAGTGCCAATGAGCGAAGAGCCAGGTTGATGGCCTCCGTCGCTCCTGAAGTGAAGACAACTTCCCGAGGATCCGCGCTCAACAAATCGGCTAACTGCCCGCGGGCCTGCTCCACTGCTTCGCGGGCATCCCAGCCGTAGAGATGGGTGCGGCTAGAGGCATTGCCGTAATACAGACGAAAATAGGGAAGCATGGCCTCCAAAACCTCCTCCGCTACCGGTGTCGTGGCATTGTAATCTAAATAAATCATCGCGTACATCTTAACCTGACAAAGATAAAACGCATACAACAACACGCTGCTCCTCAATAGCGAAGAAATAGCTTCTCGCATCGGCTTTAAGGCCAGACTACGACCCAAAGCATTCGCCCCGGAAAAGCTATCTTTGCCTGAGCTCTGCCACCTGTTTGCAAACTCAGCAAAAACGATACCATGGTATCTGCCATCCTCCTCGCTGCCGGTAGCTCCCGGCGCATGGGCAAACAAAACAAACTGCTGCTACCCTGGAACGACCAGCCTATGATCGCCCGGGTAGCGGAGCAGATCCAAGGCAGTAAAGCAAGCGAAATCATTGTCGTTTTAGGCCATGAAGCCGAAAAAGTCAAAGCCGCTTTGGCGCCTTTTGATGTTCAATTCAGTTACAACCCCAAACATCAAAGCGGCATGACTTCCTCCATCCAAGCCGGTATTAAAACATGCTCACCGGACAGCCGGGGCTACCTGATTTGCTTGGGCGATATGCCCCGCCTACAAACAACGGACTACGACACCATAATAGAACAGGTTTCCGGCAAAAAAGAAATTCTGGCGCCTTTCTATCGCGGACAAAAGGGGAATCCGGTCTTCTTCTCCCGACATTTCAAAGGGGAAATCCTCGCCCATACCGAAGCCGAGGGATGCAAAAAAATCGTACAGGCTAATGCCCTCCTGCTTCGAAGCATCCCCTTCACCAACGACCACATCTTGCACGACATCGACAAGCCCGAAGATTATCTCCCCCAAAACGGTTTCAATCCGTTTTCCAACGATTAAGCAGGTTGCTCTGCCGGCCACCTCGTCCTATCTGACGCAGAGCTTTCTCAAGGCTTTCCAGGTTGTGGGCAGGCTCCAAAGCATCCAAATACGGCAAGGCGGTTTTCATGCCCAGCACTTCCGGAGAAAAATCGGGATGCCCTGCCAGTGGATTGAGCCAGATGATTTTCTTTGAAGCCTTGCGTATCTTTTTCATCGCCCTTCTCATCACCTCAGGAATACCGGTATCCCAACCATCACTAAGGATGAGGACTACTGTTTTTTTATCCAGCAGAGCATGAGCATGCTCCTCTGCAAACTGCTCCAGACAATGCCCAATGGTCGTACCTCCCGACCACTGAGGCACTCTTTCCGAAACGACGGCATAGGCTTTCGCCAAATGATATTGTTCGAAAACATCGCTTACGCGATGCAAGGCCGTGCTAAACACAAAAGTTTCAATGCGGTCATAAGCATTTTGGAAGGCGTAAATCAAATGAATAAAAAAGCGACTGTACAAATCCATGGATTTGCTCACATCGCAGAGCAACACCAACTTCAATTTGCGCTCTTTGGGCCGGTAAAAGAGCAAACGATGGATCTCTCCTCCCCGACGCATGCTCTGGCGAATACTCCTTTTCAAGTCTGCCTTTTTCTGCTTTTGGGATTGCTTTTTCAAGCGGCTGCGCTCGTGCATCAGGCGGCGGGCGGTTTTCTGCAACAAACGCATCATCAAGCGCATTTCCTCCGGGCTGAGGTCTCCAAAATGCTTACGGGTAAGCACCTCTGTCGGGCTGGCAGCTGCCAGTTCTTTTTCCTCCTCTGCCGGCTTTAAATTCAACCAACTTTTGAGTGCCTCAAATTGAGCCTTGCGCTTTTCCGCTTCATTGGGCTGTTGAGCAAAGACCTCCTTCAGCTTGGAATTCACCGCTTGGTCCAGTTGATGCCAAAACTCCCGATAGTAATCTTCAAAACGCAAATGCTGTAAACGACTCTTGGCCAAAACAGCTTTAAGCGCTTCTAAAAATTCGCTTTCGCGATCAAAAGGCAAGTGCTCCAAGGCCCGCAGAGCATCGGCTTCTTCCGCCGGCCCCAAAGCATAACCCCTTTGCCGCAGAAAACGACAAAACAAAACTACATGCCCGGAAATGGCCTCCGGCCGACTCAGGGTTTTCATCCGATAAAGGTAAAAAGATTGTGCTCCATTTCAAAACAAAGCCCTTATCTTTGCCTGAAATATAGTGCCTCCCCCCCCTATCCGGGCACACCCCTACAAAACAGCGGGCCATAAAAAATACCTCGCGGTAAAAAACTACCGCCGGAAATTCTATACAATATACACGCTCCAAGCTCAGAAGAAGCTGGAGTGTGCAGCACGCCTTCAAGGGCTAAAAACTTTGGGCTACTGCCTTCAACCAACTGCCTGGGAAAAACCTGCGCTTCACGCAAAAAGTTGGAACAAGCGGTGTTGCTCAAGTTGCTCGGATTCCAGCCCTTGGCAACTTTTTGATTACCTAAAGCCAGCTGGGATGGACAACATCACCAGAAACAAACACAGGAAAGCATGGGCACTGTTGAGGTCAAAACCACTCCAAAGTTGAACCCCCTACCTCTCGAAGAGATCAGGGAAGCTACACTCCGCTATTTTAAAGGCGATGAACTCGCCACCGATGCCTGGATAAAAAAATACGCACTGCGCGACTCCTTCGGCAACATCTATGAGCGCACACCCGATGACATGCACAGGCGAATAGCCGCCGAATTGGCCCGCATCGAGCAAAAATACCCCAACCCGCTATCGGAAGATTTTATCTATGAACTGTTGAAAGACTTTAAATACATCGTGCCTCAAGGCAGCCCCATGGCAGGCATCGGCAACGACTTCCAAGCCATCTCCCTTTCCAATTGTTTCGTCGTTGGCAACAAAGCGGACTCCTACGGCGGAATTTTGGAACTGGACGAAGAGCAGGTGCAACTCATGAAACGCCGGGGCGGCGTAGGACACGACCTTTCGCATCTCCGCCCCAAAGGCACGGCTGTCATGAATTCGGCTTTGACTTCAACGGGTATTGTCCCCTTCATGGAGCGATACTCCAACTCTACCCGAGAAGTCGCCCAAGGGGGGCGCCGCGGGGCACTCATGCTCACCGTCTCCATCAAACACCCCGATGCCGAAGATTTCATCGATGCCAAGCTCGAACAGGGGAAAATCACGGGAGCCAACATCTCCATCCGCATAGATGATGCCTTTATGAAAGCTGCTATAGCTGGCAAAAAATACCTGCAGCAGTTCCCTATCAACAGTACTAAGCCCAAAATCAAAAAAAGCATTGATGCGGCCAGGCTCTGGCATAAAATCATCTACAACGCCTGGAAATCAGCTGAACCCGGCGTACTCTTCTGGGACACCATCATCAAAGAATCCCTGCCCGATTGCTATGCAGACTTGGGCTACGAAACCATTTCCACCAACCCCTGTGGGGAAATCCCTCTCTGCCCTTACGACAGCTGCCGCTTGCTGGCTATCAACCTGTACAGCTATGTCGAAAAACCCTTTACCCCCCATGCCCGTTTTGATTTCAAAAAGTTTTCCCTGCACGTCCGCCATGCTCAACGCATCATGGACGACATCCTGGACCTGGAAATTGAGAAAGTAAAACGCATCCTGCAAAAGATAGACAAAGACCCGGAGCCGGAAGCCTTAAAAGCCAGAGAACGCCACCTCTGGGAAAAGATTTTGAAAAAATGCGTGGAAGGACGTCGCACCGGCGTGGGCATCACGGCAGAAGGCGACATGCTGGCAGCCCTGGGCCTGCGCTACGGTAGCGACAAAGCCATTAAATTCGCCGTAAAAGTCCATCGCACCCTGGCCCTAAACGCCTATCGCTCTTCCGTAGATTTGGCGAAAGCCCGAGGAGCCTTCCCCATCTACGACGCTCAACGCGAAAAGGGCAACCCCTTTATCAAGCGTTTGGCGAAAGCCGATAAAAAACTTTACGAGGACATGAAAAAGTACGGGCGGAGAAACATCGCCCTGCTCACCATAGCACCTACCGGCACCACCAGCCTCATGACGCAAACCACCTCCGGCATAGAACCGGCCTTCCTCATCAGCTACAAACGCCGACGCAAAATCAATCCCGACGAAAAAGACGCAAACATCGATTTTGTAGACAAAGAAGGCAACGCCTGGGAAGAATACGCTGTCTTTCACCACCACTTCGCCACCTGGCTGGAAACTCAAGGCTATAAAATGGAGGAAGTCAAAAGGTGGCCTCAAAAAAAGCTGGACAAGCTGATCGAACAATCTCCCTACCATCAGGCTACTTCCCGGGATGTGGACTGGGTGCAAAAAGTCAAGATGCAGGGCGCCATCCAAAAATGGGTGGACCACTCCATCAGCGTAACCGTCAACATCCCAAGCGACACTTCCGTAGAAGTCGTCAAAAAGATTTACCAAACAGCCTGGAAAGCCGGCTGCAAAGGATGCACCATCTACCGCGACGGCTCAAGAGCAGGCGTGTTGTTGACTAACGAAGAAAAAGAGACCCAAAACAACAGCAAAGCCTTTGCCGAAACCAACGCACCCAAACGCCCCAAGAAACTGGAAGCTCATGTCTTGCGCTTCCAAAATAAGCACGAAAGGTGGATGGCCGTCATAGGCCTGTACGAAAACCGCCCTTATGAAATTTTTACGGGTAAAATCGAAGGCTCTTTTAACATCCCCGAATACGTCGATAAAGGCTGGGTCATTCGCGAAAAAGAAAACGGCAAAGCCCGATACGATTTCCAGTACATCGACAATGAAGGCTATCCGGTAACCATCGGGGGCCTGTCTCGTGCCTTTAACCCTGAATTCTGGAACTACGCCAAGCTCATCTCAGGAGTCATGCGCCACGGCATGCCCGTGCAATATGTCATTGACCTGGTCAAAAACCTCAACATGAAAGAAGACCACCTCAACACTTGGAAAAACGGCGTAGCCAGAGCCTTGAAAAAATTCGTACCCGACGGCACCCAGGCTAAAGAGCAATGCCCTGCTTGCCAAGACCCCGATGGCCTGATTTACAAAGAGGGCTGCCTCATCTGCAAAAGCTGTGGCTATTCGGAATGCGGGTAAGCAAAAAGCAGGCAGCGCACACAATAATGTGGCACTGCCTGGCCCTAACCAAATAAAACCAAATGAACCTTGCAAAAAATGCAAGGAGTGCTCCAAAATTACGCTTTTTTTTTGAAAATTGCGCCTTCAAAGTTTTTCCTTAAGGCAAAAAATCCCGGCAGCAACCTCCGCTCCTTATGAAAATCCTAAAGTCTCTCCTTTGCTTGAGTCTGTTTCTCGGTTCACTCACCTCTACAGCCCAAAAGGCCGATTCACCGGTAAACGACTCGGCTTTTATCAAAAAAATCTACGACCTGACCCTTACCCAAAGCCATTGCCATGACTGGCTACGCCACCTTTGTAAAGAGGTGGGACATCGCCTGGCTGGCTCTCCACAGGCTGCTGCAGCCGTAAACTACATGCAACAACTCATGCTCTCCTTGGATTTCGACACGGTTTGGTTGCAACCCGTTATCGTACCCCACTGGGTGCGTGGCGGAGAAGAAATCGTCCGCATCGTCAGCTCCTATGAGGGCAACGGCTTTGATTTGCGCGCTACTTCACTGGGCAACTCCGTCGGCACAGGACCCGATGGCCTGCGTGCCGAAGTCGTTGAGGTACATAGCTTGGACGAAGTAGAACAATTGGGTAAAGAACACATCCAAGGCAAAATCGTCTTTTTTGCCCGCCCTTTCGACGAAACGGAGTATTACACCTTTCGGGCTTATGGAAAAGCCGTTGACCAACGCGTATGGGGCCCTTCCAAAGCCGCCGAATACGGCGCAGTAGCTGTCTTGGTGCGCTCCATGACCAATGCTACCGATGAAGTACCCCATACCGGCACCCTGCACTATGTCGAAGACCAGCCTCGCATTCCTGCCTTGGCCATCAGCACCTTCGACGCCGACCAACTCAGCCGGCTACTCAAAAAAGGTAAGGTGGAAATCTACATCCGCAACCACTGCCACATGCTGAAAGAACAGCTCTCCTACAACGTCATAGGTGAAATCCGCGGCAGGGAAAAACCGGAGGAAATTATCCTCCTAGGAGGACATCTCGATTCTTGGGACGTAGGCGAAGGCGCTCACGACGATGGCGCCGGCTGTGTGCAAAGTATCCAAGTATTGGCCACGCTGAAAAAAATGGGATACCAACCTAAGAGAACCCTCCGCTGTGTGCTCTTCATGAACGAAGAAAACGGCCTGGCAGGAGGCAAAGAGTACTGGCGCACATCCAATGAAAAAGACGAATACCACATGGCTGCCATAGAATCTGACCGCGGAGCCTTCACCCCGCGCGGCTTTACCGTAGATGGCCACCCAGATGTCTTTGAAGAAAAATACGCCAAACTGCTCCGCTGGCAGCCCCTGCTCAAAACCTGGAGACTGGAGTTCAGCAAGGGGGGCTCCGGCGCCGACATCAGCGGTTTGAAAAGCCAAAAGGGACTGCTCTTTGGCTATGAACCGGATTCCCAACGCTATTTCAACTACCACCACACCAAACGCGATGTCTTCGAAGCCGTCAACAAACGCGAACTCGAATTGGGCGCAGCAGCCATGACAGCTCTCGTCTATCTACTCGACCAATACGGCCTCGACTAACACAAAACCATGCAAGAGATAAAAATCCACGACAAGACATTCGTCCCCTTCATCTCCGAGGAAGAAATCGCCAAGGCTGTAAAAAATATGGCCCGACACATCACCCGCGACCTCAAAGGCAAAAAGCCCCTTTTTCTCGCCATCCTCAATGGCTCCTTTATCTTCGCTGCAGATTTGGTACGTCAATGTGACTTAGAACTGGAAGTGACTTTCGTCAAATGGGCCTCTTACCGTGGAACGCAATCTACAGGACAAATACAAGAACTGATCGGCCTAAACGAAAACGTCCAAAACCGACACGTCTTAATCGTAGAAGACATCATTGACTCCGGACAGACCATGCAAAAGCTCCTCCGGGCTTTACACGAACAAAATCCGGCCTCTCTCAGCATCGCCACCCTGCTGCTCAAACCCGAAGCCCTGCAATGCAAGCTCGATATTGCTTATTGTGGCTTTGAAATCCCCCCCGATTTTGTGCTCGGCTATGGCCTGGACTACGACGGCCTGGGCCGAAACCTTCCCCATCTATACCGCCTGGCAGACTGAACGGCCATTTTTTCCCTAAATAAAAACGCTACTCCCTGAATTCAGGGGGCTGGCTTGTGCCGGCCTTCCCCTCCTTTGTCTTTGACAAATACAAAACACCTTTACCATGCTATATCGTCTATATGCCCAGCGCATCCTATCAGCCCTTTTCATCCTCGCCTTTTACCATTCCGCTTTGGCTCAGCAATGGGTACAACAAGCGCCCTTCCAAGTCGTCTCAAAACTGAACGACATCGCCATAACGCCCGAGGGCTACGGATGGGCCGTCGGAGAAAACAATACGGCCCTCTATACGGAAGACTTCGGCGCTTCATGGATTTATAAGCCCACCGCTATCCAAGCCTATAACGACGACCTGACTTATGTCGCCATCTTGCCACAAACCAACGGACAAGAAGCCTTAGCAGCTTCGACCAACTTCAACCTCTTGCGAACTACCGATGCCGGAGAAAACTGGGAGGTCGTTCTGGAAACCCCACTCTTAAACGAGTTCTTTCAAGAACTCTACATCGATCCGCAAGGCACCATCTTTGCCATGGCCAAAAACCTCTACATCAGCAACGATGCAGGAGATCATTGGGACACCCTTCAATTGCCCAACACGTCCTACGGCAAAAAAGGCTTCTTCCTCGATGCTCAAAATTGGTGGGCTGGAGACTTCGCCCTCACTTGCTCACTCTACAAAACCGAAGACGGGGGCTTGAGCTGGTCCCAACCTACCACTCAAAGCTTTGAATTCATCAGAAGCATCCATTTCTTCGACCAACAAAACGGCCTACTCCTCGACAACAACGGCCTGTACGAAACCTCCGACGGCGGGCAAAACTGGAGCCTCCTCTATATGCCTATCAACCCAAAAGACATGTACGTTTACGACGAAAACTCCATCGTCATCGCTCAGGGAAACGGAGGGTTCAGCAACACAGAGGACGGAGGCCAAACCTGGACAACCCACTACCCCGACCAAACGACAGAATTGTTCAGCTGCACAGGCCTGCCTAACGGCTCTTTTTGGGCCACAGGCCAATACTCCTCCGTTTTTTTCACACCAAACTTATCACCCAATGACTGGGTCGATCAAGTAGGTGGCTACAAAGGCACCCTCTCCCAAATAGCTTTTACCAATGCGGATACAGGCTTCGTCATGGGATATGAAACCCTGCTGAGAACCTTTGACGGAGGTGCCAACTGGGAAAACCTCCAAAATCAACTGCCCTTTTCCTCTCTGCTAGCATTTCACGTGGAAGCTCCCTCCCATATTTGGCTCATCAATAACCAGGGAGACATCGCTGTTTCAATGGATTCCGGCAACAACTGGACGATAACAAGCAATCTGGGAGCCTCATCTTTCAAAAAAATCATCCGCAGCCCGTCTCAAGAACTGTTCATTTTATCCCAAGTAGGGCAAATATGGAAATCAACCGATGAAGGACAAAGCTGGAGCCTTCAACAAGATCTACCCGACAGCAACTATGAAGATCTCGTTTTTAGCTCTCCTCAAGACGCCTGGGTTGCCGGGCATGACGGTAAACTCTACCACAGCACAGACGGTGGCTCAAGCTGGTCCTTTGTCGATCTCCAAACCGATGCCGATTTTAAAGTCCTGAACTTCATCAATGAAAACAAGGGTTTCATCGCAGGTCGCCTTATCTCCAGCGACTCACTTTGGGTAACCGAAGATGGCGGACAAAGCTGGAACACGATAAGCGCGATCAACTTCTCTTTCGCCACCGACATGGCTTTCTTCAATGAAAATCAAGGCTGGATAGTGGGAGGAGTTGCCGGAATAGGCCAAATCACTCACACCGAAGACGGCGGACAAAGCTGGCAAACCGACCCCAATTTCTATCCCGAAATGATCTTCTCCATTACAGCTCCCATCCCACAAGAAGAAATTGCCTGGATCTGCGGCCCCGGAGGAAACATTTTCAAATGGGTTACCTGCTCCGAAGAAACTCCTGTCGTCACCGATATCTCCTACGAAGCTCCCTTTTGCCAAGGAGATACCGTTTCCTTCTCGCTCTCTTATGAAAATGTGGACATCTTCTCCTGGGAACCCCCTTCCGACTGGCTCATCTTCGGCAACAACGTCAGCTCGCAAGTTGAAATCATCATAGGACAAAGCAGCGGCTCCGTTACCGCAACAGGGGCAAACACCTGCGGTGAAGAAAACAGCTTATCTACCCCGGAAATCACACCTCTTCCCAGCCCTGAAATCCCCGTCTTAAACTTCGACCTCAACACCCAAACCCTCTCTACCGATGGTTTAGCCGATAGCTACATCTGGTTCCTCAACGGAGAAGAAATCGCCAATCAAAACGTAGCTGAATTCACCCCTACTGCCAGTGGCTCTTATACCGCTATTGCCGTCAACAACAACGGCTGCCAATCTCCACCCTCCGAACCCCTCGAAATCATTCTCGTCGGTAGCCTTTCGGCAAATGTACAAACGCTGCAAATCTTCCCCAATCCCGTGCAAAACACCTTCACCATCTCGCATTTGCCGAAAGGCACCAACAAATCCCTAAAGCTGTACAACGCCTACGGCCAACTCACCAACACCTATCTCCCCCCAAACAGCCCGGCGGAAAACATCTCTTTTCCCCTCCCCCCAAATTGCCCGCCCGGACTGTATTACCTCCAACTGGAAACAGCTGACGGCCTGCTAATGGCCAAACTCCAAGTGGAAAGATAACCCCATCAAACCACTTGACGGCTCCACTGATCCCTATCGGTGGGGCCTTTTTTTCGAAGACCAAAGAAACCTATCGGAAAGAGGTGATCGAGCTGACAAATACACACCATTTTCATATCCTGTAACCTCTTGCACCCTGCAGAAAACAACGGAACATCCCACAGCTCTCTCAAAATGTCGGATCTCTTTACACGATCCAAACCGCAAAAAATCGTATTTTTGCCATAAGCCTAAAATCACATCCTTCAACTTTGAATTGAGGATATGGACAAGCTCTTTAACTCCACCTTCGATTTCCTCTCTTATGCCCTGCCCGGCAGCCTGCTTCTGTCCTCTGCCCTTGTCCTCAACCCTCAAATATCCGACCTTAGTGAGCTAATCGAATTTGCAGCCCAAATACCCCTTCACGGGATGATCATCATTCTCATCTTTAGCTATACGCTGGGCTTTGCCCTCTACCCCATAGGGCGCGGCCTGTACAGAAGTCTCGGCTTCCGCCTTTGGAAACAGAAAATACCCAATGATGTCCCGCTGTTTATAGCTGACAAATACGCCCTTCTCAGAGAATTGGCCCCCGCCAACTTCAAGTACGTCGAAAATTGGAACATCTACTGCGCCATGGGGCACAACCTCGCCCTGGCTGCAGCAGGTTTCGCGCTCTTTTCCCTCATAAAAGTCCTTTGGCAACAACCGGAAAATATCGGCTACTGGCTCCTTCTTGCTTCCCTGAGCCTTTTCCTCTTTTTTTGCTTTCTCAATAGAGCCGTCGTCTTTTCCAACTGGGCAGCCATAGACATCAATGCCGCTATCACGCGCCTAAATCTGCTCGAAAAAGCCCAAAAAAACTAAAAACTCACAATCATGAAATGGCCAATTACTTTGCTGATGCTCGCTTTTATCCTCCCCGACATTAAAACACTCTACGCGCAAGATTTCCCCGTGCCCAAAAAGTACAAACTCAAAAAAGAGGAAGACTACTACCGCTATGAAAAAGATATCCTCAAGACCATTGACTGGATGAACAAAACCCCGCTAAATCAAAGCCCGAAAAAATGGAAAAAAGCTACAGGCTTTTTCCTGGAGTGGATCACCGGTTGCCCCCAGGTAACCATTGAGTTGCACGAAGAAACCGTTCCCTTCCTCGAGAAAAACGAAATCCTACTCATTCCTTTTTTTGCAGGATGGACTAAATATGCCCTGGAAAATCCCGAAGAGGAAAACCCCCTCGTACAAGGACATCTCGCCGGAATACAAAATGCTATAGCGTTCTATCAAAAAAACCTCCGTCAAGGAATCGATGAAGACCCGGAAATGGAAAAACTCATCGAGCTACAAGGCAAAAACCGATTGGTAGGCTGGATCAAAGAACAACTCGGCCTCCAAGAGAAAAGCTCAAAGCTGTAAACCTTCCGGCAAAGAGAACTACTCTTTGACAAAAAACAAAACCTCAGGTACTCCCTCGATTTGTAAAAAATAAAGGCCTTTTGACAAGCCTGTTAAAGACAAAAGGGTACTTTGCTCTTCAAGCTGGAATACCCGAATGCGATGCCCCAAAAGGTCAAAAAGCTCTGCCCGTAAGGGCTCTTGAAACCTTGTGCTAAAAACAAGCCTGAGATGAGATGACGCAGGGCTCGGAAACACTGAAATCTCGTGCACACGCCCCTCCCAATAAACGGACTCCACCGATGAATAATCAAAATAACCGTCAAAATCCACCTGCTTAAGCCGATAATAATACGTACCTGCCGCATCGGGAAGCTCATCTTCAAATTGATAAGTTACAAATTGATCGGATGTGCCTTGCCCATAAACAAAACCCCGCACATCCCATTTCTCCAAATCCCCCGTACGCTGTATTTCAAATCCCTCATTTTCATATTCCGCTGCGGTCATCCACGTTAAAACAGCCTTATCATCATCCAGACGAGCAGAAAAATCCACCAATTCAACGGGCAAAACACCTTGATACACCAACTGCACCTCGGCATTGGAGGTATTACAAACCACATTAAAAACGTGAATTTGAGCATTGAAAACAGCCTGTACCTGAGAAGGCAAAAAACACGAGCCCATACTCCCGGCAGTAAAAATCGTAAATACATCCCCCGGACTTGGGGAAAAACCTAAACTCACTTCAATGCTGCTTCCACTGTTGATATCCATATTGCCGGAAACCTCCAATTGATCGTAATCCAAAACAGGCTCTGTGCCATTTAACTCCATACTGAAGACAGTACCTGCCTGAAAGGAAAAATTTCCGATTAAGGAAAGCTTCCCGGGAGAATTGCCGGGTGAGACATTTCCTTCATAAGAAATGGTTTGTCCGGAAAAATTTATGGCACCTGCTCCTCCTAATGTACTGCCGGGCAAAGCGGTAAAAGAGTACTGGAACCGAATGGTTCCGGTATGAGCAAAAATACTTCCTTCATTAACGACAACAGCATATACATCGGATATGCCCGTACCTGCAGACTTTTGAAAAATACCGTAATTGTTAAGCTCATGTGTCATGTTCGAAGCACTTGAAATATTGGCATCACTCAAAAGAGTAAAAACGCCATAATTGTCCAGTACGCCATGCAAAACAAAATTGCCTGAGTTTGTCAAATCCAAAATATCCCGATTCTCCAAAGTCGTATTCCATACCAAACTCTTGTTTCCCGTTCCGTCTAAGTGAAGTGATTTCAAATTGACAAATTTCCCACCTCCACCCCAGGTACCGCCTTTCCAATACAAGCCCGACCCGGAAAAATTCAAAAACACGGAGTCAACTGCACGAACCTGACCTCTGAAAATAACGCTCCCTAACCCTGTCCCCGTCAAAGTATCCGATACAAAAAGATCATGAGTCACATAACCTTTCAAACTCAATGTACTCCCAGAAGAAACTTCATAACTACCACCTGTCAATTCACCACCACTATCTACAGACAACTCGCCTGACAGTACTTTAACCGTACCGTGCAAGTTGTTAAAATGAGCAGAGATATGAGAGACACCTGATCCCCCGGTCTTTTCAAAAACACCATAATTGTTGAGCTCATGTTCCAGATTAGAATTGGTATTACCCAAACCGGCATCACTCAAAATCGAAAACGTGCCGTAATTGTACACCACACTCCCGTTCAAATGGAGATCGCCCTGATCTTCAAGCGTTATAGTTCCGTAGTTTTTCAAAATAATCCCCATGGTTTTATTCGCATTGTTTTGAAGCTGAATGTGCCCGTAATTGGTCAAGGGTTCATAGGTCGAGCTAGCCAGCGTTCCGGATTTCCAGACAAGGGTGGAATTGGCAGCCAGAACACTGGCGGCACTCAAGATCAAAGAACTTTGCAGTTGAAGCGTACTGCCGGCAGATAGTTCAATACTTTTGGCACAAGCCTGAATATCAACCACGACCAAATATCCGTCCCCCGGAATAAAAACGTCATCCGTACAAGTTGGAATTTCATGGGTGCTCCAATTCAGCGTATCACTCCAGTTGTTATTGCTTGCACCTCCAACCCAGGTAACGGAAAAAAGAGGTATGGCGAAGAAAGAAAAAGTGAAAGCCCAAATAAATTTCAATATGGACATGGCGATAAAACATTTCGTAAAAAATAAAGTCCTCAGGGTATTGAGAACTTCTCCGATGCGTTTCTTGTATGAAAAAACCCAACCGGAGCTATTCAGCATTTCTCCCGTACCCAAGACAGGGCAAAGCACTTTAGTTTCTCGCCAAAATCCTTTAAAAAAACGCGCAAAAGCTTTCAGTTTTGTCGCATGGACGTATCTTTATCCCGTTCACGTTCAAAGCAACCCAAGGCACAAACCCTCTCCACCCGTGTATCACCTTCTAAAACCCCTGCTCTTTGCCTTGCCGCCGGAAACAGCACACAAGTTCAGCATGCGGCTTTTATCACCCCGACTGGCTGGCTTGTGGAACCGCGCCATCAACCACGACTCCAGGCTGCAACGAGAAGTCTTTGGCCTGAACTTCCCCAACCCCGTGGGCCTGGCTGCCGGCTTCGACAAAGAAGCTGCCCACCTCAACACCCTGGCCGCCATGGGCTTCGGCTTCCTAGAATTCGGCACCGTAACTCCTCGCCCCCAAGCAGGAAATCCCCGCCCCCGCCTCTTCCGCCTGCCTAAGGACAAAGCCCTCATCAACCGCATGGGCTTCAACAATGCCGGGCTGGAGGCTTTCGCCAAAAAACTGGCCGCCCGCAAAACCCAAAACCTCAACTGCATCATCGGTGGCAACATCGGGAAAAACAAAACGACGCCCAACGAAGAAGCACTCAGAGACTACGCCCTTTGCTTTGAAAAACTCTTTCCCCACGTAGATTACTTCGTCGTCAATGTCAGCTCGCCCAACACCCCGGGCTTGAGAGCTTTGCAACAAAAAAAACCTCTAAGCAAACTGCTCAAAGGTCTGCAAGAGCTAAACAACACCCACATCCAACCCAAACCCCTGCTGCTCAAAATCTCTCCGGATCTCAACCGCTCCCAACTCGACGATGTCCTTCAAATAGCCTTCGACCATCAACTCAGCGGCCTCATCGCGACCAACACCACCATCTCTCGGGAAAACCTGGGAAGCACACCACAACAAAAAATAAAAACCATCGGAGCAGGCGGGCTGAGCGGCGCACCATTAAAACAACGCTCCACGGAAATTATCCGATACCTCCACAGAGAAAGCAAAGGCCAATTGCCCATCATCGGGTCGGGAGGTATCCTACACCCGCAAGATGCCCTGGAAAAACTGGAGGCGGGAGCCTCTCTGATTCAAATCTTCACCGGATTGATCTACCAAGGCCCTGCTCTGATAGCTCAAATCAACAAAGCTTTGCTGAAAAACAAGTAAAAAATAAAAAGCCCCAACAAAAAAACGGCTCTACCTGTCAACGGAAAAGGACTCAACCCAAGCTTCTCCGGACTCCGAATCTAACTGCAAAAAGTATTTGCCGGAAGGCAGCATAGCAATGTCCACGACAAAAGAGCCTACACCTTCTCTACCCCGAAGAACTCTCCTACCCTGTGCATTCCAAATGCTCCAAAAACAGGGGCCCATCCATTGCCCGTCAATTTCAACCTGCAACTGATCCTGGGTTGGATTGGGAAACACACGCACAAACCCCTCCTCTACATCAACAGTAAAGCTCGAAACACAAAAAGAAAAAACAGTGTCTAAAGCAAAATCTAAAATGTTGTCCCGATCAGCATAAAGAAAAGAAGTAAGACTACCGGCTATGTAAACATCGGGAAAAATGCCCTGCTGCTCGTGATCAAGGCCGTAAATGTCCTTGTAACGCTCAGGTGAAATTCCAAACTCCCACCCATTGGGCAAATACTTGGTGTAGTTGTCGGAAAATATACCGTAAGTAGGCTCTCCTACTAAGGTAACACAATCAATTTCCTTGAGCAACATCGCGGCTACATCAGCAGCGCTGAGCGTCAAATCACTCGTAAGCACAACGACAGGCCTGTTGAGATACTGAACACCCTGAGGTTCAACATAGAAAACCAGAGAATCCGAAAAAAGATCGTAGGCCTGAGGCAAACGCACCTGCTTGGAATAAACCGGCTTAACCTCCGTAGTCAATCGGTTCCCCAAAATACGTGCATTGGAATCATAACCGCCGGTGTTAAAACGCAAATCCAAAACAAGAGCTTGGGTATTGCCTAGCCAGCTCAAAGCTTCATCAAGCTCCTCCGAAAAAGCCAGGTTGTCGTCCAGCTCGTTTCCAGCTTCTGCATAACCTTCCATTTCGTAAACACACAAATAGCCTATGCTATCCCGAATGGTGCCGTAATAAAGCAACTCAGACTCCGACACTTCATAGTTCCCTCCATCTATATAATCCTCCTCGATTAAATCCATCAAATCATAGGCATATTCATCCCACAAAGGATTGACATCAGGCCCTCCTTCGAAATACTGACTGCCATTGCCTTCCAAATAGCTGTGCCCATCGTTAAGCTGGTCCAACATCTCCGCCATAAAGCCAAACAACTCGGCATTGCTCGTAGAAGCATCAATCTGAGAGGCATACAAATCGTAAGTATATTCCCAGTCCACATTGAGAATGGGAAAAAGCGCACACCAGTCCTGGTAGGTCTGCCAAAAAACATCAAAATTCAGCTGGGGATCATCGCTCTCTTGCGTAATCGGTGGCAAGGCAGAAAGCGGCTCAAAAGAAATGACTGTACCACCGGTCAACGTCAAAAGAAGCAAGCTGTCCTGCAGCGAAAAAAAACCGACGAGATCCTCCCCCTGCCCCAAGGCATTGCCCTGCAGCACATAACTGTCATCATAGATGTTGCTTATCGAAGTGTATTGATACTCATCGACAAGTGTGCCGGAAACATCCAGCAAAATTCCATAGCCCTTGGAAGCCCACACACCATCAAACTGTGCTTGTGAGCTAAAGGAAAAAAGGAGGAGAAAAAAAAAGGCATAAAAACGCATGATTTTTTTTCTTAGCCTCTTGAGTAAAAACGATGAAAGTGCCATTTATACCCAAACCGAAATGGTTTGGGATATTTACGACTCGCAAACAAACGAAAGATAGGGAGTTTGGGCGGCATTAGCCTCCCAAACCACTTCACCATGAGTATATTTGTCCTCAACGAGCACTCCTCAGCCATTGCTCAAGAGCTGATGCCCAGTCGGGTTCCATTTGCCGAAAGGCATCGGTGAAAGAAAAGTAATAGACCAACAATACGGCCTGCAAATCCAGCTCAGACTCCGGCAAGCCCACCCACTGCTCAATGTATGCCCGATAAAAAGGCCCTACAGCCTGAACGCGCTCCCAAAAATCATCGCCCAAATCCACTTCCGGCCGCCCTTGCAAGTGCATGCGCATGCGTGCACTTTCGTAAATACCCGAAGGAAAGTACTGCCGGGGCTTGAAAAAGCCCTTCATCAAATGTTCCAAAGAAAAGATGAGCACCCCATCTTCAGGTTCTATTTCAGAGCTGTGCCAAATCTTGGGATACAGCGGAGAGGGAAAAGTTGTCGGATAAAAAACCACATGCTCAAACGGTTCCAACAAGTAATTCTTATCCCGAAAACTGAGCTGCAAAGCCGAAACCGCCACAGCAAATTTGGCGTCTTCAGGGATGGTCTCCATGCCCCGAACCTGCCAATCTTTGGCCATCATAAATAAAACTACCCGCTGCGCAAAAAGCGTCTTTTCTTTTGCCGAAAGGCCGAAGAAAAAAGGCATGCGACTCAGCAACTTTTGTAAGGGCTCATCCAATACCGGCGTCTTCCTCTTAGCTGCCCACCAGTCAATCTGCGGACTGAGGATATAAATGGTCGCTATAATCAACACCACCGGAATGAGATACACGGCAAAACGCTCTCCCACCTCCCAAGTCAAGTAGAGCAGAGCTATGCCCAAAAGCACAAAGGGTATGTACAAGTACTTCGATAACACGCTTAAAGATAAAAAAAGACCCGAGATTCCTCAAAAGACAATCAATACACCACAACTTTTTGCACATATTCGCGGCCTGTCGTCTGCACCTGCAACAGATACACTCCGGGCAAAAGACCGCTTAAATGACCTTTGCGCTCTGGCAAAACTGCCCTTCTCAGCAAGCTTCCCCGCGCATCGTACAAAGCAAACCACAAGCCTTGCACCCCAACGGGTAGCTCGAAAGTAAGAGTTCCGTCTGAGGGGTTGGGATAGGCGCGCAAAACAGCATACTCCGGCACAAAATGCACCACCCGGACAGGAGAATACGTGTACTGGCCGTCCTCATCTACCTGCCGAAGGCGATAATAAAGCAGTCCGGCAGGCGGTGTGCTATCGAAGTAATCGTAATCCTGCCTGCTCAACGAATAGCCTGCCGCTTGCCGACGGCCAATCTCCTCAAACGAGTAACCATCTCGCGAGCGCTCTACGGCAAAATAAGCTGCATTCACCTCCGTAGCCGTGGCCCAACTCAGTTCTACGGCCTCCTCCTTCTGCCTTGCGGCAAACGATAGCCAACTGACAGGCTGCGCAACACTGACATTAAGGCCGTAATCCTCAGCCTCCCCAAAAGAATAATAGGCACAGGGCGAAGAAACCACCCCATTGGCACAAGAACGAGTGCGCACCCGCAAAGTGGTGGTACCGGCCTGAGAGCCCGCAGGCACGGTAAAAGTACCTGTCAGGACAATCCCTTCACAGGGGTTCAAGTTGCTTTGCACCAACAACTCGCCGGCATCATCAAAATCTCCATCCTGATTGGCATCCATCCAAATGGCATAATTTTGGGGGGAATAACTGCCCGTTGTGCCTCCATTCGAACTCAACAATTCAATGGTGTAGTTGTAGGTGGCTCCGGCCGTAACAGCTGCCGTATGGGTTGAAGAATACACACTGAGAGGACCATTGCAGGCATCGTTGTCGTTGTCCAACAGCGTATTGCTGCCATCATCTATAGTGAACCGGCCGATGCCGATGCCAACGCCATTATTCTGGGTACAATTGTTCGACTGCACCAAGGGAATACAATAAAGTCGGCCGGAGTTGATCTGTACCACATTGCTGTAGTCGTTGCAATCGTCGTTGGAAGCCTTCACCCGATACCAGTAGTCGGTATTGGCCAAGAGGTTTTTGTCCTCAAAAGTCGTAGCATCCGGACCTGTGCCGCCAAACTTAAGCGCCCGAAATCCCGCCGAGGCAGAGGTTGTCGATCGCTCAATGAGGTATCCGGTTTCATTGTTGGCGTTGTCAGTCCAATTGAGCTGTATGGTGTAATTGTTGCTTACGGTAGCTGTAAGACCGGAAGGGTTGCTTACCGTAGCAGCCGGGCAGTCCAGGGTATAAGCGGTATGCCCCTGCCGAGTACTCAAGCCCTGTCCCAACTGCGTGAGCTGACCTGCGGTAAAAATGCCCCCGCATTGATCCGGATAATAAGACATGATGTTGTCCACCGGCGGGGTATAGACGTTGCCCTGGTCATCGGTTTGATTGCCGGTATAGGTACAAGTAGCCAAGTTAAAATTGGCCGGATCGTAACGAGGGTCGGCATCCGTATCGCAAAGGTTGTCGCTACGGGTAGTGCAATTGGCATCGGGAGGAGTGCGCACGACCCGCTCGGCATCGGGGTCGTTAGGGCCGTCTTCCGTGCCCGTATGGGTATGCTCTAAACTAAAATTATGACCCAGTTCATGTACAAAAGTACCGTTGGCATAAAGCACCATTTGGTCGTTGCGCAGCACAGAGCGAGTAGATTGAATGCTGTTGAAAGGGAAATAAGCATAACCGGCAATATTGCAGTTGTTGCCGGCCATAACACAAATCTGATCGACAAAGTACAAGTTCATGGCATTGTTCACGTCGTTCGGATCACACAAAGCGGCTTCTTCCATCGGATCAAAATCGTACCAGGCACTGTTGTCGATGTACTGAATGGGATCGCAAAGGTAAAACTCCATGGGCGTCCCGGCCTCAAAGAAGTAGTAGTTGAGGTTAGCTATCGCCCGATTCACATCAGTCAGCGAAATGCCGCCCGTTCCATTGCTTTGGCGAACGATATGGATTTTCAAGGGCACGCAAGTCGTACCCGTATTGCGTTCTACGGGCATGTTGCGTACCACCTCGTGCAGATAGCGAATGACCTCGGGCCTTTCTTCGGGTTTGCCGCATTCCAAGGCCTGCGGAGGAGGGAGCTCCTCCGGTATGAACAAAGGCTGTTGGGCGAGAATAGCCGAAGCTACGAACAAAAAGAATGCAATCAACGAGTGTTTACGGGGGGAGTTCATAAGGCGCGTTTTTTGTCCCCCGCTTTTCACCAACTCATTCTCTTTGTTCAAAAACGGGGGAGGTATTGAGAATCCGATAGACGTACAACAAGGCCCGCCTCCCATCCGCCTCGTTGGCGATATAGAGGGTGCCTGCCCGATCAAAGCAAAGCCCCTCCGGCTGGCGATGTTGTTTTTTGTTCAGCTTTTGGAGGTGCAAAATGTGGCCCTTCGCATTGCAAACCACGAGCAATTTTCCGGCAGAAGCCAAGATATAAATTTCTCCGGTTAAGGGATGTACGGCTATGGCCGAAGGTTTAAATTTGAACTTCTCGTTTGAGCTTCCAAATTGCTCCAAAAACTCCTTTTTCAAAGGAGAATCGGGCAATTCATGCAGATAATCGAGTATTTGGCTGCGATGTATCTGAAACAAAGATACAAAACAAGTGTCACAATTTCCTAATATATAAGAAAAAAAATAACGCACGCTATCCAAAGATGCCCCCTTAGCTGCAATAAGCAACCGGCCCTTAGCAGCATCGTAGCCCAAGCCTTCTACGTCATTTTCCTTGCTCAAAGGAGTGAGATGCTTTATCGTACACAGGGAATCGTCCTCGAAATGACGTACTTCGTACAACTTGCCATTGCTCTTTATGACCCACAAGATACTATCCGCCCATTCAATGCCCTCGTAATCTCCGTCCTTCCAAAAGCTCTTATAGGCCAAGACGGCCCCCGTGCGGGGGTCCAGTTCGTACACCACACCTTCTTCATCGTTGATGCTCAAAAGCGTAGAATCATTGGGACTCAAGCTCAAGCCGGAAATTTCATCCAGCAAAACCGGTAAAACAAAGGCCGTATCCGGTTCTGCCAGATCATAGGGAAAGACATAGCTCTGCGCGGGTTGCTGGGCCGAAAGCACACAAGCGCAATAAAAGGCGGAAAGAAACAACCAGATTTTGGCCTGTCCGAAGAAGTCTTTATTGAGCAAGTTCATTTTTGGGGCAAGATACGGCAATCCCCTCAAGCAAACTCCCTGTACAACAAAAAACAGGCCTGCCACACAAAGGGAAGTGCAGCAGGCCTGTCCATTCACTTTTCTGTCGCGCTTTTTATCTCTGCACCACCATTCTTTGCACCAGACTGGCGCCTTCCGTCTGCAGGCGTATCAGATAGACGCCTTCCGGCAAATGTTTTACCGGCCACTTCAAGACTGCAGCCCCTGCACCATAAGTTTGGGCGCCGAGTCTCCTGCCTTGAATGTCAAACAACTCCAAAGTCAAGGCTTCACTCAAAGGCACTGAGAAGCGTATGAACACTTCATCTGAAGCGGGGTTGGGCTGTAGGCGCACGCTGCGCCCCGCCAGTTCATTGATTCCCGTGCTTCCGGTAGTGAAAGAGAAAATCTCGGAACTGGCCGTACCGCAAGGCGCGGACGCCGTCACTCTCCAGTAATAGGTCGTCTCCATATCCAGCGTAGTGTTGATGTTGTAGCTGTTGGTAGGCGTAGCAGCCGACTCCACCAAAGTCAGCATCTCGGGGTCACTGGCAATTTCGATGATGTAACCATTGGCATCGTCCACAGCCTCCCAGCTGAAAGAAGGAGTCAGCATAACCTGAGTAGCTCCATCGGCGGGTTCCGTCAAAGAGGGCGCTGCTGGGGGCGGATCGACGACAAGCTCCAACAGAGACGATGCCATACTATTGCCTGTACTACCTATCACTTCCATGGTGTACGTTCCTACAGGGCCCACGCCAGTGAGCGTAATGGCGGCTGTATCTCCCGGCAGCACCGGAGTTCCCCAATAAGTCACTGTAGCTCCCGGAGGGGCTCCGGACAAGCTCAGATCCACAGCCCCGCTAAAGCCCTGACTGGGTATAACGGCAAAAGAAAACTCATCGCCCATGCACACTTCCCCGGAAGAAGGTGTAACAAAAAGAGCTGCTTCGGGAATGACACAGAAGCTCAAACCCCAGCTTTCCAAAACGCCTCCGTCTTGGTTTGCATTGTCTGCAACGGTCAGGGTCCAGACACCTTGTGCCTCTTCCCCGTTAAAAGCAGAAAGTGGTTCTGCCGGCAGATAAGTTCCTCCATCGTTGTAAGGGCAGGGAGGAGAAGCCGATGCCTGATCGTCAAAATTGATGTTAAAATCATCGACATCATCACAGGCCTGATCGATCAAGACCACTGAAGTTCCTGCCGGGCTGGTCAGAGTAAAAGTCAAGTCCCCCACCCAGGTATGGGTTCCTACCAGATTGACGACATTCACATCTTGGATGTTCCCCGGGAAGTCAATATCTATCGTAGAGGTGATGGTCGGTGTTCCTTGAGAAGTGATGGTCAAAGGCACGTCTTCAGAAGCAAAGCCGTTGCAAGCGATATTAGCTGTGGTAAAAGAAAAGACAGAAGACCAGTCGCCATCTCCACAGATGTTGCTTCCTCTAACGTGCCAGTAATAGGTCGTCAGGGGGTTCAGCGAAGAAGAAGCCGACCAGTTCGTTGTCGTAATACCGGAAGCAGAGAGTACCACATCGGTAAAAGCATCGTCTGTGGCCACCTCAATGCTGTAAGTGGAAGCCAGGGTATCCGCCTGCCAGGAAAAGTCCGGCATAGCCCCTACGCCGGCAACGCCATCAGCCGGCATGGTCGGAACAAGCATGCCGGGCAGAGCATTCACCACGGTCAGTGCAAGCTCCGATTCGGCCGAATCAGTGCCGTCAGTAGCCATAACCGTCAAAGTATAGCTACCGGCCATAACAGAAGCCGTGCCTGAGAGCGTCAGCGTAACTTCCGAATCCGGTGCTGCCGGGTTCGCAGAAAAGGAAGCCATCAAACCAGAGGGCAGCCCTGAAATGCTCAAGTCCACATCACCGGCAAAAGCAGCGCCGATGTCCAAGGTATAAACGGCTTCATCAGGGGCACAAACGGTTTGCTCCACAGGTGTAGGTGTAACTGCATAGGCGCAAGCCTGCTGATGACGCCCATCCAAAACCAGTACGCCAGTGTTGTTGGGGTCCAGCCAATCTTTTAATCGAGTTGCAGAAGTACCACCTCCTTCCCAGGAAATGGAAATAGCCCCAAACCAATCCGACTGATCGTTTCCACAAGCAGCTCCCCCTCCGGTCAGCTGCCCGATGACCCGATGGTTCTGGTCAAAGAGCGGAGAGCCCGAGGAACCCGGCTCCGTCGTGCCGATATCCCAATCTACCACGCGCACGTGGGTGTAGCTGTTGGGAGAAGGCACATCGCTGTAAACTTGGGTGAGCATGCCCGGGTCAAATTCAAAGCTGATGCGCTTTTCATCCGTATTGGGATGATGCACGCAAATAGCCGTGTCGTGAGCTACCGGCTCGGCACTCCAGCCGGCAAAAAAGGCATCTGCCGTTTCAGAAACGGGATCGTCCAATTCCACCAAAGTGAAATCAGAAGGACCATAGCCTGCCCGATAAATAGCCCCCGTATTAAAGTCTGTCAAAACACCATCACCCGGGCCACCGCTGGCAGCAGAACCGGGCTGCCGGCAAGTGCTGTTTTGATAATTCCAATAAGCGACCAAACTGGCAGCATTTCCACTGTTCACACCACAGTGATCAGCCGTCATGAAATAAGGCGTGCAATCTTGATTGGTGTTGTTTACCAAAAAGCCCGTACAAAAAGTCGATCCACTCAAACCGATAACCGCCACAGATTGAATGATGTCCCGATAATCATCTACAATACCCCAACCATCGGCTTCAGCACAAACCACATCCAAATTACAAGCTCCGGAAAGAATGCCATCAGGATCACCGAAGCCCATAAAATCGTGGTTCACGTATTTCAACTCCAGTTGCAATTGCTCCATGCTGTGCGCGGGCAGCTGCACTTCTATGACGATTTCATCAGCCGGTAGAATGGGCGTCCACAGCTGCTCGTGCTCCTCATTATCGGCCGGGGTAAAAGGGCCCATAACGATTTTATAATCCGGAGAATAGAGCACCAAAGACCCGCCCGGCGGCATGTAGTATTTGGTGAAGCCCAGGTTGAGAGACTTTGCGCCCTCCGAATAAATGCGCAGGCGCCAAACCGCCATATCCTCGACGGTAATCTCCCAAGTGCCGTGGTTCTCGGGAGTGACGTAAACTTCCATAGGCACGGCAAAATGAGGCGCCCGCCCCGGAGCACGGGCAGCAAGCTCTGCCTTCATCAGTTCTTTGTTGTTCTGATGGGGCATGATCATGCGTTCCACCTGTTCCAAAGGTGAGGTGTCGGGATTAATGCGCTCGTCCATTTGAGCGAAAGCGGGAAAAGCCCACAAAGCCACCAACAAATAGACCAACAAGCTAGAATTTTTGAGGATTTCAGCTCGAATAAACTTTGATACATACATTGGATTCATGCGGTAAAGTTTTGAGAGAGGTGATGACGCGCTTACTTCGAGCGCAAAAATTGTTCCGTTTCGGAGTAATCCATACCTTCTGCCTTGGCCAACTCAATGGCTTCCCTGGCTATTTTATCAGCTTTGCCCTTTTTGCCCAGCTTGTGATAGAGGGCAGCCAAGGTATCCATGTTGTAGTAATTTTTGTTGAGAGCTACCGATTTTTGGGCCAGCTTCACGCCCTTTTTCAACAACTTCTTGTCGTCCAGCAATTGATAAAAATCCCAGGCCAGGCCATTGAGTTCTTCCCAGCTCATAGGCACCCGCTCTGCATACTCCAGAGCATAGCCGGCATAAGCGTTGTAATTTTTGGTAGCACGCGCCTTAAAGGTCCGATAGCGCAACATCAACACATCTGCCTCTTCGGGCAAATGCTTGCGAAAAAGCGCTTCCACCTCAGCCTCATCGGACATACCCATGGCTCGATTCACCAGCAGAGATTCCAAACGGTCATCGACCACTTCTTTGCCAAAGGCCTCATTGAAATCAGTGCGATGTTCTACCACAAAATCGAAGAGCTTTGAATCGGCGCTTTCCATGTAGCGAAAAATAAACTCCATGTTTTCCGGGCTGGTCCAGTCTTTTTGGGTGCGCAGATACGCTTCCACCACAGGCAGATGACTGTCGTCAAAAATCTCATAGCGCATTTCGGCATATTTGCGCAAAAAGTCGGGATCGCGCTCACCTTTCTGATAGCGAGCATCCATAGCAGCCAGGCTGCGTTGGGGATCTAAAGCTTGTTGCCCCAGCTCCAAAAAAGCATCGGGATCGTGATACCCCAGACTGCGATGTATTACGTCACCCCGGCTATTGATGAAGAGCAGCGTTGGATAAGCCCTGACTTCGTATTTCTCTGCCAGTTTGGGGCCTTCCCCCTTTTCCATGTCTATTTGAGCATTGACAAAATTTTGGTTGTAAAAAGCCGCCACCTTGGCATCGGTAAACACCTTTTTATCCATCATCTTGCAAGGACCGCACCAGGAAGCATAGGCATCCAAAAAGATGAGCTTGTCCTCCTCGGCAGCCTGGCGAAGCAGTTGCTTCCATTCCAAGCTTTTAAAATCGATGTGGCTCTGAGCCGGCAAGCTCAGCATCAAAGAAAAAGAAAACAAAAAAGCCAAAAAAACAGATTTCATGAGTTGTGAATTTTACTGATGAGCGCTTGTACCATAGCCTTAGCATTGGGGCTAGCCTCCTCGGCCATTTTCAAGGCCTGTTGGGCAGCTTCAAGCGCGTCTTCCTTTTCACCGGCTTGCAGTAAAAGATTGGCATAGGTATAGTAATACATGTAGCTATGTCCAATCTCGGCAGAGCGCTTGGAGATTTTCAAAGCCAACTTGATCGCTCGCACATCGTGCGGTAGATAAACCGCTATGGTTTTGGCCAGAGCATCCAAAGCCGGGGCTTCCTGCCAAATGACATGACGAGCGTATTTTTTAGCAGCTTTGAGATAACTTTTGTGCTCACCCAAAGCTTTGTAAAAATCCATATCCGCTTTCAGCCCAAAGGCTTTGGCATGGGAAGAATCGTATTTTTTCATTTTGCTCTTCGCCTCTTCCAAAAGGTCCTTACTGCGATATGCTATGGCCTTTTCCACCGTTTTGGAGCAGGCCTTCCGAATGCGCTCCTGAACTTCATTACCACCTACCAACAGGGCTATCCGATCTCGGTATTGAATCAGCAAATCAAAAATGCGAGAGTCTGCTTCAACAGCAGCCTCGTAGATGAAGCGCAGATTAAAGGGGGTCGTTAAATCGGCCTGCCTGCGCAAGTAATCATTAGCAATCTTCAAGCTGGGCTTGCCGGCCTGATTAAGCGCCTTGACATATTTGTATATCAGTTCGGGATCTCTATTGCCCTTTTCGTACTCCTCGGCATATAGCTTGCTGCGATCTACCCGGGAAAGCGCTTTCTTGCCCAATTCAATAAAAGCATCCGACTTTTGAAAGCCCTTCATTTGCAACACTACCTCGCCCGTATAGTCGATGTAAAACAGGGTTGGAAAAGCCGATACCGGATACTTTTCCCTAAACTTCAATCCTTCCCCCTGCTCCATATCCAGCTTCATGTTGATAAAATGCTCGTTGTAAAAAGCCCCGACCTTCGGATCCGTAAAAACGGTTTTTGCCATGCGCTTGCAAGGGCCACACCAAACGGCATAGGCATCTACGAAAATGATTTTTTCCTGCTGCTTAGCCAACTCCAAGGCTTCTTCCCAGCTTCCGTGAAAAAAATCTATGCCCTGAGCGTGTAGGCTTTCATTTGCCGAAAGGCAGAGAAAAAAAAGAACCAAAGCAGCGCTAAAAAGCTGTCGTTTCCTCATAAAACAAAGCGTTGTTAACACCCCTTTTTCGGATTTAGACCCCATGCTATTGAGTTTGATTTTGTTGCTCAAACTGCTTAACCATTTCCTCGGGGTCTCTGTCCAAGACCATCAACAACTGCCGGACACCCGACACAAATTCATGGCTGGGGTATTTTTGAAGAAAAAGCTCGTAATAATACCTGGCTTTATGGCGGTCTTTTATGGAGTTCTCCGTGGTAAAGCCCTGGCGAAAGAGAGCATGAGGGGCCACCTCTGTCTCCGGGTACAACTGCCAGACTTTACCCCAAAGCTCAACGGCTCTGCGATACTTGCGCAAGCTGTTGGCCACATTTGCCGCTTCAAAATACAGCAAAGCAGAGCTGGTATCTTGGGAATGCGCCGCTGCATATGCCACGGAACGTTCTATGAATTCCTCCCCAACTTCAGGCGTTTCCAACACATTTACCGTTCTGGCCAGGCTGTCGCGCAGGTATTCGATCATCTGCCACTGCTTCTCTTCTGCCTGGCTGCGTCGGGCAACTTGTTCATCCTTTTCATGCTCTGTCGAACAACCCCAAAAGGCAGCGAACAAACCAAGACTCACGAGCAAATAAAAAAGACTTTTCATCATCGTTTGAAGGCTTGAATGCCAGAAAAAAAAAAGCTATACGACAACTGAAGGGGCATCTCCATAGTCTGCAACGGTCAAAAATACGTCAATTATGGATTTAACTGCCCTTCACTCCCCCAAATGTCAGATAAAAAACAAAAGGGCCGACACTTTGCCGGCCCTTTTATAAGCTGAAGACGCACAAAACGCGTCTCTTTAGGATACGCCCTGCACCAGCAAGGCTACTTCGTTGTTTAAAACTTCAATGAAACCGCTCTCAATGTGAAAGACCAACTCTTTACTCGGTTCGTCGGCTTCAACAATGGCTGCCTGCTCTTCATCAAAATAGCGGTAAGTGCCTTCTGAAGTAACCACCGTTATCGTCCCTTTCTCCAGGGCAGAAACGATGGGAGCGTGGTTGCGCAACACCTGAAACTGCCCCATCACGCCGGGCACTTTGACTGAAGCGGCCCTACCGCTAAACAATTCTCTGTCAGGAGTAAGAACGGTAATTTGCATATCCATAAGATCTTAGCGAGAAAACGGCTCTGCCCTCTTCTCTTTTGTTCTTCTTACTTTGCTTCGGCTAACATCTTCTTGCCTGCTTCGATAACCTCATCGATGGTGCCCTTTAAGTTGAAGGCTGCTTCCGGATATTCGTCCATCTCTCCATCCATGATCATGTTGAAGCCACGGATGGTCTCTTCAATCGGCACCACCACACCCTTCAGGCCTGTAAATTGCTCAGCCACGTGGAAAGGCTGAGAGAGGAAGCGCTGCACACGACGGGCACGGCTCACCACCAGCTTGTCTTCATCGGATAGTTCTTCAATACCGAGGATGGCGATAATGTCCTGCAACTCGTTGTAACGCTGAAGGATATTCTTCACGCGGTTAGCGCAGTTGTAGTGCTCCTCGCCAATGATGAGCGGATCCAGAATGCGGGAAGTGGAATCCAGCGGATCCACAGCCGGATAAATACCCAAAGAGGCAATCTTCCGACTAAGTACCGTGGTGGCATCCAGGTGAGCAAAAGTCGTAGCCGGAGCCGGGTCTGTCAAGTCGTCGGCAGGTACATAAACGGCCTGTACTGAAGTAATGGAACCGCGCTTCGTGGAAGTAATCCGCTCTTGCATCAAGCCCATTTCCGTGGCCAGCGTAGGCTGATAACCCACGGCTGAAGGCATACGGCCAAGCAAAGCAGACACCTCGGAACCAGCCTGAGTAAAGCGGAAGATGTTGTCGATGAAGAAAAGGATGTCGCGGCCGCCCGCAGGATCATTCAAATCGCCGTCACGGAAATACTCTGCCACCGTCAATCCCGACAAAGCCACGCGCGCACGAGCTCCGGGAGGCTCGTTCATCTGGCCAAAAACCAAAGTAGCCTGGGACTTGCCCAACTCCTCCATGTTGACCTTGGAAAGATCCCAACCGCCTTCTTCCATGCTCTTCATGAACTCCTCACCATAGCGGATAACATTCGCTTCCAACATCTCGCGCAACAGGTCGTTGCCCTCACGGGTACGCTCACCCACACCGGCAAAGACCGAAATCCCCTCGTACTGCTTGGCGATGTTGTTGATCAACTCCATGATGAGCACCGTCTTGCCCACACCGGCACCACCAAACAAGCCGATTTTCCCTCCTTTCATGTACGGCTCAATCAGGTCAATAACCTTGATACCCGTGTAAAGGATTTCCTTTTCAGTCGAAAGATCTTCATAAGTAGGCGGCTTGCGGTGAATGGGATAAGCGTTAGCCGTCTTCTCCACCTCGCCTATGCCATCAATGGCTTTGCCCACCACATTAAAAAGGCGACCCTTAATTTTATCGCCCACAGGCATGGTAATAGGATGCCCCGTGTCCTTGACTTCCATTCCCCGAACCAAACCGTCCGTAGAATCCATTGCAATCGTACGCACGGAGTCTTCGCCCAAGTGCTGTTGAACTTCCAAAACCAACACATCTCCGTTGGCGCGCTGAATTTCCAAAGCGTGGTGAATCTCAGGCAAGACAGAGCCCTCCGCTTCAAAAGACACGTCCACAACCGGACCAATAACTTGCTTTACGCGACCGATGTTTGCCATATAATCAAAAGTTGTTAAGACGGCTTTCGCCAAATTCATTTCGACCTGCCAAAAGCCCCTCTCAATATGGTTTAGATGAAGGGTTCTCAAAAATCGGGGCAAAGGTATAGCTATTTATTGAAATGAAAGAAAGTTTTTCGGGGAATTTTTTTCTGCTTTTCTTTGCTTTCTCATGCGTATTGCCGTCAACACCCGCTTTTTGCTAAGCCGCCATCTGGAA
>Ga0256839_1001269_pt1 | contig 31119 bp, 18 predicted proteins | sample 354166metaG_FD_185968 | JGI IMG/M metagenome (GOLD analysis project Ga0256839, IMG submission 185968) | Hydrothermal vent microbial communities from Mid Atlantic Ridge, Atlantic Ocean - 354-166 | ecosystem: Environmental > Aquatic > Marine > Hydrothermal vents | place: Atlantic Ocean: Mid... | reverse complement strand
ACGAAGCACCAATCCCCCCACCTGGTGCAGCTTGGCGGTTTCGTGCGCCCCAACCGACTCCTCTTGAAGTGGCTGGGTGTTGAAGATTGGGAGGGAGCCGGAGCCGTCGAAAGTCGACTTGAGTAGCCAGATTCGCCGGGGCGTGCTAAGATACAGGCAGCCCTCGGCGCTATCTGTGCGCCGTCGGCTCCCGCCTGATGCCCCCAGGGAGGGGCATCTTCCATGCCCGCCGACATTACCAGAGAGAGGCGTGAACCGTTCTTTCCACGGCTTCGCACAGGTGGAGCGGTGGCGAGGAGCGGCCTCTCCCCACCACAGCAAGCGAAAGTAGCGACCTGTTATGAGCGTTGTGACGCGAGAGTCCTCGAGCCGCCAGGGGAAAGAGGCTGCCGTGCCGCCTCCCCACCGAACGATCTTGGGCGACGTCCAGGTGACGGCGCCGACTCAACCGAAGACCACCACGATTTCCGGCGATCGAGGCATCTGGCGAAAACGGGGCGCCCTGATCGCCGCGGTGCTGGTCGTTGTCGCAATCGCGGTGGCCTGGAGATGGCGGGCCGGCGGGACGGTCGACCGGGAAAGTCTGGTCTTCCATACGGTCCGCCGCGGCGAATTGGAAATCACTGTCGTCGAACGCGGCAATTTGGAAAGTCAAAGCAATCTCGAAATCATCTGCGAAGTCGATGATGTTCGCCGGGACGGGATCAACGGGACCCCACTGATCTGGATCATCGAGAACGGCAAGCAGGTCAAGAAGGGAGACCTGCTGGTGGAACTCGATTCGGCTCCCATTCAGGAGCGGTTGGACGATCAGATTCTCGAGACGGAACAGGCGCGGGAACGGTATATGTTGGCGCGGGCTACCTATGACAACCAGGTGACTCAGAATGCCACCAACAAGGCCGAAGCCGAACTCAAAGTGCGACTGGCCGAGCTCGAATTGCAGATGTTCGTGGACGAGGAGAGCGGCACACACATTCTGGAAGTGGAAGCCATCAAACGGCAGATCGACGACTTGAACAACGAGATCCTGGCGGCCGAGGCCAGTCTGGAACTCAAGAAAAACGACAAGCAGGGAATCGAGAAACTGTTTCGCCTGGGATACGCCGGCAAGAGTGAGCTCGACAAAGCCCGGCTCGACTTCCTGCAGGCTGAAAGCCAGTACGCGGCCAAGATCAATCGTATGCGAACGCAGTTGGCGACACTGAAGAAGAAGGAGACTTACGAACGGCAGATGCAACTGCTGCAATTGCAGGGACGAGTCGACACGGCCAAGCGCAATTTGGAACAGGTGATCCTGAACAACGAAGCCCGACTCACGCAGGCCAGAGCATCGTTGGAAACGCGCGAAGAGCTTTGGAAAAAAGAAAAGGAACTGCTGGAACGGTATCAAGATCAATTGCAAAAGTGCAAGATCTATGCACCTCAAGACGGCATGGTGGCCTACGCATCGAGTCGCAACGAGACGATCCGTCCCGGCTTGCCCGTACGAGCGCGGCAGCACATCTTGTCGCTACCCGACCTGAACAAGATGCAAGTGGTCACGTCCATTCATGAATCGGTGCTCGATCAGGTCCATCCGGGGCTGAAAGCCACCGTGCGTGTCGACGCGTTCCCCGACAATGTGTATGAGGGAACGGTCAAGCAAGTGGCCGTCCTTCCCGACCAGACCGGTTGGTACAATTCCGACACCAAGGCATACCGGACCACGGTGGTGATCGACGAGAAAGTCGAAAACCTCAAACCCGGAATGACGGCCGTGGTGGAAATCCACGTTCAGCACCTCGAGAACGTGCTCACGGTCCCCGTCCAGGCGATCGTACCCGACGGCAAGCGAACCTACTGCTACGTGTGCGACGAGCAGGGCAAGATCGGGCGGAAGGAAGTGGCGTTGGGCCCGACCAATGACCGTATCGTCCAGGTGGCTCGCGGGTTGCGCGAAGGTGATCGCGTGATTCTCAACCCAAACGCGTTGACGACCGACGAGAGCTGACGGCACCGGCCGGCGGCGGAGTGCTCCGAGACGGACATTGCCATGTTTTGGGCCACGTTGAAACTCGGTGTCCGCAACTTGATGTTGCACAAGCTGCGGAGTTTCCTCACGGCTCTAGGAACCATTCTCGGTGTGGCATCGGTGATCGCCATGCTGGCGGTCGGCGAAGGCTCCAAACGGCACGCCGTCGAGCAGATCCGGCAACTCGGGGCGGCCAACGTGATTGTCCGCTCGATGAAACCCCGGTTCGATCAGGAGGGAGAGAGCGGGAGCCAGACCGGGACGTCGCAGCAGACCAGCCGAGTCTTGTCGTATGGCCTCAAACACGCCGACTTCGACTCGCTCTCCAACTTGCCCACTCTGCGCTCGGCCGTCCCCATGGTGCTGCTGAAGAAGAACGCCCAGCATGCCGGGCGGCGGATGATCAATGCGCGCGTGCTGGGAACCACGCCGGGGTTTCTCAAGATCAAAGGCATCGGTGTTGAGCGCGGCCGTTTCCTGGCGGAGGATGATCTGCGACGAGGGACCAACGTGGCCGTGCTGGGAGCCGGTGCGGTACGGCGACTGTTCGGATTCTCCGACCCCCTGGGCGAAACGGTACTGCTCGGTTCCAACGCGTTCCGCGTGGTCGGCGTGCTGCGTCCCCGATTGGCCGCCGTGGTGGCCGGCGGTGTCGATAACGCCGACCTCGACCAGGACATCTACATCCCGCTTAGTACGGCTCGGCAACGATTCGGCGAACTGCAGGTGATCATCCGAGCCGGCGGCCGAGATTTCGAACGGGTGGAACTGAGTGAGATCACCTTGGCCGTACGAGATGAAAGTCTGGTCAGTCAAACCGCCGAGATGGCTCGCACGCTGCTGAAACGCCGCCACCCTCACACCGTCGACTACGAAGTGCAAGTTCCTCTGGAACTGCTGCGGCAGGCGGAACGCGAGAAACGTGTCTGGAATCTGGTGCTCGGTTCGATCGCCGGCATCTCCTTGCTGGTGGGCGGCATCGGCATCATGAACATCATGCTGGCCACGGTGACCGAACGGACTCGAGAAATCGGCATCCGGCGGGCGCTGGGGGCGCGACGGCGCGACATCATCGTCCAGTTCCTGCTCGAGACCATGGTACTTTCGACGATCGGCGGCATGATCGGCATCGTCGTCGGCGTGGGGCTCCCCTGGCTGGTAACCGCTCTGTTCGGCATCGAAACGTACGTCGCCTGGTGGACCGTTGTCGTCGCGTTCGCCATCTCGGTGGGAACCGGGATCGTGTTCGGCGTCTACCCGGCTCAGCGCGCCGCCTCCATGAGTCCCATCGAGGCGCTGCGGCATCAGTAAGCGCCTCCCGTCAACAACCCCGATGCGGCCCGCTCACCGGTCCGGATTGGACTCATGTTCTCTGGGGCGAGTGCCGATGTAGGCAGAGATGCCAAACTTTTCCGATTAAGGGGGCTTTGCCGTTGCTGCTGGCCGGTGTCCGATCGCCTGTTCTCGCTGGATTGCTCATCTTCACCGCCGCCTGCTGTACCGGCTGCGGTCGTCGTCATTATCTGCGCCAAGCCGACCGGGAAACCTATGCCACGCTGGCGGAGAAGACGGCGGGCGCCCCCTGGACCCCACCGGCCGATTACTCGGTGTTCCCCGATCCCCGCTCCCGATTCGCCGACCCCACCGATCCGGCGTTTCCCCGCCTGCCGCCGGTGGGTCCGCGGCTCTACAAGAGTGGATTCGTGGACGATGTGGTGCACAGCAAGTCGACCGACAACGAGGACGATTCAGCGGAGACTTGGGAAGAGGTGGATCCGGCGTCCAGCCGGCAACTCGTGCCGCCCCGGCCATCGGACTTCACCCACGTAAGGCCGGCATCCTGGGAGACCGATCAGGACGAGGAGCCGGCGATCTCGGACGAGGATTTGGAGGAGGACCGCCACGACGAAGGGCTGAAGGTGGTGCCCGTCGCTCGCTCGGACTGGGAGGCGCTGCCCGAGTCGTGTCGGCGGTGGATGCTGGAATTCGAATCGGTGCGCCGCGAGTTCGAGAGCACCTACCAGCGGCCTCCCCGGCCCGAGGAACGGATCGACGCACCGCGTCTGACGTTGCCGATGATCCTCGAACTATCGCTGATCCACAGCCGGGAGTATCAGACTCGCAAAGAGACGCTCTACCGCGCGGCGTTGCAGTTGACCTTGGATCGGTACATCTACTCCCTTCGATTCGCACCGCTGGGAAACGGCACGGTTCCCGACTTCATCCACAACCGCGTTGCGGGAACCACCGTCAATACGCTGGCCCTTCCCACGACAGTCAACGGCCGCCAGATTCTTGCGACCGGCGCCGACCTGGTGGCCCGGTTCGCCAACGATGTGGTACTCACGTTCAACGGCCCCAGCGGATTCTCGGCCGACGTCGGTTCGCAGATGCTCTTGCAATTGTCTCAGAGTTTCTTGCAAAACGACGTTGTCTTTGAAAACCTGACTCAGGCTGAGCGCAACGTCGTCTATGCGGCGCGCGACTTCGCTCGGTTTCGCAAGACATTTTTTCGCGACCTGGCGAACCGCTATTACAGCGTGCTGTTGAGTTACCGGAGCATTGAAATCGGGTCGCAGGATTACTTCAGCAACGCCAGGGCTTTTCATCAAGGCGAGGCCGAGCACGAAGCCAACCGGCTGCCCAGGTTCCAAGTGGACCAATTTGAACAAAATGCATTGCGCAGTCTCAGCCGTTTGATCCGCAGTTGCAACTCGCTGGAAAGAGCGCTGGACGATTTCAAACTTCAGATCGGATTACCCCCGGAGCTGCTGATCCACATCGACTTGACCGAGCTGGAGCGCCTGACGGCTCGCGACGAGGCGACGGTGCGCGAAGAGCTGGTACGGCGGGCCCGTCGCACGCTGGTTCAAGAGCGCGATGATCCGGCTCCCGATCCTGCCGTGCTGCTTTCGCAAGGGACCGAGCTGGTGCGGAGAATGTTGACGCTGGCCGAGGCACGGCGGCGCGCCGGCTACGACGACCGGCAGCTCGACCGCAAGGAGTTGTTGCGGCAACTGGCGGAGTTGCGCGCGGATGAAGCGTGGTACATGGTAGGCCTGGCCGAGTCGGCTCACCGAGCCACGGCGAAGGGAGATGCACCGATTGTCCAACAGTTCCAGCGCACCATCGATGTTGTCAGCGCGCTGCGGATCGCCATCAGTCGGGAACGGAAACGGCTGCTACTGCGCAGTGAACCGGTTCCCGAGGGCGTGCTGGAAACGGCCCGCATGTTGGCTCGAGCCGAAGTGACGTTGCGGGAGCGTTTGGAGCAGGAGGTGGCCGATCGGAGACTCGATCGGATCGAGTCTCTCGCCCAGGAGGCCGCCCAATTGCGGCAGCGGGCGCAGGCGACCGCGAGCCGGATCGCGCGAATCGAAGAGGAACGATGGAACGACGCAACTTGGTTGCGCAAGCGGGTAGCGGAGGTGGTGGCCAGCGCAGATCGGGCTCTTGCGCATCAAACAGTGGGATTGTCAGCACTGCAGATCGATCATGATGACGCCCTGTTGACCGCTGTGGCCCGCCGCTGGGACCTGGCCAACCGCCGCGAGCAGGTTGCCGATGCCTGGCGCCAAATCAAGTACGCGGCCGACCGTCTCCGATCGGTGATCGACGTGACGGCTTCGCAGACGATCCGGACTCCCGATTCCGTCAATCGTGGGTTCGATTTCACCTGGGACGACAGCACGACTCGTCTCCGACTCAATTTCGACACCCCGCTCAATCGTCAGGCGGAACGCAATGCGTATCGTACGGCGCTGATTTCGTATCAGGCGGCATTGCGAAGCTGGATCGAAGTAGAGGACCGTATCAAGCGGGACGTGCGCGATGATCTGCGCCGGTTGCGACTGGATCGACAACAGTATGAGATCGCAGTGGCGAGTGCCGCGCTGGCGCAGGAACGCGTCGTCAGCACTCGACTGCAACTGCAGCTCGGAATCGGCCGTGTGGCCGCGCGCGACTTCCTGGAAGCTCAGCAGGCCTACACGGCGTCGCTGAGCTCTGTGGCGGCCGAGCATATCGGCTTTCTCACTGATCGCATTGCCCTGTTCCTCGATCTGGAACAGTTGACCGTGAACGACCAGGGAATGTGGCCCTATCTGTACGACGAACCGTATCAGCCCGAAGCCGATTACCGCTTGGAACGCAGCGCTCCGTCTCCGTACGGCCGACTGGTCCCGGGGTTGCTCTACTCCCCCCGCCTGAAGCAGATGCTCTCCGCACCGCTCGTCGAACCGGAAGTCGTCGAGTGACCGGCGCTCAGCGCATCCATGACCGTCTTCCGTCATCATGTCTGTGCGCCGCGCGCATCGCGCACCGGCTTTCGGTTGTCACTACCACCCCTACCCCTTCCGGCCTCCGGTCTCCCGCCTGCGCTCTTGCGGGCGCAGCTCGCTTTACCACTAACGGCCACGGTCCATGGCGAGTGTGTGGTCGATGTCCATCTCGGCGGCCGGAGCGACCGGAGGAGCCGGAGGCGCGGTGGCCGCCGCGGGATCGGCTGCAGGAGCGCCCGTCGGCGCCTGAGCGGCCAGGGCGTCGGCGGCCGCCGTCGGTGGTTGGGACGGGCCGCGAAGCGCCGTGAAGTAGCTCTTGACCACGTGATCGAAGTATTCCGGTTTCATCTCCAGCGGCAGGTCGTGATAGGCGCAGTAATTCCGCACCTGCCCCAGCAGGTCTCGAGCATGGCAACGGCGAAGCGGGCGACCCCGACCGTGAAGGTGCGTACGGATGAGGTAGTTGACGGTTTCCTCGTCGTAGGGGCAGTCGAACGTCTCAGCAGCCATTTCGAACAGCCGACGATACTCGTCTTCCGACGGATCACCGATTTCGATTTTGTACGGGATCCGCCGGAGAAACGCGTCGTCCGCCAATTCGACCGGATCGAGATTGGTGGAGAATATGATGAGCTGGTCGAAGGGGACCTGGATCTTCTTGCCGGTGGCCAGTGTGAGAAAGTCATGGCCCGATTCCAACGGCACAATCCAGCGGTTGAGCAGTTCGTCGGGATCGACGCGCTGGCGTCCGAAGTCGTCGATCAACAGGCAACCGCAGTTGCTCTTGAGCTGAACCGGCGCTTCACTGACGTTGTGAGTGGGATCATGACGAATCTCCAAGCTGGCCATTGTCAATTCACCGCCCACTACGACCGTCGGCCGTCGGATCTTCACCCAACGCGGATCGTGGTCCTGTTCTTTCAGTAGAGTGTGCTGCTCTTCCTGCAATTCCTGGTGATAGGTTGCGTCGAACAGTTTCAGAAACTGTCCATCGATGTACAACGTGCGGGGAATCCAGATGTGTTGGCCGAAACATCCGGTAATCCGTCGGGCCAACGTCGTCTTGCCGTTGCCGGGTTCGCCGTAGAGGAACAATCCGGCACCCGAATTGACCGCCGGCCCGATCGCGGCGACGGTATCCGGATCGAGCGTCAGACCGTCGAAAGCTCGCAACAAGTCCTCTTTGCGCGGCGATTCGGCTCGGATCGACTGGGCGTCGACAGAAACCAGGTAATCGTCCAGAGGCACTGGAGCGGCGCCGACATAGCCGCAGATGTCCATCTCGGTCTGCGCTCGCTGACGACCACCATCGGTGAGCGCATAGGTGTAGTCGTTGAGGTGGGCCGACCCGGTATGGACGATCAACTGCCGGGTGCGCAAGTTTTGCAGAATCGGTTCCAGCAGTCCGAACGGGAGACAGACGGCTTGCGCCAGTCCTCGTCCCGACGACATTCCGCAAGCGAGGAGCTGTTTGCAGATGAGTGCTTCGACGACGGTCGAAGGCAGGCCGGTGTCTTCCAACGACTGCGGTTCCTGCGGCCGGAAGATCTCCTCGGAGAGTAGGGAGTCGAGCAGGCTGCCGGTGGGCAGGGATTCGTCCATCACAGACATCGTTCGTTGTTCCTACGTCTCAAGCAGTGCAGGTCTGGAAAATGTTAGTCGCCTACCAGTTGGCCACTGCCGGGTCGGGAACCCGCAGGGTCTGTGTCCCCGAAACCGTTTCGCCAGCGAAGGAATTCGGGTGCAGCTCTTCGCACAGCGCAGCAAGTCCTTCGCGATAGATGACGCCGGCGGGACGCCCCTGCTGGACCACGACCACCGGCAGGTCGCTTTCGTCTTGCGTGAGATGGTCCATGACTTCAGCGAAGGGCGTTTCCAGCGGGAACGTGGTCACCGAATCGACCAGTTGATCGACCCAATTGGGTGAAGGAGCCGGCTGGTCGGCCACCGAGCGGGGCAGCAGGCCCACCATCTGACCTTGCGAATCGACGACGGCCAGATGAGGCAACTGGCAGTTCTCGAGGATCGCTCGGGCCTCGGCCGCCGGCAGGTCGGTGCGGAGCATCGACGGCAGCGGAATCATGATATCGCGGGCCAGCGTGGTTTCGAACAGACGCCCCGATGTGGCCCACTCTTCCCACTCGCGGGATTCGTCGGCAAAGGCGCCCCAGGCGACCACGCAGTCGCGTCCCGATTGCTTGGCCTGTCGCAGCGCCTCGTTGGCACACTGCCACAGCGCGGCGGCATCGAGCGGTTCCTGTTCTCGCACCGCCACGCCGATGCTAACCGTGCAACCGAGTTCCAACTGATCCAACAAGTAGGGACGCTCGGATAGCAACTTGGAAGCTTCCTCGCACCAAGTGGTCGTTGCGGCAGCGTCCCCCGCCACCAGAGCGGCGAAGCGACCGCCGTCGACGCGAGCCCAGGCCAACGGTTGTTCACTCCAGTCGGTCAGACGCTCGGTGACCGCCGCCAGAAAACTGTCACCAAGCGCGTAACCGTGCCGGCGATTGATGCAGTCGAGTTCATCGATATCGATGATCGCACAACCGATGCCACTCGACTCGGGGCCGTCGACATGGCGGCGGATCTGCTGGAGAAACTCGTATTCGCTGAGCCAGGTCGTTTGCGGGTCTCGCAGGAATTGCCGGTCGTACCGTCGGTCGAATTCGAGCATGCGAGCGGCGGTGCGGAGGCGGGCCAGCAGCTCGCCGCAGATCAGCGGCCGAGTCAGCACGTCGTCCGCTCCCGCTTGCAGGGCTTCGTCGAGCTGTTGTTCCGTCGGCTCGCTGACCAGCAGGAACGAGTAGACCGGATGGCGGGGTCCGCAGTGATGCGTGGTGTGCAGCAGCCGATGCGGTTGGTCGCTGATCGCCGCGTCGACGATGAGAAAGTCCGGAGGCGCGACTTGGATGCGTTCCAAAGCGGCATCCACCGATGTCATCTCATGCACGCCGTATCGGAACAACGCTAAAAACCGGGAAATCCGGCGCAGCAACTCTCGTTCGCGAGACACAATCACGATCTCGTAAGGGTGGTTCCACGTCTGCGGCATGCCGTAGGGTCTCCTGCCAGGGCTCGGAATCGTCGGAAAGAAACGGGGATAGCGGCCCGTAATGCGCAGCGGGCTACGAAAGCTTACTTCAAGATCGCAAGGGGGGTGTCGGGAAAAAGAGCCCGGTTCTCACCGCAGATCGGCCGCGGAAACGTAGCCGAGAATGCTATGGTTCATTGAAGGACCGGAGCGTTCGGCGCCGTAGCTGCGCTCCCTTGTTTTGAATTGTCTGCTCACGAGGACGTCACTTCGATGCGCACTCAGATCTTCTCGGCGGGGCCGAGCGGTACACCGCGTTTGGAATTCCAGATCGACGGAGAAACCGAGCCGCGAAAAGTGGCTCTCACCCGGTTCCCGTTCATCATGGGACGCCAGGACGGGCTGGAATTGACTCTGCCCTCCGGTCGCGTTTCGCGCCGGCACGCCTCGATCGAGTTCCGCCAGGGACGGTATTGGGTGCGGGACCTGGAGAGTACCAACGGCACCTTGCTCAACGGGCAACGCGTGGATGAGGCGGAGCTGGCCGACGGGGACCAGCTCGAGTTGGCCGATATCACTCTGGTGTTCTGCCGAGGTATCGAAGAGACGCCTCGACCCGATGCCACGTTGGTGATGGCCGACCGAGCGGTGGCCAATTCCGGGATCACTCCGTGGATTCTCGAACACCGGCGTTTGCAGGAAATGGTATTGCAGCAGACATTGCGCTGGCGATTCGACCGCATCGAAGACTTGGAACGGACCGAGTGCTTCGGCTTCGAGTTGCAATGGGATGAGCAGGAGTGGCTGGGAGACGTCGCCGTGCGACGGCGTTTGCGCGGGATCGAAAGCCGCATCAACGACCGCTTGAGCGAACTCTACCGGCTGCTGGCCGTCAGCCAGCCGCTCCCTGTCAACGGTTCCGTACACTGTTTTTTCAATGCGCTCACTCCCGAAGTGGGAACCCCTCGGTTCGTGCAGTCCCTCGCGCGGATGCGCGATCGACTCGGTGATGACCATGTGATCGTAGCCGGCATTCCTCACACGGCCGTCTGCGACATCCCCTATTTTCGCCGCTTCCTGCAGGCACTGTTGGACGAAGGCATCAAGATCGCGTACAACGATTTTCGCGGCGGACCGGCCCAAATCGCCGACTGCGCCGACTTGCGCCCCGATTTCCTCAAACTCAACACGGCCATGGCGGCGGGAGTCGGTCGCAGCAGCGGAGGCCAGAGACAACTCCAACTGGTGATCCGTGCCGCTCAGGAAATCGGTACCGAAGTGATCGCCACGGGTGTCGCCGATCAAGACGACGTCGATGCGGTTTACGAACTGGGATGTCGGTATGCTCAAGGGAGCGTGTTCGGTGGCCTGACGATGCATCGGGAACTCGAGTGGAGCGGTGCGAGGGGCGAGGGGTGAGAGTGACCGGACTCGCGGCGATATCGACTTGAGCGAAAAGGAACGATCGTGACGATCACGACGGAAACATCCCAAGAACCGATTCCGGGCTACCGGATCCTCGAGAGGATCGGGGCCGGTGGTTATGGCGAGGTGTGGAAGGCCGAAGCACCGGGAGGCCTGGTCAAAGCCTTGAAATTCGTTTACGGCCGCCTGGAAGAGGACCGGGCGGCTCGCGAACTGAAATCGCTCGAGCGAATCAAGGATGTCCGCCATCCATTCCTGCTCTCCCTGGAGCGGATTGAAATCGCGGACGGCCGGTTGATCATCGTCACGGAACTGGCCGAAGGGAGTCTCAAGGACCGCTTCGACCAGTGCAAAACGGAAGGGCGATGCGGGATCGATCGGGAGGAACTGCTGACCTACATGCGCGATGCCGCCGATGTGCTCGATTTCATGCTTGAGCGTCATGCGCTGCAGCATTTGGACATCAAGCCGGAAAATCTGCTGCTGGTCGGCGGCCGAATCAAGGTCGCCGATTTCGGCCTGGTGAAGAAACTGCAGGACGTGACCGCATCGCTGCTGGGAGGGTTGACGCCGCTTTATGCGCCGCCGGAGTTGTTCGAGGGCGAACCGAGTTCCCGCAGTGATCAGTACAGCCTGGCCATCGTCTACCTGGAAATGTTGACGGGGACCTTGCCGTTCGCGGGGCGCACGGCGGGGCAACTGGCCAAGCAACATCTGCATGCAGCGCCGAAGCTCGGGGCCATCGCTCCGGCGGAACAGGCAGTGCTGCGGCAGGCATTGGCCAAGCGTCCCGAAGACCGTTTCGGCAGTTGCCGGGAGTTTGTCGAGGCACTGGTTCGCGCACCGGAAAGCGGAGCCGTCGACGAGGGGCCGGCAGGGGCCGGCCGCTCGAAAAGTTCGCTGCGCACGCAGGCACCGCCGCGATCCGAGCGATCGGGCAGTCGAGCCGGTCGTTCGTCGGTCGCTGCGTCGCGGACGCATCCCGGCCAGCCCAAACGCCGCGTGCCCAAAGTCGGCGACGCGCCGTGCCGCGATGCCGGCCCCATCGAGGTCACCTCTCACACCGCACCTCTGCACCCCACGATCTGGGTCGGGCTGGGAGGCGCCGGTTGCCGTGTGGTGCGCCACCTGCGCGAGGCGCTCGGTGAACAGGTGGGGGACATCGACAGGATCCCCGCCTGGCAGTTTCTCATGGTCGACACGGATGTCAACGACCTGGCGCGCACGGCACCGTCGCAGCACGGCTCGAGTTGCCCCGTCGATCCCCTGCTGCCGATCCCGCTCAAGCGGCCGCAAGAATACAAGTCGAGCGCCAACGATCCCACTCGCTGGCTCAGCCGTCGCTGGCTGTACCACATTCCGAAGATTCCGGCCACCAACGGTTTGCGGCCGCTGGGCTGCCTGGCCTTCGTCGACTGGCAATCGGAGTTCGAATCGAGGCTGACGGAAGTTCTCGATTACGTCTGCCGGCCCGAATCGGTTCGGAAAAGTGTGGAACAGTCCGGCTTGGGCGCTGAGGATAACCCGTCCCCGCGTGTCGTTCTGATAGCCGGCCTGGGGGGTGGAACCGGTGGCGGGATTCTGGTCGAGGCGGCCCGGACGGTGCGCGAGGTGTTCGTCGCCAACGGAAAGCCTGGAATGTGTCGCGGCGTGCTGCTGCATGCCTCGCCGCGGGACGCTCAGAAGCGCGAATTGGCGGTGGTGAGCGCTTATGCCACGCTGGTCGAAGTCCACCATGCTCAGCGCCGCTCGGGCGAACAGCCGCTGTTTTCGGATCTCTACCTGCACTGGGTCGGCGATTCGCTGCCGCCCGCCGATTATGAGCATGGCCTGAGGGAAGTCGCACAGCAGCTTTCGCTGCAAACCACCACGGCGCTGGCACGCCTTGCCGAGAAACTGGCAAAAACCGCTCGCTCCGCCAAGCCGGCCGACCGCTGTAGACTCCGAGCCTGCGGGGCTCACGCGGTGGGAGCTCGCCAGGGAACCCTGTTGGAGGACGCCGCGCGGCGTTTGGCGGGCCAACTGGTCGAATCCTGGCTGACCGGAGAACTGCCTCAACCGGAATCCACGGCATCGATTCGAGAACGCGTCACCTGCACTTCCGTCTCGGTGTCGTCGACTCGCTGCCAAAGCAGCGCCGTGCCGGCCATCCAGGATCAAACCGCAGGGCATTGGAACGCGACGGGGCTGGACGCACAGCAAGCACTCGCCCAAATCGACCAGTGGTGCGAAACCGCCCTCTCCGAACCGGCAGGCGAATTCCTGCTGCGCGAGTCGATGCGGTTGCGACCGCACACAGATACGCCCGAGTCATTCCGGGAGTGGATCGGTGAAGTGCGATCGCTGCTGGTTCGGTTGCTCGGCAGCGACGAGTCGGATGACGAAGCGGTGCTCACCAGTGACCCCGGTCTGTTGGCACCGGTCCTCCTGAAACGACAACACGAACATCTGGAGGCCAAGGTCGCGCCGGTGGTCGCTCGAATCGTGCAGGCGGCTACTGATCCCGACTGCCGCGTGGCGGGAGCCGACGCAATGCTGCGGGAGCTTCGTCAGATGCTGCGACAAACAGCCGACACGTTGCGGCGCGATCTGGCCCGAATCGAGACTCACTTGACCGGCTCACAAACCGCCATCGCTCAAGAGTGCGACGCCGGCGGCGGCCATCTCCGAACCAAGAGCAAGAACAAGTCGAAGCCCGGCGAAGAGGACGGTTCGCAGACTCGGATTCGACAGTGGGTGGCTCTGCGGTGGGGATCTTTTCGGCTTCGGCAGGCGCTGGCACTTCTCGCCGGAGCGGAGCGGATTCTGTCCAACACCCACGAGGAACTCGTGAATATCTCTCGCGAACTTCGAATCATCCACGATTCGGTCAGCAAACCTCCCGGCGATCGAGACTGCGGGCCGGACGAGCGGCCGAGCAACGGTTACGAAAAGGCGGCCCGAGGCGTGATTGAAGAGCGGACGGTCGAGCTGCTGGAGCGGCTCGATCGAGCCGTGGCCGAGAGCCTGCAGCGACACACCGAGCACGAAAACTGGATCGACGTCCTGCGGGACGGAACCGAGGGGAGAACGCTGCTGCCGGAGTGCCTGCTGCGGGAAGCTCTCGCTCTGGTCGGCGAGGCCGTGGCCCAATGCGACGTGATCACGCACGCGGCTCCCGGCGATCGGACCGCGCTCGCCGCTCAGCTCTGCGATTGGTTCGAACTCGCTGGAACGGCGCCGGAGCAATGGGGAGGTACGCGCCACCGCTATCTGCTGGTGCCCGACCCGGCACGCGTGGCCCCGTGGCTCGATGCCTACTACTCGACCGAGCACAATCTACCCACCATTTTGGCCGGCCGACCTGCCGAGGTCGTTTTCGGTGTGGAAGTGGACGATATTTCCATCACGCGAGCAGCCGTTTCGCTGATCGAAGCCAGGTCGGATCGCGTCGAATACGCCTACCGCCTGCTCAGCCGCAGTGACGTCGAATACGAGGCGCTGCCCGACGATGCGGTCGACACTTGAGTGAGCTGACACGCAGGGGCTTGTTCCTCTCCCCGGATGATCTTACCATGCGCCGGCGCGATCTGATCTGCCGGTTCATGGGGACGTTCGATGGAACTTTTGTTGTTCAGCGATTTGCACCGAGACCGAGAAGCCGCCCAACATCTTCTGGAAATGGCGCAGAGCCAGCCGGTCGACGTGGCCGTCGGTGCGGGCGACTTCGCCAGCGTCCGCGAAGGCCTCGAGGATGTATTGGACATCCTGCGCGAGCTTCCCTGCCCGGCCGTGTTGGTCGCCGGAAACGCCGAAACCGACGACGAGTTGAAGCAGGCGACAGACAACTGGCCCGATGCTCATGTACTGCATGGCCAGAGTGTGCAAATCGACGGCGTGACGTTTTTCGGGCTGGGAGGAGCCGTGCCGGTGACGCCTTTCGGCTCCTGGAGCTTCGATTTGGACGAGGCGACCGCAGCGGCCATGCTGGGCGACTGTCCCGACCACGCCGTACTGGTTACCCACTCGCCTCCCCGAGGAGTCGTCGATACCAATCGCAACGGTACACATTTGGGAAGCCTCGCTATTCGGGAGGCGATCGAGCACCACCAGCTTCGTTTGGCCGTATGCGGTCACATCCACGACTGCTGGGAAACAGAGGGCCGTGTGGGAAGCACGCCGGTCGTCAATGCCGGACCGCGCGGCATGCGCTGGTCGTTGAACATGTGACCACACGTAGTGTCTCGGAAAAGAGACGGGGGACGACGCGGCCTCGATGATTCTCTACCTGCTGACCCTGTTCGTGGTGGTGCCTTTGGTCGAGCTGGCCCTGCTGCTCTGGCTGGCCGAGCAGATCAGTTGGCAAGCCACTATCTTGCTGGTGCTGATCACCGGGATCGTCGGGTCGATCGCCGCGCGACGGCAAGGACTGGGAATCTGGCTGCAGGTTCAGCGGCAGCTTCAAGCCGGCGAACTGCCCGGGGCATCGATTGTGGACGGCGTGCTGGTGCTGGTGGCCGGAGCTTTGCTGATTACGCCGGGAATACTCACCGACATGGTGGGCTTCGCTCTGCTGGTTCCGCTGGTCCGTCGCCAGATTCGGCGACGATTGATGCGGGCACTCATCCGGCGCACCGAATGGCGCGTGCGAGTAATGGAATCGGACCGTGCATTCACTCCGGGGGAGACTTTCGATTCCCCTGCCGTTCGGCCTGACGGCGATGACGAGTCCGGGGACGACTGATCGAACCGTCCCGCCGACAGATCCCCCGCAGCGACCGACCGAATTGCGGCGCTTCGCCTCCGCGCGGTGTGCACAACGGCACGGGACACGGCGCGACGATCTGTCTCTTCGGCAACCGGCATGCGCCCCACTCGCTGCGTGATGGATCGAAAAAGCGTTGAACCGAACCGAAATCCGCTTGCCGCGCGACGGCCGGCCGAGTTTGGCGTGAAGTTTGCTACAACCTGGAAAGCAGCCTGGAAAACCGTGATGGGGGAAGGGGAGCGTTGAAATGACCGCAGCCGAAGTGCGCGTAGCCAGTGGCTGCCCAGGATGATCGGTCCGCCGTTCGACATGGCTGGAACGTCGGCAACCAAGCCGCCCGGTCTGCGATGAGAAGGGCGCCGAGTCACCTTGACAGAGGGGAGTGTGGCGAGGATGGAAGCGAATCGACGCGAATTCGTACAGTTGTTGGGAATGTCGGCGGTGGCGGCAACCGCGGGATGCACGCGCAACGCTCCCACCGACGTGGATTTGGACGAGGCTTCGCTGGAGTGGCACAAGTCGGTCTGCCGCTATTGTGGCACGGGTTGTGGCGTGAGGCTGGGAGTGGATGCGGGACGCCTGGTGGCCCTGCGGGGCGACCCGGAACATCCGACGACCAAGGGGCTGGTCTGCGCCAAAGCTCTCTTCCTGCCCAAAGTGGTTCACTCGAAGGATCGGCTCACAACGCCGCTGGTCCGCAAGAACGGAAAACTGGTCGAAGCGACGTGGGACGAGGCGATGGGACTGGTCGCCAAGCGGTTCGCCGACGACATTCGCCAACACGGGCCTGACAGCGTCGCCTACTACGGTTCGGGGCAGTGCCTTTCCGAAGAAAGCTATCTGGCGAATCGGTTGTTCAAAGGGGGCATCGGAACGAACAACGTGGAGGGGAACCCTCGGCTTTGCATGGCCAGCGCGGTCGGAGGATATGTTTCGACTTACGGCAAGGATGAGCCGATGGGGTGTTACGACGATATCGAGCACGCCCGGGTCTTCTTTCTGCTCGGTTCGAATACGGCCGAGTGCCATCCCGTGATCTTCGACCAGATTCTGGTCAATCGGCAAAGCGGCAAGAAAGCCCGTGTCATCCTGCTCGATCCTCGCAAATCGCCGGTACGCGATCTGGCCGACGTCCATCTCGATCCCATCCCCGGTTTCGATCTGGCCGTCCTGCACGCCATGGCCTACATCATCATCCAGGAAAAACTGTATGATGCCGACTTCTTGAAGAACCACGTTGCTTTCAAGACCGTGGAAAACGGTGATCCGAAAGTGGTGGACCTCGATGCCTACACCAAATTCCTCGAGGCATTCACGCCGGAAAAAGCGAGTGCCGTCAGCGGCGTGCCGGCCAAGGAGATCGTCCGCGCGGCAAGAATGTTCGCCGAAGGACCCACCATGTCTTTTTGGACGATGGGACTCAATCAGCGCACCAGCGGCGTATTCGCCAACAATCTCGTGCACAACTTGCACCTGCTCACCGGACAAATCGGAAAGCCGGGAGCCACTCCGTTCTCCCTCACCGGTCAGCCCAATGCTTGCGGCGGTGTCCGCGACACCGGCTCGCTGTGCCATATCCTGCCCTACGGTCGCGTCGTAAAGAATCCCGAGCACCGCAAGGAAATGGAACAACTGTGGGGCGCCGACGAGGGCAAAATCCAACCCAAACCGGGACTCAACACCATCGAGTTGTTCCGGGCGCTCGCGGAAAACAAAGTGCGATCGTTGTTCGTCACCACCACCAATCCCGGCCACTCGCTGCCCAATCTGACTCCCTACCGCGATGCGATGGGGAAACCGCGCCCCGACAAACCGTTTATCGTCGTGGCCGACATCTTTCCGACTCGCACGACCGAACTGGCGGACGTCGTGTTGCCGGCGGCCATGTGGTCGGAAAAGGAAGGCGTGTTCGGCATGTCCGAGCGGCGGTACCAATTGGCCGAAAAGCTGGTCGACCCGCCGGGAAAAGCTCGCGCGGACTTCGATATCCTGCTCGACTTGGCTACTCGCCTGGAAAAGGCCGGCGTGGTCAAACAAGGGTACATCAGCGAGAAGTTTTCGACGCCGGCCGACGTGTGGGATGAAATGCGGCTGGCGTCCAAGGGAACGCCCTATGATTTCATGGGAATGACCCGCGAGCGTCTGAAGAAGGAGCGTGGCCTGCGATGGCCCTGCCCCACCGAAGACCATCCGGGGACGGCTCGCCGCTTCGTCAAGGGCGAAGATCCTCTGCTCGATCAGGGACCCTTTGCCGATGCCGAGGCGAAACCAGGCGAAATCCGGTTTTATGCTCAACCGGACAAGCGAGCCGTGATTTGGCTGCGGCCCGCCAAGCCGCCGGCGGAACCGGCCGACGATCAGTACCCGTATGTGCTGTCGACCGGCCGAGTGCTCGAACATTGGCACACCGGAACGATGACCCGCCGCGCACCCGAACTGGACCGGGCCCAGCCCGAGGCGTACGTGGAAATCCATCCCGACGACGCAAAGACACTTGGCGTGTCCAACGGCGATCAAGTGCGCATCACGTCCCGCCGCGGGACCGCCGAAATCAAGGCGCGAGTCATCGACACGCCTCGGCCGGGAATGGTGTTCGTGCCGTTCCACTGGGACGATCCGAAGTCGCTGATCAACAAGGTGACCATTGACGCTTACGACCCGGGATCGAAGCAGCCCGAATTCAAGATCTGCGCGGTCAAGCTGGAAAAGGTGTAGCGGGTAGATTGAAGCGAGGAGCCGGTTATGCGGTGGATCATTTGCAGTGTCGCACTGGCCACGTTGGCGGTACTCTGCACGCTGGCCGCGTGCCAAAAGTCGCAGTCGGCCGACGCGGATTATGCGCCGGGCGCCTTCCCGCCGACGCTGTCGGCGACCGAGTACCACCAGCGTGCGTGGAGTCGGACCGATTGCATGACCTGTCACGAAACGGGAGTCCAGAACGCTCCGAAAGTGAAGCACGTGTCCGTCCCCGACATCGCTAAGAATTCGAAATGCCGCACGTGTCATGTGGTGACACAGGCATCGCCCTGACGCGGGCGGCGCCCGCAAGGCTGGAGGCGGGAGACCGGAGGCTGCAAGGGTCGTAGTGACAACCGAAAGCCGGTGCCCGATGCGCGCACGGCGCGCATTTTTGTTGAACAGCAGAGGTCGCGGAGAACGCCGAGGAGATGAGAGTCTGTTGGATGTCTGATCGTTTCTACTCGGAGTTCTTCTCTGCGTCCTCCGCGTGCTCTGCGTTTCCTTCTTGAGTTGCGGGCACAGCCCGCGTTGGGAAAGAGACGAGGCAATGGATCGTCGCAGCTTCCTGGCGGCGGCATCGACTGTCGGTGTCGCTGGACTCACGGGAACAGCCGCTCGTCGGCAGATCGGCCAAGCGGCTCACTTGAGACCTCCAGGATCACGAAGCGAACACCAGTTCCTCAGTCAGTGCATTCGCTGCCATCATTGCGTCACATCCTGCCCAGTGGACGCATTGGTCATCCTGCCAGGCGTCGGGCCCGGTGCGGCCGCAACACCCGCCATCGACGCGAGGCGACAACCCTGTGACTTGTGCGCAGGGCAACCGGCCATGCACTGCATCGACGCCTGCCCCACCGGGGCGCTGCGTCCGGGCACGACTCGCCGGCAAGTCGCCATCGGCGTGGCCCGTATCGACCAGCGAACCTGCCTGCCCTTTCAAGGCGTGGTCTGCCGAGCCTGTTGGCGAGCCTGCCCCTTCTCCGGCGAGGCGATCCGCCATGACGCGTTAGGGCGTCCCTACGTCGACCCGCCTCACTGCGTCGGCTGCGGGCTGTGTGTCCACGCCTGTCTGACCGAGCCTCCGTCGATTCACGTCGAACCGTTCGGTTCGAAAAGACGGTTTCCCAGGGAGACCCCGCCATGAGCCGGACGGTTTCCGCTTCGCTCCCGATCGTCGAACCGGCTGAATCCGACTGCCCGCATCGCCGCCCCCGCGGAGCCCGACCGGGGTTTCCCTTTTGGACCTGGGCTCATCGACTCACGGCCCTGGCCCTGCTCCTGGTGTTCCTCTGCGAACCCTGGATCCCGCCCCGTCTGTTCCATGGCAACTGGAACGGCGCTGTCTGGTTCGGAGCCTGGACCATTCTCGATCCACTTGCCGGACTGGAGACGATCGTCGCTTCGCGGACCCTCTCCCGGGAACTCGTCGCCGGCATGGCGACGACGGTGGTGGCCGCACTCCTGCTGGGCCGCGTGTTCTGTGGCTGGGTCTGTCCTTTGGGGCTGGTGTTGGAACTCCATCAGAGCGTACGGCAGCGCGTACAAAAGACGCACCCTCCCCCACTCCAATCGCGTCGCACCGCGGCACACGGCGTCAAGTTCTATGTGCTGGCAGGCTGTCTGGTCGGATCGGCCGTCGCCACCGTTCCCCTGTTCGCCACCTGGTCCCCCATCAATCTGCCTTTCGCTTGGCGGGGAGAGGACCGACTGTGGGCATTGGCGCCGCTGGCCGTGCTGCTCCTCATCGAATGGTGGTGGCCTCGCGTGTTCTGTCGGTCCCTTTGTCCGCTGGGAGCGTTCTACAGTCTGCTGGGACGGTGGAGCCTGCTGCGAGTGCGCATCACGGGCGAAGAACGGCTGGCCTGTCGCCGCTGCTCCCGAGATTGCCCCATGGGAATCGCGGTGATGGAGGACTACGTCTGCCGCGGCGCTGCGGCCATCGATGATCCCGACTGCACACGCTGCGGGATTTGCACCGACCGCTGCCTGGGACACATCCTTCGGCTGGGATGGTCGCGTTCTCGTAGCTGACCGCCGTCGACGCTTCCCTTGCAAACGCCCATCGAATCCGCCACCATGAGAAAAATCACGTGCTGAGAGGGTTGCGACGCGTCTTGTTGGGAGGGTTCTTGTTATGGCAAGGAGCGGTACCGGTTGGTCCATTCGGCGTTGGGCGTGCGTCTTGGCGGGAGTGGTGCTGTGGTTGGCGCCGGTCGCTCGCGGCGAGGTTCACATTGAAACCGATGTGGTATACGGGCACAAGTTCGGCATGGCGCTGACGATGGACGTGTTTCAGCCGGAGCAAGCCAACGGCGCCGGGGTGCTGTTCATGGTCAGCGGTGGATGGTTTTCTCGCTGGATGCCGGCCGATCGGGAGATGGCTCTGTTCAAACCGCTGCTCGATCGCGGATTCACCGTGTTCGCCGTCCGCCACGGCAGCAGTCCCAAATTCGTGATCCCGGAGATCGTGGAAGATGTTCGCCGGAGTGTGCGGTTTGTGAGGAAACACGCCGCAAGATGGAAGATCGATCCGGAGCGGTTGGGAGTCAGTGGCGGCAGTGCGGGAGGGCATCTCTCCTTGATGTTGGGAACGACGGCGGACGCGGGCAAACCGGATGCCAAGGATCCGGTGCTGCGCGAGAGTAGCCGGGTGGCCGCGGTAGCCGTCTACTTCCCCCCGACCGATCTTCGACCCTACGTCACCAGCGACGACTTCCCCAAACGGTTTCCTGCGCTGCAGTTCGCCCCGGAGCTCGCCGAGGACTACTCTCCGCTGCTGCAAGTGACCGACGATGATGCACCGACGTTGCTCGTGCACGGCGATCAAGACACGCTGGTGCCCCCGTGGCACAGCGAGAAGATCCACCAGGCACTCCAAAAGCACGGTGTCGACTCGAAGCTGGTGATCATCGAAGGCGCCGGACACGGTTTCAGGGGTGACGGAGCGACTCGAGCCGCCAAGGAATGGGTGAACTGGTTCGAACGGCATTTACTGAAGAAGAAAACACTCGTCGAATCGAACGGACCGTGAGAAAACGTTTCGATTTCCAAGTCGTGTTCCAGTATCTGGAAAACGGCCTGATTCTGGCAACCGTCCTGGAACTGCCTCATCTGATCCTGATCGGTGATTCGCTCCGGACTCTGGAAAGGGATCTCGTCGTTCGTCTGCGGCAGGAAGTGGAGACGAGTTCGGCGTTCGCAGCATGGTACCGGTCGCTCCCGCTCGAGTGGGAAATCGTCGATGTCGATTTCCAAATCGCACCTCCCCAACGAACGCAGTTTTGGCGCGACCCGATCACGGTCCGCTGGCCCGTTCTGATTCAGGCGGCCGGTTCGGCTGAGCTGATGCACGTCTCGGGGCTCGGGCTGGACGCCGTCATCGCGGCGGGTCGTAACCGGGCCACGGCCGTGCGCACGCATGCCCGACTCCACCGGCACCGGGTTACTCGCTGCGAGCGACTGCAGGACGTCATGCTATTGATCCGCTGCTGCCGGGTCGAGCGACGGTTGCTGCGGGTCGAAGCCGAGTGGGAGACACTGCCGGAGAAAGCACGGCAGCGGGAAGAGGCAGAATCTTGCTCGGTCTTGTCAACGGTGGCCACGCGGATGCGGCCGCAAGACATGGCGACCGCCTATTGTCTCGACGACGTCGTGCTGGCAATCGCCACAGAGTGGACATCCGGGGCGCCGCGCAGTGTGCTGCTGGTCGGCCCTGCGGGTGTCGGAAAAACGGCGGCCCTGCACGAAGTCGTTCGTTTAAGTGGCGAGTTGGGATTGGCCCATCGACCGTTCTGGAGTACCACCGGAGCGAGGCTGGTCGCCGGGATGTCCGGATTCGGACAATGGCAGGAGCGATGTCTGAATCTGTGCGCCGAGGCGGAAAGAACTCGAGCCATCCTCCACCTGGGCCACCTGGTCGACTTGGCCACCGTCGGGCAGCACTCGCAGAACGAGCAGAGCATCGCCGATTTTCTCCGCCCGTATGTGTCTCGAGGACAACTGACCGCCGTCTTCGAATGTACTCCCGAGCAGTTTTCCTGGCTCGAGACACATCATGGAGAATTGCTGCAATTCCTCCGTCGCGTGGAGATCTCCGAACCGACATCGGCGGTGGGAAAGAAGATTCTGGAACGGGTTGCCGGAGAGTTGTCCAAGAAACAGGGGGTAAAGTTCGAGCCGGCGGCGGTGGACACGGCGGACCGACTCCATCGACGTTATGCTGTCTATTCCAGTTATCCGTCACGGCCCATTCGCTTCCTCAGTCACCTGCTGGCTCATCGGAAGGACGAGGCTGCGGTCAGCTCCGCCGATGTCGTTGCCGCATTCGCTCGAGAAACCGGATTGCCTCGTTTCCTGCTGGATGACACACCCTTGGATCTCGAGCAGACTCGAGACCGACTGGCCCGCCGCGTGATCGGCCAACCGCTGGCGGTCGACACCGTGGTGGAGTTGCTCGCATCGCTCAAAGCCGGAATGACCCGCCCCGGACGTCCCATCGCCTCGCTACTGCTGATCGGTCCCACGGGGGTGGGCAAGACCGAGATGGCCAAGGCGCTGGCCCGACTGCTCTATAGCAGTGCGGAGCGGATGGTGCGGATCGACATGAGTGAATACTCGGACGCACTGGCTGTCGAACGGCTGATCGGAAGTGAACGTGGGCGCGAAGGCATCTTGACCTCGCGCGTGCGCGAGCAGCCCTTCGGCGTCGTGTTGCTGGACGAATTCGAGAAAGCGCATCCTCGCTTTCACGACTTGCTTTTGCAAGTCCTGGGCGAGGGACGACTGACCGACACGGCAGGCAGAACCGCCGATTTTTGCAACTCGGTGATCATCATGACGTCCAATCTGGGCGCTGAGACGTTCGGTCGCTCGCTGAGTGGCTTTGCTGGTGAGGAAGCCGGTAGCCGGCGGGCCGATGAGCATTTTCTCCGAGCGGTCCAGGATCAGGTGCGGCCCGAGTTCCTCAATCGGATCGACCGAGTGATCCCGTTCCTGCCACTGAGTCGCGAACACCTGGCAGCCATCGCCCGCCGGGAATTGGACCGGGTCGGTCATCGAGACGGTTTTCGCGATTTCGAGATTGGCTGGCGGTTCTCCGACGCGGTGGTGAATCGGATCGTGCAGCGTGGCCACGCGCCGCAGTACGGAGCTCGTGCTCTCAAGCGAGTGATCGAACGGGACGTCCTGGTGCCGGTCGCCGATGCACTGACCTCTTCGCTCGCCACCCCCCCGAAAGTCGCCTGTGCGGATGTCTGCAACGGTCGCATCGTCGTTCGTGTCTCAGAAGCGAGTCCCCACGATCGGGAAGACGCGGAAAGTACGACGACAGCGCGCGAATCGAAATCGGCTGTGGAACAGTGGATGGATTTGAGGCGTTCGGTGGTAGCACTCGAGGAAAGTTCGGCGCTACTTGCCGTGCGCAATGAAATCGAATGGATGGTCCGCAAGCGGAATCGGATGGTCCGTCGCGGAAATTCGCAGCACATGGCTCGTCGTTCGGAGGCCTTGGAAACGCTCCGGAACCTCGAGCAACGCGTCTCGAGTTTGCTGGCACGTGTGTGTCACCGAGAAAACGACTTGGTCGCCGACTTCGGCGAGCGAAGGTGCATCGATGCCGGCCGAGTGAACCTCGAGTGTGCGGATTTGCAGCGAGAACGGAACGCGATCGCAGAATTGCTGTATTGGCGTGAGTTCGAACGTCCTCATCAGGCGGCGCTGGTGATCCTGGGAAAACACTATGCTGCCATGGTGGAATTGGCGAAAGCCTATGAAACAGTCGCCCAACAGTGTCCGTGGGAAGCTACCGCCTACCGTATCGTGCGCCACCAGTTCGCCGGCGAACAAGGCGAACCGATTCGGGCATCCGCCCGCTGGATATCCGGGGGCGAGACCGGATTTCGCGCCGTGCAAATGGCATCGTTGCCGGAACAACCGGAAGAGGAGCTACCTCAAGGCCTGGTCGGACTGGCAATCGTGCTGCACGGCGAAGCAGCCTGGCCCAAGTTGGAGCCGGAAACGGGCGTCCACCGGTTCATGACGGATCGCCGCAAACAAAAGGGGGGCGAATCGGACTGCTGCGTAACGGTAACACCGTCCCTCGACGAATATGTTCTTTCCCTCAACCCCTTGACGGGGACTGACCAGACCGGCGAGGTGGTTCGAACGTATGTCTGCTCGAGACGGTCGCGCGTTGGCTACCGGAAGATCGCCTACCGCGCGGGCGGGCTGGGGGAAGCGCTGGCCGACTGCATCAACGGATCGTACTGGGGGCGAATCGAAAGTTTCATCGACAGATGAGAGTGGATATTCCGATCGTCGTCTATCGCAAGTCATCGGATTCCGGTTCCGGACCGCCGTATTGCGCGTTTCCCTTGTTCTTCGAACTGGACGAGCGGAGCCATCCGCGTTTCGCTCGTGCCGTTGATAATCTGAGGACGGACATTCGCGATCACCTGCGAGCGGCGGCGCAGCGCGGCGACTCGCAGCGGCTTATCGACCTGACGTTTTGTCCCGATACAAGGCTACATCGGTTCAATCTGGTTCTCGATTTTCGGCGAACGCGGGTACGTGAATCCTTCCATGTCGTGACGTTCGACGCGTGCGATCGGACGATTGCCATGACGCCCTTGGTCCCCGACGTCTGGTTCGAAGTGGCGAAGGGAGAATCATTGCAACAACGGACGGTCGAAACTCTGGAATCGCACTTTTCGAAACTGCATAAGGAATCACCTGAGCAACTCGACGCGCAACTGGAGCGCTGCCGCGCCGTTTCCAAGTTGTGGCTGACGGAAGTGACGATCGACGTCGATCCCAATGCGAGTACCGACGACGAAACAGACTTGCTCACGTTGTTCGATGCTACCGAGACACTCGACGGGGCCGTGGAGTTGCGTGAGATCGGCCGCTGCCTGGATGATCTGTACCCCGATGGACTTTCTCGCTCGCTCGGTCAGGCGGGTCCCTTGCAGCAGTTGCAACGAGCCTTGGAGGATCCCGCCCGCTGGCCCGTGATGGTCGTGGGACCATCCAAAGCCGGAAAAACGGCCTTGATCGAGGAGTGGGTGTATCGACATTGTCGCCAACGGGCAGAACGTGGCGAACCAAGGGGGGTGGAACGCGAACAGATGTGGGCGATCGCGCCGGGACGTCTGATTTCGGGCATGAAATATGTCGGACAATGGGAAAACCGGCTCCTGGCGATCCTGAAGACGGTGCACGAGAGAGACCATTGGCTGTATCTCGACGACTTGCTGGGGATGTACAGCGCGGGCGTGACCGAGCGCAGCCGGCTCAGTGCGGCAACCGTTCTCAAGGCAGCCGTGGACAACCGAGAATTGCGATTGGTGTCCGAGATGACCCCCGAGGAATGGCGATTGTTCCGGGAAAAGGACCGGGGCTTCGCCGACCGCTTCGTGGTGATCGAAGTGGCGGAACCTTCAAAAGAAAACCTGTGGCGGATTCTGGCCGCCGCCGTGCGCCGCGCCGAATCGCGTTGCCGCGTGCGGTTTGGCGCCGATGTGATTCCCGCCATCGTGGAGACGACTCGCCGGTTCCAGCCGGATTGCTCGTTTCCCGGAAAGGCGATCCACTGGATCGATTCCCTGGCCGTCCGTTTCCGCGGAATGAACGTGGGAGTCGACGACTTTCATTGTGAGTTCGAGCGAAAGACGGGGTTGGACGCATCGCTGGTGAGGACATCCCAGGCGCCCTCGAGAGCCGAAGCCGCATTCCACCTGGCGAAGCACGTCGTGGGGCAGAGGGCGGCCATCGAAGCCATGGCGGATGTGGTGGTCGCGGCGGCCGCACGCATGAACGATCCCCACCGCCCTCTGGGCAGCCTGCTATTCCTGGGACCGACCGGCGTGGGGAAGACATTCTGCGCCAAGGCATTGGCGACTTACCTGTACGGGAGCGAGGACCGCCTGCTGCGCTTCGACATGAATGAATACCCGTCGGCGGACGCGGCCTCCCGCCTGATCGGCACCTTCGGCCGACCCGACGGCGTGCTGACGGCGGCCGTCCGCAACCAGCCCTATTGCGTGGTGCTGCTGGACGAGATCGAGAAGGCACCTCGGGATGTCCATGACCTGCTGCTGCAGATACTGGACGACGCCAGACTGACCGACGCTCGAGGCAGAATCGTCAACTTCAGCAATACCGTGATCGTGCTCACCTCCAACCTGGGCTCGCGCGCCGCCTCGAAGAGGATGGGATTCCAGGATGACGATGGGCATTCGGAACAGGAAGTCTATCTACGAGCAGTCCGGGAGTTCTTCCGTCCGGAGTTCGTCAACCGGCTGGATCGCATTGTTCCGTTCACCCGCCTGTCACCCGATGAGATTCGGCAGATTGCATCGCAACTGACGGCCGAGTTGACCGAACGGGAGGGCTTGAAACGACGCAAGTGCGCCATCGACATCACACCTTCGGCTTTCGAGTGGATCATCGAGCAGGGATACGACCGCCAGATGGGAGCGCGAGCCGTACGGAGGTTGTTGGAGCGTCACTTGACGCAACGGATTTCGCGTAAGCTGGCCGCCGAACCGATCGATCGGATTTCGGTGTTGACCATCGAACGTCGCGGCCATGAGCTGGACGCCCGATTTGTACCGCTGAAAGAAGCCGAGGCCATTCCGGAAGCGGCGCCGTGCGACAAGGGCTGGAACCCTCTTCGCCGCGCACGCCAAATTCGGCAATTCGCCGAACGGATTCGACAGGAGAGTCGTCGGTACGCCCCTACCGGACATTTCGACTACCGGAACGTATCGCTCGAACAGGAGGCGAACAGCCGGCTCCAATGCTGGATCGGCGAATTGCTCAGCGTGGCTCACAGCATGGAAGAGGACTTCAAGGATTCTCAAAGCCCACCTTCACCACCGGTGCTGGCGCCTCGCCCGCCGAGAAGAACGACAGCCGCACTTCGCAAGGAGCGCAGTCCAGGGGGAGCACGTCACGTACTCAAAGAAATGTACTCCGCCTATGACGTTGCCGCATATGTGGCGCAATTGGCAGATCAGCCGGAAATCTCATGCATCCACGAGAACCGTCTGAATTTCTGGTTCAGCACACTGGAGCCTCGATGCGGGCTCTTGAACGACTATCTGCCCGGGCCGGAAGGCTGGATGCGAGAACGATTCATTCTGTTCGCGCTCGACCGAGCCCTCGGCACGCTTCCATCATCCGACGTGTCGGTCGCGATCCAACAAGTGCGAATTCAGCTCGACAAGGCGATGGGATCTCTCCCCAGCGCACTTCATCTGGGGCCGCACCAGATCTGGCTGGAATCGCGCTGGAAAACCGCCGACCAACGCGGCTGGGCGGACCTGATCGAGGACACGACCTTGAGAGAACGGCTGGCACAGCAGTATGGCTGCCGTCTCCAGATCGCCTTTGGTCACGGCCATCGCGCTTACCGGCAGATGCGCATCCACGAGGGAACCTATCTGGTCGTGGCAGGCGATCGGTGCATCCATCCCATCCAGATAGTGGTCGTGCCGGTGCAGGAAGATGAGGAGTTCGAGCGACGGATGGTTGAGCTGTTGCGTTCCACGCTGCCCGCCCCTTCATCCAATTCCCGCGATTCCCGCGAGCCGCTGTTCGCCTGGAAACCCGTGAATGCCGTGATCACGGATGCCGGCAACATCGATCTGCGGCTTGGCTGCAGTGTGTCCGGTCGGCGGAGTTTGTGGCCGCTCCCTCCCGAACTGCAAGGCTCCGGAGGAGACGACTGACGTGCGCGTATCGGTATTGGTTGCCAAGAACTCGCATGGCCTGTACGCCGCCATGCCGATCACCTGGGACGCCTCGACGGCCGATGTCGCCGTCTCTTCCTCGCGGCGCGATTGCCTGAACGAACTCGAATCGTTCCTGAGACACACCGCCCGCCAGAATTCGCTCGAGTATCCGGAGCTGCATGAGGCCAGGTTGCAGAATATCGACGTCCGCGTGCAGCCAAGCCACTACGATGAGCACGGCATGCTGCAGCTTCATCCGGACACCATCGAGCTGAACATTCCGTGTGTCCTCGCTCGCTCGGATGACGGCACCGGACTCCTCTTTGCGCCGCTGTTGGGATTGAGCTTGCGAGTCGACGATGCCAAGAGGTTGCCAAAGATCGCCCGGGAACACGTCCGCGATGAAGTGGCCAAGGCCCCGGTCTCCGAGTTGCGGCAGTGGCTCACCATCCGCGATGTCGAACTGCGACAGATCACGGTTCCGGTCCCGCGAAAAAAGAAACAGGGCCACGCCGGTTCTGCTCTCCTGGAAAACCCGGACGTGCTGTCACAAATCGCCCAACCACTCAGCGACAAGGAGTTCCGCAGACGACTGGGAGCATCGTGGCAGCGGGAGCAAGAACGGAATGACTTGCAACACCGGCTCCTCACGGAAGAAAGCAATATCTTGCTGCTGGGCGACCACGGCAGCGGACGAACGACGCTGTTGACCAACGCGGTGCGTGCGATCGAGCGGGAAAGTGGCGGCGGCCAGGGAGGGCGAGGAAAACGTCGCGTATCCCGGTTTTGGCTGACCGGCGCCGCGCGTCTGGTGGCCGGCATGCAGTACCTGGGCGAGTGGCAGCAACAGTGCGAACTCGTGGTGCGGAAGCTGGCAGCCATCGACGGAGTACTCTGTGTCGAAAGCCTCATCGAATTGGTGCAACAGGGCGGCGCCTCGCCCGCGGACAGCATCGCCGCCTTCCTGCTGCCGTTCCTGGAGCAAGGCCAACTGAGAATGGTGGCTGAGGCAACCGACCGCGAGTGGGACGCGTGTCGGCGATTGCTTCCCTCGTTGGCCGATGCGTTTGAAGTTCTCCGCGTCCACAACATGTCGGCCGCCGAAAGTCGCAGTGCGCTGAAGCAATCCGTCGAGATCCGTTGCCGCAATCACAAGATCGAAGTGGAAGAGGAAACGGTCGAGATGGCCTGTGAACTGTTTCGGCGGTTCCTTCCCTACCGGGCACTGCCGGGCGCGGCCGTTCCTCTGCTGAACCAGTTGTTTGAACAGGCCGAATCGACCGGCGACCGTCGCTTCGGACCCGACGACGTGATCCGTCAGTTCGTCAAAGAAACCGGTGTCCCCGAGACATTCCTTCGCGATGAAATCACCGTCGACGTCAACGACCTCGTGCGGGAACTCGAGCAAAGTGTCTTGGGGCAAACCGAGGCGTGTGTTCTGGTGGCCGATATCCTGGCTACCTTCAAATCAGGGATGAATGATCCCGGCCGGCCCTTGGGGACGCTGCTGTGGACCGGCCCAACCGGTGTGGGAAAGACCGAGCTGGCGAAAGCCACCGCCCGGCTGCTGTTCGGCCCCGACGCCCCGCGCACCTCCCTCGTGCGGCTCGACATGAGCGAATACGGCGGATGGTGGGGAGCCGAACGATTGTTGATGCATGAAGACGGCTCGCCCAGCCCACTGATCCGTCAGGTTCGCCGGCGACCGTTCTCGGTGGTCCTGCTCGACGAAATCGAAAAGGCGTCTCCAGAGGTTTTTGACGTGCTGCTGAGTCTGCTCGATGAAGGACGACTCACCGATCGTTTCGGCCGCACCACCAACTTCTGCAGCAGCCTGATCATCATGACGTCCAATCTGGGCACGAGCCTGCGATCGTCGGTCGGGTTCGACCGGTCGCCGGTCTCAAGTGGCACCAAAGACGTCCAGACGTTTTTCCGACCCGAGTTCTTCAACCGGATCGACGCGCACGTGGAATTCCAGCCGCTGTCAAAAGAGACCTGTCTGGAAATCGTCCGCAAGGAAATCCGCGACTTGAGCCGGCGCGAAGGCCTGAAAGTCCGCAACCTCGCGCTGGACCCCTCGGATCGCCTCGCCGCCTTCCTGGCCGAGGTGGGAATCGATGTCCGCTTCGGAGCTCGACCGCTCCAGCGTGTGCTGGAGTCGCGCGTTGTTTCCGTGATCTCACGATTCCTGATCGAACATCGGCAACTAGAGAACACCACGTTGCGGCTGGACGTCGACGATCGCCAAACGGTGGTCGTGTCCCTATCGCAATGAACGCGCGCGGGGTGTCCCAACCGCTTGGGAACGGCATCCAAGAGACGGCAGAAAAGCCAACCAACTGATCGTGGTTGCCTGTTCCCTGCTCGATCGGCAGGTCGCGCTGCAGGCTTGCAACGCCCCCTGCGATGTGGTAGACAGAGACTCGCGAGCAGCGGGGTTGCCTTCGAAGAGGTCGCTTCGGCTGCTCGAACCGCGCGTTCCAGGGCTCGCCAAAGCCCTCTCCCATTGAAAGGTATCTCCGTGACTCGAACGAAACCACGCCCCGATTTTCCAGATCGCAAGATCTCCGAAACGTTCCTGCATTTCGCAGAGCCATTGCTCGATGCGATCGGATCGCACGCGACGCCTCCTCAGGTGAACCAGGCACTCAAGGTGGCATTCACCGTCTGGAACGCTGTCGTCTTCGAAGACGCCAATGGAGATTCCTGGGCCATGGACATGTTGCACAGTACAATCGGCGAGAATCGCGAACTGGCGGCATTTGTCGGCCAGTTGATCGCCCGAAAGCGCAACTTGTTCGGGGATGATCACCGGTTGGTCGGCAAATTCGAGTTGATACAGGAAGGGGAGGAATGGCGTCTCCGGGTAGACGCGTGCGATCCCCATTCAGTCAAGTGACGTCAGCAGGTCACAGACACCCTTCGTCCACAACGCCGCGCCGGCTTGGAGGAGACCCCCTGCCTCATCGCTGCGCGTGTGCAGCAGCGATCGTGAAAAAGTTTCTTCCCATCCCTTGCGAAGCCGCTCATTCCCGCTCGGGGAGTCCGCGCAGCCGTGTTTCAATGGCCGTCTGCTCCTCCTGTAACAAATCGACGTCCACGAGTTTCCACGAGCCATCGCGGGGCGCTATCGAGAAAAGCGC
>Ga0256839_1001268_pt1 | contig 31119 bp, 31 predicted proteins | sample 354166metaG_FD_185968 | JGI IMG/M metagenome (GOLD analysis project Ga0256839, IMG submission 185968) | Hydrothermal vent microbial communities from Mid Atlantic Ridge, Atlantic Ocean - 354-166 | ecosystem: Environmental > Aquatic > Marine > Hydrothermal vents | place: Atlantic Ocean: Mid... | reverse complement strand
CCGACCACCGGCGGTGGACCCCGGCAGGGAGGGCGGCGCGGACGCGGGCGCGCGGAGCGCGCAGGTGCGGGGAGCGCCGCAGCGCCCTCAGGTGGGGAGGCTCGATCTTGCTGCCGCGTTCGAGCCCGGACCCCCGGCGGTGGACCCCGGCAGGGAGGGCGGCGCGGACACGGGCGCGCGGAGCGCGCAGGTGCGGGGAGCGCCGCAGCGCCCTCAGGTGGGGAGGCTCGATCTTGCTGCCGCGTTCGAGCCCGGACCACCGGCGGTGGACCCCGGCAGGGAGGGCGGCGCCGTGAGCGCGCGCATCCCGCGGCGGCGCTTCGACGCGCTCATCATCGGCGCGGGCGGGGGCGGCCTGCGCGCGGCCCTGCAGCTCGCCGAGGCCGAGGCGCACGTGGCCGTGGTCTCCAAGGTCTTTCCCACCCGCTCGCACACGGTGGCCGCCCAGGGCGGGGTGAACGCCGCCCTCGGCAACGTGCTGCCCGACAACTGGCACTGGCACATGTTCGACACGGTCAAGGGCAGCGACTACCTTGGCGACCAGGATGCCATCGAGTACATGTGCCGCGCCGCCCCGCGCGTGGTCTACGAGCTTGAGCACTACGGCGTGCCCTTCTCGCGCCTGGACGACGGGCGCATCTACCAGCGCCCCTTCGGGGGGCAGAGCCAGGACTTCGGCGGCGCGCAGGCGGCACGCACCTGCGCCGCGGCCGACCGCACGGGCCATGCCATCCTGCACACCCTCTACCAGCAGAACATCCGCGCGCGCACCCACTTCTTCGACGAGTACTTCGCCCTCGACCTGGTGCGCGACGAGGAGGGCTGCGTGCTCGGCGCGGTGGTGCTGGACATCGCCACCGGGGAGCCGCTGCTGATCGAGGCCAAGGCGACGCTCCTCGCCACCGGCGGGGTGGGGCAGCTCTTCCGCACCACCACCAACGCCCTCATCAACACCGGCGACGGCCACGCCATGGCCCTGCGCGCGGGCATCCCGCTGCAGGACATGGAGTTCTTCCAGTTCCACCCCACGGGCATCGCCGGCAAGGGGATGCTCATCACGGAGGGCGCCCGCGGCGAGGGCGGCTACCTCGTCAACAAGGACGGAGAGCGCTTCATGGAGCGCTACGCGCCCCACGCCAAGGACCTCGCCAGCCGCGACGTGGTCAGCCGTGCCATCGCCACCGAGGTGCGCGAAGGGCGCGGCTGCGGGCCGCGCGGCGACCACGTGCTGCTCAAGCTCGACCACCTGGGGGCGGAGATCATCAAGAAGCGGCTGCCGGGGATCCGCGACATGTGCCTGACCTTCCTCCACCTGGATCCCATCGAGCAACCCATCCCGGTCTACCCGACCGCCCACTACACCATGGGCGGCATCCCCACCAACCGCCACGGCGAGGTGGTGGTGCCGGAGCGCCACGGCCCTGAGGAGCCGGTGCCGGGCCTGTACGCCGCAGGCGAATGCGCCTGTGTCTCGGTGCACGGGGCCAACCGCCTCGGCGGCAACTCGCTGCTCGACATCCTGGTCTTCGGGCGCGCGGCGGCCAACCGTATGATCGAGTATCTGGAGGAGAACCGCTACCACCGGCCCACGCGCGGCGACAGCGTGGACCGGGCGCTCGCACGACTGGCGCGCTGGGAGCGCAAGGGCGAGGGCGAGTCCGTGGCCGATATCCGGCGCGAGCTGCAGGAGGTGATGGAGGCGCACTGCGGCGTCTTCCGCAACGAGGAGGTGCTGGCCGAGGGGCTGAAGAAGGTACGGGCGCTGGCCGAGCGGCTCGAGCACGCCGTGCTGCGCGACCACAGCAAGGTCTTCAACACCGCGCGCGTGGAGGCGCTGGAGCTGGAGAACCTGATGGAATGCGCGCTCGCCACGGTGGTCTCGGCGCTGGCGCGCAAGGAGTCGCGCGGGGCGCACTCGCGCATCGACCATCCGGAGCGCGACGACGTCCACTGGCTGCGGCACACGCTCTACTACCGGGAAGGGCAGCGGCTCGACTACAAGCCCGTGCGGCTCAAGCCGCTCACCGTCGAGCCCTTCCCGCCCAAGGAGCGGGTCTACTGAGGGGCCGGCGATGCGGTTCCGGATCTACCGCTACGACCCCGAGCGCGACGAGGCGCCGCGCATGCAGGACTACGAGCTCGACGACGCCCTCGTCGAGCCCGGCATGATGCTGCTGGACGCCCTGCTGCTGCTCAAGGCGCAGGACGAGACGCTCAGCTTCCGCCGCTCCTGCGGCGAGGGCGTGTGCGGCTCGGACGGCATGAACATCAACGGCCGCAACGGGCTCGCCTGCATCACCCCGCTCGCGGGCCTCGCCGAGCCCGTCACCATACGCCCCCTGCCCGGGCTGCCCGTGATCCGCGACCTGGTGGTGGACATGGGGCCCTTCTACCGCCAGTACCGCTCGATCCGTCCCTGGCTGCAGAACGACGAGCCCGAGCCGGAGGTGGAGCGGCGCCAGGGCCCGGCCGAGCGCGAGCGCCTGGACGGGCTCTACGAGTGCATCCTGTGCGCCTGCTGCTCCGCCGCGTGCCCCTCCTTCTGGTGGAACCCGGACCGCTTCCTGGGGCCGGCGGCGCTGCTCGCCGCCGCCCGCTGGATCGAGGACAGCCGAGACCGTGCCACCCAGGCACGCCTGGACGACCTGGACGGGCCCTGGCGGCTGTTCCGCTGCCACACGATCATGAACTGCGTCGAGGTCTGCCCCAAGGGGCTGGATCCGAGCGGGGCCATCGCCCGGATCCGCCGCCGCATGCTGCAGGATGCCCTCTGATCCCGTGAGCCCGGAGCAGGTGACCACGCCGGCCGCCGTCGAGGGCCGGATGCGCTGGCGCTGCCGGCGCGGGATGAAGGAGCTCGAGCTGCTGCTGGAGGGCTTCCTCGAGCGTGGCTACGCACGGCTCGACCAGGCCGGGCGCGCCGCCTTCGAGCGCCTCCTGGAGATGCCGGACCCCGTGCTGGCCGGCTGGCTCATCGGCGATGCCCGCCCCATGGACGGGGAGATGGCCCGTGTCGTCGCGGCGATCCGCGCCGGCGCTGCGCCTTGAGCCGCACCCGGCCCCGGGTCCGGCCCGCCTGCGCCGGGCCGTGCAGGCCGTGGCGGCCGCGGCATTGGCGCTCGCCCTGCCCTGGCCCTGGGGGCTGCCGGTGGCCGTGGCGGCGCTCACCGCCGAGGCGAGGCTGCACCGGCGCAGGCCTTCGGTGGCGCGGGCCCTGTGGCGCGGCGACGGGGGCTGGACCCTGTGGATGACGGGGGCGGAGGGGCCGGTGGATGCCGAGCTCGTGGCCTGGCAGGCCCTCGGCCCATGGACGGTGCTTCGCTGGCGGCTGCCGCGTGGGTGGGCCGAGGCCGTCTGGAGTGCGGCGGCGCTGGGGCAGGATACGCACCGTCGCCTGCGCGTTTATCTCAGACTCAACAATCGGTTGAAGTGATTACTTAGACCAGACTCTCAGGAAGTGCCGGCCCCGTGCCCGTGCCGCGGCGACCCGGCCGCCGGCGCCGCGGGGGGCACGAGCACCGTGTCCGCGGGTGGACGGCTGTCGTCCGGCTCGGGGTGATCCAGCGTGTAGTGCAGGCCACGGGACTCCTGCCGCGCCAGCGCCGAGCGGATGATGAGATCGGCCACCAGGGCCAGGTTACGCAGCTCCAGCAGGTCGGCGGTGACGCGGAAGTGACCGTAGTACTCCTCGATCTCGCCGAGCAGCAGGTCCACGCGCCGCTTGGCCCGCTGCAGACGCTTGGTGGTGCGCACGATGCCCACGTAGTCCCACATGAAGCGGCGCAGCTCGTCCCAGTTGTGGGAGACCACCACCATCTCGTCGGAGTCGGTGACCCGGCTCTCGTCCCACTCGGGCAGCGCAGGCGGAGCCGGAGCGCGGGACAGGGCTGCGGCGATGTCCGCCGCGGCCGCCTCGGCGAAGACCAGGCACTCCAGCAGCGAGTTGCTCGCCATGCGGTTGGCCCCGTGGAGACCCGTGTGAGCCACCTCGCCCACGGCGTAGAGACCCTCGAGGTCGGTGCGCGCGGCGAGGTCGGTCACCACCCCGCCGCAGGTGTAGTGGGCCGCGGGCACCACCGGGATGGGCTCGCGCGTCATGTCGTAGCCGAACTCCAGGCAGCGGGCGTGGACCGTGGGAAAGTGGCGCCGGATGAACTCGGCCGGCTTGTGGCTGATGTCCAGGTAGACGCAGTCGATGCCGAGGCGCTTCATCTCGTGGTCGATGGCGCGCGCGACGATGTCGCGCGGGGCGAGCTCGCCGCGCGGGTCGAAGCGGTGCATGAAGGGCGTCCCGTCCGGCAGCAGCAGCCGCCCGCCTTCGCCGCGCACGGCCTCGGTGATGAGGAAGGACTTGGCCTGCGGATGGTAGAGGCAGGTGGGGTGGAACTGCATGAACTCCATGTTCGCCACCCGGCAGCCGGCGCGCCAGGCCATGGCGATGCCGTCGCCCGTGGCGCAGTCCGGGTTGCTGGTGTAGAGGTAGACCTTGCTCGCGCCCCCGGTGGCGAGCACCACGCAGCGGGCGCGAATCGCCTCCACACGCCCGAGCTCGCGGTCGAGCACGTAGGCCCCGAGCACCCGCCGGCCCGGCAGGCCCAGCTTGGTCGTGGTGATGAGATCCACGGCGACGCGCCAGGGCAGGACCTCCACCCCGGCCGTCTCGCGGGCGCGCTCGAGCAGGGTGCGCTCGATGGCGCGGCCGGTGGCGTCGGCGGCGTGGATGACGCGCCGGTGGCTGTGGCCGCCCTCGCGCGTGAGGTGGTAGCGGATCTGGCCGTCCTCGGTGGCCTCGGTGGTGAAGGGCACCCCCAGGTCCAGCAGCCAGCGGATCGCCTCCGGCCCGCGCTCGACCACGAAACGCACCACCGCCTCGTTGCACAGGCCGGCGCCGGCGGCGAGGGTGTCGCGCACGTGGGCCTCGATGGAGTCGCCCGGGTCGAGCACCGCGGCCACACCTCCCTGGGCCATGGCCGTGGCGCCCTCGTCGGGCCGCCCTTTGGACAGGACGGCCACGCTCGCCCGGCCCGCCAGGCGCAGCGCCACGCCGAGGCCGGCGGCCCCGCTGCCGATCACGAGCACGTCGTAGCTGCTTTGGGTGGCCATGGCGCGCTGCCCTGGGGTAAGGTTCCGGACACTATAGCGGCCCCGGCGGCCGCAGGCGAAGGGGCGGGTTAGCGAACTCCGGGCCCGCCCCGTGGTCTACCTATTTGGGCATAGGGATTTGCCCGGGACGGAGGTGTCCCTCGACGATGGGGCTGGAGGCGAGCGTCGACGCGGAGCTGGTCGAGCGGGCGAAGCGTGGCGAGCGCGAGGCCTTCGACGCGCTGGTGCGCAAGTACCAGCACAAGATCGTCAACCTGGTCTCGCGCTACGTGACCGACCCATCGGAAGCGCTGGACGTGACCCAGGAGGTCTTCCTCAAGGCCTACCGGGCGCTCCCAGGCTTCCGCGGCGAGAGCGCCTTCTACACGTGGCTCTACCGGATCGCGGTGAACGCGGCCAAGAACCATCTCGTGGCCCAGAGCCGGCGCCCACCGGGCGAGGACATCGCCGCGGAGGATGCGGTATGGATGGAGCGGGATTCCCGTCTCAAGGATTACGACACACCGGAGGGGCTGCTCCTCAGCGAGGAGATCGAGCGCACCGTGGCCGAGGCCATCGCGTCCCTGCCCGAGGATCTGCGCACGGCCATCACCCTGCGCGAGGTCGAGGGCATGAGCTACGAGGAGATCGCCGAGGCCATGGGCTGTCCCATCGGGACGGTGCGCTCGCGCATCTTCCGCGCCCGTGAGGCCATCGACCGCCGGCTCAGGCCCTTGCTGGAGTGAGCGCGGCAGGAGGACATCCATGAGCAGGGCAGAGGAACTTCACGATGATCCGGCACTGCTGGAGCGGCTCTCGGCCCTGGTGGACGGCGAGCTCGGGGGCAGCGAGGCGCGCTTCATGGTGCGCCGCCTCGCCACGGACGCCGACCTGCGGCGCCGTTGGGAACGCTACCACCTGATCGGCGAGGCGCTGCGACGCAGCCTTCCGCGGAGGCTCGATCCGGCGCTGGCGGCACGCATCGAGGCGCGTCTGCCCGAGCTGCCGGCCCCCGCGCCCGGCCTCGTCGGCCGACTGCGCGGCCGCTGGCTGCAGGCCGCCGCGGGGCTGGCGCTGGCGGCCTCGGTGGCAGCGATGGCCGTGCTGGCGCTGCGCGCGCGGGCCCCGGAGCCTGCCGTGCCGGTGGTGGCGCAGGCGCCGTCCCCCACCACCGCAGGCCGTCCCGTCTGGGAAGGGACACAGTGGGCCTCCGTGCGGCCGGTGATCGCGCAGCGTCTGAACGGCTATCTGGTCACCCACAACGAGCTCGCCGCCGCCGGCAGGCTGCAGGGGATCATGCCCTATGCCCGTGTCGTGAGCTATGACGCCGATGCCGCCGATGCGCGCCGCTGAGGACTCCGTGCGCTGGCAGACGGCCGCACTGGCCGCCCTGCTGGCGCTCGCCGCCGGCACCGCCGCGGCCGAGGGCGCGCGCGAGTGGCTGCTCGGCATGGGCGCCGCGGTGCAGGCGCTGAACTACAGCGGCGTGCTCGTCTATCAGCACGACGGCCGGCTGGAGGTCATGCGCCTCCTGCACCGGGTGGACGAGGAGGGTGAGCACGAGCGCATCCTGTCTCTCAATGGTCCGCCCCGCGAGGTGATCCGCGATCCCCGGAAGGTCACCTGTATCCTGCCGGACGCCCGGGCCGTGGTGGTGGAGAAGCGCCGTCCCGGGCGATCGTTCCCCGGCGTGCTGCCCCTGGATCTCGCCCGTATCGAGCGCCACTATGCCCTCGAGCTCGAGGGCAGCGACCGCATCGCGGGCCGGCGGGCTCGCGTCGTGCTGGTGCGCGCGCGGGACGGCTACCGCTACGGATACCGCTTCTGGGTGGACGAGGCCACGCGCCTGCCTCTGAAATTCGAGGTGCTCGACGAGCAAGGCCGCCCCGTGGAGCAGATGATGTTCACCCAGGTGGACATCGGGATCGACATCCCCGCCGCGGCGCTGCGCCCGGCCCAGGATGCGGCAGGCTTCACCTGGTATGCCGGAAAGGATGGGTCCGGGGAGGGCAGCTCGAGTTCGTCCCTCCCCGAGGCGGGACAGTGGGTGGTCACCCGGATGCCGCCCGGCTTCGAGGTCCGGAGGCATGACCTGCGCCGGCTGCCCATGAGCACGTTCCTGGTCGAGCATTTCATGTTGAGCGACGGGCTCGCCTCGGTCTCGGTCTATGTGGACCGGCCCGACTCCGAAGAGGGCTTCATGGAGGGGCTGACGCGCATGGGCGCCATGAGCGCCTACGGGGCCGTGATCCAGGGCTACCAGGTGACAGCGGTGGGCGAGGTGCCTCCGGCCACCGTGGAGCTCGTCGCGCGCCACGTGCGGCGCGTGCAGGAGGCCCGGCCATGATCGAGGAGCGCGCAAGGGTGGTGGCGGTGGAGGGCGACTACGCCTGGATCGAGGCAAGGCCCGGCGCCTGCGGGGGCTGCGCCGCCCGCACCGCCTGCGGCACCGCCGGCCTGCAGCGCTGGCTCCAGCGCCGGCGCCGGCAGGTGCGCGCCCTCAACCGCGCCGGCGCCCGTCCCGGAGACGAGGTGCTGGTGGGGCTGGCCGAAGGCGCCCTGGTGCGCGGCTCGCTCTGGGTCTATCTCGTGCCCCTGGCCGGACTCATCGGCGGGGGTGTGCTCGCCAGCCTGCTCCTGGGGCCGGGCGATAGCCCCGCGGCCGTGGGGGCGCTGGCCGGGCTGGCCGGCACCGGCCTGTGGAGCCGGGCGCGCCTGCGCCGGCTGCACGGTGACCCGCGCTTCCAGCCCGTGGTGCTGCGTCGCCTCTAGCCCGGATGTCGCCGTCCGGGCGACCCCGCCGGAGGCGTGCGCGCCAGGGGCCGCAGACCCTATAATTGTCCAATCTGCGGGGCCCGATGGCCCCGCAAGCGTATGAAAGGAAGGGAACCCGCCGTGAAACTGCAGCGCGTCTTCATCGCCATCCTCGTGCTGGCTGCGGCCGCGACGGCCCAGGCGCGAGGGCTGCCGGACTTCACCGGGCTCGTCAAGCGCTACGGCCCGGCGGTGGTCAACATCTCCACCACGCAGAAGGTGGTGCGCCGCCATCCGGCGCTGCCGCCGGGCGTGGAGATCCCGGATCTCGAAGGCACCCCCTTCGGCGAATGGCTGAAGCGCTTCTTCGGCGGCGAGGGCGAGGAGTTCGACGCCCGCAGCCTCGGTTCAGGCTTCGTGATCTCGCCCGACGGCTACATCCTCACCAACTACCACGTCATCAAGGGCGCCGAGCGCATCATCGTGCGCCTGTCCGACCGGCGCGAGCTGGACGCCAAGGTGGTGGGCAAGGACGAGCGCACCGACATCGCGCTCCTCAAGGTCGAGAGCGATCGCCCTCTGCCCACCGTCAAGATCGGCAGCTCCAGGGACCTGGAGGTGGGCGAGTGGGTGCTCGCCATCGGCTCGCCCTTCGGCTTCGACCATTCGGCCACGGCCGGCATCGTCAGCGCCAAGGGCCGCAGCCTCCCCTCGGAGAACTACGTGCCCTTCATCCAGACCGACGTGGCCATCAACCCCGGCAACTCCGGCGGGCCGCTGTTCAACATGGATGGCGAGGTGGTGGGCATCAACTCCCAGATCTACAGCCGCACCGGCGGCTATATGGGGCTGTCCTTCGCCATCCCCATCGACATCGCCATGGAGGTGGTGGAGCAGCTGCGCACCAAAGGGCGGGTCACGCGCGGCTGGCTCGGGGTGCTGATCCAGGACGTGACGCGCAACCTCGCCGAGTCCTTCGGGCTCGACAAGCCCGAGGGCGCGCTCATCGCCAAGGTGCTACCCGACAGCCCCGCGGCCAGGGCGGGCCTGCGTGTGGGCGACATCATCGTCGAGTACGATGGCCATCCCGTGCCGGACTCGGGCAGCCTGCCGCCGCTGGTGGGGCGCACGCCGGTGGGCAAGCGCGTGCGCATCCGCATCGTCCGTGACGGACGTCCCCGCACCGTCACCGTGCGCATCGGCGAGCTCCCCGAGGAGGTGGGCACGGGCGGCAAGGCGCGCCGCTACGAGGATACGCGCCTCGGCCTGGTGCTCGAGCCGCTGGACGAAGAGACCCGCCAGGAGCTCGGCCTGGAGGACGGCGGCGTGCGCGTGGTGCGCGTAACGGGCGCGCCCGCACGGGAGGCGGGCCTGCGGTCCGGCGACGTGATCCTGCGCATCGACACCCGCCCGGTGAAGGACCTGGAGGCCTACCGCCGCATCACCCGTGCCCTGAAGGGCGGGCGTTCCGTGCCCGTCCTGGTGCAGCGCGGTGGCGGGCCGCTCTTCCTGGCGCTGCGCGTTCCCGACGGGAAGTGAGGGCGCTGACCCTCTACCACCGCGAGGGCTGCCATCTGTGCGAGGCCATGGAGCGGGAGCTGCTCCCGCTGCTGGCCGCGCACGGGTGGCGCCTGGAGCGTGTGGACGTGGACTCCGATCCGGGGCTGGCGGCGCGCTACGGCCTCGACGTGCCGGTGCTCGCCCACGACGGAAGGGAGCTGTGCCGCCACCGCCTGGACCGCGCCGCCGTGGAGGCGCTGCTAGAGCGACCGTGAGCGAAGCCGACCACCTCAAGCGCATCCGCAACTTCTCCATCATCGCGCACGTGGACCACGGCAAGTCCACGCTCGCCGACCGTTTCATCCAGATCTGCGGCGGCCTGAGCGAGCGCGAGATGAAGGCACAGGTCCTGGACTCCATGGACCTCGAGCGTGAGCGCGGCATCACCATCAAGGCCCAGGCCGTCACCCTCGAGTACCGCGCCCGCGACGGCCGGACCTACGAGCTCAACTTCATCGACACGCCCGGCCACGTGGACTTCAGCTACGAGGTCTCGCGCTCGCTCGCCGCCTGCGAGGGTGCGCTGCTGGTGGTGGACGCGGCCCAGGGCGTGGAGGCCCAGAGCGTGGCCAACTGCTACACGGCCGTGGAGCAGGGGCTCGAGGTGCTGCCGGTGCTCAACAAGATCGATCTCCCATCGGCCGATCCCGAGCGCGTGGCGCGCGAGATCGAGGAGATCATCGGGATCGAGGCCCACGACGCCCTCCGGGTGAGCGCCAAGACCGGCGAAGGCGTGGAGGACCTGCTGGAAGCGCTGGTGGCACGCATCCCGCCGCCGCAGGGTGATCCGGAAGCCCCCCTCCAGGCCCTCATCGTCGATTCCTGGTACGACAGCTATCTGGGCGTGGTGAGCCTCGTGCGCGTGATGCAGGGAACGCTCGCGCTGCGCGACCGCATCCGGGTCATGTCCACGGGGCGGGTCTCGCAGGTGGAGGCGGTGGGCATCTTCACGCCCAAGCGCCAGCCGCGCGAGCGCCTGCGCGCGGGCGAGGTGGGCTACGTCATCGCCGGCATCAAGGACGTGGAGGGCGCGCCCGTGGGCGACACGCTCACCCATGCCGACCGTCCGGCGGCGGCGCCGCTGCCCGGCTTCCGCAAGATGCAGCCGCGCGTGTTCGCCGGCCTCTTCCCCGTGGCCTCCGAGGACTACGAGGCCCTGCGCGAGGCGCTCGCCAAGCTGCGCCTCAACGACGCGGCCCTGCACTACGAGCCCGAGACCTCCCAGGCGCTCGGCTTCGGCTTCCGCTGCGGCTTCCTGGGGATGCTGCACATGGAGATCGTGCAGGAGCGGCTCGAGCGCGAGTACGGCCTCGAGCTCATCACCACCGCGCCCACCGTGGTCTACCAGGTGCTCACGCGCGCGGGCGAGGTGGTGGAGGTGGACAACCCGGCGCGGCTCCCGCCCCCGAACGAGATCGCCGAGATCCGCGAGCCCATCATCGAAGCCACCGTCCTTTGCCCGCAGGAGCACGTGGGCGCCGTCATGGGCCTGTGTGTGGACAAGCGCGGGGTGCAGAAGCGCATGCAGTACCTGGGCGGGCAGGTGCAGCTCGTCTGGGAGCTGCCGCTGGCGGAGGTCGTGCTCGACTTCTTCGACCGCCTCAAGTCGGTCAGCCGCGGCTTCGCCTCCTACGACTACCACTTCCTGCGCTTCGACCCGGCCGACCTGGTCAAGCTCGACATCCTCATCAACGGCGAGCGGGTGGACGCGCTCTCGGTCATCGTCCACCGCTCCAAGGCGCGCGAGCGCGGGCGCGAGCTGGTCGAGCGCATGCGCGAGCTCATCCCACGCCAGCTTTTCGAGGTGGCGATCCAGGCGGCCATCGGCTCACAGGTCATCGCCCGCTCCACGGTCAAGGCCCTGCGCAAGAACGTCACCGCCAAGTGCTACGGCGGGGACATCACCCGCAAGCGCAAGCTGCTGGAGAAGCAGAAGGCGGGCAAGAAGCGCATGAAGCAGCTCGGCAAGGTGGAGATACCCCAGGAAGCCTTCCTGGCCGTGCTGCGCGTCGAGAGGCAATAGCGAAAGAAGGAGCTGCCCATGGATTTTCCCACCTTCCTGGTCCTGGCCGCGGCGGTGACGGGCGGCATCTGGGCCTTCGACGCCGCCTTCCTCGCGCCCCGGCGACGCGAGGCCGCGGCCGCGGGCGAGGCCCCGGCGCGCGAGCCCTGGGTGGTGGACTACGCGCGCTCCTTCTTCCCCGTCATCCTCATCGTGCTCGTCATCCGCTCCTTCGTGGTCGAGCCCTTCCGCATCCCCTCGGGCTCGATGATGCCGACCCTGCTGGCCGGCGACTTCATCCTCGTCAACAAGTTCGCCTATGGGCTGCGCCTGCCGGTGATCAACACCAAGATCCTCGACGTCGGCGAGCCCCGGCGTGGCGACGTGGTGGTCTTCCGCTACCCGCGCGATCCCTCCACCGACTACATCAAGCGCGTGGTGGGCCTGCCCGGAGACCGCATCGCCTACCGCGACAAGGTGCTCTACGTCAATGGCCGTCCCATGCCACAGCGTCCGCTCGGTGCCTATCCCGGTGCCGGGGAGCGCCGGCACATGGCCGGCGCCGAGGAGCGGCTGGAGGACCTGGAGGGGATCCGGCATCGTATCCTGATCCGGCCCGAGGCCCCCGCCTTCGACATGGAGTACGTGGTGCCGCCCGGGCACTACTTCGTCATGGGCGACAACCGCGACAACAGCAACGACAGCCGCATCTGGGGGACGGTGCCCGAGGAGAACCTGGTGGGCAAGGCCTTCCTGGTGTGGATGAGCTGGGACTCGGGCGGTGGTGGCGTACAATGGGGACGCATCGGGCTGAGGATCCGCTGAACGGCGCCGGCAGAGGAGGGAGGAGATGGCGGCACCCATGCATCGGCAGCGCGGGCTCACCTTCTGGGGGTGGCTGACCGTCGTCGTCCTGGTGACCTTCTTCGGCATCGTGGCGATGCGCCTGACCCCGCTCTATCTGGAGTACTTCCGGGTGGCCGCCTCGATGGAATCGCTCAAGAGCGAGCCCGACGTCACGCGCAAGCCGCGCGGGGAGATCAGGCGCCTGCTCGCGCGGCGCTTCGACATCAACGACGTGCGCAGCGTCAGGGCCCGCGACGTGCGCATCCAGGGCGGCCCCGGACTGGTGCGCCTGAGCGTGGAGTACGAGGCCCGCACGCACCTGATCGGCAACCTGGACGTGGTGGCGCGCTTCCGGCGCGAGGTGCGCCTGGTGGGCGGCTGAGGAGGGCGGTGGGCGCGCAGGCCCGACAGGCGGGGCTCGAGCAGCTCGAGCGCCGGCTGGGCCACGTGTTCCGGGATCGCGCCCTGCTGGAACGGGCGCTGACCCATCGCAGCGTGGGCGGCGCTTCGGCGAGCAACGAGCGGCTGGAGTTCCTGGGCGATGCCGTGCTGGGGCTGGTGGTCGCCGAGCTGCTCTACCGGGAGCACCCGCAGGCGGAGGAGGGTGAGCTCAGCCGGCGGCGGGCCTGGCTGGTGCGCGAGTCCACCCTGGCGCGCGCGGCCGCCGGGCTGGGCCTCGGCGAGCTCCTGCGGCTCGGTCCGGGCGAGCTGCGCAGCGGCGGCCACCGCCGCGCCTCCATCCTCTCCGATGCCCTGGAGGCGCTGATCGGCGCCGTCTATCTGGATGCGGGCCTCGAGGCGGCGCGCGCCGTGGTGACGCGGGTGCTGGACGAACCCCTGCGACGCCAGCCCCAGGCGGAGGCGCTCAAGGACCCCAAGACCCGGCTGCAGGAGTGGCTGCAGGCGCGCAAGCGCCCGCTCCCGCAGTACCGCGTGGTGGCGGTGGCGGGCGAGGAGCATGCCCGCCGCTACACGGTGGCCTGCGAGGTGGAGGGGCTGGACGAGGCGACGGTGGGCGAGGGCTCCAGCCGGCGCCGTGCCGAGCAGGCGGCCGCCCAGGCGGCCCTGGCGCGGCTCGAGGGCTCGAAGAAGGGCGAGACATGACGGAGACGGCCGCAGAACCGGGAACGGCCGGGACGCCCACGCGCTGCGGCTTCGTGGCCCTGGTGGGGCGGCCCAACGTGGGCAAGTCCACATTGCTCAACGCCCTCGTGGGCCGCAAGGTCTCCATCGTCACCTCCAAGCCCCAGACCACCCGGCACCGCATCCTGGGCGTGCGCACGGTCGGCCCCGTGCAGGCTGTCTACGTGGACACGCCCGGGCTGCACACGCGCGCCAGGCGCACGCTCAACAAGCTCATGAACAAGGCCGCGCTCGGGGCGCTCGAGGACGTGGATGTGGTGGTGCTGGTGGTCGAGGCGCTGCGCTGGACCCCCGAGGACGACAATGTGCTGCGCCACCTGGAGGGCGTGCGCGCGCCGGTGATCGCCGCGGTCAACAAGATCGACCGCGTGAAGGAAAAGGCGCGCCTGCTGCCCTGCCTGGACGAGCTCTCGCGTCGGCGCGAGCTCGCCGAGATCGTCCCCGTCTCGGCCCTCAAGGGCCGGCAGGTGGACGTGCTGGAGCGCTGCATCCTCGAGCGCCTGCCCGAGGGGCCGCATCTCTTCCCGCCCGGCACCATCACCGACCGCGACGAGCGCTTCCTGGCCGCGGAGCTGGTGCGCGAGAAGCTCATGGCCATCCTCGGGCAGGAGCTGCCGTACGCGCTCGCGGTGGAGATCGAGGCCTTCGAGCGGGAGGACGGCCTGCTGCGGATCGGCGCCGTCATCTGGGTGGAGCGCGAGAGCCAGAAGCCCATCGTCATCGGCCGTGAGGGGCGGGTGCTGAAGACCGCCGGCACGCGTGCCCGCCGGGAGATGGAGCTGCTCTTCGGCGAGAAGGTGTTCCTGCAGCTCTGGGTGCGGGTGCGTGAGGGCTGGCCCTCCAGCCGGCGCGCGCTCCGCGAGCTGGGCTTCGAGGGCTGAGCCGTGAGGCACGCGCTCGAGGCCGCCTACGTGCTGCACGCCCGGCCCTACCGGGAGACGAGCCTGCTGCTGGAGGTGCTCACCGCAGGTCTCGGGCGCGTCGGCATGGTGGCGCGCGGGGCGCGGCGGCCCCGCGCCTCCGTGCGGGGCCTGCTGCAGCCTTTCCAGCCGCTGCTCCTGGGCTGGTCGGGGCGTGGGGAGCTGCGCACCCTGCGCGCGGCGGAGCCGGCGGGCCCGCCCTGGCGCCTCGCAGGCCGCGCCCTGGTGGGCGCGCTGCACCTGAACGGCCTGGCCTGCACGGCGCTCGCGCGCGAGGATCCGCACCCGGAGGTCTTCGCCGCCTACGACGCGGCGCTGCGTGGGCTCGCGCGGCCGGGGGCGGAGGTGGACGGCGTGCTGCGCCGCTTCGAGCTGGCGCTGCTGGGGGCGCTGGGCTACGGTCCCGTGCTCACACGCGACGTCCACGGCGCGCCTGTGCGCGCGGACGGGGTCTACGGCTACGATCCGGAGCACGGGCCGGTGCCGGCCTCTGCCGCGCACGGAGGGCTGCGGTTGCGGGGCGCCACGCTGCTCGCTCTCGCACGCGGCGAGGCGCTGCCCGAGGCGGCGCGCCCGGAGGCGCGCGCCCTGCTGCGCATGCTGCTCGCACGCCATTTCGGCGCGCGCCAGCGGCGCGTGCGCGAGGTGCTGGAGACGATGGCGCGGCCCCTGGCCGGAAGGACTGCGGAGACTCCCCATGGCACAGCCACGTGAGATCCTGCTGGGCGTCAACATCGACCACGTAGCCACACTGCGGCAGGCCCGGCGCACGCGCTACCCGGATCCCGTGCACGCGGCGCTGGCGGCCGAGCAGGCGGGCGCCGATGGCATCACGCTGCACCTGCGCGAGGACCGCCGCCACATCCAGGAGCGCGACGTGGCGCTGCTGAAGGAGGTGCTGCTCACACGCATGAACCTGGAGATGGCGGTGACGGAGGAGATGCTGGGGATCGCCGAGCGCTACCGGCCGGAGGACTGCTGCCTGGTGCCGGAGCGGCGCGAGGAGCTCACCACCGAGGGCGGGCTGGACGTCGACGGCCAGCGCGCGCGGCTGCGCGAGGCCTGCGCGCGGCTGGCGGAGGCCGGGGTGAGGGTCTCCCTGTTCGTGGACCCCGACCCGCGTCAGATCGAGGCGGCGGCTGCCGTGGGTGCACCGGTGATCGAGATCCACACCGGCCACTATGCCGAGGCGCGGGGCCGGGAGGCGCGGGCGAGGGAGCTCGCGCGCATCGCCGAGGCCGTGCGGCTGGGCCTGGAGGCCGGCCTTCAGGTCAACGCCGGCCACGGCCTGAGCTACGAGAACGTCAAGCCCGTGGCCGCGCTGGAGGGGATCGCCGAGCTGAACATCGGCCACGCCATCATCGCGCGGGCCGTGCTGACCGGTCTCGGCGAGGCGGTGCGTGAGATGAAACGCCTGATGCGGGAGGCGCGGGGCCTTTGATCGTCGGTCTCGGCGCGGACCTGGTGGAGGTGGCGCGGATGGAGGCCCTGCTCGAGCGCTGGGGCGAGCGGGCCGTGCGGCGCATGCTCGCCCCCGGCGAACGCGAGAGCCTGGCGCGGCTGCCGCGGCGGGCGTGGGCGCCCTTCGTGGCGAGGCGTTTCGCAGCCAAGGAGGCGGCCGTCAAGGCCCTGGGCACGGGCTTCGGCGACGGCATCGGCCTGCGCCAGGTCGAGGTGGGCCACGACGGGCGGGGAAGGCCGCTGCTGCGCCTGCACGGGACGGCGCAAGCACGCTTCGAGGCCCTGGGCGCCACGCGCGCGCATCTCTCGATCGCCGACGAACGCGGCTTTGCCCTCGCGTTCGTGATCCTCGAGCGCTGAGCGGGCCAGCCCGCCCTGGTGCAGCACGCGGGCTAGGCGGTGCGGCGGCGCGGGCCGGCCAGCACGCGATCGATCTCGGCCACCAGGGCGTCGGTGAGCGCCGGGATCCGCTCGGGCTCCTCCCGGAGGAGGGCGTTCTCCAGCTCGCGGGCGGCCGCCCGCAGCGCCTCCACCCTGCAGTAGGCGGCGGCGCCGTGCACCTGGTGGGCGCAGCCGCGCAGGCGTTCGTGGTCACCGGCCGACGCTGCGGCCAGGAGTTCTTCGCGGTGCGCCGGCAGCTCCTCGAGCAGCATGGCGAGGAGCTCCTCGGAAAGCCCCGCATCCTGCCGCGCGCGTGCCGTGCGCGTGGGCGGCTCGGCTTCCTCGTGGCCCGGCCTGAGGTCGCGCCGCGCGGGCGGCTCGGGTCCGGCCACCGCCCATTGGCGCACGGTCTCGACGATCTGCTCCTCCGTGATGGGCTTGACCAGGCAGTCGTCCATGCCCTCGCGGATCACCCGCGCGCGTGTCTCGGGCAGGGCGTTGGCGGTGACCGCGACGATGGGCGTGCGCCGGCGGCCGCGCTCGGCGGCACGGATGGCCGCGGCGGCCTCTTCGCCGCTCATGCCCGGCATGTGGAGGTCCATGAAGATGAGGTCGTAGCGGTGGCGCTCTGCCAGCCGCACCGCCTCCTGCCCGCTCTCGGCCTCGTCCACCTCCAGGCCCAGCCGCTCCAGCAGCGCCGTCAGCAGCTTGCGGTTGATGCGGTTGTCGTCCACGGCCAGCACCCGCAGCCGCGGCAGCGCCCGCTCGGCTTCCGGCGCCGCCTGGGGACGCTCGGCCTCGGGGCAGGCGGCCGGCGTCTCGGCGGCGAAGAGGCCTTCGAGGGCCGCACGCAGGCTGTCTGCGGGCACCGACTTGGGCAGCACCACGTCGAAGCCCGCGGACTCGACCCGCGCGAGCTCCTCGCGGTCCACGCTGCTCACCAGCGCCACGAGCGGAACGCGCCCGGTGCGCAGCGCGCCCGCCACCGGCTCGAGCGACTCGCGGGCGAGCTCGCTCCGCGAGAGCCCCAGCACGACCAGGTCGCAGGGGCGCTCGCCGGCCTCGTGCCGGGCGATGAGACCGCCCAGGCGGGTGAGCTCCGCGGTGTCCTCGACCTCCACGCCCCACTCGGCGAGCTGATGGCGGATGGCGAGCCGGGCGAGGGGATGGGCGTCGCACAGGAGCGCATGGCGTCCGCGCAGGGCGCTCGGCGGTTCCTCATCCGGCGCCGGCCGCACCCGGCAGCGCATCGTGAACCAGAAGGTGGAGCCCTTGCCGGCCTCGCTCTCGAGCCCGATGGAGCCGTCCATCTGCTCGACCAGCTTCTTCGAGATGACGAGTCCCAGACCCGTGCCGCCGAAGCGGCGGGTGGCGGAGGTGTCGGCCTGGGTGAAGGCGGTGAAGAGGCGCTTCTGGTCGCCCGGGCTCAGGCCTATCCCTGTGTCGGTCACGCTCACGCGCAACGTGGCCACCCCATCGGGGTCCGCCTCCTCCTCCAGCATCACGCGGATGGTGACGCTGCCGCTGTCTGTGAACTTGATGGCGTTGCTCACCAGGTTGCGCAGCACCTGCCGGATGCGCACGGGGTCGCCCACCACATGGCGGGGCACGTCGGAGTAGATGAGCCGGATGAGCTCCAGCCCCTTCTCGTAGGCCGCCGGCGCGAGCAGCGCCACCACCTCCTCGACGCACTCGCGCAGGTCCGTCGGCACCTGCTCGAGGGTGACGTGGCCGGACTCGATCTTGGAGAAGTCCAGGATGTCGTTGATGATGTCGAGCAGCTCGGTGGCGGACCTGCGGATGGTGTGGACGTACTCGGCCTGCTCCGGGTCGAGATCGGTCTTGAGGAGCAGGTTGGTGAAGCCGATCACGCCGTTCATGGGCGTGCGGATCTCGTGGCTCATGTTGGCGAGGAACTCGGACTTGGCGCGGCTCGCCTCCAGGGCCCTGCGGCGCGCGATCTCCAGCTCCGCGTTCTGGATCTCGACCGCCTCCAGCGTCTCGCGCAGCTCCTGCGTGGCCTGGTCGATGCGGCTCTGCATCTCCGCGCGCGCGGCCTCGAGCGCCTGTGCCATGGCGTTGATGCCGCGCTCGAGGGTGCCGAGCTCGCCGTCCGAGGTCTCGGGCACGCGGGTGGAGAGCTGGCCGTGGGCGAGGCGCTGGACGGCGCTGTTGAGCCTCAGCAGGGGGTCGCTGATGCGGCGCGAGGTGCGCACGGCGAACCAGGCGATGAGCGCAAGGACCACGGCAGCGAGTCCCACGCCGCGCAGCACGATGCCGATCTGGTCCGCGAGCATGGGGTCGGGGCTCAGCTCGACCACGGCCCAGCCGAGCAGGCTCGGCTGCGTCTCCTCACGGAAGGCGTCGCGCACCCGCCCGGAGAAGCCGTACTCGTCCACCGGGAGCGGCGTGCTCGTGACGGCCGCGCGGAAGACCAGGGGGCCGCGGCGGGCCAGCCGCCAGGCCGCGAGGTGCTCGACCAGCCAGCCGCGCACGGCGGGGGGCCTTTCGGCTCGGGCGAGGACGTTGCCGGCCGGGTCCGTGATCGTCACCGAGCGCACGTCGGCCTCACGCGCGGCGGCCTCCACGAGCCGCCGCAGCACGGGCAGGTTGCCGGCATAGACCCCATACTCCGCGGCGGGGGCGAGCTGGTTGGCGATGGCCTGGCCCTTGGTCTCCAGCGCCTCCTCGAGCTCCAGGAGGCGGGTGACGATCCCGTAGAGGCCGATGACGAGAACCGCGAAGGCCGCCGGCAGCAGGCTGGTGACCAGGAGCTTCTGCCGGATGCGCAGGCGCCTCACCGGTCACGCTCCTCCGCGGCCCGCAGCAGCGCCTCCAGCCTTCGCTCGTCGGGAACCGTCACGGCGAGCGAGCGGGCCACGTGGCGGTTGACCGCCACCCGGAAGAGCCGCGGATAGGCGGGCGGCGGCAAGCGGCGGCGCAGCGCCGACCGGATCAGCTCGGCCGCCGTGCGGGCCACGTCCTGCGGCTCGCTGTAGACGGCCGCCAGCGCGCCCGCGCGCACGTAGCCCTTGGAGAAGCCGAACATGGGTAGGTGGTGGTGGTAGGCGCTGAGGAGGATCCCATGCAACGTGTAGCGATTGTAGACCAGGGGATCGGGCACCGCGAGCAGCCCGTCCGTGCCGGGCAGCAGGCTCTCGGCCACGCGGGGAGGGCGATCGGCCGGACCCACCTCGCCGATACGCAGGCGCAGGCCCTGGATGCGCGCCGCCCGCTCGAGCGCCGGCCTCTGCCGCCGTGACGTCGGCCCGAGCAGCACCGCCAGCGTGCGGGCGCCGGGCAGGATCAGCCGTACGAGACGCATGCGCCGGTCGGGGGGCTGATCCAGGTAGACGGCCGTGACCGTCCCGTCCGGTGCCAGCCTGCGGCCTGCCCTGGCGATGGCCGCCTCGAGCGTCACCCGCGGCACGAGCACCGCCAGCACGGGCTGCTCGCCGGGCAGCGCCGCCTTGAGCGCCTCGTAGCCCACGGCCACCAGGAGGCGCGGCCTGCGCTCGGGCAGAGCCGCGCCCAGGGGCCGCAGCACCAGGCGCGCCTCGGGTGCCTGCTGCGCGAGCGCCTCCTCGAAGGCGGCGATGAAGCGCACGTGGGGCACCTGGGCGGGGTCGTAGAGCACCACCACGGTGGTGCGGGCCGCAGCCGTCCCTGCGCCCAGGAGCAGGGGGAGGAGGGCAACGAGCCGCATGGCCCGTCCCGTCCCGCGCCGTCCAAGGCCGCATCCGGCCCTCATCGCTGCATCACCAGCTCGATGAAGAGGCGGGTATCGAAGAAGTTCGGGCCCTTGCCGGGGCGGTAGCGGGTCTCGGGATAGGTGTCGAGCAGGTTCTGGGCCACCAGCGCCACCCGCCACGGATGCGTGCGGCCGCCGCTGCGCTCGAGCCGCAGGTCCAGCCGGCGAACGGCCCCGATGGGGTCTGCGAAGCCGAGCGCCTTCCAGGCGCCGATGAAGTAGTAGGTGGCGCTGGCCCGCCAGCCCTCCGGCAGGCGCCGGCTCACAAGAAGGCTCCAGACATGCTGGGGCGCGCTGCGCTCGAGCTCGGCGGCCTCGGCGTCGCCCCAGGCCTCGATGCGCGTGTAGGCGTAGCTGCCGTGCATGCGCCAGCGCGGGGACCGCCAGGACACGCCGAGCTCGGCGCCCTGCACCTCGGCCGAACGGCGGTTGGCGAAATCGAGCGCCTCCACCGTCGTGCCCGGCGGGAAGGTAAGGGGAACCGGGCGCTCGAAAGAGGTTATCAGACGGTCCAGCCGGTCGAGGAACAGGCGCAGGTCCAAGGTCAGCCCTTTGAACCGTCCCACGTAGCCGAGCTCCCGCGAGATGATCCGCTCGCTGTCCAGCCCCCCGCTGGAGCGGAAGGTCGGTATGTAAACGGGCACGGGGCCGCCACCGAGGTCGACCGTTCCCCTGAGGGTGCCGTCGCCGTATTCCTCGGCCAGCAGGGGCTTGCGGTAGCCGCGCGAGACGCTCAGACGGATGGTGTGCAGCGGGTGCGGCCGGAGGTTGAGCGACAGGCGGGGCGAGAGGTGGGTGCCCGAGATGTCGTCGCGCTCGACCATCAGCCCCCCGTGGAGGGTCCAGCGCGGGCGGGGAGCGAGCTCGACCGTCGCGAAGACCCGCTGGAGGCGGTTGCTCAACCAGCCTTCACGCCCCAGATACTCGCGGGCCCGCACGCGGTCGAGACGGGAGCTGGCCCCCAGCACCGTCCGCAGCCCCGGCCGGAGCACACCGATCCTCTGCACTTCGACCTCCCAGCGCTGGGAGACGATGAGACTGTCGCGACGGATGGTGAGGGGGAAGGCGCCGATGCTCTGCTCGAGGGTGTATTCCTCGTCCATGCGGTGCGTCTGGTGATAGAGCTGGACCATCAGCTCGTCGCCCCCCTCGGCGCGGCTCCATCTGAGGTGCTGGTAGTGGGAGAGCACGTCGATGGGACGGGGCGGGTCGCCGGGGCGGCCGATGCGGCCGTCCTGGCGGAAGCCGCCGGTCAGGCCGCTCTTGAGCATCCACCGGTCGGTGGCGGAGGCCTGCCAGTCCATCCTCAGGCTGAGGAAGCGGATGTCGCGCGTGTCGGGACGGCCTTCGAATCCGGTGTCGCGCTCCCTTCCCAGGACCAGGCGCCAGTCGAGGTCGCCATGGGTGCGTCCGATACGGAGATACCCGTCGCGGATGTGGTCCTCTCCCCCCCGTGCACGCAGGAGGTCACCAACCGTTTCGGCCCCGTGGCGTGTGATGATGTTGATGGCGCCAAGGAAGGCGTTGGCACCGTAGGCCGCCGCGTTCGGTCCCCGGATGATCTCGATGCGCTCGATCTCGTCCAGGCTGATGCCGAGATCGGTCCAGGCGACACCACCCAGCGAGGGCAGATAGACCGATCGCCCGTCGACGAGCACCTGGAAGCGGCGGGAGTAGACGTCGGCCAGCCCGTGGAGGGTGACGGCGCGGATGCCCGCGTTGTCGGTGATGATGAGGAAGCCGGGCACGAGCCGGAACAGGTCGACGATCTCGCGCGCACCGGACAGGCGGATCAGCTCCCGGTCGATGACGGTGACCGCCGCCGGGGCGTCGTCCAGCGGCTGCGCGAGGCGCGATGCCGTCAGCACCACGGGCACCTCGCCGTAGATGTCGAGCTCGGTGGGCAGGGCGGCGAAACGCTGCTCCTCCGCGGCGCCGGCCGCCGCCCACAGTGCGAGCAGCGCCGCAGCCACACGTGAAGATCGTGACATGTGCTTCCCCATTCCCTCTCTCGCGTCGTCTCGCTGACGATCCCGGCATTCTAGCCCGGATACCGCGCCGGGGCCCCGCGGGGCGCTCACCGGGACGGGCCTTTCCCGCCACGGTCCCCCAGGCTGGTAAACTGTCCCGCCATGGAATACCCCACCATCGAGGCCTGCGTGGGCGACACGCCCCTGGTGCGCCTGCAGCGCCTGCCAGGGCGCACGCGCAACGTGATCCTGTGCAAGCTGGAGGGCAACAACCCCGCCGGCTCGGTCAAGGACCGCCCCGCGATGAGCATGATCCGCGGCGCCGAGGCGCGCGGGGAGATCCGCCCCGGCGACACCCTCATCGAGGCCACCAGCGGCAACACCGGCATCGCACTCGCCATGGCGGCGGCCGTGCGCGGCTACCGCATGGTGCTGGTCATGCCGGAGCACATGAGCGTGGAGCGGCGGGCGGTGATGCGGGCCTTCGGGGCCGAGATCGTGCTGGTCTCCCGCGAGGCGGGCATGGAAGGCGCGCGCGACCTCGCCAAGCGGATGGAGGCCGATGGGCGCGGCAAGGTGCTGGACCAGTTCGCCAACCCCGACAACCCGCGCGCCCACTACGAGGGCACCGGGCCCGAGATCTGGCGCCAGACGGGCGGGCGGGTGACGCACTTCGTGAGCGCCATGGGCACCACGGGCACCATCATGGGCACCTCGCGCTACCTCAAGGAACGCAACCCGCAGGTGCAGATCGTGGGTGTCCACCCCGCCGAGGGGGCCCAGATACCCGGCATCCGCCGCTGGCCCGAGGCCTACCTGCCGAAGATCTACGACCCCTCCCGGGTGGACCGCATCATGGAGGTGACCCAGGAGGAGGCCGAGGAGACCACGCGCGCGCTGGCGGCCCGGGAAGGCATCTTCTGCGGTATCAGCTCGGGCGGGGCGGTGGCGGCGGCACTGCGGCTCTCAAGGGAGGTGGAGGATGCCGTCATCGTCACCATCGTCTGCGATCGCGGCGACCGCTACCTTTCCACCGGCGTCTTTCCCGACGCCTGAGCGGGGCCGCCGGCGGCAACCTCACCCATGAACGTGCTCGCCTTCGACATCGAGACCATCCCGGACGTGGAGGGGGGAAGGCGCCTCTACGGGCTGGAGGGCCTGGATGACGCCTCGGTGGTGCGCGTGATGCAGCAGGTGCGCCGCCAGGAGGCGGGCACGGAGTTTCTGCGCCTGCACCTGCAGCGCATCGTGGCCATCTCGGTGGCGGTACGCACGCCCGAGTGGTTCAAGGTCTGGTCCCTGGGCGGCCCCGACGCCGACGAGGCCGAGCTCGTGCGGCGCTTCTTCGACGGCGTCGAGCGCTACACCCCGCGGCTGGTCTCCTGGAACGGGAGCGGCTTCGACCTGCCCGTGCTCCACTACCGGGCACTGGTGCACGGCGTGCAGGCTCCGCGCTACTGGGAGACGGGCGACGAGGACCAGAGCTTCCGCTGGAACAACTACATCAGCCGCTACCACGAGCGCCACACGGATCTCATGGACGTGCTGGCGGGCTATCAGCCGCGCGCGGCCGCGCCGCTGGAGGAGATCGCGGTGCTGCTGGGGCTGCCGGGCAAGATGGGCATGCACGGCTCGCGCGTGTGGGAAGCCTGGCAGGCCGGGCGCATCGAGGGCATCCGCGCCTACTGCGAGACCGACGCCCTCAACACCTATCTCGTCTACCTGCGCTTCGAGCTCATGCGCGGGCGGCTCACGCCCGAGGGCTACGCGCGCGAGCAGGCGGTGGTGGCCGAGGCCCTGCGCCGTGACGGCCGGCCGCATCTCCTGGCCTTCCTCGAGGCCTGGCGCGACGCCCCGCCGCCCGCGGACGCGGCCGCCGCAGGCGAGGGCTGAGGCCATGGCGGCGGCCCGTCGCCGGGGGCCGGCCGGGCCCCTCGTCCTGCGCATCGAGGACCTGAGCCATGACGGCCGCGGTGTCGGCCGGCGCGAGGACGGCAAGCCCGTGTTCGTGGCCGGCGCGCTGCCCGGCGAGACCGTGCGCGCGCTCCCCGAGCGCCGGCACCGCACCTACGACGAGGCCGTGGCGGCCGAGGTGCTGGAGGCCGCCCCGGAGCGGATCGAGCCCCGCTGCCCGCACTTCGGCACCTGCGGCGGCTGCACGCTCCAGCACCTGGCCCCCGAGGCGCAGGTGCGCGCCAAGCAGTCCTGGCTGCTGGAGAACCTGGCCCGTATCGCCCGAAGCGTGCCGGAGCAGGTGCTGGCGCCCGTCACCGGACCCGTGTGGGGCTACCGGCGGCGGGCGCGGCTCGCGGTGCGCGACGTCCCCAAGAAGGGTCGCGTGCTGGTGGGCTTCCGCGAGCGCGGTGGCCGCTACGTGGCCGACATGCGCGTCTGCGAGGTGCTGGATCCGCGCTTCGCGCGCCTGATCGAGCCCCTCTCGGAGCTCGTCGCCGGGCTGAGCGTGCGCCGGCGTCTGCCCCAGGTGGAGCTCGCCGCCGGCGACGAGGCGGCCGCCCTCGTCTTCCGCCACCTGGACCCCCTCACCGGGGCCGACCGCGACCGCCTGCGCGCCTTCGGCGAGGCGCACGGGCTGCAGGTGCACCTGCAGCCCGGCGGGCCGGAGACCGTCGCCGCGCTCTGGCCCGAGGACCCCCCGCCGCTCGCCTACGCGCTGACGGAGTTCGACGTGACGCTGCGCTTCGGGCCCCTGGACTTCACGCAGGTGAACGCCGCCGTCAACCGTGCCATGGTGGCGCAGGCCGTGGCGCTGCTCGACCCGCGGCCGGGCGAGCGCGTGCTGGACCTCTTCTGCGGCATCGGCAACTTCTCGCTGCCGCTCGCGCGGCGCGGCGCCCGGGTGGAGGGCGTGGAGGGGGAGGCGGGGCTTGCGGCGCGCGCGGCCGAGAACGCGCGCCTGAACGGGCTCGAAGGGCAGGCGCGCTTCCACGTGGCCGATCTCGCCACGCCCCCGGTCAACGCCCCCTGGCTGGAGGGCGGCGTGGACAAGGCGCTGCTCGACCCGCCGCGCTCGGGGGCGGAGGCCATGGCCCACCGGCTGGGCGAGCTCGGGGTGGCACGCATCGTCTACGTCTCCTGCCATCCGGCCACGCTCGCGCGCGATGTGGGCGTGCTCGCAGGCCGCTACGGCTACCGGCTGCGGGCGGCGGGGATCATGGACATGTTCCCCCACACCGCCCACGTGGAGTCGATCGCTCTCCTGGAGCGGGCGTGACGCCCCGGCGGGAGCGCCGGCCCTCAGGCCGCCGCCGCGGGCGCCTCACCGTGCTCGATGCGGGTGCCGAGCAGCTCGAGGAGGCGCGCCAGCCACTGCGGATGTGCCGGCCAGGCCGGTGCCGTGACCAGGTTGCCGGCCACGTGGCAGGCGTCCACCGGCACCTCCACATACTCGCCGCCCGCCTCGCGCACCTCGGGGCCCACGGCAGGGTAGGCCGTGCAGGCGCGCCCGGCGAGCACGCCGGCGGCCGCGAGGATCTGCAGGCCGTGGCAGATGGCAGCGATGGGCTTGCCTGCTTCGGCGAAGTGGCGTGCGATCTCGAGCACGCGCGGGTCGAGCCGCAGGTACTCCGGCGCGCGCCCGCCCGGGATCACGAGGGCGTCGTAGTCCTCGGGCCGGACCTCGTCGAAGGTGGCGTTGAGGGCGAAGTTGTGGCCGGGCTTCTCGCTGTAGGTCTGGTGCCCCTCGAAGTCATGCACCGCGGTGGCCACGGTCTCGCCCGCCTTCTTGTCGGGGCAGACGGCGTGCACCGTGTGGCCCACCATCTGCAGCGCCTGGAAGGGCACCATGACCTCGTAGTCCTCCACGAAGTCGCCCACGAGCATCAGGATCTTCTTGGCCATCGTTCGTCCCTCCTTCGGCTGGCCGCCCGTCCACGCGGGCCCTGCCGCATGGAGTATAGCGGGCGGCGGCCGCGCCGGTTCCAGACGTACATCCAGGCCTCGAGGGTGCGGCCATCGGGGATGCGGCGCACCACCACCCGCTCGCGGTGGAACTCGCCCCGCTCCGGATGGGCCGGATCCGCATCCTCGTAGCGGTCGAGCAGGCGCCACAGGCGCGGGTCGTCGGGCAGCGCGAGCAGCAGCCCCTCCAGGCGCGGCCCGTCGCGGCGGGGCACCGCGCCGGGCCAGGCCCCGAGGCGATAGCGCACGGCGCGCAGCCAGGCCCGTCCGACCGGTCGCGCCGCGCGTGCCAGCGCCCGCCGCACGCGCACGGGGGCGCGCCCGTCGGCGAGGGTGCCGTAGACGAAGAGGAGCGTGCGTCCGGGCAGGCGCCTCACGACGGGTCCAGCACCTCGTCCAGGAACGCCCGCAGGGCCTGCTCGTAGAGTGGACCGCTGTCGTGGAAGCCCCACTCGTGGCTGCCGCGGATCTCGACCAGGCGCTTGCGTGCCGAGCCGGCCGCGGCCAGCAGCGCCTCGGCGTGGGCGAAGGGCACCAGGCGGTCCTCACGGCTGTGGATCACCAGCAGCGGGCAGCGCACGGCGCCGATGCGCTCCAGGCTCGGATAGCGCACACGCATCAGCCGCCGCACGGGCAGCAGGGGATAGAGGCGGGCGGCCACGTCGGGCAGGCTGGTGAAGGTGGATTCCAGGATCAGCCCCGCGGGGGTCACCTGGTTGGCGAGCCAGACCCCCACGGCCCCCCCGAGCGAACGTCCATGGAGCACGATGCGCTCGGGCGGTGCACCGCGCTCCTCCGTGAGCCAGCGCCACATGGCCGCCGCGTCGCGGTAGGTGCCCGCCTCGCTGGGCCGGCCGGTGGAGCGGCCGTAGCCGCGGTAGTCCACCAGCAGCACCTCCACCCCTTGGCGCTGCAGCAGCGCTGCCGTGGGCACGCGGTCGCCGATGTCGCCCGCGTTGCCATGGAAGAAGAGCACGGTGCCGCGCGGGCGCGGGTGGCGCACCAGCCAGCCGCGCAGGATCTCGCCGTCCTCGGTGCGGATGGCGACGTCCTCGTAGGCCAGCCCCGCCTCGGCGGGCGTATGGGCGACGCTGCGCGTGGCGAGGAAGACGCGCCGCTCCTGGGTGGCATAGAGCCAGGCCAGCACCGCGGCGTAGAGCGCCCCGGCCGCGGCCGCGCCCAGCAGCAGCTTGGCCGCGATCGCGCTCAGGGCCGCACCACCAGCACCAGCTTGCCGGTCATGCTCCCGGCCTCGAGCCTGCGGTGGGCCTCGGCGGCCTGCGCCAGCGGGAAGGTCGCGGTCACGTGCACCCGAAGGCGGCCGGCGTCGAAGAGCTCGCCGCAGCGGGCGAGGATGTCGGCCTGGTGGCGGCGCGCGGCGGTGAGGCCACGGTGCATGGGGGTGAGCATGAGCTCCAGGCTCACGCGGAGATTCCGCAGCCGCGCCTCCTTCCAGTCCGTGTCCGCCGCGGGCTGGAGGAGGGTGACGAGGTCGCCGTAGTGGCGCGTGGCGGCGAAGCTGCGCTGGAAGGTCGTGCCGCCCACCGTGTCCAGGACCACGTCCGCGCCGTCCTCGGCCCAGGCACGCACGGCCTCCACGAAGTCCTCCTCGCGGTAGCGGATGGGCCGCTCCACGCCCAGCTCTGCCACGAAGCGCGCCTTCTCCTCGGTGCTCACGGTGGCCGCGACGGCGCAGCCCGCCTCGCGCGCGAGCTGCACCGCCACGTGCCCGACGCCGCCCGCGCCCGCGTGCACCAGCACCTTCTGCCCGGCGGCGATGCGGGCGCGGTCGTGGAGCGCCTCCCAGGCCGTGATCAGCACGAGCGGTGCGGCCGCGGCCTGGACAAAGTCCAGGCTCGCGGGCTTGGGCGCGGCGAAGCGCTCGTCCACCACAGCGAGCTCGGCGTAGTTGCCGGGCTCGCCGCCGATGCCGCCGTTGCACCAGTAGACGGCATCGCCGGGGCGGAAGCGCCGTACCTCGGAGCCCACCGCCTCCACCACGCCCGCGCCGTCGCAGCCGAGGACGGCGGGCAGGCGGTCCGGATAGTAGGTGCCGCGCGCGCGCAGCTTGGTGTCCACGGGGTTGACGCCCGCGGCGTGCACCCGCACGAGCATCTCGGTGGGCGCGCGTATCTCGGGGTCGGGAAGATCCGCGACCTCCAGCACCTCCGGCCCCCCGGGCCGTGTCATGACCACCGCCTTCATCGCCGAGACCTCCTCGCACCGTCATCTGCAAGGCCGGGACGCAGATGATACCCGCAGCGCGCCCGGCCTGGGCTACCATTCCCGCCGATGGGGCGCGAGATCGAGCGCAAGTTCCTGGTCGCGGGCGACGGATGGCGCGCGGCGGCGGTGGATGCCGTCCCCATGCGCCAGGGGTATCTGGCGACCGATCCGGCCTGCTCGGTGCGCGTGCGCATCGAGGGCGAGGCGGCACGGCTCAACGTCAAGAGCGCCACCCTGGGCGTGGAGCGGCTGGAGTTCGAGTACCCCATCCCGGTGGCGGACGCCGAGGAGATGCTCGCGCGCCTGTGCACGACGCCACCCGTGGAGAAGGTGCGCTACCGCGTGCCCTGGGGCGGGCACGTGTGGGAGGTGGACGTCTTCGAGGGCGCCAACGCGGGCCTGGTCGTGGCCGAGATCGAGCTCTCGGACCCGGACGAGCCCTTCGAGCGCCCGCCATGGGTGGGCGAGGAGGTCTCCCACGACCCGCGCTACTACAACGTCATGCTGGCCCGCCACCCCTACCGGGAATGGGCGGATGAGGCGTGAGGCCCGGCTCGCCGTGCTGGCCCGCATGTTGCACCGAGGGCTCCGGATGATTGCGGTCTTTGCAGCCGCGCTCGCGAAGGCCTGGCGCTCAAGCCGTAGCAGGGATCACGACTTGAGCGAAGACCGGGCGAGCGCGCGCGAAAAGCCGCAAGGGCCGGAGCAGGGGGCGGGCGGCGCACAAGGCGTGCCTTGGCGAGATCGCCGGAACACGGCCGCAAGTTTTTGCCGAAAAAGGATTTACCGCGCCCTCCGCCCCCAACTGGGTGCAATAGGCGGGTTCGCCGTCTGCCTGCTGCTCGCCGGCTGCGAGGCGCCGCCGCAGGGGGCCATCCGGCTCGCGGTGGCAGGCGGGGTGGCTACCCTGGATCCGCGCTTCGCCACGGACGCCACCTCGGCCCGCGTCTGCCGCCTGCTCTACGCGCGGCTCGCCGAGACGGGCCCGGACGGGCGACCGATCCCGGCGCTGGCCGGGTGGACCCGGACGGGCCCGCTTGCCTGGCGCTTCCGTCTGCGCTCCGGACCCGGCCGCATCTTCCACGACGGCACGCCGCTCACCGCCCGCGACGTCGCCGCGACCTACCGCGCCGTGCTGAACCCTGCCACGGGCTCGCCCCACCGCGGGGGACTCGCCTTCGTGGCCGCGGTGGAGGCGGTGGACGACGAGACCGTGGTCTTCCGCCTGCGCCGTCCCGAGCCGCTGCTGCCGGCCTACCTGGGCCTGGGCATCCTGCCCGCGGCGCGCGCCGCCGTGCCACGGCCGCTCACGGGCGCGCCCGTGGGGAGCGGCCCCTTCCGCTTCCTCGGCCGCGTGGGCGAGGGCGGCGTGCGGCTCCAGCGGCGCGCCGACGGGCAGGTGGTGGAGATCGTGCAGGTGCGCGATCCCACCGTGCGCGCGCTCAAGCTGGTGCGCGGGGAGGTGGACCTGCTGCAGAACGACCTCCCGCCGGAGATCGTGCGGTGGCTCGCTGCGCGCCCGGGGCTGCGCGTGCTGCGCGCCCCGGGCACCACCTACGCCTACATGGGCTTCAACCTGAGCGATCCCCTCACGGGCGACCTGCGCCTGCGCCGGGCCGTGGCCGCGGCCATCGACCGCGAGGCCATCGCGCGCCACCTCTTCGGCGGGGCTGCGCGCCCGGCCGCCGGCCTCTTTCCGCCGGACCACTGGCTGGGGCTGCCGCGCACCCTCGGCCCGCGTCACGACCCGGCCGCCGCCCGGAGGCTCGCGGCCGCGCTCGAGCGTGCGCGCGGCGGGCCGGTACGGCTGGAGTACAAGACCTCCAGCGATCCCTTCCGGGTGCGGGTGGCGACCGTCATCGCCGACCAGCTCCGGCGCGCAGGATTCGAGGTGCGCGTGCGCAGCCTGGACTGGGGCACCTTCTATGCCGACGTGAAGGCCGGCCGCTTCCAGCTCTACACCCTCGCCTGGGTGGGGCTGGCCACGCCCGACATCTTCCGCTATGCCTTCCACAGTGCCTCGGCCCCTCCTGCGGGAGCCAACCGCGGCCGCTACCGCGACCGGGTTGCCGATCGCCTGATCGAGGCCGCGGAGGCCACCACCGACCCGCGCGCGCGCCGCCGGCTGTACCTGGCCCTGCAGCGGCGCCTGCTGGAGACCCTGCCCTACGTCCCCCTCTGGCACGAGGACCACGTGGCGGTGCTGCGCGCGAATGTGGCCGGCTATCGCCTGCGCCCCGACGGGGCCTACGACGGCCTCGTCGCCGTGCGGCGGGTCCCGGCCACGGCACGTCGTGCCGGCACCGGGCTGCTCGCGGCGGGTTCGCTTGCGGCGCCGTGGGCACGGGCGCGAAGCGCAGCGGAGCGGAGACGCGTTCCATCGGCGCGCGCGCGCAGGCGGGAGGATTTCCCCCTGGCATCGCGCCCGAACCCCCAGCCCGGGGGCGGCCCCCCGGCAAGGCGCGCGGAGGCGTGGTCGTGGCGCTGAGTGCGGGCACGGCGCGCTGGGTGCACGTGAGCCTCGCGCGGCAGCGCCTCACGCTGCTCGAGCGCGGCCGTGTGCTCGGCCAGTGGCCCGTGTCCACTGCGGCTGCGGGGCCCGGCGAGCGGCGCGCGAGCGGCGGCACGCCGCGCGGCTGGCACGTGATCCGCGCGCGCATCGGCGCCGGCGCGCCTCTGGGCGCGGTCTTCGTCGGCCGCCGCCCCACGGGCGAGCTGTGGACGCCGGCGCTCGCGGCGCGCTTTCCGGAGCGCGACTGGATCCTCACGCGCATCCTGTGGCTCTCGGGGCTGGAGCCCGGGCGCAACCGCCTTGGCGACGTGGATACCATGCGGCGCTTCATCTACATTCACGGCTGCCCGGACACCGAGCCCATGGGGGTGCCGCGCTCGCACGGCTGCATCCGCATGCGCAACGCGGACGTGGCGAGCCTGTTCGAGCAGGTGGCGGCGGGCACGCGCGTGCTGATCGAGCCTTGAGCGGGCCTGCGGAGGGGAAGGGAGGAGAGCCCATGAGCGAAAGACGCTACCGGATCCTGTCGCTGGACGGCGGGGGCGTGCGCGGGGTGATCACGGCGGTGTGGCTCGCGCGCCTGGAGGACATGG
>Ga0256839_1001267_pt1 | contig 31119 bp, 25 predicted proteins | sample 354166metaG_FD_185968 | JGI IMG/M metagenome (GOLD analysis project Ga0256839, IMG submission 185968) | Hydrothermal vent microbial communities from Mid Atlantic Ridge, Atlantic Ocean - 354-166 | ecosystem: Environmental > Aquatic > Marine > Hydrothermal vents | place: Atlantic Ocean: Mid... | reverse complement strand
CGAAGCTGTCAAGGACTTTCTGCTAAAAAATTAAATTTATGCCAACTCGTCCGCCTTCGTCGCCAACTCGAAATCTTTATAGGTAATCCCGCTGGCGTCGTGCGTCGAAACACTCAGCGTCACTTTGTTGTATCGAATCAGCATGTCGGGGTGATGCTCAACCAATTCGGCATACTTGGCGATCGCATTGACAAACTTCATCGCAGCAGAAAAATCGGTAAACTCGAAAGTCCGCTGAATCTGATTGTTAAGCTCAACCCATTCGCTATGGGATTCGAGGCAGGCCTCGATCTGTTCTTCGTTCATCTTGACAAGTGCTTGCTCGGTCATGGGCTCCTCCTGAGAGCATGGGCAATGAAGATTCTTACCCAAAGAGATACACATTTCCTCAGGCAACGGTTGCCCTGAACACCCAGTGTACCCACAATCTCTCGTGCATGAGTCCAAGATTCCCAATCAACCTCTTTTTCGCCAAACCACCCGCCTGGCACCATCCCCAACCGGGGCCCTGCACCTGGGCAACGCCTTCGCCTTTGTGATCAATTGGGCTCTTGCCCGTAAACTCGGGTGGCATATCGCCTTACGAATTGAGGACCTCGATACCCCACGGGTCAAACCCGGGGCCATCGACCAGACCATCCATACACTCGAATGGCTCGGGTTGGACTGGGATTCGGGGCCCACAACCCAGACCGATCGGCTCGATCGGTATCAGCAGGCCATGATCACCCTCGCCCACGGGCAACATGTCTATCCCTGCGAGCTCACCCGATCCCAGATCGAGCAGGCTGCCTCGGCGCCGCACACAAATGATCCAGATCAACACGAAACCCGATTCGACCCCTCCCTCCGCCCAACCGAGATCCCCAAGACATTCCATGATGCGGGAACCAACTGGCGATTACGCGTCGAGCCCGGCACCATTGCCTTTGAAGACACCCATATGGGGGCCCAGGCCTTCGATCTCAACACCACCCGAGGCGACTTCGTGGTCTGGACGAAACGCTGCACCCCAAGCTATCAACTCGCCGTCGTCGTCGATGACCACGATGCCGGGATCACCCAAATCGTCCGAGGAAACGACCTGCTCGACTCGGCAGCACGCCAATTGTTGCTTTATCGCGCTTTGGAGATCGAATCTGAGCCAACCTACACCCACCTGCCCCTGATCCGAGGCTCCGACGGGCGACGACTCGCCAAACGCCACGGCGACACCCGAATCGACACCTACACCCAATCCGAGACACCTCCCGAAAAAATCATCGGACTCCTCGCCTACTGGTGTAAAATCACCCACCAAAGAACACCAATCTCCATCAACGAGTTCAAAGACCGATTCTCACTCGATACACTCCCCACAGACGATATCGTTTTTACCCCCGAGGATGACGCATGGCTTCGATCATAATCAGCCGACCACTTTGGATACTGCTCGCACTGACCCTGCTGACCCTGCTGACCCCGTTGACCGGATGCTCGAAGCCTGCCGTGGTCGATGGAATCATGCCCGTTGAAATTGCAGGGAAAACTTTCCACCTAGAAATCGTCGCCGACGATGCCACCCGCGAACGCGGGCTCGGCGGACGCACCGAGCTCGATCCCGACAAAGGCATGCTCTTCTCGTTCCCCGATGCCAAGATCCGATACTTTGTCATGCGTGATTGCGTCATCGACATCGACATCATCTTTCTTGATAGCGCCGGGCGAATCACCGCCATGCACCACATGCCCATCGAACCACCAAAACAAATCAACGAATCCCAGAGCACCTACGAGCGTCGGCTAACCCGATATTCTTCTCGCTACAACGCCAAGTATGCCATCGAACTCGCCGGAGGCATGCTCGAAACCCTCGATCTCGAAGAGGGTCAACTCATCAAAATCGACACCGAATACCTCAAAACAATCACCCAATAAACACGCAAAAAGTAGCTCGAAAACGAACACGACCAGTTACCGGAGCTCTTCGACCCTGCCCGCTGTAGGGGTTTGACGGGCTGGTCGTGCTGATCTTTTGCCCATAACCACCCATGTGCGATCCATCACCGATCGTAATCAACATGCGTGTCGAATTCGGCGATTTCTGAGATATCGTGCGAGCCCATCGTCCGTATGTTCTTCTCGGATGCCCGCTCGCCCAACATCAGGGATCGTCATCCCCAGCAAGGAGCAACCGGTGGAACTACGCATTGCAGGAAAAACCCCGGGCAACGGACCAACCATTCTCGCTGCCTGCTCTACACAAACACCCGAAACCACGCGACTCATCCATTCCATCGGATCGCAGCTCAAATCCCATGGCATCGAGATCGAACACATCACCACCGACCAGCTCCTGAGTATCCAACCCAAGCGATCGGCAGTCCAAACACCAATTCTCGTGATCCTCTCCGAACACGATTCAGACCAAGCCATCAATCGCATCACCGATTTGCTCGCCGAGCACCTCGCCCCTGCCTTGATCCTCATCGGACAACCACACCTTCACGCAATCCTCTCGCTTCGTGCCCAAGGGATCATGTGCGAGTCGATCGACCTCGATCCGGCACACGCCTCGACCATACTCTGGACACTTGCCCAGCGCCAACCGGCGATTCAACAACTCTCAGCCGAACTCCGCATCACTGAAATGTCGATCAACTCAGTGCATACCGAAATCAACAAACTCCACGAAGAACTCGCCAGCGCCGCGTCAATCCAGCGCGAATACATGCCCAACACATTGCCCGATATCGAAGGACTCGATATCGGCGTGGTCTATCGACCCGCATCGTATGTCTCAGGCGATATCTACGACATCATCGAGCTCGACGAAAATCATACCGGATTCTTCCTCGCCGATGCCGTCGGACACGGCGTACCCGCAGCCCTGATGACCATGGTCATCACCCAAGGACTCCACAAAATCGAAGGCAAAGGCAACGAAGCACGGTTCGTCCAACCCAACGAAGCACTCCGACGACTCAACAATACCATGACCGAACACCAAGGCGAGCAAGCCCGGTTCGCGACCGCGGTCTATGCGATCCACAACAAGAAGACCAACGAAATCACCGTCGCAGGCGCGGGACATCCACCCTCGCTGCTGGTTCGATCCAAAACCGGCGAAATTGAACAGCTTGAATCCGATGGGCCATTGCTCGGCGTCTTTCCCGATGTCGAGTTCGGTCAAACCACCATCACCATCGAGCCCGGCGATGTGTTCATCATGTACTCCGACGGATTTGAAGTCGCCTTTCCAAAAAAAGACGCCATCGGCGACGAACGCAAACGCCCCACACTCACCTACATCAAAGAACTCACCAACACCGGCTCGGGAATCCAAACCCTCGCCGATGCCATCACTACACTCGAATCGCACCTCGACAATCAGGTTGGTTCGTTGCATCAACCCGACGACATCACCGCGCTGTTCTTGGCATCGGTCGGGGCACCGAGTTCCACATCCGCAGCCGCAGCCGCCTAATCATCACCACCCAACGGAAATGATCCGCACAAAAGACCATTCTTAATTGTCTCCTCCTGCCCATACACCGTCAGCATATCTCCCTCAAGAATCTCAGTGGTCGCATGAGGCGCTCCGATATACTCGCCCGTTGCCCGTTTGATCCCCAACACCAAGACCCCCTTGGATCCGAGCATCGCCCCAGCAAGGGTCCGCCCGCCAAGCGGATGCTCGGACTCGATCTCGATCTGCATCACCACATACCCGTCGCTCGAGCGCAGCACCGTTTCATAATCAATCGCCCGTACCTGATGAAACTGTTCAAGCGACGCCTTGATGACCAACTCGAGGACCCGTTTGACAATCCCAAGCCGAAAGACGCCCCCGATGAGCAAAATCAAAACCAGAATCAACCCAAGCTTGAAAAAGAACGCATTCGACCCCGACACCGGAATCAGATGATCGAGCCAATCAGGTTCATCGGTCACAAAGGTCATGATGACCGTCCCCAGCGCTCCGGTAAGCCCAATGTTGCCAAAAATAATCAAATGCTGGGCAATGCGCCTTCGGGTCGGATGCCCGACAATCATCTCGGCCTCGGTGGTTGTAAATCCAACGCCAAAAAAACACGAAATCGCCTGAAACTCGGCGACATCACGCGAAAGCCCCGTCATCATCAACGCTGTTGCGCCAATCCGGACGATCAACAACGCCACTGCAACGATGATCAGCAGGGCCAACAGAGGCATCGTGTTTATCCTCTCGGTTGGTGTTACTCTTCAACAGAATCAGATTCGCTCGGCTCGGAAATCTGAATCGACGCAATCGCAGTGAGCAAGTCGGGCGCAAACGAGAACACTTTGTTGAGCCCGGTAATTACCAATACACTCATCACCTCATCACTAACGCCACAAAAAATCAGCTGACGATTGTGCGCCTCGAGATTTTTCCGCAGACGCAGAAGCTGAGCAATGTTCGATGAGTTGACATAACTCACCTCTTGAAACTCAAGCACCGCATGAGGAATCGGGTCCCCTTCACCTGCCCGTTCGATGCGCTCACAAATCATCGACAACTCATCCGAGAGCGCAGGCTCGTCGGCGAGATTGGCAATCACAACATTATCCGACCAGTCAACCGCCATCACTCGTTCCCGTTTTTCCCGAACCAGAGTCGCTTTCACCACCGGCCCCGTCCGTCTCGTCAATCTTTGCCGCCGAGATGACCGCGTCCCCGTCCTTGAGCCCGACAACCCGCACGCCTTGCGTCCCTCGACCATAACTGGAAATCGAGTTGGCTGCCATGCGAACGAGTTGACCCTTTCGAGAGATGACAACCACATCCTCATCATCACACACACCAATTGCCGCCACCGACGGGCCATTTCGCTCGGTGGACTTGATATCAGTGCGTCCTTTTCCGCCTCGAGATTGGCTTCGCATCGGCCCATTTTCTGGATTCACACGATATTCATCCACAGGCGTGCGCTTGCCATATCCATTTTCCGTGATCGTCAACAGACACAGATTCCGATCAAGCATCTCCTGGGTCGTATGGGTCACTTCAGGATCATTCTCGTCTTGAGCCATCGGCACACGCATGATCCCAACCACCGAGGCGCCCTCACGCAACTCAATCCCCTTGACTCCAGCTGCCGATCGACCCATCTCACGAACATCCTGTTCCGAGAACCGGATCGCCATGCCGCCCGATGTGACAAGCATCAAATCATCATGCCCACTGGTCAATCGGACATCAAGCAAGTGATCGTTGTCCTTCAATCCAACCGCAATCAATCCTGACCGATTCACATTGGCATAGGCCTTGAGTGCAGTGCGCTTGACGATGCCACCCTTGGACACAAAAGTCAGGTAGTTCGACCCCGACTCAAAATCCTTGATCGCCAGATAAGCACAAGTTCGCTCACCATTTTTGAGACCAATGTAGTTGATAATCGGCCGACCCTTGCTCGTTCGACTCATCTCAGGGAGTTCATAAACCTTGATTTTGAACACCCGCCCTGTATCGGTAAAACACAACAAATCATCGTGTGTCGAAGCAGCAAACAGGTGTTCAATAAAATCATCATCCTTCGAATCCGACGCTCGGACTCCTTTACCCCCACGCCCTTGAGCTCGATAAGTTTCGAGAGGCACGCGTTTGACATACCCCGCATGCGAAATCGTAACCGCCATTTCCTGCTCTTGGATCAATGCCGCGATATCAATATCCCCTGCAGCTTCCTCGATACTCGTAAGACGATCACGCCCAAAACGCTGCTTCATCTCTTCACAATCCGCAACTATAATATCAAGAACCATGCGATGGTTGCCCAAGATTGCTTCGTACCCTTCGATCTCAAAAATCAACGATGAATACTCTTTAACCAATCGCTCGATCTCAAGACCAACAAGCTGAATCAATCGCATCGACCCAATCGTTTCCGCCTGAATCCGTGTGAGCAAAACGCCACCTTCGCTGTCCGAATCGCGCATCGCTTTCATCAGCCGATCGGGAATCTTGGCAGCAGACGGATGCGACGCAGGGATGGTATACCTTCGCTCCATCAGCTTACCGATCGCCTCTTCGCGAGTCTGCGAAGATTTGATGAGTTGGATGATCTCGTCGATATCAATCACTGCGTAGATCATCCCTTCGAGAATATGGGCCTTCTTCTTTGCTTCACGCAAGAGATACTGCGTCCTGCGCGTGATGACCTCGATCCGATGATCGACATAGCACTCGATGAGTTGCTTGAGCCCCATCGTGCGAGGTTGACGATTCACCAAGGCGATATTGATAATCGAAAAAGTCTGCTGCAACGGCGTGCATTGATACAACTGGTTCTCAACCACCGCCGGATCGGCACCCTTCTTGAGTTCGATCACAATCCGCGTCTGGGCATTGCGACCCGACTCGTTTCGGACATCGGAAATATCCTTGATCCGCTCGTCCTTCACCGCATCGACAATCTTCTCGACAAGGGTATTCTGAACAAGTGAATATGGAATCTCATCAATAACAATCTGTTGTCGCCCTTGTGACCCTCGATCTTCGACATGCAGACTCCCCCGCACAGTAACGCGCCCGCGCCCTGTCGAGTACGCATCAAGAATCCCCTTGCGCCCCAAAATACGCCCGGCAGTTGGAAAGTCTGGACCTTGCACGCCGCGACGAATGACATTGCCATCCTCATCAACCTCATCCCTCATCAGATCAACCAACTCGATCCCCGGATCATTGACCACCCGAACAATCGCATCGAAAATCTCCCGGGGATTATGAGGCGGCAAACTCGTCGCCATCCCCACCGCAATCCCCATCCCCCCATTGATGAGCAAATACGGAAACTTGCCCGGCAATACGGTCGGTTCGAGCAAACGATCGTCGTAGTTGGATTGAAAATCGACCGTGCCAAACTTAATGTCCGCAAGCATATCAACTGCAGCGTGGGTCATCCGTGCTTCGGTATATCGCATGGCCGCGGGCGGATCGCCATCGATCGAACCAAAATTACCCTGAGGCTCGACCACAGGCGTATTCATCTTCCACTTCTGCGCCATCCCCACCATCGTGGGATAGATAACCGATTCCCCATGCGGATGGTAGTTCCCAGAAGTGTCGCCACAGATTTTGGCACACTTGAGATGCTTCTTGTTCGGGCGAAGGTTGAGATCATTCATCGCCACCAAAATGCGCCGCTGGGAAGGTTTCAGGCCATCGCGGACATCAGGCAACGCACGATCCATAATCGTGCTCATCGCATAGGTGAGATAGGAATCAGCAAGTTCGCGTTCGATCGAAAGATCTATCGCCTTGGTGTGCGAACTTGGAGAATCTTCCTTTGAATCATGTTCCGGGGATGATTCGGCACCATCTTCAATCGAATCATCAGGCGGGAGATTATCTGGCATTGAGTATTCTCCGAGGGAGTATCAGTCGGTCGCTGGGCAGGAATCGAGCGCACAAAAGCACCAGACATCCCACGCAAACGGGACGCAAAATCATAGGCGCACCACCAAATTTTGGCCCGGTTTCCAACCCAGAAAAACACCGAAAAAAACACCCTTTGTTGTCGGAAAATACCGTTTTTAACCAACGCGTTCAAGGCGAAGATTTCGACACAATCACATCAAACGATCGGATCGTCTCCGTCAATGTCAGCAAGGCCATCGCGCTGACCTCGACAGGCATCCGCTGATCCCACAGCGCCATGCGCACGCCCCAATGGGCCCTCGAACCCGACGCATACATATGCAAATGCTCCTTGTCGGCACTGAGCTGACGGATAAACCGGATCGCGCTAACCTGCCGACCGATCTGCACTGGAATTTCACCCGAGGAAACCGTCCCGGGAGTAAGCTGTTCATCCCCGAGCATGGTCGCCATGATCGCCAAAGGCCGCATCCCAAGCCAGCTCGGCAAAGGGGTGCTCGAAGAAGTAAACACAATCCCACCTTCCAAATCCCGGTCCATCCATGCCAAATCTGCCCGCTTAAGCTGGTGTTCCCACACAAGCGTGCGCATCGCCACCAAGGCTTCACGGTGCGCATCGCCCCCTTCCCCCTGCTCTTGTTCCATCACCGCCCATCCCAAGAACGGCATCTGCGCAACCAACCCGCCAATCGGAGTCTCGGCAAATACCCGCTCAATCGCCGACTCCGCCAAGGTGCCCCGATCCAAAGGGTCAAGCTTGGCTGCTCGCACCAACGCATGGGCAACCAACCCATGCGAAGCCCTAGGAACCTGTGATGCGAACCCACTGGCCGGTTGATACAACCCATCGAGCACCTCAAGACACCGTATGCGGAGGGTATTGAGCTCTTCATTGCCGAGGATATCAATCAATTGAATTTCGGAGAGCGCAATCAATGCCATGCACGCTCCAATCGGCTCGTCCCAAGGCACCGCCTCCCCTTCCCCAATCTGCCCCAGATCACCAAGCACCTCACGGGCAACAGTGCCTGCCTGACGATGAATTTGGGTTGTCCCCAGATCACCAAATCGTAAAAGCGCATACGCGCTGATCGCCTGCTCAAAGGGAGAAGCAAAAGGAGAATCGCTCACTCCCGTCACCGGATCAAGTGTCCCCATCATCGCATAAGGCTCAACCCCAGCCCACCGCCGACCCATCAAATGCTCAGCAATATTCGATGAGAGCACGCGGATCGAACGGACGCTGATCTCCGATTGCCCGACCACCCGCCCACCCCGATCGAAAAACGAGGCCCCCATCTTGGGCCCGATCTGTCCAAGCACAATGGGTTCAAAACGAAAAAAAGCATATCCACTCTCAACAAGCTCGCGAGGCGTTTTGAGCACCGCACTGCCGTCGCCTGCGAGTGTATTGGCCAAGGCCATCGCTCCCTGGGTCATGTCAGTGTTGCGCGCAAGCATGGACTCAGGCCCCATCACCTCGATCCGATCTCCACGCCGAACCGCGACGCCCAGCACCCCAGGCGTATACCCAAACCCGGGCAGCTCGAGTTCCGATGCCGAGATCGGCACGAGAGTATCCGCGATCTCAAGGGTGATCGTCACCCGTGAAGCAATCTCAACGATCAACTCATCCCACGCCGCATCACGCCCATCGCCGAGCCTGGCATTGGCACTGCCCAGCGCTTTGCGGACTGCCTCCCACAGCAGTGTCGAACTCGGATCTGATGCCCCGCTCGAGCCCCGCCCAAGCACACGCCCATCGAGCCGAAGGGTCACAACCACCGCCGAGGCCAACACCCCCTTGCCCTCCCCTTTGGCCTCCGACACACCACGCTCGGGCACTTCCCAATCCCGAACCCACCGATCCACCAACCCATAGGCCTCGAGACTTGGCTCGATGGGCATCGTGGGCTGGGCATAGGCCCATGCGCCGGATATCCCCAGAAAAAACAAAAGCAAGCCCACCCACAGCACCCGGACCCTGTTATCGGCCAAAGTACCCGGACAGAGAATAGACTCGATTCGATGAGATTGGTGTTGACTCATGGTGTTGTCTTCGTGCATCATGTAGCTTGGGATGCACATACTTGTCCGTCCGAGAAAAAATGCAAACCATGCTGACACATCCTAGGAGCGATCCAAGCACCCCAGGCCAAGTTCTGGCATACCGGTTGCGTCTCTTCTAGGCAACAACTGAAAAAAGGAGTTCCCCATGGCCACTATGCAAGAAATCTTCCTCATGACCGCTCTGCGTCGCCGCGTCGCCATCCTCGCCTTGCTAAGCTTCGTCGCCCTGCTCTGAGCCCAAATCCACCACCAACACACACCCGAAGAGATCATGCTCTGTGCAACTTGCCTGTGCATCAGGGTGAGCATGACCGATAACTGTACGCACCCTTGGGACCCTATCACAAAAAACACCCCGCCCACTCGTTGGTCGGGGTGTTTCAGGTTTTGGAGCTTTGGCTCAGTCCAGAAACCAGTCCAGAAAGCAGACTTGGTCAGCTCAGAGTTCGATCTTGTCGGTACCCATGGCCCCGTGATCGTCCATGCCGCCCTTGGCCGGGATGTTCATCCCCCCACCCATGCCGCTGCTGTTGGCCGGTCCGCCCTCGACCGATCCACCCTCGTTGCCCGAAGCATCGCCCCACTGGGCACGCTTGAGCGAGAGCCCGATCTTGCGATCATCAATATCGACCCGCAGAATCTTGACATCGACCTCTTCGTCAACAGTCACAACATCCTGAGGGTTCTCGACCTTGTGGTCCGCCAGTTCCGAAATATGCAAAAGCCCTTCAAGATCGTCTTCAAGCTCGACGAACACACCAAAGTTGGTAATCTTGGTGACCTTGCCTCGGACGACCATACCAGGCTGATAGGCACTTGGAATCGCTTCGACCCACGGATCTTCCGAAAGCTGCTTGATACCCAATGAGATGCGCTGCTTGTCACGATCAACATCCAAGACCACACACTCCACCTCATCCCCCTTCTTGTAGAGCTCATTTGGATGGGTGACTTTCTTGGTCCAAGACATATCAGAGATATGCAAGAGCCCATCGATCCCGGGTTCGATTTCCACAAACGCACCATAGTTGGCCAGGTTGCGAATCGTGCCAGTGACGATGGTCCCGTTGGGATACTTCTCGGAGACAAGTTCCCACGGGTTAACCTCAATCTGCTTCATACCAAGCGAAATTTCCTGCTTGTTCTTGTCGATTTCAAGAACCACAACATCAATCTCTTCACCCGCGGTGACGATCTCCGACGGGTGATTCACCCGACGCGTCCAAGACATCTCGGAAATGTGCACGAGCCCTTCGATCCCGTCTTCAAGCCGGATGAAAGCACCGTAGGACATGATGTTGACCACCTCGCCCTTGATGCGCGCCCCAACGGGGAACTTGGCTTCGATTTCTTCCCAAGGCGACGATTCGGTCTGCTTGAGACCAAGAGCAACCTTTTCCTTCTCACGATCAATATTCAATATCTTGACCTCGACCTTGTCGTCAATCTTAAGCAACTCCGATGGATGATTGATTCGTCCCCAAGACATATCGGTGATATGCAAAAGCCCGTCGATCCCGCCCAAGTCAACAAAGGCACCAAAGTCGGCGATGTTCTTAACTGTACCGGTGATGACCTGACCTTCGGTAAGGTTGGCCATGAGGTTCTGCTTGGCTGCCGAGCGTTCGTGCTCGACGAGCTTGCGACGCGAGATCACAATGTTCCGGCGTTCGGTATCGATCTTGAGAATCTCCGCCCGAATCTTGCGACCAATAAACTCGTCAAGATTATGCGGTCGACGAACATCAACCTGCGAAGCAGGCAAAAAGACCGGCACCCCGATATCGACCAAGAGACCACCCTTGATCTTGCGCATGACCGTACCTTCGACGACATCTTCTTCTTTGGTGGTATCGACAATGCGCTGCCAAGCAATTTGGCGGTCGGCTTTGCGCTTTGAGAGCTCGATGAGCCCGTCGTCGCCTTCGAGCGATTCAAGCAGCACATCAACCTCATCGCCGATCTTGAGATCGGTCATCGCCGAGAACTCTTCACGCGGGATCAACCCTTCGCTCTTGAGCCCAACTTCGACAACAACATCATCACCTGCGAACCCGATGACCGTGCCCTTGATAAGTTTCCCGGGAGAAAGATCCGTTGCCTGGTCAGACAGGATCGTATCCATCCGGTTCTCAGTATCGGCGCTCTCACCAAAGGCTTCGCCCAGAAGCGCCAAGGCCTCGTCGTCAGCGATATCGAGGGATGCGATCAGATTCTCATCGATCATAGTTACTGTATCCTTCCATACTCTTGCGAGTATCGCAGCGACGCTTCCGTCCCCCAGTCGGCCAACCGGGAGGCGTGTGCCGCCACACCTGATCAAACACAAAGCCAGATCAGATTGCACCAAATCGGTGCGGTTTGAGTCTATTTTGCCTTGCCAACCCGGACCGTCCGGAAGCAAGATCGGCCTTTTCCCCAGCATGCCAGTGGAAAGCTCAGGGAGAGGAGCATAGTGCCCCATTGCTTGCCAGAAAAGCAATTCCGTTCCGGAATGAAGATGATTCTCAATTCTCTTCCCACAAATCGCCGACTTCATGGTGCGACAACTGGAAATTGTCCTCAGAAATCACTTTCAACCGATGGACTTGTTGGGCTCAGACCCCACCAAAGCGTATCATTGACGCTCAATTGGCTTTATCGGAAAGCCAATCATTCGGCCTCTGCAGCGACCGGATGACTCCCCGCTCACCCCCAGAAATGGAAGAGATACGGGAGGCGTGTGCTGCGAATGTCTCACGGAATAAACCGTGCGTATTTGAAATTGGGTGCCACGCATGACCGCAACAGCAACCGCGACCGAACTCCCTCGTGGGGCCGTCACCGATGAACTCGGATTCCCAAACGACCCTGATAACCTCTACCTCCAAACCGTCACCACCATGCTCGACGCGGCGAAGTTGGTCAACCTCAAACATCGCACCCGAATCATCCTCGCCCAACCAAAAAACGAGATCATGGTCCACTTCCCCGTCAAAATGGACGACGGGCACCATCGGCTCTTCAAAGGGTACCGAATCCAACACAACAACGCCTGTGGACCATACAAAGGCGGCTTCCGGTTCCACCCCAATGTCCACCTCGATGATGTCAAATCCCTCGCCTTTCTCATGACCATGAAGTGTGCCGTCGTACGCATCCCATTCGGAGGCGGCAAGGGCGGCGTCAATGTCGATACCCGTGGACTCTCCCAAGGAGAAATCCAGAGACTCACACGACGCTACTGCTCGGCCATCATGGACCAGATCGGACCCGATGTCGATATCCCCGCACCAGATGTCGGCACCAACGCCCAAATCATGGCATGGTTCGCTGATACCTACATGATGTCTTCCTCCCACCAGCATCACGACGCACTCCGCGTCGTCACCGGAAAACCCGTTGAATTTGGTGGCTCGGCAGGACGCGAAAAAGCTACCGGGCAAGGTGTTGCCGACACCCTCGCAGAAATGCTCCCAGGAATCGGTATCTCCGTCGAAGGCATGAAAGTTTCCCTCCTTGGATTCGGGAATGTAAACGGCTGGGGTGGACAAATCCTCCAAGATATGGGGGCCAAAATCGTCGCAGTCATGGACCACACCGGAGCAATCCGCAACGACAACGGCATCGATTGCAAAGCACTCTATGCCCACAACATGAAAACCGGAGGCATCGCAGGATTCGAAGGTGTTGATGTCATTGATGAAGAAGGATTCTACCGCACCCCCGTCGATGTGTTCATCCCCGGGGCACTCGAACAAATGATCAAGGAAAAACAAGCCCAATGGCTCGACTGCAAAGTCATGGCCGAAGCCGCCAACGCACCGTGCGACCCCTCCGGTGATCGTAAACTCGTCGAAAAGGGCGTTGAAGTCATCCCTGCAATCCTCGCCAACGCCGGCGGCGTCACCGTATCATATTTCGAATGGGTCCAGAATAAAAACGCCGTCACTTGGTCCGCCGAGCAGGTCGATCGTGAACTCAACCGCCACATGGTCGTCGCTTCCCAGCGCACCCTCGCCCGGCGTAATGAACTCAAGTGCACCCTCCGCGAAGCCGCCTTCGCCTCGGCACTCGATCACATCGGCGATGTCTACAAAGCCCGAGGCATCTTCCCGTAAAAACCGTGCTTATCCATCAACGAACCCGCCAACGAAAAAGACACTCCAACGAAGGGTGTCTTTTTTATGTCTTTTAAACTCTAAACCAAGCCTCACCGTTCCGAGCTACTCGCACTCGAATATCGACGCAGCAGTTCCACGATCCGAGGCTGATTGCTCTCGATCCGCAACGATTGACGCATCGCATCAACCGCCCGCTCGCGTGCCTCTCCGTCTGTCTTCGAAGACCAGAGATACTCATTGAGTTCACACACCGCCAAACCATTGAACGCCGGATAATGTGTCGGATCGAGCTGGGTCGATTTTTCAAACGCTTTGAGACTCTCTTCATATCGCTTGAGCCGAAAGAGCCCAGAACCCAATCGCTCGTACGCAATTGCGTTGGGCTCAATCCGAACCAACTGATCCAAAGCCCCCACCATCTCCGCATAGCGACCAAGCGTATTGAGAGAATCCGCCATATTGAGCAAAAGCCCAGCAGTCGGGGCGTCCATCAATTCGGCAGCCTGTTGATATTCGATAATCGCCTCTTCATGCTGATCAATCGCTGCATAGACATTCCCAAGGTGCATCCGCGCCCGTCCGCTTGGTGGATCGGACTTCACCGCCCGCTGACCATATGGCAAGGCTTGCTCAGCCCGCCCCATCTCTAAAAGAACAGTCGAAATCCCAAGATTGGCATCGAAGTCCCCAGGACGAATCGACAACGCACGCAAATACGCCCGGTTGGCCTCTTCAAGTCGACCAAGCCGATGGAGCACCTGCCCGTGCCGATACTGGGCCATGAAACTCCGAGGCTCCGAGCGAACCGCAAGGGCAAACTGCCGCTCGGCCAACTCATACTCGGCCAACTCAAGATAGATATCACCCGCTTGAAGGAACGCACGGGTGAACTGCGGATTAAACGCAATCGCCTGTTCAAGCTCACGCAATGCTGAGACCAAATCACCCGACGCATGCAATTCCACTGCACGAGCATAACTTTTCTCTTCCTTCGATCGCTGATCAAACATGCCCCCCTGGGCTGACTCGAGAATCTCGATCTCCGGCTCATCGGATACCCGACCGGTATCCTTGGCAGAAGGACGATCATCAACAATCTTCATTCCCGAGGCATCAATCCGCCGAGTACCCGGTCTATTCGCCCCCCGGGCAGGTTGCACAGGCGTCTCGATCTTGCCAGAATCCACCCCCTGAGTGATCCGCTGACGCTCGAGCCATTCCTGTTGTGACTCGCCTTGGGTCGGCTCCGCATCGCCATTGGGAAGCTGGCGATCTTGCGCCTTCTTCGCTTCACGCTCGGCTGCCCGTTGGGCCCGGCGCTCGCGTACCGCTTTGCACCCGCTGACCTGCACCAAAAGCATCGATGAAACCAAAAGTGTCGAGGCCAACAATGCTGAACGGGCCAGAGACAAAACCAATGGGCGTGTCGAACGATGATTTCCTGTGCGTCTATCCATACCCTATCCTATCGGCATTCATCCTCGCATACACCCAATCATCCCCTCAGGAGCCAACAATGTCCACCCAATCCCCACTTTCCGACCGAGTCGCCGTTATCACCGGTGCCAGCGCAGGTATCGGACAAGCCATCGCCCTCGATCTGGCATCCAAAGGTGCCCGGATCGTCCTCAATGCCCGGCGTGCCGAACGCATCGACGAACTCGCCCAGCGACTCACCGACCAATTCGGCATGGTCAAAACCAACCAAGGAATGCGCCCCCGCGCCGTCTGTGTCCCCGGCGACGCATCGGACGATTCCACCATCGACGCCATGCTCGACGCCTCGCAAGACCACTTCGGAATCTCAGCCGATCTCATCGTCGCCAACGCCGGACGCGGACTCGACGGGTCGGTCATGACTTCAGATACAAACCAATGGGAGTCCATGCTCAAAACCAACATCCTCGGCGTCGCCCGGCTCATCCGCAAAGCAGGAACCCAACTCCTCGAACTCCAAGCCAACCGAGACTGGCAAGACCACCCCGCCGACCTTGTCATCCTTGGCTCAACCGTCGGACGACACATCTCCCCCTTCTCATCTATGTATGGCTCGACTAAATTCGCCGTCAACTCATTGGCCGAGGCTGCAAGGCGCGAGCTAGGCCCATCGGGTATCCGTGTAAGTTTGATCGAGCCTGCGATCGTCAAATCCGAATTCCAAGAAATGGCCGGATACAACCCCAAAAGTTTCGGTCAAATCATGGACAAATTCGGCCCCGTACTCACCCCGAAAGACATCGCCCGCTCCATCGGCTTCATCGTCACCCAACCCGCCAGTGTCCATCTCTGCGATGTCGTGATTCGTCCAACGCGGCAAGATTATCCATAAAACCATAAAACGGTGCCATGGTTAAAATCATGCAAAGATTCCTAACCACAATCCTCCAGTAATCTCACCCCAGATTACACAACTTGCCAGAAACCCTCAACGAAAGAACCCACCAGCATATCAAACCTCACCGCCCGAGAAAACACCCCGGCACATCCCCGTAATTTGCCCGAATCACCGACCGAATCCCCCCTCGCCCTTTCCAGTTCGTCTCGATCTGAAGCCACACCGGATCAATTGCCTGCACCAGATCCGCCCGGATCGTGTTCGTCACCGCCTCGAAGAAACTCCCCTCGTTGCGAAACGAATGATAATACAACTTGAGGCTCTTGAGTTCGATGCACTTGCCACCGGCTTGGGCAGACTTGGGTTCGTAGCGCAGCGTCACCACGCCAAAGTCTGGATGTCCGGTGATCGGACAGACAGAAGTAAACTCCTCCGCCACATGTTCAATCACGAACGGCGTATTGGATGGAGTGTCGAAAACTTCAAAAATCGAGGTGTCAGGCATAGACCCAGCGTAGGCGCAATGCCGACTCAATTGCATCCACCCACTATCTACATATGAAAAAGGACACCCTTTTCAAGGTGCCCTTGTATGCACTCTACGGCCAAAACTTGACGACCAGAACTACTACCCCTCAGTCGTCTCCGCCGTACTCTCTCCAACAATCACATCACGAATTTCAACCTTCGGCGCGCCTTCAACCGACCTCGCCTCCGAATTCGGCCCTGGCTTGGTCTCCGGACTCACTTCCACGCCGACCATTGCTTCGCCCTCTTCTTTTCCTGCACCAGCAAGCGCCTCGACTTCCATCTCGGCATCAAGAATCAATGCCTCTGCCTCACCCTCAGCCTCATTGTAGTACTCCTCCTCAAAAGCAAGGTCTTCGAGCTCCTCAGGCGACACCAAAGTTTTTACCCGAATATCCTGATACTTGCGGAAACCTGTACCCGCCGGAATCAGATGCCCCAGCAACACATTCTCCTTGAGCCCAATCAAATCATCAGTTGCCCCACGAAGCGATGCCTCCGTGAGCACCTTGGTTGATTCTTGAAATGATGCACCTGAAAGGAACGAATCCGACGAAAGTGCCGCTTTGGTAATCCCCAAAAGCATCGTTCGGCCAGATGCCGGGCGGGCCCGCTTCGTCTTCGCAATTTCCCCACCCTCAGCCTCAGCTTTGGCATTGGCCTCTTTCACCACATCCTTGTCCACCAAATCGTTCACTCGAAGCGTCGTCGTTCCCGCATCAGTCACACGCACCTTGTCCGCAATGGCAAGGTTTGTCTGGCGGAAATTGAACTTATCAAGAATGTCATGCGGGAGCAAATCAGTATCCCCTGGATTCTCAACACGCACCTTGCGAAGCATCTGTGACAGGATCATCTCAATATGCTTGTCGTTAACTGTCACCCCTTGCGCACGATACACATTTTGCACCTCATCGAGCATGTACTGCCACAGTGCCTCTTCGCCCTTGATTCGCAAAATATCGTGAGGCACCAATGGGCCTTCAGTCAACGCGTCGCCGGCCTGCACAAAATCACCCGCATGCACCAACAAAGGCTTGTCATTGGGCACATGATGATCCTTCTCGATCCCTGAATCGGAAACGATCTTGATCGTCATCTTGCCCTTGCGCTTGTCGGAGTGAATCTCGACAATCCCTGAAATCTCAGCCATAAAGGATGGATCCTTGGGCTTGCGGGCCTCGAAGATCTCCGTCACACGAGGCAAACCACCAACGATATCTGCCGAACCCGAAGCAGCACGAGGCTGACGAGCAACCATATGACCCGCTTTGATCTCCTGCCCATCAACAACTTCCAAACGCGCCTTGGCAGGCAGGTAGTGGAAATCGAGAATATTTCCCTCATCATCAACAATATTCATCTGCGGATGCAAATCGCCCTTGTGCTCAATAACCACCAAAGCCTTTTGGCCACGGCCAGCATCCTCCTCACGCACCGTCTCCCCAATCTCGATATCAACAAACTCGACACGCCCAGATTTCTCTGCAAGAATCGGTGTCCGGTGAGGATCCCATTTCACAAGCACCGAACCACGCTTGGCCGTATCCCCAGATTTGACATAAATAAACCCGCCATAAGGAATCTTGGTCTTTTCAAGCTCCTTGCCGTCCTCGTCAAGAATCGCCAACTCACCATTACGCTTGAGCGAAACAGCACACTCGACGCCTTCCTCATCCTTGACCATAACCTCGTTGCAATCACGAAGCTCCACAGTCCCATTATTAAGCGCCCGATACTCAGTATCGACCACCGCACGCGTACCAATACCACCTGAATGGAAGGTCCGCATCGTCAGCTGAGTGCCCGGCTCACCAATCGATTGAGCACCAATGATCCCCACCGCCATGCCTTCCTCGACAAGCGTACCTGTGGACATATCCATACCATAATCAAGGGCCGAACACCCCGTTGCAGACTCAGAAGTCAAAGGCGAACGCACCAAAACCGCATCAATCCCAAGATCCTCAATCCGCTTGGCTGCCTCTTCCGAAATCATCTCGTTGGCATCAATGATCTTCTCCCCAGAAACTGGATCAAGCACCGCATTGACCGCAACACGCCCGAACAACTGTTCACTCAAAGGCACATCAATCTGCTCACCCTTATAGATGGCTCGCTTCATGATCCCACGCCGTGAACCACAATCGTGCTCGCTCACAATAACCGATTGCGCAACATCGCAAAGTTTACGAGTCAAATACCCCGAGTCCGCAGTTTTCAATGCTGTGTCGGCAAGTCCCTTGCGAGCACCATGCGTCGAGGAAAAATACTCAAGAATGTGCAGACCCTCACGGAAATTCGCACGAATCGGTGTCTCAATGATCTCGCCCGAAGGCTTCGCCATCAAACCACGCATCCCGGCAAGCTGCTGCATCTGTGAAACATTACCACGAGCGCCTGAGTCACTCATCAAATACACCGGGTTGAGGAACTTGCTCCCCTCCCCATCAGCAATACTCGCATACGAACCATCAGCATGCCGACGGTCATGCTTGAGTGTCTCAATCAATACCCCCGTCAACTCCTCACGACAGTGCGACCAGATATCCAACAATTGGTTGTAACGCTCACGCTCGGTAATAATACCGCGATCGAAATTCTTCTCAACACGATTCACCTTCTTCTGAGCACCTTCAAGCAACACCGCCTTTTCTTCAGGAATGCGAAGATCCGTCACACCAAAAGACAACCCTGCAAGTGTTGCATTTTTAAATCCAAGATTCTTAATATCATCAAGCAAATTAATCGTTGCTGCTCGCCCGCAATATTCATAAGTATCTTCAATTACACGAGCACACCCCTTCTTGCCAATGGCACAATTATAAAATGGCATGCCTTCCCCAAGAATATCGTGAAACAGCACACGCCCCACCGTCGTGACCAAACGACCGTGCTCAGGCATCGGTTCAATCGGACCACGCTCAGCGCTAACAAGTTTGTCCACTCCAGAGAGGCGCACCGAGATCATATCGTGAATCCCGATCTTCTTGGAGTCGTACGCAAGAATCGCTTCATGAGTGTCTTTAAACCGAGGAATGTCCTTCTCTGCTGCCTCATCGATTACATTCAGCGTTGTCGTGATGAAATAAACTCCCATCACAATATCCTGCGAAGCATTAATTACGGGAGTACCGTTGGCCGGTGAAAACACATTGTTCGTCGACAACATCAACACATGAGCTTCGGCCTGCGCTTCGATCGACAAAGGCAAATGAACCGCCATCTGGTCACCATCGAAGTCTGCATTAAACCCACCACACACCAACGGATGAAGCTTGATCGCGTTGCCCTCAACAAGCACAGGCTCGAATGCCTGAATGCCCATCCGATGAAGCGTCGGAGCACGGTTGAGCATGACGGGATGCTGGTAGATCACTTCTTCAAGAATATCCCAGACCTCCGAATCACGCCGCTCGAGCATCCGCTTGGCACTCTTGATCGTGTCAGCCAATCCATGCTCTTTAAGTTTACGAATAATAAAAGGCTGGTAGAGTTCCAACGCAATCTTCTTCGGCAACCCACACTGATTCAACCGAAGTTCAGGACCAACCACAATCACCGACCGCCCCGAGTAATCCACACGCTTACCGAGCAGATTCTCACGGAATCGACCCTGCTTGCCTTTGATCATATCGGTCAACGACTTGAGTGCACGCGATGATGACCCAAGCACCGGACGACGACAACGATTGTTATCAAACAACGCATCAACTGCCTGCTGAAGCATCCGCTTCTCATTGCGAATAATCACTTCAGGAGCATTCAGGTCCATCAACTTCTTGAGCCGATTGTTACGATTGATAATGCGCCGATACAAATCGTTCAAATCACTTGTCGCAAAATTGCCCGATTCGAGCAAAACCAAAGGCCGAAGATCGGGCGGAATCACTGGAATCACATCCATCACCAACCATGCAGGATCATTCTCACTCCCCCGAACCTGCTCAATCAGCTTGAGACGCTTGGCCAAATCCTTCGTCTTCTGCTTACTCCGTGTCGCTGCCAATGCTTCACGAATCTCAGCAGCCACCGCATCAAGATCGAGATGCTCAATCAGCTCACGGATCGCATCGGCCCCCATCATCGCTGTGAACTCGTTGCCATACTGATCCAAAGCCGTTCGATGCTCGTCTTCGGTGAGTACCTGCTTATAAGTCAACTCGGTATCGCCAGGCTTGGTGACAACATAATCCTGATAATACACAATCTTCTCGAGATCAGAAGTCTTCATCGCCAAGAGTGTGCCCAGACGCGAAGGCAACGATTTGAAGAACCAGATATGCACCGAAGGCGAAGCAAGGTTGATATGACCCATCCGCTTACGCCGAACGCGCGAATGCGTCACCTTTACCCCACACCGATCACAGATGTAGCCTTTGTACTTCGTCCCACGATACTTACCACACGAACACTCGTAGTCACGCTCAGGCCCAAAAATCCGCTCACAGAAGAGCCCGTCCTTTTCAGGACGATAAGTACGGTAGTTAATCGTCTCAGGCTTCTTCACCTCGCCATACGACCACGCCCGGATGTCATTAGGTGACGCCAGGGTAATCTTGACAGATGAGTAGTCATTCACGCGATCGTATACATTCTCAGCCATTATCGTTTCTCCTGCAAAGGAGTGAATCTCTTCGTTCAATCAACACTTAAAAGCGACAAGGGGGAACACCAACCAATACCCACGCATCTACCAAATCCGCTTCTACAACAGACTCCCGCCTTCAAGCTGCTTCTTCTCAAGTGTCAGGTTCATACCCAGACCCTTAAGCTCGTTACAAAGCACATCAAACGCCACAGGCATTCCGGCCTCAAGCTTGTTCATGCCCTTGACCATTGACTCATAAATCTTCGTACGCCCTTCGACATCATCCGATTTCACCGTCAACAACTCCTGCAAAATATAAGCAGCCCCGTACGCCTCAAGCGCCCAGACTTCCATCTCGCCGAATCGCTGACCACCGGTCCGTGCCTTACCACCCAACGGCTGCTGGGTAATAAGCGAATACGGCCCCGTCGCACGAGCATGAATCTTGTCATCGACAAGGTGATGCAGCTTGAGCAGGTACATAAACCCAACGGTCGTCCGCTGATTGAACGGCTCGCCCGTGCGCCCGTCATACAACTGCACCTTGCCGCCCGCAGGCATTTCGGCGAGCAACTCGCGAGGATGAGGCCAAGTACCCTTCTCTTCGCACTCGGCCCATCGACTCCGTACATGCTCATTGGCTTCACGAACCGCAGCATGGATCTCTTCTTCCTTGGCACCATCGAACACCGGCGTCACCGCCTGGAACCCGAGCACCTGAGCCGCCCAACCAAGGTGCGTCTCAAGAATCTGACCCACATTCATCCGTGACGGCACACCCAGAGGATTCAACAACACCTCAACCGGCGTCCCGTCATCCATAAACGGCATGTCCTCTTCAGGAACGATCCGAGCAATCACACCCTTGTTCCCGTGACGACCTGCCATCTTGTCACCAGCCGACAGCGTCCGCTTGGTGGCAATATAGACCTTGACCATCTCGAGCACACCATTGGGCAGCTCGTCCCCACGCTTCATATGCGCAACCTTACGCTGCTTCTCCGCTTCGACCGCTTCAATACGAGGCCAATACTGACGATAAATCGTCTCGGCAGCCTCCCGGGTATCCTTCGAGCCCTTGATCCACTTCACATTGAAAGTCTTGATCTGTTCAACGATAACCTCAGGGATGTCCGAAGCACCGACCTTCTGACGTGTCATCGGATCAACCATCACGGTGCCCACTGCTTCATTGATCGCTTCAGTCATCTCCTTGAAAAGCTTGATCGCCTGTGCATCTTGCTCGGCTTCATACGCAGCAATCTCCGCCTTAAGCACCTTCTTCTGCGCCTCGTTCATATGAACCCGACGCGAGAACTTACGAGTATTAATCACAATCCCATTCGTCCCGGCGCTGACCTCGAGCGAATCGTTCTTCACATCCTCGCCCGCACGACCAAAGATCGCATGGAGCAGCTTCTCTTCAGGAGTCAACTCCGTCTTGCTCTTGGGCGAGACCTTCCCGACAAGAATATCCCCAGGCCCAACCCGAGCACCGACGCGAATCACACCAGATTCATCAAGATTCCGAAGCATCCGCTCCGAAACATTGGGGATATCGCGGGTGAACTCCTCCCGTCCGAGCTTGGTTTCGCGAACCTCAACATCGTACGCATCAATATGAATACTGGTAAACGCATCGTCCTTAACCAGCCGCTCCGAGATCACGATCGCGTCTTCGAAGTTGTACCCATCGAAAGTGTTAAACGCAACCATCGCATTTCGACCAATCGCCAACTCCCCATTGAGCGTCGAAGCACCATCAGCAATCACCTGACCAGCCTTGACCTTCTGTCCCTTCTTGACGATGGGCTTCTGATTCTGACAAGTACGCTCATTGAGCCCAACAAACTTACGGAACACATACTCGTCGGCATTATCAATAATAATCCGCATCGCATCAACATAAGTGACAGTACCAGCACGCTTGGCACGAATCAGCATGCCGGAATACTTCCCGACCTCTTTTTCCATCCCCGTCGCGACACAAGGCGGATCAACCTTGATCAAAGGCACCGCCTGCCGCTGCATGTTCGAACCCATCAAAGCACGGTTCGCATCGTCATGCTCAAGGAACGGAATCAACGATGCCGAAATACCCACCAACTGCTTGGGCGACACATCGACATAATCAACCATGTCCGCCTTAACCTCAGCAATCTCGCCATCGTTGCGAGCAAGCACAAGCCCAGGCTTAAACTGACCATTCTCATCAAGCACATCCGCCGGCGCAAGCACCGAACGAATCTCTTCGTCAGCCCGTAAATTCACAACCTTCTTCGTCACCTCCCCGTCCTTGACCACACGATACGGTGTACGCAAAAACCCATACTCATCAATCGTCGCATAAATCCCGAGCGAACAAATCAAACCAATGTTCGTCCCTTCCGGAGTCTCAATCGGACACACACGCCCATAATGAGAAGTATGCACATCTCGAACCTCGAACCCCGCTCGTTTGCGATTCAACCCCCCAGGCCCAAGCGCCGAAAGCCTGCGCTCATGCACAAGCGTCGAAAGCGGGTTGGTCTGGTCCACCACCTGCGAAAGCTCACTTCGCCCAAAGAAAAAATCAATCGCGGAAGAAATCGACTTCGAGTTCACCAGATCCGCAATCTTGGCAACCTCTTCCGGATCCTTCACACTCATCCGCTCTTGAACTGTCCGACGCAACTTGAGGAGCCCCTTACGAACCTCCTCAACTGCCAACTCATCAAGCGTACGCAAACGACGATTACCCAAGTGGTCAATATCATCAATGTACGCCACCGGACGCTGCGTCTGAGGATCAAGCCTGTTCGAGCGAAGATCGAGCATGTACTGCACAACCTTCAAGAAGTCCAAACCAAGCAAAAACAACTGATCCGGTGCAATATCCATGTCAAACTTGCGATTGATACGGAAACGACCAACCTTGCCCAAACGATATCGGTTCTCATCAAAGAACTTCTCATGGAACAACTGCTTGGCCTTCTCAACCTGAGGCGGGTTCCCCGGACGCAACCTCGAATACACCTTCAACATCGCGCGATCATAATCACTCTCGACATTGGGCACATCATCAAACTGCTCGAGCTTCTCCTCCGCGATCGTATTAAGAATCAGCGAGTCCGACGGATTCTGCACCACGCGAATCGTCTTGAGCCCCGATGCCTTGATCGCCTCAGCACCCTCCTCGCCAACCTGACACCCGACATGAACAAGCTCTTCACCCGTCTCGGTATCGATAATCGAAGCCGCTGCCCAATCCTCAGGATGCACATCCTTGGCCTTGATCTCGGAAACCTCATAGAACAACCCAATGATCGCATCAGTCGAGGCAACCGATTCGTCAAGACAACGCAAAAAGGTCGTCGCGGTGAGCTTGGTACTCTGGTCGATACGCATCGCCAGCACATCCTTCTTCGTCACCTCAAGCTCAATCCACGATCCACGCTCCGGAATGATCCGTGCACTGTGCAAAGGACGGTCACCCTCAGAAGAAACTATCGAAAAATCCACACCAGGACTACGGTGAAGCTGCGAGACAATCACACGCTCAGCACCATTGACAATGTATTCGCCCCCACCCATGAGTACCGGGAACTCACCAAGATAAATATCCTCTTCAGGCAAATCTCCGTGGGTCTCACGCTTGAGCCGAAGACGCAATCGAAACGGGTGACCATAAGTCAACCGAAGTTCGCGACACTCATCCGGCGTATACCGAGGCTGCTCAAGCGAATAACTCATATACTCAAGCGACATCGTCTCGTCATACGACTCAATAGGGAAAATCTCCCGCAAAAGTGCCTCAAGCCCAAACTCAGGGTTACGCTCATCAGGATTCTTCTGGGTCTGCAAAAACCGCTCGTAAGCAGCCTCCTGAACCTGCCAAAGATCGGGAACCTTTGTTGCATCGCCCCGCTTTGCGAAACTCCGAACATTCAGTACACGCTCCATTTGGCGCACTTTGGTCGCTGCCATCCAAGCACCTCGTGATGGTTTTGAATCTCAAACGACAACACCTATCAGATGCGTCTGCTCCGCACGCAGACAGGTATCGTTTGGATTACTTTGTGAAATTGTGGGAGAATTGTGTGTGCCCATGCCGATCGAGTATGTCGCCCGCCATACCAAAACCAGATCCAAACCAATCTTTTCCTCAGATTTCCTCAGAGAAACTTCCTCAGAAAAAACGGCAAGATATTCTAGCCCTCAACGCGCAACAAAGCCACCCGGCATCAAACTTGCTCCGGCCGCCAGAAAACTCAAAAACGACCCGCCAGAATTCGCCTTTGTCCGCTTATCGCCAAAACCGATCTCCAAAGCCACACAGTCGCCCAGAAATTATCCTAAAACAGATTGCTCACCACCGCCCGAACAGTGCCCCGGAACCCGACACATCCTGTACGAACGGACATTTACGCTCAACTTGGCCACCCCGAAGCAAGCACCGCACTCACCCCGGGCCAATCGGTTGCCCTGCGTTCCCACAGAGCAACCATTTTCTCTACACATGCAGCGTCATCGACCTACGCCGACAACAATACAGCACAATCAAACAAGCTCCATCTCGGCACCAACCTCTTCAAGCTTGGCCTTGATTTCCTCTGCCTCATCCTTACTGGCACCTTCTTTGATCTTTCCGCCCGCCTCTTCAGCCAACGCCTTGGCCTCCTTGAGACCCAAACCAGTGATCTCACGAATCGCCTTGATCACCTGAATCTTGTTCCCACCGGGGCTCTTGATCAGAACATCAAATGCCGTTTGCTCGGCAGCAGCACCACCTTCATCCCCACCACCGGACGCCATGACCACCGCGCCACCAGCCGCAGCCTCAATGCCATAGGTCTCCTTCATGTAATCACCGAGATCAACAGCCTCCTTCAAAGTCAAACCCGAAAGCTCGTCCCCGAGCTTGCTGATCTTCGCATCAAATGTCTTCGCTTCGTCGGACATCGCCCAACTCCTTCACATATCTATGCACATCCGGAAATAAACCAGCACTGTGCCCATTCGCTCATCTAAGAGGGGCCGAACGCTCGACTCTTTAACCCGCAGGCGATCCAATCTCGGAAACACCCGCCTCACAGGGCCAGTCAGATGAATACAGATGTCTTGTCAACCGCCCCACCAACCGACCGTCCAAAAACGATACAAACCTGACCGGGACGAAGAAAACGCTTTCATACCTTTGCCATCACACCTTCGTGATCGCCTCACCCTTTTCAAGCTTCTCCTCAACGGATTTGAGTATCCCCGCAAGATTCGCGCCCGGCCCCTTGACCGACGCAACAAGCTTGGCACCAGGACCAAGAATCAACGCCACATCCTGCGCAATCGCCTCATCACGCGTAGGATACTTGCTCAACGCCTTAACCCCGGCCTCGCCTTCAAAAAGCACGCCACCGAGCACAGCACCCTTGAGCTCAACATCCGGAAACTTCTTGACAATCTCAACAATCTCGCGAGCGACCTCGACCACGGACTCAGCGCCATACGCAAGAGCATTGGCACCCACAAGCACCTCCGAAAGCGGAGCCAAACCAGTTTCGCCAAAAGCTTTCCCAAAAAGCTTGTTGCGCACAACCGTCACTCGAATTTCCTTCTTGGCCAAACCAGACCGAATCGCATTATTATCCGTCGCCGCGATCCCACGCATACCAATCACCAAAGCGTCCTCATGATCGCCCAGCATCTCTTGGTACTCACGGATCATCATTTCCTTCACAGGCTTACTCATTCGATGACCCTTTCTTATTCGGCCGCTGCCGAAGCAGCCGCAATTTGTACACCAGGCGTCATTGTGCCGCTGATGGTAATGCGTTTCACATACTCGCCTTTGACCGCGGCAGGCCTGGCCTTCTCAATCGTCTCAACGAAGTGTCCGTAGTTCTCAAGCAAATCAGCATCTGAAAAACTCATCCGACCGATCACCGCGTGAACATTCCCCCCCTTATCAGCACGATATTCCACCTTCCCCGCAGCAAACTCGCCCACCGCCTCAACAACCTTGGGAGTCACCGTACCATTCTTCGGCGAAGGCATCAGCCCCTTCGGACCAAGCACACGCCCAAGCTTTGAAATAACACGCATCATATCAGGCGAAGCAACCGCAACATCAAAATCAAACCACCCCCCACTGATCTTCTGCACCAACTCCTCGCCACCAGCTTCAACCGCACCGCCAGCAAGACAATCCTTCACCTGATCCGACGAACAAAACGCAATAACACGCTTGGCCTTACCAATGCCCTTCGGCAACGAAACCGAACCACGCACCATCTGGTCCGCATGCTTGACATCAACCCCAAGGTGCATGCACACCTCGACAGCCTGATCAAACTTCGTCGGCACAAACTTCTTCAACGCCGCAATCGCCGCCCCTGCCTCAAGCGGGGCCGAAGGCGCAAGCTTCGCATTTTCCTTTGCACGCTTACTCTTTGCCATCGCCTAACCCTCCACCACAACGCCCATCGAACGGGCGGTCCCCGCGATGATCCGTGCGCCTGCTTCAACATCGTTGGCGTTAAGGTCTTCCCCTTTTTCCTCAGCAATCTTGCGACACTGATCAAAAGTAATCTTCCCGACCTTCTTCGAATTCGGCTCCCCAGAGCCCTTCTCGATGCCCGCCGCCTCCATAATCAACACACTCGCAGGCGAAGACTTGATCTCGAACTCAAACGAGCGATCGTTATACACCGTGACGACACACCCGACAATCTTGCCGTTGAGTGCCCCGGTCGCCGCATTAAACTGCTGAATAAATTGCCCAGGATTCACACCCTTGGCACCAAGCACAGGCCCCAAAGGCGGCGCAGGCGTCGCCTGCCCACCCGGTGCCATCAGCTTAAACACTTCGGTCACTTCCTTAGCTGCCATAATACCTCCACCTCCCACATCTCACTCCAGGCAACCCATACCATATAGGCCCCAAAGCACACCATTTCGGCCAGAAACGGCTCCAATGTGGTTCGTACGGTTAACTCGCTCGTCGGCAACTCGCCAAAAAGCAGGGCCACGACTCTAGCCCCCCCGAACCTGCCAGTCCACCAAGCCCCTCTACTGACTGACACAATTCCCGCCATCATCAGCATTTGGACAATTCACCCTCCACCATGGGCGCATCAAAAAACCAGCCCAACGGGCTGGTCATCAACCAAAACGGCATGGCATCGACCAAACCGACCGGTAAAGACCCAATTATTCTTCTTCCGAAAGATACCCCGCCCGGATCCAGTCCGAAGCGGCCCTCCCAGTCAATGCCGGATCCCAATTCGCCCGACTCTGCCCCCTTGCCGCCTCCAGAAATGCCTCGGCATCAGCCAACCCAAGATGCTGAGCATACGAATCAAGATTTCGCCCAGGGTCAGGGAACAGCGAGGCCTCAAACTCGTCGCCTTCCACAAAATCTTGGCCAACCCATTGGTCAAAATCAAACCTGTCACCATTGACCCTGAAGATACGATCGTCAAGACCAAACCCAAAGAGTTTGTTGTTCTCAAAACCATACTCGCTAGAGTCATCCACTTTAATCAACTCAGACGACTCCCTTGCTTGCCACAGATTGCCATTCACTTGCACGATGCCCTCGGTATTGGCGTTTGACCGAATAGCCATGCCCCAATCAAAAACCGCGTTGCGCTCAAATTGAATGTCACGAGCATACCCAACAATCGCAAAAGCCCAGTTCACACTCCCGCCATCAAGCTCAGCGACGACATTGTCCTTAAATATTGTGTCTTTGGCCCGTTCAATGTACACCCCAACACCACTGCCAGGAATCTCGCTTGTCGCCAAAGGTCCCCCAAGAATGGCATTTTGAGTCAAACTTCCCGACGCAGCATCCTCAGGCCATTCAAGCGTCATGTATCCAAAACGCATGCCCAATGGGTTGGCATACACAAGATTGCGAGACGCATGCCCACCCCGACGCATCTGCACCCCCGCAGCACTCGCACGAGAAGTTATATTCCCATGAAACTCGACACCTGTAGTGCTCGTCTGCAAATAAATATTCTGATTGAACAGCGTCGGCTCAGCGCCCGGAATATCTGGATTCCATCCGTTGTGATCAAAAACATTCTCCTCAAGAAGCACCCCGGTCGCGCCTGAAACAAACAAACCCTGTGAGTGCCCCTGAGTAAACCACGAATCCACAATCACCGATCGACGAATGGCAAAGTTCTTAAAATCACCTTCGCCAGTCGCTTGGCACACCACATTGACATTAAAAGATGAAATATAGCAATCCTCAATCAGCAAATTTTCTCCGCTGGCCAACCAATTTATACCCGTAGGCACATCCTCGGTCGTGCGATCGGCAACCATGCTCAGCCCAATTATCGCCAAATTGCTCCTTTGTACCTGATACCCACTCTGGAGCATCTTTCCATTCGAAATCACAAGCTTGGGACGCTCATCGCTCTCCCCATACGAAGTAATCACCACACGCTCTTCAGCACTTCGACCAGATTTCGACCAATGCCCAATCCCCTCGTACCACACATCACCCCGCTTAAGCAGCATCCAGTCCGCCGAATTATCCCGAATCAAACTCTTCGCACGGCTCAAACTCCGAACCGCCTGCGAAGGTGAAAATCCGCTATTCGAGTCGTCCCCTTCAGATGAAGACACAAACACAAACCGAGTATCAACACTCGGCTCAAGTACCGTCCACCCCTGATCGTTGATCTCCTGGGCCTGCGCAACCGATGCCCCCAACCCCGCACAGAGCCCAAGGGCTGCAATCAACCCCAAAGATCGACGCGGAAAAAGAAAAGAACCACCATAGGAGAAAGATTGTGTATTGAACTTGGGCATAGCAAAACATCCTCGTATCGCCAGGAGATTCCCAGCGCTGCACCAACTATCAAAACCATCAAACCGCTGGACCAGCTAAAGAGTAAATCCTCCTGCTTCTCCGACGATTCCAACCCGTATAATCGCCCTCTCTTCACACAAAGACGCTCAGACCTCCAAAATTCAGCCGTTTCCGGCAAAACACCCCCGAAAACACCTTTCTTCTTCTCCAAAAAACCCCGCAAACCGGGGGCTTTGGAACAAACAATCTCAATGTCCGCAATTCCTCATTCACCCCCCGCACTACCGATGCGTCATCGCAGATCGCATCTCATCGGCCACCGCCGGGTCAAGCCCATAATCCTGCGCCCGATCAACCATCCGAAGCCCAGGACCATCACGCCCCTCAGCCTGCATCAGCACCGCAACCGTCAACCACGCGCTCGACGAAGGATTCCGATGCCCCCAACCAACCACATCAATCACCGCATCACGCAATAACCGATCCGATTGCTCAAACAAACTCCCAGGTACCGGATCATAAGCCAAAGTCGGATCCATCAAATACGCATAACTCACCAGCGAAATCCCATCACCACGATCACCCAAACGAATCATCGCCAACCCAAGCTCACGCACCGCAAGCCAATCGTTGGGATACGCACTCAAATGCGCCCGATACGCATCCACCGCCACCCCAGGATCACCAATCGACATCTCAAGTCTCGCCACCTCGAGGGCAGACAAAGGCATCGCCTCAGGCATCGTCTGCTCATCGACAGGCGCCAAAACATACGACGGATCCGAAGTCAACTCGTCGTTGCTCCCAGGAAGCCTCCCCCGATATCGAGTCGGCACCGAGTAATACCACCAAGAATAGCGTCGATGCCCCGACATCCCATAAAACCCATACCAAGGCGAAGCACCCCAATACGACCCAGACCAGCCATACCAATAAATCGAATACGATCCATTGGTCACCACATAATCCGTATACCCATCCCCATCATAATCGCCATAGAAATACCACCACCCAAACGGACTTGAATGATGCGTGTAGTAAAAATAATGCTCATCGTGGTGTCCGTGATCAAAATGGCCATCATGATCATGATGATCGTGATACTCATCTTCGCAATACCCATCATCATGACCAGCATCATCGCCCAACCCATCGTCAGCGCCACCCCCTGAACCATCACCCCCCCCCCCGCCGCCGAGCCCATCATCAACCGAATCCATCGTCGGCCCAATCCCATGCTTCCCAGAACCCACACCCCCACGAGTCTGCGCAAAAAACGACTCCCGTGCCTTCTTGATATCAAAA